>Ga0157368_1000020_pt1 | contig 62506 bp, 54 predicted proteins | sample AttbisABBM3_FD_113146 | JGI IMG/M metagenome (GOLD analysis project Ga0157368, IMG submission 113146) | Fungus gardens microbial communities from leaf cutter ant in Botucatu, State of São Paulo, Brazil - Atta bisphaerica ABBM3 | ecosystem: Host-associated > Fungi > Mycelium > Unclassified ... | reverse complement strand
GACGATGGCATTGAGGCCACACCTGTTCCCATACCGAACACAGAAGTTAAGCTCAATAGCGCCGAAAGTAGTTGGAGGATCGCTTCCTGCGAGGATAGGACGCCGCGATGCAATGTAAGAACCGCACCCAATTGGGTGTGGTTTTTTTGTGGAGAAAGCAGGGGAATTCTTAACCGATAGGCTTTAAACTTTGATATAATAAACACCAGACATGATAGGAATTTACCTGTCATTAAAAATTAGCGCCCTACCCATTCGTAGTGGCGGGAGGTATAGAGAAATGGCAGATAACAATACATTTTACATTACAACACCAATTTACTACCCATCAGGTAAATTGCACATTGGTAACACATATACGACTGTTTTAGCAGATGCGGCAGCACGTTACCATCGTTTGTTGAATGAAGATGTCTACTTTTTGACAGGGACTGATGAACACGGTTTAAAGATTGAACAAAAAGCAGAAAAGTTAAATATGACGCCACAAGAATATGTGGATGGTATGGCTGCTGATATTCAAAAGTTGTGGGCAGACTTAGATATCACAAATGATGGGTTCATCCGTACAACAGATGATTTCCATGAAAAAGCGATTCAAAAAATCTTCCAAAAGTTTTTGGACCAAGATGATATTTATAAGGGCGAGTATGAAGGTTGGTACTCAGTTGATGATGAAGAATACTTTACAGAATCACAACTAGCTGAAGTATATCGTGATGAAGCTGGTAACGTGATTGGTGGTAAGGCACCATCAGGTCACGAAGTTGAGTTAGTTAAGGAAGAATCATACTTCTTCCGCATGGGTAAGTATGCAGATTGGTTGTTGGAATACTATCAATCACATCCGGAATTTATTCAACCTGAAGCGCGGATGAATGAAATGATTAATAACTTCATTAAGCCTGGTCTAGAAGACTTAGCCGTAACGCGTACTGCGTTTAGCTGGGGAGTACCAGTTGCTTCAGATCCAAAGCACGTGGTTTATGTATGGATTGATGCGTTGTCAAACTATATCACAGCACTAGGTTACGGTTCTGATGATACAACTTTGTTAGAGAAATTCTGGCCAGCTAACGTTCAACTAGTGGGTAAGGAAATTGTGCGCTTCCACACGATTTACTGGCCAATTATGTTACACGCGTTAGGTTTGCCATTGCCTAAGCAAGTATTGGGGCACGGTTGGTTAACGATGCGTGATGGTAAGATGTCAAAGTCAAAGGGTAACGTTGTTTATCCAGATACGTTGGCTGAGCGTTATGGTATCGATGCCGTTCGTTATTACTTACTACGTGCTATGCCATATGGAAATGATGGTATCTTTACGCCGGAAGACTTTGTGTCAAAATTGAATTACGATTTGGCTAATGACTTAGGAAACTTACTTAATCGTACAGTAGCGATGATTAACAAGTATGAAGAGGGTGTTATTCCAACTTTGAATACTGGGGCTACTGAATTTGATGCTGACTTAGTTCAAACGGCAGAGGATGTTATCAAGGCTTACAACGAGAACATGCTTGGTATGCGCACTGCTGACGCCTTGGCTGAAGTTTGGAAGTTGATTTCACGTGCTAACAAGTATATTGATGAAACGACACCATGGACGTTAGCAAAGGATGAAACGCAAGCAGATAAGCTAGCGTCAGTTATGGCACACTTGGCAGCCGCATTACGTGTTGCCGCAATTTTGTTGCAACCAATTTTGACGCGTGCACCAAAGCAAATCTTCCAACAATTAGGTTTGGCAGAATCAAACTTGCAAATTGCTGATTTGAAGTTTGGTGATTTGCCAGTGAGTGGTAAAGTTGTTGTTAAGGGTGAACCAATTTTCCCACGTGTGGATGTCGATGCTGAAGTTGCTTACATTCGTGATGAAATGACTGGTGGTGCTAAGCCTGTTGAAGAAGAAAAGTCATACATTGAAGTACCTACTAAGGACTTGATTGAATTTGATGATTTTGACAAGGTTGAAATGCGGGTTGCTGAAATTCTTGAAGTATCTGAAGTTGAGAAGTCAAATAAATTGTTGCGCTTTAAGTTGGATGATGGAACTAAGGATGGGCGTACAATTCTATCAGGCATCAAGAAGTGGTACCCTGAATATGCGGCATTAGTGGGTAAGAAAGTTGCCTTTGTTGCCAATTTGAAGCCACGTAAGATGATGGGTGAACTGTCAGAAGGGATGTTACTATCCGCTGAAAAAGACGGTGAAGTGACGTTAACAATTTTGCCAGATACCATTGAAGCTGGTTCAGAACTAGGTTAATAGATGACCAGTGAAAAGGTAGGTGTGTTACACCTGCCTTTTTGCGTTAAATGAGGGGAGGATTGAGATGACACTTTTTTATGCTTTAATGCCATTGATTTTAACAATCATTATTGCAAATTTAGTCGCGCAAGCATTACCTAAAATTCCAAAAGCATTTTGGCAAATTTTAGGGGGAATTATTATTGCCTGCATACCGGCTTTAAATCAGTCGTTGATTGAATTGGAACCTGAATGGTTTATGATGTTAATTATTGCACCGTTGTTATTTTATGAAGGGCAACGCACAAATATAAATTTAATATCGAAGAATTTTCGGGCCATTATTAATTTGGCGGGAATTATTGCCGTGTTAACTGTTATTGTGTTAATGCTATTTGGTCATTGGGCTATTGGTTGGGCTTTGCCAATGGCTTTGGCTCTGGCAGCCATTGTGACACCTACTGATGCAACAGCGTTAGAGTCTGTCACTGATGGATTAGCAGTACCTAAAGGGATTGGGCGAGCCTTAAATCTAGAATCTTTGTTTAATGATGCAACAGGCTTAGTTGTCTTAGAGTTAGCCTTATTATGGATGAATACAGGTGAATTTTCATTTACTCACGGATTTTCATCATTTTTGGTAGTTGCAGCTGGTGGGGCTGTCTTTGGTGTTATCGTAGGATTAATTTTATTGTGGGTGCGTCAGCATTTGTTAAAGGCACAATTAGATGACACGCTATCGCACATTCTAATTTATTTTTTGGCACCGATTGTTGTTTATGGATTGGCAGAATATTTTGGGCTCTCAGGAATCATTGCCGTTGTTGTAATGGGGGTGCTGTCAAATGCGGAACGCCACCATACACAATTTATGTCATCACAATTAAACAATCTGAATAACCAATTGACCAATATTGTATCCCAACTATTGAATGGCTTGGTATTTGTTTTCTTAGGGACATCAATTGTACGAGTATTTGGTCATTATATTCATGAACCGCTACACAGTTGGGTAGGCTATATTGGCATGGGCGTGGCTATTTATGCGGTGATGACATTTTTTAGACATTTAATGATTGAACGTACTAAAAGTGATTCTGCGATGGCTGCAATGGTTGATATGAAAAATCGCCACCGTGATGCTTGGATATTTGCGTTTGGTGGTGTGCATGGAACGGTAACCATGGCGATGGCCTTTTCATTACCATTAGTGTTAGACAATGGGCAGGCATTCCCGCATCGTGATATGTTGTTGTTAGTAGCAGCAACGGTGATTATCATCAGTTTAGTAGTGCCTCTAGTTGTATTGCCACGATTATTACCAAAAGTACAGCCGGCATATGACATGGCGGAATATGCCCAGGCACATGTTGACATGATTAATGCTGGGATGGCGTATGTTGAAGGGACCGATACATCAAATGCCATTAAGCGAACCGTTATTAAGCAATTACAAAATCAATTAGGTTATGGTCAAGAGCAATTGGATCAAGCTGTTTGGCAACAGGCACAAGAGGATATTCAACGGGTAATTGATGATGCAATTAATCAAGCAATTGAGGCAGATTCCATTTCCAGCGAAACAATGATTTTTTACCGTCGTGTTAAAGCAAATTCGGATACCCATTGGGCGCGAGGCGCTAAGAATTTGAAGCTGTGGTGGCGAATTGCAACCAAGTTGATGAAAATATTCCAAAGAAAAACATCGTTAACAGATAAGGCTGAACAAATTCAACGACGTATTGATCAACTTCAAAATCGAGCACAACGACGGGGACTAAGTGCTCGTCGTAATCAGAAATTACAGCGGTTGATTATGATTCAACAGCAGTTACAAGTGATGCAAAAATTGCATGCCAATTATGGTGATCAGATGATAGCACATTATCAATCAAGTCGGCAAAGAATTTTTACAGAACTTCAGCAAATTAGTGAACCCGCAGTGACGCAATTTATTGCTGATGCGCAAGCTAACCAAGCAGATACTCGTTATGTGGTCGCTTTGCGTGATGTGGTCGCACATAATCGTCATCAGATGCAAGATCAACAAGACGCAACGCATGCCACGCAAGAGATTTTGTTAGAGGCATTAGGTGCTGAATTAACGTACGTACAAAATGGCCGGCAACAAGATAAGTTTAGTCCGGCTTTGTTAAAGGCATTGTATGACGAAGTAACAGCAACGCAAGCGTTAGTTTTAGCCTCTGATGATGAATAATATCAGATAAACCGAACCGCGTAGGGTTAAGACTTACGCGGTTTTTTGGTATGATAGAAGAAGATAAAATTTAAAATTAATTCATTAAATAAATTGGAAAAAGAAGGCAGAAAAAATGGCAATTTATGATCCAACAAAACGGCCAGCGGATAGTTATGATACCCACACACACTTAAATGATGAGGCATTTTGGCATGATGTTGCGGCTTATTGGGCGCGGGCACGCGAATACCGTGTTGTTGAAATGAACATTGTCGGTTACGATACGATTGGTAACCAACGCGCAATTGAAATTGCGGAAGAATTTGAAGGCGTTCATGCAATTATTGGTTGGCAACCTGGTGAGAGTGGTGACTTTACAGCCGCTGATGAGGCAACGTTGCGTGAACAATTAGCCAATCCGGTTGTGGTCGGCATTGGTGAAATGGGCTTGGATTACTACTGGGAAGAAAATCCAGCGCCTGAAGTGCAAAAGGCAGTATTTGAGCGTCAATTAGCTTTGGCCCGTGAATTCAAGTTGCCCGTGACGATTCATACGCGTGATGCAACAGCGGATACGTATGAAGTATTGAAAAATGCCAATGTTGCTGAATTTGGTGGCGTAATGCATTCATTTACTGGTACCGCAGCGGAAGCTAAGCAATTCTTGGACTTGGGGATGTATATTTCATTCTCAGGAATTGCGACATTTAAGAATGCTAAAGATGTGCATGAAACATTAAAGTCTGTGCCATTAGATCGACTATTAGTTGAAACAGATGCACCATACCTGGCCCCAACGCCTATGCGTGGTAAGCAAAATGAGCCAATGTTTGTGCGTCACACAATTCAGAACATTGCTGATCAACTAGGGTTAACTTATAATGAATTGGCGCAAATCACCACGGAAAATGCGCATCGTTTGTGGCACACGGCTAACTAATGAAAATTAAAGAAGTCATTATTGTTGAGGGTAAGGCCGACACTGAAGTGCTGCGACATGCAGTTATAGCGGATACAATTGAAACGAATGGTTCAGCATTGGCACCAGCTACTTTAGAGGCGATTAAATTAGCTGCTAAAACCCGAGGGATTATTATTTTTACGGATCCGGATTTTAATGGTGAACGATTACGTAAATTGATCACCCGTGCAGTTCCGGATGCCAAACATGCTTTTTTGACGAAGGATGAGGCCGGTCGGCAAATTAAACATCATAGTTTAGGTATTGAATATGCAACGGTGGCTGATATTCAGCAGGCATTGGCAAAAGTTTATACAGCTAGTGAAGTGACACTAACATCTGATGTTACACGAGCTGATTTAATGCGCTATGGTTTAATAGCCGGTGCGGCAGCTGCTAAACGACGTGAATTTGTATCTGAGCACTTAGGCTTGGGTTATGTGAATGGTAAACAATTATTAAAGCGGTTGAACATGTTTGGTGTGACAAACGCTGAATTACAGACTGTCTTACAAGAGATGGATGAGGAGAATTAAATGGTCGATGTACCTGATATTGCAACGCCAGTGCGTACGCAAGCGATTATGAACCAATTTGGTATTAATACCAAAAAGTCATTGGGGCAAAACTTTCTAACAGATATCAATATTTTGAAGAATATTGTGGCTGCGGGTGATGTACAACCAACGGATAATGTCATTGAAATTGGTCCTGGAATTGGGGCGCTAACAGAGCAGCTAGCTCGGGCGGCTAAGCAAGTTGTGGCATTTGAAATTGATGACCGGTTAATTCCAGTTTTGGATCATACACTATCACCATATGACAATGTGACGGTTGTCCATAATGATATTTTGAAGGTTAATTTGGAAACTGAATTAGCCAAGCAATTTGATACGATGGATGCTCCGTTGAAGTTAGTGGCAAATTTGCCATACTACATTACAACACCAATTTTAATGCAAGTGCTACAATCAGGAATTGCATTTGATAATATTGTGGTCATGATGCAAAAAGAAGTCGCCGATCGCTTGTCAGCTGAACCGGGGACAAAGGAATACGGTTCATTGAGTTTAGCTGTACAATATCGGATGAATGCTAAGTTAGCATTTACAGTATCGCGCACGGCATTTGTGCCAAATCCAAATGTTGATTCAGCAATTATTTCATTGACACCACGTGAACCATTAGCTGTTTTGCCACATGATGAGCAACAACTGTTTGAATTATTTAAAATTGGGTTTGTAATGCGTCGTAAAACGCTATGGAATAATTTGACGGGTGCATTTGGTAAAGGTGAAGCCATGCAAGCTAAATTAACAGCAGCTTTGGCAGCTATCGACCTTGATCCACGCACACGGGCTGAAAAGTTAACGTTGGAACGTTTTATTGAATTGCACAATGCCTTATTTGAAGCCGGTGTTTACGATAAGTAATTCGCGATACAAAGCGCTGTTTTTTTGCTATAATAAATATCTAAATAAAATTTGAAAGAAGGTCTATCATGGATTCCGGTCCGTCTATTATCTTAAATTTGGTGATCATTGTTATCATCCTGCTATTAGCCGTCTTATTTACTTTGACGGAATACTCATTGGTTAAAGTACGCCCAAGTGCGCTAAAGGCTTTGCAAGAAGCGCGCGGTAAGAAGTCTCCGAAAATTGATCATGCGATGCACATGCTTGATAATTTAACGGAGTACCTATCAACTGCTCAAGTTGGAATTACCGTAACATCATTGATTTTGGGGTGGATTGGTGAAGATTTCATTGCCACACTAATTATTAATGCTGAAATCTTACCACCAGCGGTTGCTCACAGTGTGGCGTCCGTGGCGGCTATTTTAATCTTTACGTTTATTCACGCGGTCTTTACTGACTTGGTACCTAAGAATATTGCCATTGACCAACCGGTTAAGGTTTTATTGTTCATTGTGCGTCCAGTCATGTTTTTCCACATCGTGTTATACCCATTGATTTGGTTATTTGACCGTGCGGCAGCTTTTTTTACAAAGATACTAGGATTCAGTGCTCACCCAGATGAAGATATTTACTCACAAAATGAAATCTTGTCATTGTCACAAGATGCAGCTGATGCGGGTGAATTAGATGAAGAAGATCTAACGTTTATGAAACGTGCCTTCGAAATGAATGACAAAGAAGCGATTGATATTATGATTGATCGTACACAATTAACAGTTGTGGATGTTACAGAAACGATTGGCGGTGCGTTGAACTTATACCTTGAAGATAAGTTCTCACGTATGCCCGTTGTGGCAGACAACGATAAGGATAAAATCTTAGGATATGTCTTTTCGTATGACTTGGTGCGGCAAGGGCGTTTAAGTCCTAACGCATCTGTTCGAACAGTTTTGCGTAATTTGCCAGTTGTTTCAGAAACGCAACCAATCACGGAAGTGTTGCAAGAAATGATCGAACACCGTGTACCAATTGTCGTTGTTAAGGATGAATTTGGTGGTACGTCAGGAATTGTGACTGACAAGGACGTTTATGAAGAATTGTTCGGTACTGTTCGTGATGAAATTGATGATGTTGCTGATGATTTGGTCCACAAGATGGGTTCAGATGAAGACGGTGACATGCATTACGAAGTTTCTGGTAAGATGACGCTGTATGATTTTGAGCGTTTCTTTAAGACAGAAATTGTTGCCTTTGAGGAATCTGAAAAGGTAACATTGACTGGATTTATACTAGAAGAATATCCTGAATTCGAAGTTGGCGAAGCGATTCGCATTAAGAATTTTGAAATTACCGCCCTTGATTTTAAGGATGCATATATTGAAAAATTTGAAGTTGTCGCTTTACCAGTAGATGAAGATAAAGATTAATATAATAGACACCTGATGAGAATCAGGTGTTTTTTGTTATAATAAAAACAACTAAATTAGGACGATTAAGAAAGTAGGCTAGCATTATGAGTCAAGAACATTTGGGGCTTTCAATATTTATCATCATCGTTGTCTTATTGTTTGCTACGTTATTTGTAGCAGCAGAATTTGCTTTGGTGAAAGTACGTAAAAGTGCCTTGGTAGATTTACAAAAACAGCGGGGGAAACCGTCACGACAAATAACAACGGCCATTCATATGGTAGAAAATTTGAATGAGTATCTCTCAACGACGCAAGTTGGGATTACGTTAGCAGGCTTATTGCTTGGGTGGATGGGTGAAGAGACCATCGCACATCTATTGTTAAAGGCTGGTATTTTGCAAGAAATGACCGGTGCCAGTGCAGGCGTGATTGCCTCAATTATTGCATTGGTGCTCTTAACCTATGTGGAAGTGGTTTTTACAGAGTTGGTACCAAAAAACATTTCTATTGATTTTCCTGTGAAGGTAGCGCTGTTTGTGGCCACACCATTGCGGTTATTCCACGTGATTTTTTACCCATTTGTGTGGTTGTTGAATGTTTCAGCAACAGGTGTGACGAAATTATTTGGTATTAAGCCAGCCAGTGAAGGGGATGAAATTTATTCCGAAGCGGAAATTCTTAGCCTATCACGAACGGCTGCTCGTAGTGGCCAATTGGATGAAGAAGAATATGTCTTTATGCAACGTGCGTTTGAAATGAATGAAAAAGTTGCTGAAGATATTATGGTTGATCGTACACAGCTGGAAGTGGTTGATATTACCGATACAGTTGCCAGTGTTGTTAAGCGTTACTTTGAGACGGGGCACTCCCGGTTCCCGGTTGTGGCAGATAATGATAAAGATAAAATTCTTGGGTATGTCTTTAATTATGATTTAATGCGTCAAGCTAAGGTGGATGATACCGTTTTGGTGCGTAAGATTATTCGTAATATGCCTAACGTTTCAGAAAGTATGCCAATTCAAGATGTTTTGCAGAAAATGATTTCACGGCGAACGCCGATGGTGACGGTCCGTGATGAATTTGGGGGCACATCAGGGTTGGTGACCGATAAAGATATTTATGAAGAACTATTTGGATCAGTGCGTGATGAAATGGATGCAGTTGCAGATGATTTAGTGTCTAAGATTGGTTCTGATGAAGCTGGTAAGATGCACTATAAGGTGTCAGGTAAAATGACCCTTTATGATTTTGAACGATTCTTTAAAACGGATATTCAAGTGTTTGATGATTCGGATATGGTGACGTTAACAGGATTCTTCTTGAATGAAAATCCCATGCCAAGCGTTGGAGAAGCAATGACGGTGCAAAATTTCGAAATTACACCACTTGATTTTAAGGATGCATACATTAATGCCTTTGAAGTAGTGCGTATGAAGAATGAACAACACCCGTTACACTAATTAAAAAGCCCGATGCAATCGCAGTTGATTGCATCGGGCTTTTGATTAGGCGAAGTTTACTTCAATATTATCAGTTAAAATATCTGTGTAACTAAATGAAGCACGGTCGAATTCGTTACCTTCTTGCTTTAAATCTAAAACAAAGACAGAGCGGAATGTTTCGCGAACAACCGCTTCGTGTTCCACGGTGCGGTGACGGCTTTCATGAGTTATTAAGGTAACAGACTTTCCGATATGATCGTCTAATTGTTGCTTAATTTCTGCTAATGCTGCAGGCATAAGGCACTCCTTTCGTGAGGCTATCCTCACAATCAGCGGCAAATGAAACCGCTGCGTAAAACGGTGTAAAAAAGTACACCAAGACTGTTTATAATTTTATCACAAAAAAGTAAAATTCACAATAGCGAATTATTTTATAAAAGATAAATAAAAAATTTTTTCAAATATTGGTTACGAGCATATGCAACATTTGTTTATAAAAAAATAAATAATTGGAATACCGAAAAATACGTTAATAAATAGAAACGAAATGATATAAAACCATACAATTGTGATGAAATATCGAGGAATGCGTGTATTATCGGAACATTAGTAAGAATAATCAGGATACAAATTTTCCAATAGCGTACTTTGTTGTTTGGTGTCCTTTTAATAGTTCGATTTTTCTGTTAATCTGTAAATAACTTATAGAGTTTAGGGGATAAATTTTATGAAAGACGAACGAATTGGTTGGCCAGCCTACTTCATGATGCAGGCCGTTATGCTGGCATCACGTAGTACTTGTACGCGATTACACGTCGGTGCAGTAGTGGTTAAGGATGGTCGGCTGATTGCTAGTGGGTACAATGGATCAGTTTCTGGAACGCCTCACTGTAGTGAAGTTGGCGATTTAGTGGTGGATGGTCATTGTATTCGAGCTGTGCATGCTGAACAAAACGCGTTGATGCAGTTAGCGAAGATGGGGATTGCATCAGATGGTGCTGAAATTTATGTAACCGATTTTCCTTGTGTACACTGCACGAAGTTTTTGCTGCAAGCGGGCATTAAGAAAATTAATTATTTACGTAATTATAATAATGACGAATTTGCGATGTCTTTAATTACGGCAAAACAAGTTGCGTTACAACAAGTTAAGCTAACGGCAGAAACAATTGCGCGCGTTGATTTTGACAAATATTTGATGGAGGAAGCACGATGAGTAAGAACGAACAAGGATACTTAGATTTAGCCCACGAAGTATTAACAACGGGAACTGTTAAGAGTGATCGGACGGGAACGGGAACTAAATCAGTGTTTGGTCGCCAATTACGTTTTGATATGGCGGAAGGCTTCCCCTTGTTAACGACAAAACGGGTGCCATTTGGGTTGATTAAGAGTGAATTATTATGGTTCTTACGTGGTGATACGAATATTCGCTTTTTGCTAGAACATAATAATCATATTTGGGATGAATGGGCGTTTAAGAATTGGATTGATTCAGCTGATTATGATGGGCCGGATATGACAGATTTTGGACGTCGTGCATTGATTGATGATGATTTTAAAACACAATATGATGAACAACACGCCATTTTTGTTGAGAAAATTTTGAAAAATGATGATTTTGCTGCCAAGTATGGGGAGTTGGGGGATGTTTATGGCGCCCAATGGCGTCATTGGCGCAAAGTCCAGGGAGGCTTCATTGACCAAATTGATGATGTGGTGCAGCAAATTAAGACAAATCCTAATTCACGACGCTTAATTGTCAGTGCGTGGAATCCAGAAGATGTGCCATCACAAGCATTGCCACCATGTCACACCTTGTTTCAATTCTATGTTGCAGATGGTAAGTTAAGCTTGCAATTGTATCAACGATCAGCGGATATTTTCTTAGGTGTGCCATTCAATATTGCATCATATGCCTTATTGTTGCATATGGTTGCTGCGCAAACGGGATTGGAAGCTGGCGAATTCGTGCATACTTTTGGGGATGCGCATATTTACGCAAATCACTTTGATCAAGTGACTGAGCAATTATCACGAGAAATGGTTGCCTTACCAACATTGGTTCTTAATCCAGAGGTAAAATCAATTTTTGATTATACGATGGCAGATATTAAGGTAGAAGGCTATACACCAGGGAAATCAATTAAAGCACCGGTAGCGGTTTAGATAAGAAAATACGGTTTGTTCAGTAATTTACTGACGAACCGTATTTTTTAGTATAAACTAAGTTAGTTACGATATGTTTGGTTCAAGCTACGTCTCGTAATATAGGAATAGAAACAACAAAAAATGATGAATCATTTGTTAAGGGAGGATCCCCATGGATAATGAGCCACAAACACGTTCAGCTCGTTTACAGTCTGAACGTAAGGCAAGCCGTCCAGCTAAGAACATAGAACCTGCATCAAATCCGGTCGAACCCGATGCACCACAAGAGCCAAAGCATAAGCGGTCACGACGGTCGCAAATTCGTAATGTTATTTTGGCAATTATTGCGCTATTGGTGTTAGTAGTTGGTGTCATGTTTGGTATTGCCTATACAAATACTAAAAATGCCGTCGATAATGCTTATCAAAGTGCGGGCTTTACTAAGGCGCGCGATGTTTCAAGTGTTTTGGCAGATGGGCGACCATTTTCTATCTTATTATTAGGAACCGATACGGGTGAATTGGGCCGTGATTATAAAGGCCGGACTGATTCATTGATGTTAGTGACGGTTAATCCTAAAAAGGATAAAGTGACCATTGTGTCATTGCCACGTGACTCGGTGGTTGCACCGGTAGGTTATGAGGATACCTTCCCACAAAAGCTGAATGCGGCTTATAGTTTTGGTTCATCTAAAACAACGATTAAGACAATTCAAGATTGGTTGAATGTACCAATTGATTACTACGCCTTGGTTAACATGGGTGGGATGGAAAAGGTGATTGACGAACTTGGTGGGGTTAAGGTGAAGTCGCCATTAACATTCGCCTATAACCCTTATACGGCGCATGCGGATGCTGGCTACCTCTTTAGTTTTAAAAAGGGATCACCAAAGTATAGCTTTACAGCACAAGATGGGGTGACCCATCATTACAATCAATTTGATGGTAAGGCCGCTTTAGCCTTTGCGCGGATGCGGTATGATGATCCACAGGGTGATTACGGGCGTCAGGAACGGCAACGACTAGTGCTAGAAGCGATTGTTAATAAGGCTAAAAGTAATCCAACTCAGTTAGTGAATGCCAAGTTTTTGAACACTTTGTCAGATTCAACCAAAACTGATTTGACGTTTGGTGATATGACAACGATTGTAACAAAGTATATTAGTGCAGCACACAATATTAAAACCGATCACTTACAGGGAACATCAGTTGATTTAACATCTGGTTCTTCAGAATTGATCCCTAATGCAGAAAAGCAACGCGTGACCAACTTGTTGCGTAAGTCATTGGGCTTAAAGAAGGAAAAGACGGGTAATATGTACGGTGGTGAAGTATCAGCTGCCACATTGATTAATAACGGTTTGGTCACAACGGGGGCCTCTGATTTAGTTGATAATGGAACAGATGATGCGCAATCGGCAACGTATGGACCAGCTGATGCTCCGACAACAACCTATTATGGTCAATAATAATTGCATTTAAGGTCAAGACGATTGTCTTGACCTTTTTTGTTAGGAAATATTTTACATAAAACTCGTTAAATCATGACATGAGTTAGTTATACTAATGTAGTTGAACGAATAAAGATTTTATTTTTGCTTTTTATTAAAACGTTTAACGTCAAAAAACGAACCATTTTCTATATTGACTATAATAGTGTTCGTTGTTATCCTTAAATTGTGCTTAAAAAAGCAACGATAATAATTTTGCAATAGACATCTCATATGATTGTTAAGGGGTAGGAAAACATGTTTAAGAAGCTTGTTGCGGGCGCTGCATTAACGATGGCAGCCTCAACATTGGTTACAGCTTTGCCAGCTACATCTGCAGATGCAGCATCTAAGAAGGTTAGCTTGAAGGAATTGAACGTACAATTCGTACCATCATCTCAAGCAGATACGATTCAAGCAAAGGCTAAGCCACTTGAAAAGTTGTTGGGTAAGCAATTGGGTATTCCTGTTCACGTTACGGTTTCAACTGACTACAACACGGTCGTTGAAGCAATGGGTTCAAACAAGGTGGATATGGGATTCTTGCCACCTGACCCATATGTACAAGCACACAAGCAATATGGTGCTAAGGTTATCTTGCAATCACAACGTTACGGTGTGAACGACAAGAAGGGTGACGGATCTAACACAGACAAGTTGGTTGATTTCTACCGCGCTGAAGTTGTGGTTAAGAAGGACTCACCTATCAAGTCAGTTAAGGATTTGAAGGGTAAGTCAATTGCCGTTCAAGATACAACATCTGACGCTGGGTACATGTTCCCAGTTGTTGATTTGCAAAAGAAGGGTGTTAACGTTGTTAAGGACTCTGACTTGGTAACTGTTAAGGGTCACGACCAAGGTGTCTTGTCAGTTTTGAACGGTGACACTGATGCGGCCTTTGTTTTTGACGATGCACGTTCAATCGTTAAGAACGATAACCCAGATGTCTTTAAAGACACGCGTGTTTTGACTTACACGTCAAAGATTCCAAATGATACGATTGCTTTGCGTAAGGGAATCTCAAAGGCAGATGCCAAGACGATTCAAAAGGCTATGATCAAGGTTTCTAAGACAACCAAGGGTCAAAAGATTATGAATGATGTTTACAGCTGGGCTGGTGTTTCTGCATCAAAGGATTCAAACTTTAATGTAGTTCGTAAGTACCAAAAGGCCGTTGAAGGCATTAACTAATTAAACAAAAATGATAAGAACGAGTTTCTTGGAAGCAGTTTATCCAGGTGACTCGTTCTTCGTACATAAAAATTAAAACGGTTAAGCAGGTTGATTAGCCGTGGGGCAAAAGAGTAGAGGAAGAATGATGGCAGATCAAGCTGGTAATATCCAGGTAAAAAACGTTTCAAAAGTCTATCCGAATGGGACCGTTGGATTAGATAATATTAATTTGGACATCAAATCAGGTGAATTCGTCGTTATCGTAGGACTTTCCGGTGCCGGAAAAAGTACCTTGTTGCGGGCGATTAATCGGTTGCATGATATTACGGATGGTGAAATTTTATTAGATGGTGCCGACATTACCAAAGCGAAGGGGAAGCAATTACGCGTTTTACGTCGTAATATTGCGATGATTTTCCAAAACTTTAATTTGGTTAAGCGGGCATCAGTTGCACGGAACGTTCTAGCCGGGCGAGTTGGGTACTACTCAACGTTTAAGAGTACGTTTAATTTATTCTCAAAGATCGATAAGCAAAAGGCCGCCGAAAATCTAAATAAGGTCAATATGTTAGATAAGTATTATACTCGTGCTGATGAGCTATCTGGTGGGCAACAACAACGTGTGGCGATTGCGCGGGCGATGATGCAATCACCAACGGTTGTTTTGGCAGATGAACCAATTGCCTCTTTGGACCCAAAGACAACTAAGATGGTTATGGATGATTTGCAACGGCTAAATGATGAGGGAATGACAGTCATTGCCAACCTACACAGTGTGCCATTAGCAATGGCCTATGCAACGCGTATTATTGGTTTACGTGCCGGTAAACTGGTTTATGATAAGCCGATCGCTGAAGTAAGTGAAAACGACTTTGACGGTATTTACGCCGAAGCACGAGATAAGGAGTAGCCCATGGATTCATTGTTACCAGAGCGTCAATTTGCGCAAAAATGGCATGTTAAGGGCTTATTGAGCGTTATCCTAATTGTGCTAATTATTCTTGGATCAGGGCAGGTCACAAAAGTAACGCCAGCTTTTAGCTGGGATCAATTCTTCCAAATTTTCATTAAAATGGCACATCCCGATTGGTCATATGCTTCGGCGGTGGTTGAGCCATTGTTGCAAACCATTCAAATGGCTTTGGTCGGAACATTACTTGGAACGATTATTGCCATTCCATTTAGTTTATTAGCGGCGCGCAATATTATGAAAAATCCGGTTGCCCGCGGTATTATTCGATTCTTTTTGAACTTAGTCCGGGCTTTGCCTGATTTGTTATTAGCGGCTTTGTTCGTGGCGATTGTTGGAATTGGACCGATGGCCGGAGTGGGTGCTCTGACTGTTTTCAGTTTTGGTATGGTATCAAAGTTGTTCTATGAAGCGATTGAAACCATTGATGAAGGCCCAATTGAAGCATTAACCGCTGCCGGTGCTAACAATGTCCAAACGATTGTATTTGCCGTGTTACCACAAGTGTTCAACCAATTCTTGAGTTACTTCCTTTATACATTGGAAATCAATGTCCGCGCTTCAACCGTTTTGGGTTACTTAGGTGCTGGTGGTGTTGGGTTGTTCTTGAGTCAAACGCTATCATTATTCCGTTATGACCGTACTGCGGTAGTGATTTTAGCCATCTTCTTGGTGGTGCTGGTTGTTGATGGTATTTCTAATCGACTACGGGAGGCGTTGGCATAATGCAAATGGTTAAACAAAGTCCATGGCAACGTTTTCGACCATGGCTAATTACTGCCATTGTGGTTTTGATTTTTATCTGGGCATTCTCAGGAATTCCACTTAATTCTGTTAAATCACAAGCGGTAATTATTACAAAAGCAATTTTTACCGGTTTGTTCCATCCGGATTGGAGCTATGTTTACACTGGGGATGGCGAAGATTTATTGACAGCCTTAGTTGAGACTTTAGCAATTGCCTTTTTGGGAACATTTATTTCAGCCATCTTATCTGTACCATTTGCCTTTTTGGCAGCACGGACAAAGAAGGGCTTGTTCACACCGCGTTCAACCATCGGTAAGGTGATCTTGACGATTATTCGTGTGTTCCCTGAAATTGTGTTGGCGATTATGTTCATTAAGGCAGTCGGCCCTGGGGCATACGCTGGTGTATTGGCAGTATCAATTCACTCAATTGGTATGTTAGGTAAGTTGTTCTCTGAAGCAGTAGAAAATATTGATCGTGGACCAAATGAATCAATTACCGCAGCGGGGGGATCAGCATTGGATGGGTTAACGTTGGCAACTTTGCCAGCAGTTATGCCTGAATTCATGAACTACACATTGTATCGTTTTGAAATTGCGGTTCGTTCAGCTGCGATTCTAGGTATGGTGGGTGCCGGTGGAATTGGAGCGCCATTAATTTTCGCGTTACAAACGCGTCAATGGCCACGTGTCGGTATTATTTTGTTGGGAATCATCGTCATGGTGACGGTCATTGATTTCTTGTCAGGACAATTACGTAAGCGTTTGGTGTAAACTAAAGCGACTAACGAAATTGATTATGATTAACAACAGGCTGCTGAATTCGTTCGGCAGCCTGTTGCCGCTTATTATGAAAGAATGGGAAATATCATGAAAGTATCAATTGTTTCAACTTCAGATGTGCATGGTTATATACGAGCTGATGATTTTCGCCGCCCATTATTAAATGATGGCTTGGGACTATCACGGGCAGCGACGGTCATTAGTAATTTAAAAGCGCAAGCGTCTAAAAATGATGTAGTTGTAACTATTGAAAATGGGGATTTCATTCAAGGATCACCATTAACAAATTATATTGAAAAAGTTGCACCAGAACAGACCGGTATTTATCAACAGCTGGCTGATGAAGTGGGATATGATGTCCGTATTTTAGGGAATCATGAATTTAATTATGGGCGCGATTACTTAGAACAAGTCCTAGGTCAGACACCACAGTTATTGAATGCTAATGTATTGGACGAATCAACCCAGGAACCATTTATTGGGCAACCAACCACAATTATTGAACGGAACGGGGTTAAGATTGGTGTAATTGGATTAATAACATCTTACATTCCAAATTGGGAAACCCCAGAGCATATTGCGGGCTTGATTTTTGCTGATCCAGTCGAAGTAGCGCAACAGTATATTGATGAGTTACGGCCAGTTGTGGATGTTTTAGTAGTTGCTTACCATGGTGGCTTTGCGCAAGACTTAGATACTGGTGAAGCTTTTGAAAAGATTACGAGTGAGAATCAAGGTTATGATTTGCTACAATTACCAGGCGTTGATGCGCTGGTAACCGGACATCAACATCGGACAATTGCCCAAGTTGTGAAAGGTGTACCAACAACACAACCTGGCTATCGCGCAGACAATGTCGGTTTGATTACGCTTGAACTTGATGAGCAGAAGCAAATTGTGGCGCGCCAAGCAGCATTAGTATCAACAGCATATGAGCCAGAAAATTCAGCAATTGTGGCGTTGATTAATCCATTACAACAAGCCATTGATACTTGGTTAGATAGGCCGGTGGGGCAAGTTGGGCACAATATGCAAATTACCGATCATTTTGCGGCCCGCCTACATAGTCATCCATTTATTGAGTTGGTTAACCGGGTACAAATGGCGGCTACAGCTACCCAAATTGCTAATACGGCTTTATTTAACAATGAGGTACGTGGATTAGAAAATGATGTTACGCTACGTGATATTATGACAAATTACATTTATCCCAATACACTTGCTGTTGAGCAATTGACTGGTCAGGATATTAAGGATGCTTTGGAAGTTAATGCGCGTTACTTTGCCGTTGCCGAAGATGGGACGCTGGTGGTTAATCCAAGTTTCTTAGAACCCAAGGTCCAACATTACAATTATGATATTTGGAGTGGTATTGACTATACGTTTGATTTTAGTCAACCAATGGGTCAACGCGTCCAAGCGGTCTTGATTAGTGGAGCACCATTAGATTTAGCAGCCACGTATGAAGTGGCGATGAATAATTATCGTGCAGGGGGCGCTGGAGATTTTCCAATGTTTTCAAATGATAAAATTGTTCGAGAAGTGCAATTAGAAACGGCTGAATTAATCGGTGATTATATTATGGCGCATCCTCAAATTGACATTGCACAACCACAGAATATTACTAGTTTTGGGTATAAAATTGATTAAATTTTAGCAAGGCGATGAAGAAAATCATCGTCTTTTTTATTAAAGTCAAAAGTTAAACGTTTAACCTCAAAAAACAAATGAGTAAATCGTTTAACAAACCGCTTTCATTTGTTAAACTAGTTTAGGTAATAAAAATTAGTATATTTTAGTAGGATAGATAGTCTCTAAAGGAGAATCGTGATGTTATTATTGATGAACATTCTAGGAATTTTCGTGTTCCTAGGTGTGGCATATTTATTCTCACGTGACCGTAAAAATATTAACTGGCGTTCAGTTGGTGTTATTTTGGTCATCCAATTGATTTTGGCGTGGTTCTTTACCAGTTTTTCAATTGGACGTGATGCAGTTATGGCAGCGGCGGGTGGATTTGAATGGTTGATGAGTGCAGCCTTTGATGGAATTGCCTTTGCTTTGCCTGATTGGGTTAACCCACCGGCTGGCGGGTCAATGAACTTCGTTACTTCAGCTGTTTTGCCAATTTTGGTTATTATTCCATTGTTTGACATTTTGACATACTTTGGTATTTTGCCTTGGTTAGTTAAGTGGATTGGACGAGGATTGTCATTTGTAACAGGACAACCAAAGTTTGAATCATTCTTCTCAGTTGAAATGATGTTCTTGGGGACGACTGAAGTTTTGGCTGTTTCGAAGTTGCAACTTCACCAAATGAACGCTAAGCGTAATTTGACGGTTGCCATGATGTCAATGAGTACAGTTACCGCGGCGATTGTGGGATCATACGTGGGTATGATGCCCGGTCAATTTGTGTTGACGGCCATTCCATTGAACATTTTGAGTGCGATTATGATGACATCAATCTTGAATCCAGTTAAGGTAACGCCAGAAGAAGACATCGTTGCTGTGTTGGAAAACACAGAAATGACGGAAGACGGTAAGCCTAAGCGTCAAGCCTTCTTTGCATTCTTGGGTGACTCAATTCAAAGTGCCGGTTTGGTAACAGTGATTATTGTTGCAACGGTTATCGCATTCGTTGGATTAGCAACGTTGATTGATAATTTGTTGTCATTGACAACATTGCCATGGTTATCACTAGAAAACATTTTCGGTGTTATCATGTTCCCATTTGCTTGGTTGTTAGGATTTAATGTGCATGACGCTTTCCAAATCGCCCAATTGATGGGAACTAAGTTAGTTACGAACGAGTTCGTGGTTATGGGTGAAGTTTCTAAGGATATTGCACATCATGCTGGTATCTTTGCGTCAGCTCACGCCCGTGCGGTTTTGACAGTCTTCGTGACAAGTTTTGCTAACTTTGGAACGTTGGGAATGATTATTGCTTCATACAAGAGTTTGGTTAACCGTGAAAAAGCAGACTTGATTGCGGCTAATGTGCCATTGATTCTAGTTTCTGGAATTTTGGTATCATTGATGTCAGCAGCTATGGTTGGTTTGTTCAGCTGGTAAGCTTGCAAAATTAAAGTTAAAAAGACCGAAATCATATGATTTCGGTCTTTTTGTTAGTGCTTAGAATTCATCGTCGTCAGGTGTGATGTCCTTGCGATCATCATCTTTAAAGTCATAACGCGTTGTTTTTGTTGGTGCGTCCGGCATGATAACGGCCGCGATGATGTAGAAAATAACTAATGGGAAGAAGCCTGTAAATAGTGTGATTAGTACGTAAATTAAACGTAGGATGGTTGCATCAAAGTTAATGTAGTTGGCAAATCCGCCAATCACACCACTAAGGACTTTTTGATCTGATTTTGTTAAACGCTTGTTTGTCATAATAAATATCCCTCTTTTAATTATATTTAGAAACGGCAGCGCTTTTACAGTAATATCTTTACATTGGCCGCTGGGTTCCTTATACTTGAATTATATTATATGAGTTATAGTATTGTAAAGGAAGAAGAATTATACATGCAATTATCAAGCGATTTAATGGATGGGTTAGTCCTAGCGCTCCTGTCCCATGAGGACTTATACGGTTATGCACTAACAAAGCAGGTACAAGCACGATTTGCAGTATCTGAATCAACCATGTATCCCGTCTTACGTCGCTTAAAGGCTAAAAATTGGGTAACGACCTATGATGAACCATTTGAAGGCCGGAATCGACGTTATTATCAAATTTCAGCAGCGGGGCGTCAAGAATTAGCTGAAATTCAAACAGCTTGGCAAAAATTTAGTCAACAGGTTAATGAGGTCATTTTGAATCCGGAGGTAACTGCTAATGGAGAATAATATTTATTTTACGCAGTTAAATAATCATTTGGTAGGTTTAACAATTGCAGAACGTGAGGATGTATTAGCGTTTTATCGTGAATATGCTACTGAAGGTAAACTAGCTGGTGAATCTTTGATTGCTGAATTTGGCACACCCAAGCAATTAGCGCGGCGTGTCTTAGTTGATTATTCAATCCGGTATGATGAGGTGGCTGAACAAGCGGGTTTATCAGATAATGAATCTGAAGTTGGCCATTGGCGAACGCGAATGAATCGACAATTTAACTTGATCTGGGTTGTTTTAAGTAGTTTAGCAACATCAATTATTTGGTTGCCAGCATTGATTTTAATTTTAGCGGGATTGTTATTAGTTGTCATAATTGCGGTGCTGATTATTGTGTTATTACTTTCATTTTTGGCAACCGGACTCTTTCAAATTATTGGGAGTATTGCAGTTTTAATGAGCAATTGGTCAACGGCCTTATATCAAGGTGGCATTGGGTTAATGTTAATCGGGGTGCAGTTGGTTGCATGGCCGGTAGGTTTTGTCGTGGTACGGGCAATTTTTAGAACTTTGATGAAATATGTGCGACATGTGGGTCGCCGTTTCTTGGGGAAGAAGCCAGGAGGAGCGCGCCATGCCTAAAATATTACGTTGGATTTTAACGGGCTTTGGTTTAATTGGGCTCGGGTTAGCTTTGTTTCTGGGTGGGTTACTGCATAATGGCCAGCATGATTTATCATGGCAAGATGGTCATTTTACGGTACTAGAAATGACCCCATTTAAGCAAAATATTGCTGCCTTTAAGTCCGTGAAATTAGATACAGATGAAGCTGATGTACAGTTAGTTTACAACAATCAACAGCAATATCGCATTAGTGGTACAGTACGGAATGTAGCGCTATTACACACGACTGTGAAAAATCATGTCTTGCATATTAAGTATAAAACGATTAATGAACCTGGTTGGGAAGTTGGCTTTGGTGAACGGGCGGCTGAAAAAATTGTCATTAGTGTACCAAGGCAAACAACTTTTAAGCGATGGATGCAAGAATCGATTGGGTCAGATGTGAGGTTAGCAAACTTGCAGGCCGATACGGTGCAAATTAATGCTAACTGGGCGGATATTAAGTTAGCTGATAGTCAGATTAAAGACTTATCAGTGGACCAACATGATGGTGTGATGGATATGCATAATAATCAGCTGCAACAAACAACGATTAATATGGGAGATACTAAATTACAAGCAACGCATAGTCATCTTGGTAAGGTGTTGTTGTCAGGTAGCGATAGTACGGTGCGTTTTATCGCTACACAAATGATGGATGGGGTTATGCAACTTAATGATAGTAAAATTAAGTTGATACGAAATAACATCACTGGCAACAATACCATTACGATGCGTGATGGTAATTTTAAGGCAGAACAGTTAAAATCAGTTGGTTTGCAGCTACAAACCACTGGTAAATTGACCGTTGATGGTGGGCAATATGCGGGTCAATTTATCCGTGATGAAGCGGCAACCAATCGTTTAAATATTGTTGCAACAGATGGGAATATTCAGATTAATTAACGTAAAGATGATGTAAAGAATTATAGTAATTAATTGCGAATAATGACCAATCTGGTAAAGTAAGTAGCAGAAGTCATAATTATATAAGGAGCAGCTAAATGCTTGATTTATTGAAATCATTGGTGATTGGAATTGTTGAAGGATTGACAGAATTCCTACCAGTGTCATCAACAGGGCACATTATTATTGCTGAATCATTGATGAAGATCCCAAGTGGTGCAGTTTGGACTAAAAGCTTTACCAATATGTTTGATTATGCCATTCAATTGGGCGCTATTTTTGCCGTTATTCAATTATATTTTAAGAAATTAAATCCGTTTTCGGGTACCAAGTCAACACTTGAAAAGCGTCAAACTTGGTCATTGTGGTTCAAGGTTATTGTTGGGGTATTACCAGCAGTGGTTGCCGGACTAGCGCTTAATGATTACATGGACGCACATTGGATGACGCCAACAGTGGTTGCCACAACCTTAATTTTATATGGTATTTTGTTTATTGTGGTAGAACGTTACTTGGCAAACAAGTCTGCTATCGTATCTGATTTAAATGGGATGACGTATAAGTTGGCCTTGTTCATCGGATTATTCCAAGTGCTATCAATTATTCCAGGAACGTCACGTTCAGGAGCTACGATTTTGGGAGCCTTGATTTTGGGAGCTTCACGTTTTGTGGCGGCTGAATTCTCATTCTTTATGAGTATCCCAGTGATGTTTGGGGTCACAATTTTGAAGGTTGGTAAGTACTTACTTGACGGTGGGGGCTTTACTGGTTCACAAATGGGTGTCATGGTCGTTGGCTTTATTGTGTCATGGATTGTTGCTTACTTTGCAATTAAGATCATGATGAACTATATTAAGAACAATGACTTTAAGGCATTTGGATACTATCGGATTATCGTCGGAATTTTAGTGTTAGTTTTGGCCGGATTCGGTATGTTACACATTTAATAAATTAGGAGTACTATGGTTATGTCTGATTCATGAAGACAACCGTGGTACTTTTTTATTTAGGGGAGCCTTAGCAAGGGGGATGGCGATGGTTAGCAGATGCAGATGGGTTACGGATGATGAACTAATGATTAATTATCATGATCAAGAGTGGGGGCGACCATGTTATGATGATCAAACATTGTTTGAACTCTTGAGTTTGGAAACGTATCAAGCTGGTTTAAGTTGGCGGACAGTTTTGCATAAACGAGTGGCTTTTCGCCAAGCTTTTGCCAACTACGACTTAGCAACCGTAGCAGCTTTTACGGCTGCGGATATTGATAAACTATTAACAAATGCAGCTATTATCAGGCATCGCCAAAAATTAATAGCGACTGTTGCTAATGCGCAGGCAATTTTAAGGATACAAAAACAATATGGTTCCTTTCAAATTTTTTTATGGGCCATGGTGAATAATCAGCCGGTGGATCACCAAGTGACAGACTACCAGGCAATGCCAGGCGCAAATACCTTATCAACTAAATTATCTAAGCAGTTAAAGCAACTAGGGTTTAAATTTGTGGGTCCGGTGACCGTGTACTCATTTATGCAAGCGGCGGGGTTAGTTAATGATCATGAAATAACTTGTGCTTGGCATTAAAATAAAAAAGTCCCGTTTATAGATTATTATCTACAAGCGGGATTTTTCGTTAAATTTATTGTGTAGGCATACGATGGTAGTGACGTTTGATTTGACGGACAATAAATTCAGAGAATACAAAACCAACTGCCAGTGCAACAGCGATGGTCAGTGTCTTAATCACACCAGCTTGGGCAGCACTATATAGACCGGTAGAAAAACTTTTCATCGCTAAATAGATGGTGCCACCGGGTACTAGTGAGACTAGGCTCGGAATATAAATCATATTGACTGGAACGCGTACTTTAATAGCGAAAAAATTGCCCAGGAAGCCAATAATAATTGCTGCAACCAAATTTGATACAAAGGTGTGTGGGCCTTGCTGTTGCACAAGTATATAGCCAAGCCAGCCGATCGCCCCCGTGATACCAGCGGCAGGTAAAGCGCGACGGGGAATATTTGTAATAATGCCAAAGCCAATTGTTGATAAGAGGCTAATGATAAAATGAATTAGTAAGGTCATAAAAGCTCTCCTATAGCCAACCGGTAGCGTGGATGATAATAGCGCCAAGGACGACACCACCGCCGATGGCAGCGGCGATTAGTAAGGCATCTAGGGCACGTACCGTACCAGAAATCATATGCCCTGCCATAATTTCTCGGAGTGAATTGGTGAGGGCAACGCCGGGTACGAGCGGCATGACAGCGCTAATAATCATATTTTCTGCACTAGTAGCAACGCCACTAGCAACTAATAGCCAAGCGAGCATTGAAATCACTAAGCCGCCACTAATTTCTTTGGCGTAGGGGGTTTGTTTTGATTTTCGACCAATCCATTGCGCCGCTAAATAGCCGGCAATTCCCACCCAAAAGGCCCAACTTAAGTCACGCCAATCAGCAATGAATAGGAGCATAGGGGCTACCGAAACCAAACCAGCGCCTAATATTTTAGTTGGCCAATTGAAGTCAATCACATGTTGATCCACGGCTGCCACGCCCGCTACAAGTGTCGGTAAGTCAATTTGTTGGGCTGCGAATTGACGTGATAATGCATTAATCTCGTCAACTTTTTGGAGATTAAATGACCCTAGTTTAGTCTTCGTTAACTGAGTGACAGGTTGATTATCAACTGAGACAAAGACGGCAGTTAAGGTGACGTAACATTTAATTGAGACATCGGCATTTTTGCCAATAATTTCTACAGTTTCTTCAATCCGTGGTGTTTCTGCCCCACTTTCTAGTAAAATGCGCCCCACTTGTGCACAGACAGTTAAAACTGTTTCTTCATGATTTGTTAACATGGCTTTGTTCCCCAAAACTAATTGATATGTTGATTTTACGGGATAATCTTTAAAAAGAAAACGTGCAAAGCGTCAAAAAAACGGGACCGTTGATTACTTTTCAGCGATACCGTTTTTAATCATAATGGCGTCGTCGTTGCGCCAAATTAATTTACTGACGACCAATGCTCCATATCAACTCTTTCATCATAGAACGAATGTTAGCATATTACAATTAATGACTATTAATGATTATTTTAATTTTTTAGATGGGATAATTGCTCGGCTGAGCGTTTGAATCGTTGCCAATCGATCATTTTTAGACGGGAATAGTTCTTCTAAGATAGCGGTGACAATGGTACCGATTAGAGAAGCCAAAGCTGTAAAGTTAAGCCATAACAGGACGAAGATAGCAGAGCCTAGTGCCTGATAAAAAGAATAAGCTTGGCGTGTTGTCAGTGAAACATACCAACCAAAGGCTTGTGTTAAACCAAAAACCATGGCAACTTGGAGAATAGTACCAATTAAGGCCCACTGCAGGCGCGGCTTTTTAGCAGGTAGAATCCAATTAAAGAGTGAAATACCAATAAATAGACCGAGGGCTACTACGGGTTGTTTGGCGGATTCAATTTGATGAATTAAATGCGGGTTAATTGGTAAGGTGACTAAGATATTTGACCCGATTGAGGCAATAAGGAGTAATAGTCCCATAATGCCTAACACAACCATTAACCAAGCCATGGAGATAAGGCGGTCAATAATGGCCATATTTTTGGCAGTTACCCCAAAAATACCGTTTTGGGCAATGCGGATAGAAGCGACTACCCGTGATAGGGACCATAAAGTGAAAATGATTGATGCGGATAGGACACCAAACCCATTTTGACTTAGAATTGAAGTAATGATGGGGCGTAAAAAATCATAAACGGAGATGGGAACCGAAGTTTGGGCATAACTTAAGGCGGTGCCAATGGTGAGTCCGCAGTAAGGCAACAAGGTTCCGACGACAATGATGGCAGGGAAAATCGATAGCACGCCAAAATAAGCAATTGAAGAACTGGCCGTAATAATATCAATGCGAGTGGCAACGTCTACAATCGTGGTTATTAGTGTTGTTTTAGTTAACCATTTGATGAACTTAATCATAGTTGCCTGCCACCTTTCGTTTAAATTTTCACAACAGTAATCTATTGTAACAAATAACCTATAATAAATAAAAAACATGCTACCACCAAATTGGTAACATGTTTTACAACAATTTATTAATCTTCAGTGTGCCAATGGTATGAACCATCGGTGGCTTGTTCATCACCAAGTTCTTGGTAATCAAAGAAATCAAATTCAGCAGTGCTGTCGTAACCAGAATAATCGACAGCAGCTAATCCAACAAACGCACCGGTAAAGAATCCACCGTAAGATTGGACAACATAATCATCTGATAGGACAGCCGCATCAAGCGTTACTGGAATATCAATCCAAGTTTCACCATCGAATGAGTAAGCATATGAATAAGTGTCCAAGCGAACCTTGGTCTTAAACCATACATATTCAGTATCCGTTGGAATCACAATGGCATCATCCTTTAGATATGATGTGTAAGTACCATTACGATTGCCACCTTTAGTTTCAGCAATTTCAATGACGTTTTGACCAGCATCATTCTTCGTGATAAAAATCCAAGACCAGTGAGAATGGTTGTAGTAGTTCGTTAAACCAGCCATAGCTTGATACGAAATCGGATTGAACTTTACCTTTGTCATTGCATCAAAGTAGAAGGCTTGCCAACGGCGGGCAATTAATGATAATTCGTGGGTATTAGCAAGTGAGCCACGCCCAATTAATTGCAAGCGGCCATTACCAGTGCTACCAAATTCAGCTGAGAATGGGACCCGTAGCGTATTCCAATTCAAATCTAACTTAGTATCAGTAAAGTCATCATGTTGAGAATGATCCGCTGGTGCTTGTGTTTCAATTGCATCAACAGGTGCTGCAACAAATGTTTGACCACCGTGACCACCAACAACACGTGGCCAACCAGCCTCATCGAATTCTACCTTTTGAATAGATGTTTCACGACCTAATGTTGACCAACCGCGTGGATCAGTAAACGACTCAGTTGGGTGGTGCCATGGCCGGGCTGTCAGTGAAGCGTAGTACCATTCGCCACTTGGTGTATCAACTAAGGCCCCGTGACCTTGCTTTTGCAAGTATGAACGAGGGGTATCAAAGTTGGTTAAGAATGGACCATCAGGTTCAACTGTAAATGAAAAGGCATCTAAGCTTTTAGAACGAGCCACCACTTCTTGGTGGGTGAAAATAGTCCCACCCTCGGCAGCAAATAAGTAGTACTCGTCATTGATGAGGTATAGATGTGGTCCTTCAACTAATTTCACGTCAGTACCAGCAAAGATTGTGCGCGCAGTTTGTGGTTGTAACTTCATGGTTGTGGTATCAAATTCCGTTAAGGTAATGCCCTTAAAGGGGTGGTGATATTCACGGTGATCCCACGTTTGTTGTACCAGATACTTACGACCATCCTGATCATGGAACAATGAGGCATCAAACCCAACGCCATTTAAACGAATGGGTGCTGACCAAGGACCGGTAATATCGGTTGCTGTGGTCAAATAATTTGTCATGTCCTTGAAGGCCCCGTCAACAATTTTAACGTCTGTGTAAACGAGCCAGAACTTACCGTCAGCATATGATAGGTCAGGTGCCCAAATACCACCAGAAGAAGGGTTGCCCTTCATATCAAGTAGTTCCACAGTATCTAATACGTTCGTTACTAAGTTCCAGTGTACTAAATCCTTTGATGCATGAATGCGTACTCCTGGGAACCATTCAAACGTGGAAGTTGCAATGTAGTAAGTATCATCCACGCGAATGAATGATGGATCTGAATTAAAACCAGGTAAAACTGGGTTTTGAATTTGCATGTTAATATTCCCCCAAATAATAAATGACAATAGGTTACTTTGCGATTGCGCGGTTCATTTCAGCAACGCGTTCATCAGTTAATGGATACTTCGCAATGACGATTGCACCAACGATGGCAAGCAAGATTGGCAACCAAACCATTGATAGTTGTAACCCGAACAAGGCGCTAGCTGATTGAACCTTCTTGCTACCGTCAAAGCCGGCGAAGGTGTTGATGTAACCAGGAATGATACCACCTAAGGCTAAACCAAACTTGAAGAACAAGCCCATAATGGCGTTAATAATTCCAGCGACACGCTTCTTTGATGTGAATTCACCGTATGTGACGACTTCAGGTACTAATGACCACATAAAGCCAGTAGCTGACGTTAATCCCCATTGTTGGAAGAAACGACCAATGTAACCCAAGGCAATTGTTTCAGGTGACTTTGACCAGAACCAAAGAATCAATGAACCAACTGAGAAGAGGGCCAAGAAGAAGTAGAAGAAGCCCTTCTTACCAATCTTATTACGAACCCAAGGCCAAAGCACAACTAAGAAGATACCTGGAATAGAACCAATTAATGAAATAGAACCGTTCCACTCTGAGTGACCGATGTTGTATTGCAAGAAGAATGGCCAAACTGTTGACCCAAAGAAGTTGAAGGTAAATCCAACCAAGAAGAACAAACCAAGGATTTGCAAAGGCTTGTTGCGCTTCAATTCGACAAAGAGGTCTGAATATTTAACTTCAGGTTGATTTTCATCAGGTAAAACACGTTCTTTAGTCTTAAAGAATGTAATCATCAACGCGATAAATCCGATAACCATATAAACGGCATAAACTTTAAACCAAGCGCCAGCTGATGCAGGTGCGGAATAATCACCTAAATTCATATGGATACCAAACATACCAATGTCTTTTGATTCGCGGCCAACAGTTGTGGCCATTTGAACGAATAATGGGAAGAGTGTGTAAACCATTAAGTTGGCAATGTTGGCCAAGGTCATACGCACCATTGTTAACTTACCAATTTCTTCGTTATCACGAGTTAATGAAGCATTTAGGGCGCCGTATGGAATGTTAACAAATGAATAAACCATGTCGGCGGCTAGATATGATAGAAAAGCAAACGGTACTTTCAAGCCTGGAATCCACTGACCGAATGGCAAGAATAGCATTGCTGAGAAAATAACTAGTGGAATACCGAAGTTACGAATGTAAGGTAGGTACTTCCCCCCTTTGGGATGACGACGATCAACTGTTGCCCCAACCCATGGGTCCCAAACAACATTTAATAGTCGAATAATTAAGAAAATCGTGGCCCCGGTTGCTGATGAAATGCCGTTAACCGTTGTGAGGTAGAATAGCAAAAAACCACCGATGGTACCGAAAACCAAGTTTTGGGCAAAATCCCCCAGCCCGTATGAGATGCGATCCATTAATGTTAGCTTCGCAAACTCATTGTTCTTAGTATCTGTCTGCATAGTGAACAAACTCCTTATAAAGATATCCATGAAATGTGTGATACGAATAATGAAAGTAAACTTTCAAGGTCCCAAACCATAATAGAAAGCGCTTTCATTTGTTCGTGAGTTATCATAACATCGTTAGTTTTTTTAGGCAACTAACTTTAATTGGACTTTTGGCGTGTTTTTTGGTAATTCATCTTGATATAGGATAGAATGGAGGATGTTATAGGTGGTTAGTTTATTTTGGAAAACTAACCAAATGAGATACAGCAAGTGATTGCTAAAAATAAAGGTGGACGATGACATGGTAGATAAGGTTGATCAGAATGCAATGCGTGATGTAAATCGCAAGTTAATGTTACAAGCATTGTTTAATGCCGCTCAAACCTCACGCAGTGAAATTGCTGACCAAATTGCGTTGCATAAATCAACGGTGACGGCTATTTATCGTGATATCGAAGAATTAGGTTATATAGAAGAACTGGGCGAGGGTGAGGTATCTAAAGCAGGTGGGCGTAAGCCTAAGTTAATTCGCTTTAATCGTCAGTATGGGTACATTGTATCATTTGATTTGGGGCGCCATCATTTGCGTTATTTAGTTGCACGGGTAACGGGTGAAACGTTAATGCGTGGAGAATTATCAGTGATGGGCATGCCTTATCGGGATATTAAACGCGCCATTTTAGCATACGTTGCGCAATTAGGTGATCTGGGTACAGTACATGGGTTAGTTGGGATTGGGCTTGGCATTCATGGGGTGGTTGAGAATAATCAGGTGCGCTATACACCATTCCATCAAGAGTTACTTGAGCATGATGTGGCAGCTGAATTAGCAACAGCATTAGACGTACCGGTGTTTTTAGAAAACGAAGCGAACTTGGCAGCTGTTTATTTGCGTGATTTTCATGATTATGATGCGCAGGAAACGTATCATGATTTTGCAACAGTTAACATTCATAATGGAATCGGTGCCGGAATTATTCAAAATGATCGGCTCTTTCGTGGTTTGCACGGTGCAGCAGGTGAAATTGGTCGCCAAGTGGTCATGGGAAATGTACCATTGGTAGGTGATGCCATACCAAGTGTGGTGCATTTAGAAGATTTATATGCAGAAGACGCCATGCTTACCAGATTAGCGCAGCAGAAAGGGTTACGCGATACGCTAGTACGCGCTGACTTTGTGACATTTTATGAATCTGGTGACAATGTAGCGCAACAATTAATTATTGAATGGGTGCAAGCTATTAGTCGCATGATTTATAATTTGGCCCAATATGCAGCACCGGAAGCTATCTTTGTCCATTCACGATTTATTGCTGAAACACCAGGGTTGTTAGAATTACTGCTGCAATCATACGAAACCATTCAGCCACAGTCACAAACACCGGTGTTCTTTGCCAAAAAGTCAGTCAACAAGGCAACGTTATCGGGTGGGGTAGCGATGGTTACACGTAAGTTATTAGGTCTATCAGGCTATGATTTACAATTCACACTATTAGAAGAAGATGCGCTTGAACCAGTTGGTGATTAGGGATTAAGCATTAGGAGTTGTTTGATAATATCAAATGACTCTTTTTTTTAGTTGTGATTATTTTGAATGAAAGGGCTTGCATTATTAAAACGAGTCCCCTATAATTTATCTCGTAAGTTAGTTGGTTTATGAAACCAATCAACCTAACGAGAAATTATTAACAGAATAAAATAGTTATTCATGTACTGGGAGGGTGACAAAATGTCAGAACTATTCGATTTTCCTAAGGTAGAGTTCATTGGGGGCGCTAAGGGAGTAGATTTTACGGCTGCAAAGGGATTTAACTTCTACAATCCAGAGGAAGAATTTACAATTGACGGCGAAACAAAGGCTATGAAGGACTGGTTGAAATTCTCAGTTGCTTACTGGCACACAATGGACCAACGTTTGGTAGACCCATTTGGGGAAGGGTCAGCCCAACGTGCTTGGGATGTTGATGGTGTAGATGATGTGAATGACATGGACCACGCTTTGGCAAAGGTTGACTACATGTTTGAATTCATGGACAAGCTAGGAATTGAGTACTTTGCATTCCACGATCGTGATTTGGCACCAGAAGGAAACACATTGGCTGAAACGAATGCTAACTTAGATGCCGTGGTTGACCGAATCGCTGAAAAGATGGCCGAAACGGGTAAGAAGTTGCTTTGGAACACATCTTCATTGTTCACGAATAAGCGTTTCGTGGCCGGAGGAGCAACGACACCATTTGCTGATGTATTGGCTTACTCAGCTGCACAAGTAAAGCACTCATTGGAAATTGCGAAGCGTCTAGATGCTAAGAATTACGTCTTCTGGGGTGGTCGTGAAGGATACGATTCACTATTGAACACTGATACAAAGCGTGAGTTGGATCACATTGCGCAATTCTTTAAGTTGGCTAAGCAATACGCCAATGAAATTGGCTTTACTGGTCAATTCTTATTGGAGCCAAAGCCAAAGGAGCCAACTGCTCACCAATACGACACGGACGTTCAAACAACGATTGCCTTTTTGCGTACGTATGGTTTGGAAAACGACTTTAAGTTGAACTTGGAAGGAAACCACGCCTTCTTGGCTGGCCACACTTACGAACACGAAGCACGTTTTGCACGTGAAGCCGGTTTGTTGGGATCATTGGATGCTAACATGGGTGACAAGCAAACTGGTTGGGATATTGATGAATTCCCTAATGATATTTATGAAGCAACGTTGGTTATGTACGAATTCGTTAAGAATGGCGGATTGGCTACCGGTGGGTTGAACTTTGACGCTAAGGTACGTCGTGCATCATTTGAAATGGACGATTTGTTCTATGGCCACATTGCGGGGATGGATGTCTACGCTGCTGGATTCCGTGTTGCTGTTAAGATGGTGGAAGATCAATTCTTGGAGACGGTCTTTGCTAACCGTTATGCTTCATTTAACGAAGGTATCGGAGCTGACTTTGAAGCTGGTAAGGTAACTTTCCAAGACTTTGAAGATTACGTTTTGAACAAGACGAATGATGAAATTCAAGCAACTGTACAATCAGGTCACTTGGAGAGCATCAAGGCGACTTTGAATAACTACATTTACTCAGTTTTGGGTGGTACGTTTAACTAAACGGCACTAAATGACTGTAGAATGACGATATAACTGTAAAAGCTGGATCAATAGCGTCCAGCTTTTCTTGTATGAAATGAGGGTATAAAAGATGAGCGCAGTAGTTTTAGGGATTGATTTGGGGACGTCATCCGTAAAAATTTCAGCAGTCAACCAAGCTGGTGAAATTGTTGCACAACAAGCGGTAGACTATCCTTTGTCACAACCAGCACCTGGTTATAGTGAACAAGATCCAAAAGATTGGATTACAGGAACCACCACAGCGATTCACCGCTTAATCACGGTCGACGGACTCGTGCCAGCTGACATTAAAGGGGTGTCATATTCAGGACAAATGCATGGGTTAGTGCTTTTGGATGCTCAACACCGTGTATTGCGTCCGGCCATTTTATGGAATGACACACGTACGACCGTGCAAACGCAAGAAATTGCAGCTAAGCTAGGTGAAAAGTTTATTGACATCACTCGCAATAAAGCATTAGAAGGCTTTACGTTGCCTAAAATTTTATGGGTTAAAGAAAATGAACCCGAAATCTTTGCACAAGCTGAAACTTTTGTGACACCCAAGGACTATGTCCGTTATGTTATGACGGGTGTATTAGCCATGGAAATTTCGGATGCATCAGGGATGGTGGCAATGGATGTTGCTAACCGAACTTGGTCACCAGAGGTAATCGCGGCGTTTGATTTAAAGCCCGACTTCTTCCCACCAATTATTGAGGGACCTGAGTTAGCAGGGCACATTACGGCTGATTTTGCAGCGGACACGGGTTTGACAACTGACACACAAGTGTTTGGTGGAGCGGCGGATAACGCCGCAGGGGCCATTGGATCAGCCATTCTGCAACCAAATATGGTGATGTCTTCAATTGGGACGTCTGGTGTAGTCTTGAAGTATGAAGATAACGCCGATGTGGATTACCATGGGCAAGTGCATTTCTTTAATCATGCGATTCCTGGTAAGTTTTACTCTATGGGAGTTACCCTGGCAGCGGGATATTCACTATCTTGGTTTAAGGACACGTTTGCTGCAGGTGAAGACTTTACGGCCATGGTTGAATCAGCTAGCGCATCAACAGTCGGCGCTAATGGCTTGTTGTTCACGCCATACTTGGTTGGTGAGCGCACGCCATATGCAGATGGTGATGTTCGTGCAGCGTGGTTGGGAATTGATGGCACGCACAAGCGCACTGATTTTGTTCGTTCAGTACTTGAGGGAATTATTTTTTCATTTAAAGATATTTTCGATATTTATCAAGCAGCGGGGACTGACTTTGATACAGTAGTGGCAATCGGTGGTGGTGCTAAGTCACCATTATGGTTACAAATCCAAGCAGATATCTTCAATAAGAAAGTGGTTTCTTTGAAGAATGAGCAAGGCCCTGGAATGGGCGCTGCGATTTTGGCTGCAACGGGGTTAGGGTGGTTTGATTCTGTGCAAGATGCAGCAGCGGCATGGAATTCATTTGATAAAGCCTACGAGCCAATCCCTGACAATGTCGCACGTTATGCTAAGTTGCATGAAATTTATAAGCAAGCTTATCCGGCTACCGCAAATATTTCACATGATTTGCTGGCTTTCCGTCGAGCGGATTAAACTAAAGAGTATCAGGTATGTTTCACATGCAAAAAAGCGTTAGGGTACGCCATAAATGGCATATGCTAACGCTTTTTTAGAGTGTCTTATTTAGGTACCAGTTGTTGTACGACATCTGACACATGAATTTTAGTGTTGAATTTCTTTAGATTGTGGTTATTAGTTGAGATGTTATCATTGCCTGTTAGTAAATCATCTAAGCTAGTGAGGTTACTTATGTATGACTTGTTGACATAAGTTTTAGGAACAATTCGAGCAGCTCTTACATAACTACCTTTATGGTACGCCATAACGTAAGGTTCTTTAACACCTGGATTAAGACCAGTTGTTAAGGTTAATTTCGTCCATGCGCTCCCCATTTCATCGTCTGTAAACCAGGCAGACCAAATCCCATGATTATAGCTATTACGCGGATTAATTTCTTTGTTATCAGGTAGCTTCGTATAACTTACCTGATAGGATAAAAAAGGGTTGAAACGATCAATCAGGCCAATGCCTTTGGTGTAACCAAAATATAAAATGCCAATGCTTATAATAGCTAATCCTATTAGCGTGGTTAGACTAAAGAAACCAAAGCGATAGTTTTTTTTAAGTTTTACATCCTGATCAATTTTTTGAGCTAAGGAAGTGTTGCTTGGTTGGTTCATGGTGATATCCTCACTGAATAAAAGTTTTTCGAGTGAAATCTGAAACAAATTACTTAATGCATGAAGGGTTTCTAGATTAGGCATATTTTTGCCATTTTCCCAATTAGAGACAGTTTGGCGGGTAACGTGTAATTTGGTTGCTAGTTCTTCCTGGGTTAAATTAGCGTTCATGCGTAATTGTTTAAGGTCTTTTTCAAAACTCATTTCTCACTACTCCTAAAGCTTAATTAAAGTGCTACATATAGACTAGCAATTTTTACTGTCATTAGTCACGCAAGGATTGCTTGCTACGCAAAAAAACATTAGACAAAGCTTGTAAATACAGGCTTTGTCTAATGCTTTAGTAGTCTTTAGCTAGCTACGATTTAATGTAACGTATTTAAATAATGAACAAACAAAGTTTCGTATAAATCAATGAAAGTTAGGTAAGTATCTCGATTGACATACTCGTTCGTCTTGTGTGAGATAGTCGTTTCACCAGGCCCAAACATAATAAAGGGGAAGTTTTTATCCTGATCGAGTAGGAAGTTTGATGCATCCGTGGCCCCGGGTGAAGCAAGGGGCTTAACTGGCCAATTTAAGGCTGATTCACCAAGTTCTTTGGCTAGCTTAACCAAGGTGTTTTGGCCGGTTGTGTAGATGCTGGGCATCGACATTTTAATATCAGCTGTTAAGTGGGCCCCATCAGCATTAGCTGCCTGAACAAAATCCTGGATGGTTTGAACAACGACATCATTGTTAAATTCAGGAATTGTGCGAATATTCATTTCAGCTTGGGCATGTGCAGGGATAGAATTTACTTGAATGCCGCCACTAATAATGGTGGTATTCATGACAAGTGGCCCCAGCAATTCATTGCGAGGATTTTGAGGGTTATTAAAGCGTTCATTTGCTTGCTGTAAGACATTAATTAATGGATTAATTGCGTTATAGCCTAAATCTGGCATTGAACTATGAGCTGCTTGCCCCGTTGATGTAATGCAAATGTTCATTGAGCCCTTATGCGCATAAATCAACGCGTCTTGGGATGGTTCAGCAATAACTAAAGCGGCCAAGTCAGTTGCATAACCTTGCTCATATAATTTTTGTGAACCAGGAGCTCCGAGTTCTTCGCCGGCAGTTGCGAGCAAGCGAATACGACCATGCTTAAGGAGGTGGTTGTTTGCAATATCAATTAGCGCAATGACTAAGGCAGCCAGACCAGATTTCATATCAGCGGTACCGCGCCCGTATAATTTGCCGTCACGTTCAGTTAGTGTGAATGGATCACTATCCCATTCAGCTGCATCTCCAGGGGCCACAACATCCATGTGACCAGAGATACCTAGAATAGGGCCGTCAGAACCAATTTCAACGACCAAATTAGCACGAGTGTCGGTGAAAGGGATAATTTTCGCTTCAATATGGTGCTGATGGAAGAGTTGTTGTAAATATTGGGCAACGGCAAGCTCATTATCATTAACAGATTGAATTTTAATCAAATCGGCTAAAATTTGTAGGCGTGTTTGTTCAGATAGTTTTGTCATGTGCTTAATTAAACCTTTCATATTTTTAAAACTTATATTATCTATAAGCGTATGCTTTACTGGAATTGGTTGCAAATATTGTGATTGCGTTTTCATTATCGGTAGATGATTCCATGGCTAAGTTAGCCAATGTTGTAAAAACAATGAAAAGTGTTTAAAAAAGTATTGTTAGTTTTAAATTTGCATGTTGCTTTTCAAGGGATAATGGTACGCTAGTGATGTGGTAAAGAGATTAATTAAAGGTATGGATGTATGAAAACAAAACGACCCAACCGTTTCCAGTTTTGGACGGTCATTTTATTAGGATATATCATCCTATTTGTTATCGGATTTTTTATCCCGGTTGCGGCTAATGCAATGGGGGAAGTGATGCACCCAGATAAACAAGCCACAACGGCAAAATCGACTAGTAGTCATGAAAAGACAACGCACAAAACCAAGAAAACCGTAACGGCTAAGCAACATCATAGTGCCAAAAAAGCAGTCGCCACAACGGCGATGGACGAAACTGCTGAGATAACGACGGACACATTAGATGATGCAACTGGAACGGGTGTTGATCAGACAACCACCAATGCGGCAACAGCTGATACAACAGTTGCTGATGACATGGCTAGTGCTGATGCAGCGGATGCCTCATCAGCAGCCAATGCAACGACAGTTGTCGTTGATCGTGGGGTGACAGCGTATTCACTTGCTCGTGCAAACGGGTTAACATTAGCCCAATTACAAGCTCTTAACCCAACTATTGACCTAGATGGTGTTCAAGCTGGGCAAATTTTGAATGTTCATTAATAATAAAGTTATATAAAACCGACAAACCGCTGGCATGAATTCAGCGGTTTGTCGGTTTTTTGTAGTGTCTAATTTTACAAGATTATGAAAAATATTAAGGAAGAGTAATGCTCAGGTCTAGACCAATACCTTGTGGAAACGCTTTCTTTATACTGAAAGTATCTTAACAAAAGGGGGATGTCACCATGAAGAGAGTGACAGAGTTGTTAGAGCGCTATTTGATGCCAATTGGCGCGAAATTGGCAGCCAATAAGGCGCTGACTGCGGTGCGGGATGGGATTGCGTATGCGATGCCGTTAATTATTATTGGCTCAATTACAATGTTGATCGCCAATGGGTTTTCAATTGATGCTTTCAAAAATTGGTTAATTGCTAATGGTATTTTTGACTGGTTGTTGAAAATCACTAATGGTACGTTTGGACTAATTAGTTTTGTAGCAGTTTTTGCGATTGCTTATCGGTACGCGCGTTCCTTGAACCAAGATGGGGTTTCGGTGGGTGTAATTTCATTGGCGAGTTATATTATTTCAACGCCAACGATTATGGCAAAAGCCGGTGAAGGATTCCCGCTTAGTTTTATGGGCGCTTCCGGTTTGTTTGCGGCTATTTTAATTGCGCTGGTTTCAACCCGGATTTTTACATGGTTTATTAACAAAGATATCAAGATTAAGATGCCCGATGGTGTGCCACCAGCAGTTGCTGATTCGTTTGCGGCCTTGATTCCAGGAACAGTTATCATTGTCATTTGGGGGCTGGTCTATGCTGGCTTAGCTGCCACGCCAATGGGTTCAATTCATGGCATTTTGCAGTTAGTTTTGGGTGGTCCATTGTCAGCCTTTGGTGGGTCATTGGCTGGCGCTATTATTGTGGCGGTTTTGACATCGTTGTTCTGGTTTATTGGAATTCACGGTGGTAATGTTACCGGGGCGATTATGAATCCGATTTGGCTCGGTTTGATGGCTGAAAATGCCAAAGTTTATGCGCAGAACGCAAATGCCCCAATGCCGCACATTGTAACGCAACCCTTTATGGATTTGTTTGTGTATCTTGGCGGTGGTGGGGCAACCTTTGGCTTGGTATTAGCGTTAGTTTTGACGGCTAAAAGTCGAGAGTTTAAAACTTTGGGTAAGTTAATTACCCCACCAGGGTTATTTAATATTAATGAGCCGACAATGTTTGGTATGCCAGTTGTGTTGAATGTGTACTTGTTGATTCCGTTTATCATGGTACCGGTTATTAATGCCGTTATTTCTTATGTTACAATGGCGACAGGGCTGGTTCATGCAACGGTGGGAGTTGTGATTCCATGGACCATGCCACCAATTATTTCAGGATTTTTAGCCACTGGCTCACATATTTCAGGATCAGTGCTACAAATTGTGTTGATTGTATTAGATACACTATTGTATCTACCATTCTTTAAGGTGATTGACCGGCAACGACTTGCACAAGAAAGCGAAGCTGAGCGGGTTATCACAGATTAATTTCATGTAAATCAAGGGGGATTTAACTGATGGGTGAATTAGGAATTGCGGTGTATCCGTCACATGCTAGCGTAGTTGATAATATTGCATATGTTGAAAAGGCAGCGAGCTTAGGATATACGCGTATCTTTACATCCTTGCTTGAACTGACACCAGATGCTAGCGACTTGTTGGATCAATATAAGCAGATCATTACACGTGGAAATGAACTTGGGATGAAAACAATTTTAGATATCAATCCCACTTTATTTGATCAACTAGGGGCTAGTTATACTGATTTAAAGATGTTTGCCGATATGGGGGCGTGGGGATTGCGCTTGGACCTTGGTTTTACAGGGGCTGAGGAGGCGCAAATGACGCATAATCCATATAATTTAAAGATTGAATTGAATATGTCACGTGGACAACACTATTTGGATTTGATTATGGATTTTGGCGTAAACCGTGATAATTTAATTGGGTCACATAATTTCTACCCACAACGGTTTACGGGCCTCGGTCGTGATTACTTTATCCAAACATCTGAACAATATCGTCAGTATGGCTTACGGACGGCTGCGTTTGTAAGTGCACCAAGTAGTACATTTGGTCCCTGGCCAGTTAGTGATGGTCTCGTATCATTGGAAGACCACCGTCAGTTACCTATTGCTGTTCAAGTGCAAGAATTACGGTTTAGTGGGTTAATTGATGATGTTCTAATTGCCGATGCGTTTGCGAGTGAGGCGGATTTGCAAGCTGCTGCGACTGCCTTTAACCAGACGATGGTTGCGTTACGGGTTGTTGAGACACCAGATTTGTCTGAGGTTGCCAAGCAAGTTTTGTATAATCAAAACCAAACATATCGTGGTGATCGGTCTGATTATGTACTGCGTTCATCACAAACGCGTGTGAAGTACCGGGCGGAAGATTTCCCAGCCTTTAATACGGTGGCGATTAAGCGCGGTGATATTTTGATTGATAATAATGACTATGGGCAATACAAAGGTGAGTTACAAATTGCGTTGCGTGATTTAGCAAATGATGGTCGCATCAATGTGGTCGGCCATATTCATCCTGAAGATATGGGGTTGCTCCCCTTAGTTACGCCATGGCATCCATTTATGTTGGTACCAACTGAGAAATAAGCTAATTAAAAGCCGAAAGTCATGTAACTTTCGGCTTTTTCTTATATTTTCAACATATCTATGATATATATAGCGCTTTCATGGTGTTTTTTCGGGTTATTAGTTTGTTATTTTCCCATAACGTTCTCATTTTTAAATATTAAATCATCATCTTTAGGACAAAAAGATGCAGTATATGGGGGTTCGTGTTATTATAAATAGATGAGAAAATAGAAAAAGGAGTTGGGTAAAATGCTAGCAACTTTAATTAAGCCCCGCGAAGTTTTAACCACCGTCAGCGAAAATGCAACCTTGCAAGATGCACTAGACATTTTTGAAGCATCTAGTTTCCGTGCAATTCCAATTTTGGATGAAAGTGGCCAATTATTTCGCGGTACAATTTATAAGATGCATATTTACCAACACCAGGTCCAAAACGGTGATATGACGTTGCCGGTGACGACTTATATGCGAAATATGACCAAATTTGTGGGTTACGAAGCAACATTTTATGAAATGTTCTTCACCCTACGTGACTTGCCCTTCATTTCGGTGCTGGATAAAGAAAATCATTTTATGGGGATTATGACGCACAATCGGATGATGCGTTTGATGGCCGATTCATGGCAAACAGATGTTGGTCGCTACTCACTTACGTTAGTAACCGATGGTAGTCGTGGTAGCTTAGAAAGAGCTACAAAGATTATTACACGTTATACGCAAATTTCATCTTCAATGACACTTAATCCAGATAATAATCCAATGACGGCACGTATTTTATTTACGTTACCAGAAAGCGTGAATGAGGCAACCTTATCAAAGGTCATTAATGTCTTGTCACGTAAGGGGTTCCATTTAGAATCACTGGAAGATCTTGAAAAAACAGCCTATTAAAATATAACCACGTGTAGCGGCGTTTTTGTCGCTACACGTGGTTTTTTGGTTAACTGTTTTAATTAAACGTGATCAATTCATGGGGGGCCATGAATCGGCTGCGCATTAAAATTGCCGCTAATTCTTCTGGTGACTCAGGGTTTTCTTTATCAATCCAGTGGCGCACGATATTTAGTAAGCTGTTAAGGGCAATTTCTTTCGTATAGTCAATGGGCAGTGCATCGGAAAACTGCCCATTATTAGCCATGAGTTGTTCAGTAAATAGGATATCAACGATGGTTTTAATTCGGTTAAAAAATTGGGGATGCCCATTGGTGGAAAATAGCGCACGCATGGTATCGCGTTCACTATTAACATAGTCCAACGCATGATTAAACACACGGTAAATGGCGCCAGACATTTCATCTGGTGTATGGTTGGTCAGCTGTTCGTTTAAATTATCGTTCAAAATTTGGGCGATATGGGTGATTAATTCATCTTCAATGGTCGTTAATAAGGCAAATTTATCCGGATAGTGGACGTAAAAAGTCCCGCGGCTGACATTGGCTGTTCGCGTAATATCTGCCACGGTAATGTTATTGAAACCTTTTTGAGTAATGAGGGTGATGAAAGCGGTCTTGATATGTTGCTTGGTAAGGGCATTCCGGTCTGCTTGTTTCATAATTTTCTCCAACTTATTGAACACACTGTCTAAAATTGTACATTGTAGTTCCAGTTAATAGGATTTAATATAGTTCAAGTAAAGAAATTATTCAACAGACTGTTTAATAAAAAAATAATCGGGAGGCATCATATGTTAAAAGCCGAGTGGATATGGCTTAAGAAACACAAATTTTATATGTTAGTTATTGCGGTACTATTCTTTGTACCCTCAATTTATGCAGTAACGTTCTTAAGTTCATTGTGGGATCCGTACGGGCAAGTTAAGAATCTTCCTGTAGCGGTGGTTAATCAAGATAAGCCTGCTAAGTATGAGGGTAAAACCTTAACGGTAGGGGCTGACTTAGAGAAAAAATTAAAAAAATCTGATGCCATGAAGTTTAGTTTCGTGGGTGCTAAGGCGGCGCAAAAGGGCCTCAAGAGTGGTAAATACTACACAGTGATTACGATTCCAGCTAATTTCTCCAAGCATGCAACCACTTTATTAGATGACCAACCTAAGCAAATGGTGCTTGATTATAAAACAAGTGCCGGGCATAGTTTTATTGCAAGTAAGTTATCTGAATCAGGTGCTAAGGAAATTAGTAAACAAGTTTCTGAACAAGTAACAAAATCTTACGCCCAAACAATTTTTTCCCAAGTTAAGCAAATGGGCAAGGGCGTTAATCAAGCCGCTGATGCGAACCAACAGCTAGCAGATGGGACAAATCAGTTAAAAGATGGTAGTGATGAAATTACGACTAATCTGGATAAGTTAGCAACGAGTTCTTTGGCATTTAAAGATGGGGCGACAACATTGAACAATGGGTTAGCTGCATATACTGATGGTGTGAACCAAGCAGATGCGGGTAGTCGTCAACTAGCAAGTGGTTTAAATACCATGAATGGTCAAGTTCCCGCACTAACAAGTGGTATTAATCAATTGAATGATGGCACGCAACAATACACAGCTGGCGTGTCACAATTAGCCGGTGGGTTGAATCAATTGCAAGGACAAATACCGACATTGGCGACTGGGGTTAACCAATTAGCGGCTGGTCAAGCAAACGTTAACGATGGCGTGAAAGCCTATACGGGTGGTGTTGATCAAGCGTATGCCGGGAGTCAACAATTAGTTGCTGGGCTTGATCAATTACAAACCCAATTAAAGGATGCTGATGCAACCCAAAAAATTAGTGATGCGCAACAACAACTAGCACAGTTGCAAAAAGTGGTGGCTGGCTTAAAGCAAGCGGGTGTATCAACGGATCAACTACAACAAGATTTGGCAACCCTACAAACGCAAGCTGATCAAGTAGCCAAGGCAAGTCAACAAGATAGTCAAACTTTGCAGGCGGCGCTCAAAGCAGCTGGCGTGAGTGATGAACAACAAGCCCAAGTGCTTGGCTATATGCAAGCCCATCCATCTGCAAGTGCTCAGGCGGTGCAAGCAATGTTGGCAACCATGCAAAAGTTACAAAATGAAGTTCAGCCAATTGCTGATGCCGCAACGCAAAACCAGGCCGCTTTACAACAATTAAAGGGAACGGATTTGCAAGCCATGCAGGCAACGTTGGCTAAGCTTAGTGAATTGCCAGCTGGTGTAGATCAACTTGATGCCGGCGCTAAGCAACTTAATGGCGGCTTACAAACGCTATCTGGGCAATCAAGCGCCTTACGCGACGGTAGTCAACAAGTATTGGCCGGCTTGAATCAATTACAAAATCAAGTGCCAACTTTGACCACCGGTGTCGGTACCTTAACGAACGGTGCGAATACGTTGAATGGCAAGTCAGCTGATTTAACAAATGGGACGCAACAACTAGTTAATGGGACCGGTGCATTAGCTGGGGGGGCTAGCCAATTGACAGCCGGTGCAAACCAACTAACATCTGGACTAGATACCCTATCAGGTAAGAATGGCCAGTTGACGTCTGGTGCGAACCAATTAGCCGATGGGGCCGGTCAAATTAGTGACGGGTCAAATCAGCTAGCTGGGGGTGCTAAGCAAATTGGCCCAGCTTTGGATCAAATTCACGATGGAAACCAAACGTTAGCAACAAAGTTAGCTAATGCTGGGCAAAAGGTTGCTGATTTACATGCCACTAAGCACACGTACCATCAAATTGCGGCACCAACTACGGTGAAGCACCAAGAAAAAGATCATGTTGCCAATAACGGAACGGGTATGATTCCATACATGTTCTCAGTTGCGATGTTTGTTGGGATGATGGCGTTGAATTTGATGCTAGAAATGGTGGCACCACGGACCAAGATTACCTCAATTTGGGCTTGGGCTGGTTCAAAGATGACGATGTTATTTGGAATTGCCATTTTAGCAGCCACGGTTTTGTATGGCTTAAGCGTGTGGGTTTTGGGGATGAATCCGATTAATCCAGCGGCCACATATGGGTTCATGGTCTTAACTGGCTTGATGGATGCGGCGTTAGTAACGGCGATTTATATGTGGTTTGGTGAAGCCGGGGCCTTTGTGGCCATGGTCTTGTTAGTTGTCCAATTGAGTGGTTCAGCCGGAACATACCCAATTGAACTATCAAACAAGTTCTTTGAGTGGTTACACCCATACTTGCCAATGACGTACACAGTTGACGGATTACGTGAAACGGTGATGATTGGCGGCTCAGCAATGCCGCAAATTACCGTTATTGCAGTAATCTTTGTGGTAGCAGTTGTGGCAATGTTAATTTACTACATCACGCATCGACGTGCGTTTACGATGCTAGCTGAAACACCAGCTTAAGCAACGCAATAATATTTAGTAAGCGTTTCAATCACTTTTGAAGGATTGAAGCGCTTTTTGTGTACCTGGGCAATGCACCCTATGGCAAAGTGCGTTAAAATAGAGACAAATACTGAAACATGTACGGGGGAGGGCTAAATGAAGCTCTGCCCATTTCGTGCGTTATGGTTCGAACAAGAGAAGAGGGTTTAAATAGGATGAAAATGATTGTTGGTTTGGGAAATATTGGTAAAGAATACGATCGCACGCGTCATAATATTGGCTTTATGGCAGTGGATGAATTAGCAGCGCAACATCAAGCGAATTTTAAACAAGATGGGGCGCACAATGCCTTTGTGGCAGATGTCCGTATTGGTACGGAGAAAGTTTTGTTAGTTAAGCCAACGACTTATATGAATGATTCTGGTCGCGCCGTTCGACCTTTGATGGCTTATTATGATCTTGATATTAATGATTTGTTGGTCGTTCAGGATGACATGGACATGGATTTAGGTCGTTTGCGTTTGCGGACAAAGGGATCTGCTGGTGGTCACAATGGCATTAAGAGCATTGCCCAACATCTAGACACGCAAACATTTAACCGTTTGAAGTTTGGCATCGGTCACCCAACACATACACAAAAAGCAGTCGTCGATTTTGTGTTGGGTAAGTTTACCAAGGATGAGGAACCGGCTATGCAACAAGGTATTGATCAAGCGGTAGTGATTTTTGAGGCTTTTGCAGCCAATAGTGATATGCCAACATTGATGAATAAGTTTAATTAGGAATTAGGAGACATTATGGAATTAACGGGAATCCTAGCAGCATCGGCACAGCTACAACAGTTGGTTGCTGGTCTTAAGCAAGGTGGCCGTCATGTCATGACGGGAATATCAGGAACCGCCCGGACGGCTTACTTAGCAGCCTTGCAGCAACAAACACGTCAACCAATGGTGATTGTGAGTGATAGTCAATTTCATGCTGAACAATTAGCTGAGGATTTAGGAGCGTTTTTAGGTGAGGCGCATGTGGCGGTTTTTCCAGCTGAAGAAACGATTCAAGCAGAAGTGGCGGTTACGTCACTGGATACGCGTTTAGCACGCGTTCGAGCGTTGCACCTGCTATTAACTGATGAACAAGCGGTGATTGTAACGAGTGTTGCGGGGGTTAATCGTTATTTGCCACCAGTTGCCGATTTTGCGGCAGCGCAATTAGTGATTGACTTTGAACATGACTATGAATTAGCGGAGTTACAGGCACAATTGATGCAAATGGGTTATCAACGAAATGGTAGTGTTGAGCAACCAGGTGAATTTGCTGTCCGCGGGTCTATTGTTGATGTTTATCCATTGGATGCTGATTATCCTGTGCGTCTTGATTTTTTTGATACGGCGTTGGATTCATTGCGCCAATTTGATGCTCAGACGCAACGCAGCTTAACTAATCTAGAGCAAGTGACAATTTTGCCAGCCACGGATTTAATTGCGGATGCAGCAACTCTCCAAGCGACTCATACGCAATTAGAGTTGTTCCTAACCCAAGCGCGGGATACTTTAGAAGGAGCGGCTAAACGCCATCTCACGGAAGCGCTCACGCCGTTGCTCGATGTATTGGCACAGGGTGATTTATTGCCGGAAATTCGTCAATATCTACATGTGCTGTATCCAAAGGCGGCCAACTTGGTAGATTACTTACCGATGAACGGTATTGTTGTTTTTGATGATTATCCAAGAGCAGTGGAGCATGCCGGTCAAATGGCGTTGGATAACAGTAATTGGTGGGCTGATCAGTTGGCTAAACAGGCTGTTTTACCACAATATGATGCCGGATTTGCACTGACTGACTTAGCGCGTGATGTGCACCAAACCAGCTTGATTTTATCGCCATTGCAACGTGGGATTGGCCAGCTACGCCAAACCAGTTTGACGAATGTCACGGTTCGGCCGGCCCAACAATTTTTTGGTCAAATGCCATTATTGAAAAATGAAGTGGCGCGGTGGCAAAAGCAGCAACAAACAATTATCTTCTTAACGAATACAGCTGAACGACGTGAAAAATTAGAGCAAACATTACAAGATTTTGGGGTGGCTGTAAATGTGGTGACGCCAGCTGGTTTAACTAGTGGTCGTACCCAAATTACAACCTTACCTTTGAGTGCCGGATTTGAGCTACCTACTGAAAATCTGGTTGTTTTAACTGAACGTGAATTATTCCAACAAGTTAAGAAGCGTGCCCCACGCCGGCAAACGTTATCAAATGCGGAGCGGATTAAAAGCTATAATGATTTAAAACCGGGCGATTATGTGGTACACGTCAATCACGGTGTCGGTATTTATGAAGGAATGCAGACCATTGAAAACCGTGGTGTTAAGCAGGATTACATCACGATTGTTTATCAAAAGGACGCTAAAATTTTTATTCCGGTTACCCAACTTGATTTAGTCCAAAAATATGTGGGTGCCGCTGAAAAAGCACCGAAGTTAAATAAACTTGGTGGTACAGAATGGCAAAAAGCCAAGGCGAAAGTTGCCAAAAAAGTTGAAGATATTGCGGACGAATTATTACAATTGTATGCTGAACGTGAATTGAAACAAGGCTTTGCTTTTCCGTCAGATGATGACACTATTCGTCAATTTGAAGATGCGTTCCCGTATCCGGAAACACCCGATCAAATACGTTCAACGAAAGAAATTAAGGCTGATATGGAACGTAAGCGCCCCATGGATCGCTTGTTAGTTGGTGATGTCGGCTTTGGGAAAACTGAAGTGGCCTTACGAGCAGCTTTTAAAGCAGTCCATGCTGGTAAGCAAGTCGCGATGCTGGTGCCAACAACTATCTTGGCCCAACAACATTATGAATCGATGTTGAGCCGTTTCGAAGGCTTTGGTGTTAATGTGGCGATTATGTCGCGTTTCCAATCTAAGAAGCAACTAGAGGAAACGAAGGTTGGTTTGAAAAATCACGCCATTGATATTGTGGTGGGTACCCATCGTATCTTATCTAAAGATTTAGCATTTGCTGATTTAGGGTTATTGATTATTGACGAGGAGCAGCGTTTTGGGGTTAAACACAAAGAGCGGCTTAAGTCCTTACAAACAAACGTTGATGTTTTGACTTTAACAGCAACGCCAATTCCACGGACGCTGAATATGGCAATGGTTGGGGTTCGTGACTTATCGGTTATTGAAACACCACCGGCTAATCGTTATCCAATTCAAACGTATGTGATGGAACAAAACGGACAAGCAACAGCAAGTGCCATTGAACGTGAAATGGCGCGTGGTGGACAAACTTACTACCTGCACAATCGTGTCGAAGATATTGAGCAAGTCACAGCCATGATTGAATCATTGGTCCCTGAGGCCCGAGTAGCCTACATTCACGGCCAGATGACAGAAACCCAGATGGAAGGGGTTCTAGTTGATTTTATTAACCGTGAATATGATGTATTAGTGACGACTACGATTATTGAAACTGGCGTGGATATTCCAAATGCGAATACGTTATTTGTTGAAAATGCGGATCACATGGGTTTGGCGCAACTTTATCAATTACGTGGTCGCGTTGGGCGATCAAATAATGTGGCTTATGCCTACTTTACGTATCCGGGTACCCGCTCACTAAATGAAGAAAGTGAAAAACGATTAGCTGCAATTCGTGATTTTACTGAACTTGGCTCTGGCTTTAAGATTGCAATGCGTGATTTATCAATTCGGGGAGCTGGTGATTTGCTAGGGCAATCACAGCACGGCTTTATTAATGCGGTGGGATATGATTTGTATACGCAGATGCTTAATGAAGCAGTGGCTGCCAAGCAAGGTAAACAACAAAAGCAATTTAATGCTGAGTTAGATGTGCAAGTTGAAGCCTACCTACCAAGTGATTATGTGGCAGATGGGCCACAAAAGATTGAACTATATCAGCGGATTAAAAAAGCCAAAACGGTAGCTGAGTTTGAAGAAATTTCGGACGATATGCTTGATCGGTTTGGTGAATTACCAGAGGCCGCTGAGCGTCTATTGCTAATTGGCCGGTTGAAAGCTGCTGCTGACCAAGTTGGGGTAGCAACCGTTAAACGTGATTTCAAACGAACTAATATTTTGGTGGTTACTTTTGCTGAACAATCCGCTGTGACCATTGAACAAAGTAGAGCCGCGTTAGTAACGGCTCAAGTTCGTGGGCAAGTTGTTAAAATGAAACCGGTGCAGTTAGAAATCCCAATTCAACCCAAGCAAACACCAGAAGAGTGGCTGAATGGGCTATGGACATTTTTTAATGTCTTAGCATCGGCGCAGGAGGTTGCGGATGAGTAAAAAGAGCCGCAATATTATGGCAGGTGCTGGTATATTAGCGTTGGCTGGGTTAATTGCGAAAATTTTAAGCGCAGTTTATCGGGTGCCGTTACAAAACTTAGTTGGTAATACTGGATTCTATGTCTATCAACAAGTTTATCCACTCTATGGTATTGGCATGGTGTTAGCGTTAAGTGGCTTTCCGCTTTTTATTGCTAAGCTAGCAACTGAATTTGATGATGCGGATACCCAGCGTTTTGTTATGAAACGGTTATTTTGGTTGCTGCTAGGATTAGGCGCTGGGGGATTTAGCTTAATTTATGGTGGGGCACCTTGGTTGAGTGAGGAGATGGGTCAGGACCCCCAGCTAACGAGCGTTATTCGTGCGGTCGCTTGGATGTTTTGGTTGATGCCATTTCTAGCTGTGGGGCGTGGTTATTCACAAGGTCAACTAGATATGGGTCCAACTGCGGTGTCGCAAATCGTCGAACAATTAATCCGGGTGACGGTTATTATTGGCGTGGCTTGGTTTGGGGTGACCCATGCGTGGTCAAATTATGCGATTGGGGCAGCTGCTATGTTTGGCGCGACCATTGCTGGTGTAGTAGCCGTGGCTTGTATGCTGGGCCCTTTGTGCCAGGTGTGGCAACCATTAGTGCGACCAATTAGCAAAGAGCCGACTATACGCTGGTCATATTTGCTACGCCGATTAGTACGAGAAGGTGGGCTTTTAGCCTTATTGGCTGCACTACTTGTTTTGTTACAATTAGTTGATTCGTTTTCTGTGAAAAGTTTATTAACGGCCCATGGATGGTCAAACAACCGGGCTGAATACATTAAAGGGGTCTACGATCGTGGACAACCATTGCTCCAATTGGGGATGGTACTAGCGACGGGGCTTGGTACATCGTTATTACCAGCGCTACATGAACATTTTATGCAAAAACAGTGGGTCGCATTACAGCACGATTTCCAAATCACGATTCGTTTAGCATTGGTATTATCAGGCGTATCGACAATTGGTTTAATGGTCATTATGCCTCAGGTTAATCAAGTTTTATTTGGTTCTCGTGAGGGGAGTATGGCGTTGATGTGGTTTGTGTTGGCAATTGTGCCAGCAACATTAATTACGATTTTATCAAGTGTCTTACAGAGTTTAAATCGGACCACTGGCCTAAGCTGGTTAATTGGCATCTGTCTCTTAGCTAAGTGGGGATTAAATCAATGGCTAGTCCCCGACTTAGGCATTACTGGCGCGGCCGTCAGTACAACGGTCGCATTATTGCCGCTTTTAGGGTATGCTTTATTACGAATCCCCCGTCACTTATGGCAAGGTTGGCAAGTGACGAACCATTGGTGGATCCGCTATGTCTGGCTATTAGTTAGTTTAGGTAGCTTAGCGGTGATTAGTCGTACTTTAGGTGATTATTGGTTTGGCACATCCCGCTTGGGTAGTGCCGTAACGATGGTAATAACGGCATTAGTTGGTGTCGTAACTTTTATTATGCAAACCAATTGGTTAGGGCTATTAACGATTTTTGAATGGCGGATTATCCCTAAAGGTGAGCGGTTATATAATATGTTGAAACGAGGAAAAACAAATGCGTTTAGATAAGTATCTAAAAGTGTCACGTTTGATTAAGCGTCGAACAGTAGCGAAGGAAATTGCAGATCAAGGTCGTATTGATATTAATGGTAAGACAGCCAAGTCATCTAATGACGTCAAGGTTGGCGATGAACTAACAATCCGATTTGGTAATAAGACATCAATCTTAGCGATTGAACGAATCGTGGAAACGACTAAGAAGGATGAAGCGGAACACATGTACCGGATCGTGTCAGAATCATACGAGCAAAAGTTTAATGAAGACGTGTAAACTAACGGATTGTTAGTTTTTAATACGAAAATCTTAAGGAAAAGTAATTTTGCTTAAGATTTAGCTTAGAATCCGGTACAGTGTAATTGTAAAGTTGTGTGTTATTTAGTTAGTTATAAAGGAGGTGCCATATGGTCGTAAAAAAAGCGCAGTCAAATATTCAGCCCTTAAATGCGGCCGGTGCCCGTCAATTGGCTAAACAAGCACAAAAAGAACAGTACAATAACCGGGTTCATCGCAATCGCCGGATTATTTTGGGGCTGTCAATGGTCATTATTATGACTGGTTTGATGGTAATGTTTAATCAAAAATATTCCTTGTATCAAGCAGCTGCTAAGAATTTACAAGTGACACAAAAGCAATTAACACAAGCTGAGGCGCAGCAACGCGATTTAAAGCAGCAACGTCAGGATTTAAAAGATAAGTCCTACTTAGAAAAAGTCGTTCGTGACAAATATATGTATACTAAAAAAGGCGAAATTGTTTTCAATTTACCCAAAAATTAAGCCGATAAGGCTAATGGAAAAGGCAATCGGGCAACTGATGGCCTTTTTTGATTAGTCTTAGGAAAGTAGAGTGAGTAGATGACACCACCAAAAGTGTTGCGGGCTAATTTAATACGGACTATTCGTTCAGAAAAATTATTTACCAAGGACGATCATGTGTTGGTTGCTGTATCAGGGGGGCAAGATTCGTTACATTTATTAAAGTGGTTAACGGAAGGGACTTTGCCGGTTGATATTCAGCCAACTGTTAGTGCCGGGTATGTGAATCATCAATTGCGGACAGATGCTATTGTTGAGGAAGCATTAGTTGCACGCGTGTTTGCGCGAACACCACACTTGGAAAATAAACTGATGACTCGCCTAGAGTGGTTGCAACAACCGTCAAGTGGTTTAGAGGAAGTGGCCCGTGAAAAAAGATATGCGCAACTAATGGCCATGGCTGAACAAGTTGGGGCCAATTTGATTGTGACTGCACATCATCAAGATGATCAAGTGGAAACGATTTTATATAAGTTAGCCCGCGGGAGTCGTTTGTCACAATTAAAAGGTATGGCTGATAAGCAGCCCTTTTTGGGTGGCGTGCCGATTGTGCGACCGTTTTTAAATTTACCTAAAGGCGCTTTAGCTAAACTAGTACAAGAACCATTAGACGAGTGGATTGAGGACTATACCAATAAAGATGAAACTTACGCGCGTAATCATATGCGCCAAACGGTTGTGCCGGCCTTAACTGCGATTAATCAACAAGCTAATGAACATATTGTAGCCTTCGCCCATCAGTTAGCTGGCTTAGAGAAGCTAGCTACGGGAGCGCTCAAAATTCATGTTCAAGCATTGGAAATGGGGCGTTTGGATTGGCAAGCAGACGATGATGTCCTGTTATTGGTATTGCAAAGCTGGTTAGCTAAAAAAATGATGTTTAACGTTAAAAATCGTCAACTAGAACAAGCGGTGCAACTAATGCGCAATCCTAATGTGAACAAGGGGTCAATTGCGTTGGGTGGTCAGTTGTATTTAGAGCGGATAGATAAACAATTACAACTCGTTAAAAAATCGTGAGATACTTAGATGTACCACTAAACATTTACTGTTAAACATGGTATTCTTAAAGCTATGTAACGGTAGGGGAATTAAGATTTAGGAGATTTAAAATAACATGAACCAATGGGACATGAACAATGATATCGAGCGTGTATTATACAGCCAAGCAGATATCGCAGAAGCAGCAGAGCGTGTTGGTAAACAACTAGCCGCTGATTATGAAGGACGCACGCCAATTATCTTGTCAGTATTGAAGGGTGCCGTACTTTGGACGGTTGATGTGATGCGTCACATGCAATACGCTGAAGTTGAATTTATCGATGTATCAAGTTACAACGGTGGAATTGCATCATCTGGGCAAGTTGACCTAGTGACAGATTTACAAACAGATATTGCGGGTCGTGATATTATCATCATGGAAGATATTGTCGATACCGGACGTTCATTGAAATTTATGATTGAATTACTTTTGGAACGTGGTGCCAAGTCAGTCAAGGTTGCTAGTTTGCTTGACAAGAAAGACGGTCGTGTCGTTGAAGCAGAAGTTGATTACATTGGCTTTGATGTACCAAAGGCGTTTGTGGTTGGATATGGCTTGGATTACAAGCAACTATACCGTAATTTGCCATACGTAGGTGTATTGAAGCGCGAAGTGTATGACTCAGCTCACGCAGCGGCAGTTGACACAGTCGATATTACGCCAGAACACTAATTAACAACGAAGATAGTGCAAAGCTATCAAGTAGGAGGATTTGATGAAGAATCAACGAAACGGCAATTTCGTCCGGAATAGTTTATTCTACGTAATTGTAGTCCTTGGTATTATGGGGTTGATTTACTGGGTGGCTGGTCCATCACAATCAACGAATACCAAGACTATCTCTACGTCGGATTTTATGACGGAATTGCGCGATAACAAGATTAAGAACGTTACCATCCAACCGGGTGCGGGCGTTTATGATGTTAAGGGTGAGTACAAGGCACCGCAAACTGGCGAAAAGTCTAAGGGTGATGCTTTGTCAGCTTTGATTGGTGGTTCATCAAAGACGTCAGGTTTCAAAACGCAATTGATTAGTAATGATCCAATTGTGGAAAAGATGCAACAAGCCGCAGATAAGACACACACAGAAATCACGACGAAGCCACAACCTTCTAATTTCTGGGGTAGCTTAGCAACAATGATGTTGCCTATCTTACTAATGGTTGGGCTATTCTACTTGATGATGGGTGGTTTGAGCCAAGGTGGTGGTCAAGGTGGTCGTGGAAACATGATGGGCTTTGGAAAGTCAAAGGCCAAGCCAGCTGATCCATCAGAAAACAAGGTGCGTTTTGCGGATGTTGCCGGAGCTGAAGAAGAAAAGCAAGAATTGGTCGAAGTGGTTGAATTCTTGAAGGATCCAAAGAAGTTCTTGAAGTTAGGTGCTCGTATTCCAGCGGGTGTCTTGCTTGAGGGACCTCCGGGAACTGGTAAGACATTGCTAGCACGTGCCGTTGCTGGTGAAGCCGGTGTGCCATTCTTTTCAATTTCAGGTTCTGACTTCGTTGAAATGTTCGTCGGAGTTGGTGCAAGTCGTGTTCGTGATTTGTTTGAAAACGCTAAGAAATCTGCCCCATCAATTATCTTTATTGATGAAATTGATGCGGTCGGTCGCCAACGTGGTGCCGGTATGGGTGGTGGACACGATGAACGTGAACAAACGTTGAACCAAATGTTGGTTGAAATGGACGGATTTTCAGGTAGTGAAGGGGTCATCGTGATTGCCGCTACCAACCGTTCTGACGTTTTGGACCCAGCTTTGCTTCGTCCCGGTCGATTTGACCGTAAGATTTTGGTTGGTCGTCCAGACGTTAAGGGCCGTGAAGCTATCTTGAACGTGCATGCTAAGAATAAGCCATTGGCTAAGGATGTTGACTTGAAGGAAATCGCTAAGCAAACGCCTGGATTCGTGGGAGCGGACTTGGAAAACTTGCTTAACGAAGCGGCTTTGTTAGCTGCCCGTCAAAATCACGATACGATTTACGCTAAGGATGTTGATGAAGCGGAAGACCGCGTCATTGCCGGACCTGCCAAGAAGGATCGTGTGGTTTCTGCAAAGGAACGTCAAACGGTTGCTTACCACGAAGCGGGTCACGCTATTGTGGGGTTAGTTTTGAATGAAGCGCGTGTTGTGCACAAGGTAACGATTGTACCGCGCGGACGCGCCGGTGGTTATGCCATTATGTTGCCACGCGAAGATCAAATGTTGATGAACAAGACGGATGCTATGGACCAAATTGCTGGTTTGATGGGTGGACGTGCGGCCGAAGAAATTATCTTTGACCAACAATCATCAGGAGCTTCAAACGACTTTGAGCAAGCAACTAACATTGCACGTGCCATGGTTACTGAGTATGGTATGTCTGATAAGTTAGGGATGGTCCAACTTGAAAATGGTGGTCAACCATTCTTGGGCCGTTCATATGGTGAATCAGCTGCTTACTCAAATGAAACAGCTCGATTAATTGATGAAGAAGTCCGTCGTTTGACGACTGAAGGTTACAACAAGGCGCACCAAATTATTGAATTGTACAAGGACAAGCATGAAGCCATTGCGCAAGCTTTGTTAGAGTACGAGACGCTTGATGAGAAGCAAATTATGAGTTTGTTTGAAACTGGTAAGATGCCAACATCTACTGATGTGAACTCAGATGTGGTTACGCCAATGTCATACGAAGAAGCTAAAGAAGCAGCTAACAGCAAGTTGGTTGAAGATGGAGCAGCGACATCAGCTCCTGAATCAAAAACATTAGCACCAACGAATGATGATGACGAACTATAAAGATTAAAATCAAAGCAACCGATTTCTTAATTGAAATCGGTTGCTTTTTTGGTTTGATGTAAAACGTTTAACTGTTTTACATGTTCTTTACGAAACCAGGAAAAAATGGCTACATTACTTCGCTAGACTTAAAGATGTCGTTATTTGAAATGTAAAACCATTCAAGGAGAAAAAACAATGGCAAATGCGAAGGCATGGATTGGAACGGTTGCAGCAACGGTTTTGGTGATTAGTGGTGGTATTGGTGGCGTGCACGCCGTAGATGCAAGCACACATAAGGACAAGACGCTGGTTATCTACTCAAACTCATTTAGTAATGGACGTGGTGAGTGGATTCAAAAACAAGCAGCTAAAGCTGGGTTTAAGATTAAAGAAGTCCAACTAGGTAGTGGTGATTTGGTCAACCGAGTTGTTTCAGAAAAGAATAAGCCAATTGCTGATGTTATTTATGGTTCAAATCAATATGGCTTTGATAGCCTAGCCTCAAAAGGATTATTACAAAAGTTTTCGGTTAATTGGAAGAAGGATGTTCCAAGTGATCAAATTGTCGGGAAGGGCTACTACTACCCAACTGACCAAGAAAAAATTATTTTAATTTCTAAGCCAGGGTTAGCTAAGGCAGATACACCTACATCATGGGATGATTTGACAAAGGCTAAATTTGCCGGTCAATATACAGTGCCTGGTAAGGGAAACTTAGGTAGTGGAACTAACCTAATTGTAATTGCGCAAATCTTGTCACAATATCGTGATGATAAGGCGGATACTGGCGTTAGTGATGCTGGTTGGAAGGCTATTGGTAATTACTTTAAGAACGGTGTGCAACTAAAGCCGAACACATTGTTTGCCCAACCAGTGAATGATGATAACGCTAAAGTTGGATATACATTCTCATCTGATTTAGCTAATATTCCAAACACATTTAAGTGGGATGCAAATGTCATTCCAACTAAGGGTGGTGTCCCAGTTGCAACTGAACAACTTGGTGTGGTTAAAAAGTCTGGTGACACAAAAACTGCGCAAGCATTTGCAAATTGGTTTGGAAGTGCCAAGGTACAAAAGGCATGGGCTAAAAAGTTCCACATTAATACTTTGAATGAAAAGGCGCAAAGTGCGGTGCCTGATTATCAAAAGCAGTTGGCTAAGGAAGTCAAGGTGCACAACATTGATGTAAAGTGGTACAACAAGCATATTGATCAATGGGTTGAAAAGATTAACTTAGAGTACCTACAATAATCTGGAGTTAATATGAAATTAGAATTAAGCAATCTAGCGATTACGTATGGCGATTTTGAAGCTGTACGAGATGTGAACTTGCATATCGCAGAAAATGAGTTCTTTACCATACTAGGACCTTCCGGTAGTGGGAAATCAACAATTATGCGTGCGATTACAGGGTTTAATACTGTGAGCCAAGGCAGCATCATGTTGGATGGTGAGGATATTACTAAGTTATCACCTGAGAAGCGTGCGATTGGCATGGTTTTTCAAAATTATGCTTTGTTCCCAACTATGAGTGTTTATGAAAATATTGCATATGGATTGAAATTACAAAAGCAAACAAAGCAACAAATTATGCAAAGAGTCCATGAAGTAGCAGAAATGGTGCAGTTACCGTTAGATGGTTTGCAAAAAGGTATTTCAGAACTGTCTGGTGGGCAACAGCAACGTGTGGCGATTGCACGTTCCTTAGCACCCAATCCAAGTTTGTTGTTATTAGATGAACCACTATCAAACTTAGATGCTCGCTTGCGTGTGGAACTGCGCAAGGAATTGAAACGACTACAACGTGAATTAAAAATGACCATCATTTACGTTACACATGATCAGAATGAAGCTTTGACTTTATCAGACCATATTGCAGTTGTCCATGATGGAAATATCGAACAAATTGGGACACCTAAGGAAATTTATCAAACACCACAAACTGATTTTGTGGCTAATTTTATCGGGGAAATCAACCAATTGACGCCAACGCTGGTTACTAATTTGCAACTGGTGCAAAATAGTGAACCTGTTCATCATTATGTACGACCAGAAGATATTAATTTTGAACGTGGGTCCTATCAGCTACATGGTCAAATTGTGAACAAAGAATACTATGGTGCACACTATAACTATACAATTGCGGTTGCTGATGCGTTATTAGATGTCTTAGCAGAAACGCAATTTGACTTTGAGCCAGCCGATGAAGTGACAATCTACTTTGATGCTAAACATGTTTTAGTATTGCCAGGTGATAATGTATGAGTAGAGGTCGAACAACAAGCTACAATGCGTTAACGTTATTGGGATTGGTGAGTGTTGGTTGGATACTTACTACCTTTGTGTTAATGCCCAATGTTGGTCTGTTAGGTAACGTCTTCCAAGGCACAACGCAGGGCTGGTCCTTAGATGCTTTTACAAAGATTTTTTCATCAAGCATTGCCCTACATGCGCTCAGTAATTCATTGTTACTGGGGGTAGCGCTAGCGATTACTGCGAATATCGTTGGTGTATTTATGGCGTTGGTAGTAAGTTATTTTGATATCAAGGGATCAAAGTGGTTAAACGCAGGTTATTTAACCACTATCATTTATAGCGGTATTGTCGTAGCTTCGGGTTATTTATTTGTGTATGGTAGCACGGGGTTTGTAACTAAATGGTTACAGCATATTTGGCCTCATTTATCAGCTGATTGGTTTTCGGGTTTTCCAGCGGTATTATTTTTAATGACCTTTGCGACAACTTCTAATCACATGATGTTTTTGACAACTAGTATTAGGCGATTGGATTATCAAACTATCGAAGCGGCGCGTAGTTTGGGTGCTAGTCAATGGCAAATTTTACGCCAGATTGTATTACCGGCTTTGGTGCCAACGCTGACAACATTAACAATCATGTTGTTTAATACTGGGCTAGGTGCGATGTCGGCACCGTTGATTTTAGGGGGGAATAATTTTTCCACTATTACACCGACTATTCTAACTTTTGCTAACAGTACCGTGACCTATAATTTGGCGGCAGCGTTATCAATTATTTTAGGTATTATGCAGGTGGTTTTGTTATTAGTGGGACAGTGGCTAGATAAGCGCAAGCGATACGCTTTTAAAACTAAAGTACCAGCTCCCATGCAAAAACAGAAAATCACTAATCCTTTGGTTAATGTTGTTGTGCATATACTGGCTTATTTAGTTTGGGCAATTCTATTGCTACCAATGCTAGCGACGATTATTTTCTCATTTACTAATGCACAAGCTGTTTTGTCAGCTAAGCTGGGTCACTTTACGTTAACAAACTATGTAACAATCCTATCGAATGCTGAGACAATTAATCCTTTCATAACAAGTATTATCTATTCAGTGCTTAGTGCAGTAGCGGCTATCTTGATTAGTATGGTGATTGCACGTATGGTTACGATACGTATACGGCTGAATGTTGTGGAAAAAGGCTTAAACACCATGATGTATTTACCGTGGTTGTTACCAGCGCCATTGATTGCGATTAGTTTAATTACAACATTTGGGTCAGCGCATTGGCTCGTAGCTAATCAAATTTTAACTGGTGGGTTACTGTTAATGTTTATTGGTTATACGGTGACGAGACTACCTTTTTCATTGCGATTTTTGGAAAGTGCTTTCTATGGGATTGATAAAAATGCAGAAGAAGCGGCTCAAAGTCTAGGCGCATCAACACTACGCCGATTTGGAACGGTTGTTTTGCCGCAAATCAAGGATAGTGTGTTAGCGATTTTTGCAATGAATGTTTTAGCACACCTTGCAGATTATGATTTAAGTGTCTTTTTGTTTAGTCCGTTAGTACAGCCTTTAGGGGTTGTAATTAAGGCCAATACTGATCCGTCAAATAGTATTGCTGGTGATGGGTCTGTAAATGGGGTTATTGCTAACTTAATTTATAGTGTTTTATTAATGATTATTAGTGCAATATTGTTAATTATTGTACGCCGGCGTGATGCTAAAATGGGTACGAGTCCATTTTAAAAATGTTTAAATGGCAATCGGAGGATATCCGGTTGCCATTTTTATATATCATGAAATTTTGGCAACGTCTTTTGATAACGGGCCTATTTACCGATATAATGGATAATATAGAAATGAGGTGATATGTATGACGGAAGCAAAATATATCGCCATCTATCGAGATTTAAAACAAAAAATTAGCGCCGGTACCTATCCTGTTGGGAGTATGTTACCAAGCGGTGATGTTTTAGCAGCTCAGTATGAAACGAGTCGTATTACCCTTCGCAAGGCACTCGATATTTTAAGTCGTGAAGGGGTCGTTGCCCGTCGCCGTGGTGCCGGCACGACAGTAGCCAGTCAGCCAATTATTAGTGATGAATCATTAATTACCCCAAAGCATTTATTAGGGACTCGCCAACGTTTTGCCGATCGGGATTTTAAAACACAAGTTATTTCTTTTACTATGCATCAAGCGGGTGATGATTTGGCCGGTAAGTTGCACATTGCACCAAGTGATGTGGTGTATCGCATCGTGCGTCTACGTATCGTTGATGAGCGACCAATTGTGATCGAGTATACATATATGCCTGTTTTGCTAGTGCCAGGACTAACTGAAGATGTGTTGGCAACGTCGATTTATCAATATTTAACCGATGAATTACAGTTTGATATTGATGCGGCTAATATTAAGATATCGGGTGTGCAGGCAACGGCGACAGAATGTGAACTATTACACCTTAGTGGCAATGCTGTGGTCATTGAAAATCAACAAACTGGTTTTTTGACGAGTGGGACAATTTTTGAATATTCTATTTCGCATCATGTACCCAGTGCATTTAGCTTTCAAACAGTGGTGAAAAAGGAATACTAAAGGCTTTTCTGTTAAACTTAAAGTAGAAGAGACGTTTAATTTAGGAGACAAATAAAAGATGACAGATACACTTGTACGCGCTGTAACGACAGATGGTAATTTCCGAGCAATTGCGATTGACGCAACCGATATGATGAACGAAGTGGCCAAATTTCATGATGCCACGGCATTAGGGACGACGATTTTAGGGCGTGCTTTGTTGGGATCGTTGATGGTTTCAAACGCTATCTTAAAGGGTGAAGAGCGATTAGCTGTCATTATCGATGGGCAAGGACCTGCGGGAAAGGTCGTTGTCGAAGCATCAGCACAAGGTGAAGTTCGTGGTTATGTGGCGAATCCAACCGTTGATTTACCACTAACTGATAAGGGAACGTTAGACGTAGCTGGCGCAGTCGGTGCCAATGGATTTATGTCAGTTACAAAAGATTTCGAAGATGGTGAGCCATTTACCGGTCAAGTACAATTGGTTACTGGTGAGATTGGTGATGATTTAACTTACTATATGGCTAAGTCAGAGCAAATACCATCAGCTGTAGCTGTCTCAGTAACTTTGGCTGATGATGGTACAATTCGTTCCGCTGGTGGGTTTATGGTATCAGCTTTGCCAGATGCAAGTGATGAAGATATCACTGCTTTGGAAGACAAGTTGGCTAATTTACCAGCGATTGCTGATACGTTAGGGGATGCACATCAACCGATGGCGTTGTTGCAGGAGTTATTTGGCGCAAACGATGTGAAATTATTAGCCACAACAGAAGTTGCTTTGTACCCTGAAATTTCAAAGCGTGATTATGAACGTATGTTAGCGACCTTGCCAATACAAGAATTACAAGAAATGTTGGCTGAAGATCATGGGGTTGAGATTACTGATCGATTTACCGGTAAGAATATTCAATTTGATGAGGCGGAATTAACGGGAATTATTGCGGCTAAGGATGCAGAAGGGTTATAAACATTTGGGTTACCCCTTGCAAAATACCGGTAAGATTGGCAAACTTATAATTATCTGTGACAGTTTGTCATAACAAATTAGTGAAAGAATTAAGAGGCAACATTATGGCTGACCAACAAGTGTCATTAAATGACCAAATGATCGCACGCCGTGACAAGATGGCTGAGTTGCGTGAAGCTGGAATTGACCCATTCGGGCACCGCTTTGATCGCACGCACACTGCAGCACAACTGCACGAGTTGTACGATAACGCAACCGCAGAAGATTTAGAAGCACAAGCAATTGAAGTGACGATTGCAGGGCGCATGATGACGAAGCGTCGTTCTGGAAAGATTAGCTTTGCAGACATTAAGGACCGTTCAGGCCGTGTACAAGTCTTTGTGCAAAAGCCAGTGGTCGGTGAAGAACCATACGAATTGTTAAAGAAGTCTGACTTGGGTGATATCCTAGGATTTACGGGAACGGTGATGAAGACTCGTGCCGGTGAATTATCAATTAACGTTACGGCTTTGACGCACTTGTCAAAGGCGCTTCGTCCATTACCAGATAAGTTCCACGGTTTGACTGACGTTGAAACAAAGTACCGCCAGCGCTATTTGGATTTGATTTCAAATGATGATTCTTTTGAACGTTTTGTAAAGCGTTCAAAGATCATTACAGCTATTCGTCACTATCTTGATGGCGAAGGGTTTATTGAAGTTGAAACACCAATGCTTCAAAATGAAGCAGGTGGTGCTTCTGCTCGTCCATTTATTACGCACCACAATGCTTTGGATATTGACTTGTACATGCGTATTGCTTTGGAGCTGCACTTGAAGCGATTGATCGTTGGTGGCATGGAGCGTGTTTATGAAATTGGCCGCGTCTTCCGTAATGAAGGGATGGACCCTAAGCACAATCCTGAATTCACGGTTATTGAGACGTATGCTGCATACTGGAACTTTGAAGACGTAATGGTAGAAACTGAAAATATCATTAAAGCAGCTGCTGCGGCAGTAACTGATGATTTAAAGGTTACATACCAAGGTCATGATATTGATTTGGCACAACCATTTGCCCGTAAGCACATGGTTGATTTGATTAAGGAAACAACTGGTGTTGATTTCTGGCAACCGATGACCATTGAAGAAGCACGTGCCATTGCTGACGAAAAGGGTGTTAAGTATGAGCAATACTGGGGTGTTGGTCACATTATCAATGAATTCTTTGAAGAATTTGTTGAAGATACGTTGATTCAACCAACCTTTGTGTACGGCCACCCAGTTGACGTATCACCACTTGCTAAAAAGAACGATGAAGATGACCGCTTTACGGATCGTTTCGAACTATTCATTGTTGGTGCTGAATATGGAAACGCCTTTACTGAATTGAATGATCCAATTGACCAACGCGAACGTTTTGAAGCGCAAGCAGCCGAACGTGATGCTGGTAACGATGAGGCGGAAGGTATTGATGAAGACTTTATCGAGGCTTTGGAATACGGTATGCCGCCTACTGGGGGATTAGGGATTGGAATTGACCGTCTAGTTATGTTGTTGACGGATACAGATACAATTCGTGATGTACTGTTGTTCCCAACAATGCGTTAAACTAAGCAATCTAAATGAGAGAACTACTATCTAACTAACAGATAGTAGTTCTTTTTTTATAAATTGGTACTTGCAAAGCAAAGTTAAACGTCGTATTATATTCAAGTTGAGTTTTCGCAGAGATGTGATAATTCATATAGTTAATATAGCGCTTATAAATAAGTTGTTGACAACTTATATGACGTTCTGTATTATAGATTAAGTTGTTACGAGATATACTGCTCGCGCTCATTTAAAATATTGTTTGAATAAGTTGTTGACAATTTGTTGGACAGTTGATAAGATAAATGAGTTGCGAAATGCAACGACGTAGGTCATTGAAAACTGAATATCGTTTCGATGAAACAAATGTGTAGGGTCATCAAGCTTAGTGCTTGATGCAAAAACATTTGCGAAGTCAATTCGCTAGTAAATTCGT
>Ga0157368_1000019_pt1 | contig 63219 bp, 80 predicted proteins | sample AttbisABBM3_FD_113146 | JGI IMG/M metagenome (GOLD analysis project Ga0157368, IMG submission 113146) | Fungus gardens microbial communities from leaf cutter ant in Botucatu, State of São Paulo, Brazil - Atta bisphaerica ABBM3 | ecosystem: Host-associated > Fungi > Mycelium > Unclassified ... | reverse complement strand
GGAAGATGGAATACCCAGATGATTGTATCACCACCATAAGACATGTTGTGAGTAAGATGGCTACCATAGAAGGCAGGCTCATATAGTTGGGAAAGCAATATCACCATGGAGATGTATTTTCCAAATAAGTGGACTTGGCATATGACATTTTCATTGTCCAGTCTATTATAATAGTACTATAGTTATTTAGTTAATTATAGTTGTAGATATTGATTGGTCAAGTACATAGACCATGTGCTTAGATTATCCTATTATAGTATATATGGTAGTGGTGTAACCTTATCCAAATATCATCTGGAGTTCTTGAGCACTTATAACTTCTCAATGTAAGACTAATTCCCTTATACCTACTTGAAACTACTTTTAACTTTTATTTTATCAAATAAGCATTGTTAGTATTTGCTATCACTTTCAGACAAGTTTTAGAGAGTTATAGCAGTCTGGAAAAGGCTAGTGAAGTAAGTGTCAGTTGGTATCTTCAGTTATAAGATTTGACTTGAGAAGTGTCTTTGAGGTGTATTATCTGGGATAGATAGTGTTGTTGGAAGCTCTTAAGGAGCTTTGCAATCTATTCACTAGATTTTCCAAAGAAGTTTGTTACACAATGTAAAATTCACTGTTTAGGAGTGTGTTAGCTAGAGAAAGTGTTCACAAGCAGATGCTACTTATATATTCCTTTTAATATTCCTGACTGTATTCTTTCACATTGTCAAGTGTAGTTCATACCAGAAGATAAAAGCCCATGGGGTTGGCTCAGAAATATGTAAAGTATAGAAACTCTATGCAATAAGCTCAGTGTTGCAGACTTGTTAGAATAACCATGACTTCAACTTATATATTGTGCCATCTGTCTGCTGCATGGTTGCAACTTCAGATAAATGGATAAAGTCTGAGATGAAAATGAGTACTGATTTGGTATGTTGCTATTGAACACTGGAGATTGAGTTTAATAGAGATTATCTTCATTGATTATCAGACTAGTGAATTACAGTGTAACTACTAGTCTTATATACAAGCCAAATATATAGGAGATGCTCAAGGTTTTAGTATCTTGCCCTAAGCAGAGATTTCAGTGGTGAGACACTGACAGAAGTAAGATAAGAGAACTCTGCCATGAAAGACTGAGTTTGATAGAAGTATTCCCATTATTTAGCAAGAAGTCAGAGGTAGCCTTCATTGATCTTAATCAGAGTCTTAGTTGGAGTTTAGGTGAGGCTTAGTCAATTTTTAGACTAGGAACCACAGAGTATCTACTTGGTCTTATATACTAAGTCTGTAGTCAGAACTGTGGCTAAGACAGTAGTAGTGTAGAAGATAACTAAGAAGATGTTATAAAGACAGTTTCTAAGATATAAGATGACTGGGAGTCTAGGTGACAAGTTACCAGAAGATGAAAAACAAGAGGCTGATCTATGTACAAACAATCATGAATGTAGAAGTATACCTAAGTATGTTAAGGTCCTATTTGAAGGTTAGAAAGTGAATATCTCAGAAGTCAATTTATGACATTCTTGAGGAAACAATAAGGAAAATATAAGAGAAACATAAAAAGAACATGCAGAGGCCTCTACTACTACATGAGACACTGACTGATAATACATGAGAAAAATACAAGATATAGTAGATATGAGTCATGAAGTGAAACAAACTCTACATATATTCAAGTCATGTTATATATAAGGCAAACATCTGTTAAACATGAGGTAGTAATTATAGCAAATATACAGGTTAGAAGGGAGATATCCACTTCTGCAAATGTTTTGGATGAAGCAGTCTAAGTTCTTGGACTTCATTTAACTCAGGAACTAGCAGTTGGAAGCTCAAGGTTGTAATACTTGATATAAGACTAAAAGACTAGTTTCTAAAGGCTTTTTACTTACCCATGATACTTGATATAAGACTAAGAGAGTATCCCAGATAATTGTATGTTTATGTCCTCTTAGGCCAAATAATAGAATACTATGATTAAAGGGAAATATTATCTTATCTGTTGAGTAATTCCTAGAATTACATTCTCTCCTACTCCAAGGAATTAGACTTCTCTCCCCTGTTCCTATTGATCTAAGGCTTCATTCTTCTATAGTTCTGTACCTATAACCAAGTGTTATGTTTTGGTTCCCATCCCTTAAAGACTACCAAATATTGTTTATCTCTGTCATAGACTGACTTCTGAGATATCTGAGATATCTGCTTTCTGACCTCCAAATAGAACTTTAACATTCATAATTGTTTGCACATAGATCAGCCTCTTGTTTTTCACCTTCTGGTAACTTGTCACCTAGACTTCCAGTCATCTTATATCTTAGAAACTGTCTTTATAACATCTCCTTAGTTATCTTCTACACTACTACTACCTTAGCCACAGTTCTGACTACAGACTTAGTATATAAGACCAAGTAGATATTCTATAGTTTCTGGTCTGGAAATTAACTAATACTCCAACCAAGCTTCATCTAAACTCTGACTAAGAACTCACTTTTCACTTTTCCCTGACCATCCAAAGTTATAACCACATGACAAGTAGTAGGAATAACATATAAGTTAAGGCCAAAGTCATTATTTGAAGTCACATTACTCATCCATGGATAAAGCTTTCAAGCTTGATCCACACTCCAGATACTTACCCAACCTTATGGATTTCTACACCTATTTCCTGGATAAGTTCCCATACTTTATCTGAACCCTCCCTTGTTATGACTAATCCTAGATATCTGCTTGAAGCAAACTCCATCTCATCTTCCATCCATCTTTTTGACAAAGAATGCTTTTCTCTCTCTTCATGATCACTAGGTATATAAAGCTGTAGATACAAGCCTGTATCTTTATGCTTTACCAATTGATTATTCTCTCCTCTCTTACTCAAATCTTTACCTAAGTTGCAACCTAAGCCAAGCTTAGGACTATAATAATATTTTCTTCTAGTATAGATCAACCTGGTTCTATTCTATAGCTAATTATTTCATAACTGATCACATGACATCCTGATGATCTTCATGAAACTCTAGACTATATTTGAGGATTTTAGTGTAACCTAAGTAATTACCTAACTCTTCTAATTTTCAGATATATCATATACTATCCAACTGCATCTGAAATTCATACTCTTTTACTCTTTTTCAGTTTGGATCATGCTCTATCTCAATCATTTATCAATTTAAGGACTAAAATCTCTCCATTCCTTATTAATCCTATAAAGTTCCAAATGACAACTCCTATAGTATCTAACAGTCCAGTGTATATACAATAGTAGTATGATTAGAAAATATTTTTGTATTTAAGAATGATAGTTACCATATATAGTTCTTTAGTCTGATAATCAACTTGGAATTGTGTCATACTCACTCTAAGTTTATCAAAACCCTCTTTTGAAATACAATTACATAACAAAGTTAAGCTAGGTATAATATCTTTCCATTAAAGCCAAGATTGACCGATTTATATAACATCACTTCTGAATCACTTCCATCTCTCTTTCCCACTAAGTTGCATCATCTGTTTTATCTTCTATGATACTTGTGGATATTCCTAGTAAGTATAAATTGTTTCTAACAAAATATGATCTTAGTTACTGAGTACTGACATTTAAGCCACATAAATACTTTGTTAGGGCAACTGGGTAGAAGAGCAAAACACTTCAAATCTTCAGAAAATTCTAAGAGAACAGAATAGAGATTCCTGAAGGTGACAACTACTCTATATAATAACAAGTCCATTCTAATATGTCAGAATTCCGATTACATAAGCAAGGAATGATAATACTTAAGTAATCAGGAACAGTTTAGAATGGAGAAACTGAAATAGAAGAGAGCTAGAGTATTTAGTACTTCTGAAGTATGGAAAAGCAGATAAGTGAATATGCAGATGATACTAGAAGACTTCAGAAGATCACAGAGTGTTGTGGAAGAGTAAGAGAGTATATAAAAGGGAGTTGAATGACATATCTGAATGGTTGGAAGTATTAGTGTACAGCCTAAAGAGGTCTGGAGTGTAGGAAATTGGATAAGTGGATAAGTGTGGATGTGAGAATGGATTATGGAACATGGATCAGCTAAAAAACATGAAAGAAAAAAGTCTTGGAAGAGCCAGTCCTCTTACATACTCTATATTCCTTAGCTTGAAAATTGACTAGAGTTGGCACTATTCTTGTATTAGACATAGTTCATACCTTGTTATCCAAGATCTAGGAGGACATCTTAGAAGTCCAAAACTAGTAAGTTATATGCTATCTGAGAACACAAAAGGCAGATCAGAATGACCTTTGGCTTCAGCTTATATGCTGTGCCTCTATAAATCATATGGATTGTATATTTCAGATAAGGGCTTAGAAACTTAGTAGGTAGTGAGGTGTGTCCTTGCTAACACTGGAAGAAAGATGCTAGTTTTAGTTGATTTTTAGGATAGCTACCACAGTATAAACTACTGGATTATATACGAGTTAGTATACTTAGGGTAGCTATCTAGAATATAACTGCTAAGTGAGTTACTCTAATTACTCGTGATCCTCAGATGTCAAGAAATAGAGTTCTATGAAGTTATCTTGGATCAGTGAGGACATCTGAGGTGGAATAGATAGATTTAATCTACACTAAAAGAGGTTGGAGAGAATGGATGAGGGGTAAGTAGTTATCTGTGGGTTAGGATGGATGAGGTTGGAATACAAGATTGTCTAACTTCTTGACTTCCCTCATATTCTACTTCTCTCTAGTTCTCTTTCTCAAATTATGACTACTATAATATATAGAGACATAGTATATAAGCCAAAGCCAAGGTCATTCTAGATCTACATCTGTATATCACAGATAAAGTTCCCATGCTTCATCCAACCTTTTCTGTAATTTTCTTGCAGATTATAACCTCTTCTGAGTATAATCCATACTCTATCACATATAATGATACAATATATAAGTTGGAGTCAAGATCATTCAAAGTTCATCTCCACACATCACAAATAAATCCAAATACCTGATCTGCTCCACTCTGTGCATTTTCCTATAAACTTTGTCCAAAGTGTGGACCACACTTAACAGTTGTGAAGAATAGGTATATATACTCTACTTAAATGTTTGCTCCTACAGAACACTTCTAGAACTCTGTCAGCATGGATAAAGACCTAGGCCTCTTGCAATATCATTTCTGGAAAGTGCCTAAATGTCAACATGCCTTAGAGATTTCCACCAACAACATTCTCACCAGTCTCACCAGTCAGCTCCAGAACTTGAGAACTTTATTATCAAACTTTGCCTCTACACCTACAGATGAATCTCCCTCTGCCTCCTACCAGATCCCATCAACTAAGAGAGAGCACATCTAAAGTAGAAGAGGATGCCAGAGAGCAAGTAGTCTAGACTATGACTTAGACTAAGTGCCAGGATATAATTTTTTGATAAAAAAACTTTAGTTTTCCAAATAGAATTCTTGAGCATCTAATTTAGGATGGTCTACTGAATGCAAAGTCTGGGTTATTGTGGTACAAGCTATGACTTCGCTGGACCATTGGAGGACCCCGAAAGTGGCCAAAACGACCATAAGAAGATTGAAAACTAAGAGGGCCAAACTCCCGGATCTCAAGTACACACACAGCAGAAGGAGCGAATGCTCCAGACAATCTTCCATACAGACATATCCGGTTCCCTTTTTTTTCCTGGTCCCAGCCACAGAGTTTTGGCAACTCATTATTGATTCCCTGCTACCGTCTTTTGTATCGTTTCCGTCAGACTATATGCTTCAATAACCATTTTCTTCCAATATCACGATGGCCCACGACAGAATCATTCAGATGTACACCGCAAATCAGCACCGTTCATCCATCTCTAGGCCAGTAATTACACCTCAAGCTCAAACCACGTCCTTCGAATGTGAAGAAAACCATTTCTCCGCCTAACTTCTCTGGGAGCAGGGGGCTCAAGAACCGAAAGCAAAAAGCAAAAAGCAAAAAGCCTTGGAAACTACAGCAGGAGACCATATTTTAGCTTGACGGGAAAGAGCGAAAATGGTTTCCTATGATACCGATCCACTCTGAAAGCCGATCAAACATGTACCGAGGTCCGTGCTGAAAGCCAGACAGCATTGCAAGATAAAAATATACGGGCAAGTACCCGGATCCTCGCTGGTAATACGAGTTACAGTAACTCTGCATTGACGGATGCCTAAAACTACGGACTTTGTTTTATTTCCCAACTTTGTCAACCTGCATTGGAGTTTTCCAGGGGCCATTATACACTGTTGGCACACATTATGGCCCAAGAGACTATGGATACCAGAGCCAATAGTTATATTCACCGAAGAATCCAGGCCATGTGCAATATTCCGGGTAGTCTAATAACACAAAGAGTCTAACACAAAGATCTAACAAGCAAAGAGCAAAATTATCAAAGGTACACAAATGTAAGCTGATAAAATTAATGAAGGTGTAATGATCAGTCAGAAAAACAATACCACGGATGGATCTTCAGAAGGAGACAGAAGATCCGTGATGCCAGGAAGAGAAAGAATTGCATAACGGCAGGAGGGTATAAGTGGTCAAGGTCAATTAACCACTAAAGCACCAGATCTTGATATCGTTGTCATCGCTGCCCGAAACGATCTTATCCTCCCCAAGTGCGAGACAACTTACAGCAGCCTGATGACCCACGAGCGTCGCTGTGCATTTGCCCTCCCTCGACCATACCTATAATTCAAGGCTCGATACGTTGAGCATAGAGATGGAATCGCCACACACCTTTATAGTACGATCATGACTCCCACTGACCAACCTCAACTTGTCGCTCGCAACACCCCACACGCCCTCAATATGTCCAAAAAACGTACGGGTAGTCTTTCCGGTCTCTATATCCCACAGCTTGATCGTATTGTCCAAGCTCCCCGAGATCAACATCGGTTTCTTGCGTTTTTCAACCACTTTCTCTTCCGAGTCCATGGTAGGGTCTGGAGACATAGTGGAAAAAGAAGGGACAGACGGAATAGGATCCTTCGATGCACTACGACTTGGCTGCATCAAGAGCACCATATCTTGGGCAGCAGCATTCGACAGAGTGTCTGTCTGTCCTTCACAGTCTTCATCTACCAGCAACCGCAAACTCTGTACTTGACCAACATGACCAGTCAACTGCCTGACACACGTCCGCTGCGTCAAATCCCAGAGTCGTATTGTCCCATCATCAGAAGCAGAGAACAACATCTTTCCGGGGTCAATCTGGAGTGAGCACGTCAATGGTGACGATGTCATGGGCGGTCCGTCCAACAGTGATGGGCCCAAAGACAGGGAATCTCCACCCGTCGCATTCGAATCCCATAACTGCACTGAATTGACCCAGTCCGAGTGTCCTCGCAATGTAAACGCTCCTCCTGTCCTCAGATTCCACACTTTGATTGTCGCATCCACGCTCCCAGACGCCAATACATTTGAATCATAATTCAAACACACTACACCCTCAGTGTGCCCTGATAATGTCCGAATACACTTTCCCCTTCTCCAATCCCACACCTTGAGTGTGCTATCCATGCTTCCTGTGATGAGTTTGACCTCATCAAACTGCAACGCTTTCACAGCTCTCGTATGACCCTTCAAGCAATGCAGCTCAGCCCCCGTTTCCATATTCCACACTCTGACCGTGCGATCATATGAGCCGGTAATGAGGACTGGAAAAGCTGGATGTTGTAGCGTTTCTGAGAACTGCAAACACATCACACCATCGGTATGGCCTTTAAGTGTCTTGACCGTGCACCGCCCTCGTCTCCAATTCCTTTCAATCGTTAATCGTTCACTATACACGTCCTTCCAAGGGCGTGTCACAGATCGTGGTATCGAACCCGATGACGTGTTTGGAGTTGTAAGAAGCGAGGAGAATGGCGCAATCAGAGAACAGGCAATATTTTTGCTCGAGGCAGAATCCCCAGATCTCTGACGCTTCAGGGGTGGGGTTGAGAGACTCGTCAAACAATCGCCGATGAGAGGCCGTTTCAGCGAGGAAGAGTTCGTAAGCGATATAATGGTGGATGTGGACTCTGCGATTGAAGGTAAAGGTGATCGTGCGAGTGCGGCGGCGGCAGGTGAACAGGGTGTGGGTGTAGGAGATGGAAGTCGGACGACCCGCTTCTTCTCAAGGATGGGGAGTCCCCAACCACATTTTGTACATTTCTGACCAATGTGTTGTTCGCAAATGCCCCGCCAGAGAACGTCGTCGTCTGCGAGTGACCGCCAGCGGTGAGATACCTGGGCTGCCCGACAGAGGGAAGTGGCATCAAGGTAGGTCAGAATCTTGAGAGACACTTCACGGGGCAGGACAGCGAAGGGGTCGATGCGGATGAGATGAGCAAGTAGTTCAGTAAGGAGAGAAAGCTGGGAAAAGCAGCACATTGTGAGGAGGCCCTGCAGAATCAAAGCCCGCCTGGGATGGGACGAAGAGGAGAATGCCTGCCAGATGGCGTTGACCTGCTCTCGCTCCTCGAGTGGCAAGGCATCCAGTGACTGTTGGAGTGAGTAAATAACAGAGAAATCCCGGGCAGACGACATACCTGCTGAAGCTTGAGATTAGTGCCCTCGTCTGCCATGCGCTGGTGCCGCACACATAGCTTCCTCGGGGGTTGCTGGGGTGGGCGCGAGCAAGGCTCTGGGCTGTGTGAAACGTGCTGGGCGTGCATGCCGTCGCCGGGGGCGAGCGCGAGGCGAGGGGCGGGGAGGGTATCACAGACGTAGGAGGACTTGTTTGACTTGTTTGACATAGTGACCGTCATGGGATCTCACCATGTATATGTATTATATTATTTTCCACGATGTCGCCATCGCAAGTCATCCTCTCGCCAACAAACAGATATCACAAGCACTTTTATTTGTTCATGCGTACAGCCGCGTCATTCAATTCAAGATATATCAAAACGAAACCCGCCACCACCCAATACCACCATTCAATCCAGCGTCAGCCTCATTTGTTCAAGAGGCACAGGTACAAAGTTGTCCAGCGAAATGGACCGCGAGGCCAGCTCCGGTTCACAGTGTGGCGGAACAAGCTGGCGTATGAGATCAGGCCGCACCGAGAGTTCTACGCCAGTGTCAGGACTGAGTACTATACTTGTTCTACGTGCAAGAAGCACTCACCCTCGCGTGTAAAATTGAACAGAGGTGGGAAATCTCGTCCATTCGGCATCCTTGCGCCCTCAACACGCAACTCGTCAAAGAACGGGTGAGCGAGCGCCTCAATCGCACTCGACCGTGCTTCAGGTGTGTACTCCAGCAGCTTTGACACCAAGTCGATAGCCTCGGGTGCCGTGCGTGGCCGAAAAACCTGAAACAAAAATACCTCTATCATATTACCCGCGATAAAAAAAAATCACATTGAGCGCACTTTTGAGAAGGGGTGTGGCTTGATTTGTGGGAATTTGTGCTCCATATAGTTGGGATTCATAGTTTTAATCTGCTCTCGTGATGGGGTACCCAGCACCTTGATTATCTCTACCAACTGGTCAATTCCGCTTTCGCCAGGGAACAGCGGTTGTCCGAGCATAAGCTCGGCCATCACACATCCTGTTGACCAGATGTCTGGAGGCAGTCAGCCCGCATGAATTATTGTCGTCCATGGAGCACTTACCAATATTAGTGGTGTAATTAGTTGCACCGAAAATCAGTTCGGGCGCCCGATAATATCTCGAGCAGATGTAGCTGACGTTGGGCTCGCCTGCAACTAGGATCTTGGCCGAGCCAAAATCACAAAGTTTGAGAACACCCGTCGCTGGGTTGAGAAGGAGATTTTGAGGCTTGATATCGCGGTGGCAGATGCCAACGCAGTGTATATAACCAAGGGACCGGAGAAGCTGGTACATGTACAATTTGATCTGGAGCATAGGCATGGGTTGTTTGAGTTTTGCATAATGGCGGCTGGCGCGGTAAACGGTTTCGGGGACAAATTCAAGAACAAGATTGAGATAAACTTCGTCTTTCTACCTTGATGCATCAGTCAGATCGATGTAGAGTGCTGGGTCAACCGACCTTGTCGCCATTTGAGTAGAAAAAAGCTTTGAGGTCGACAACATTAGGGTGAGAGACTAGTCTCATGATCTGGAGCTCGCGGTTCTGCGGGATAGGAATAAAAGATCAGCTGCTCAAGAGGGAGAGGATCAGTCATTGATCCGGGACACACCTTGAATCGCTTGTCCTGAAGTACCTTCTTAATAGCAATATCCTGCTCTGAGGGAAGAAGCTTGGCCTGGAAGACGACGCCAAAGGAGCCGTTGCCGACGACCTTGCAGCTGTTGTAGGAGATCTCCTTGGTCTCTCCATCCTTGCCATCGGAGGCAATGACCTTGACGACCTTGCGAGGATCGTCGATGGCTGGCAGAACGCGTGATTGGGGAAGAAACAAGAGAGAAAAAAAACATACGAGAGATCTTAACACCGTTGATGGGCCCATGCGTCGCCATGACTGTGGGTGGTTTGTGGTTGTAATCTGGGGTCGATGCACAGGCCGCGGGGTGCACGGGGTCTGTTCCGTGGCCGGGGTCTGTGCCCTCGAGACGGCAGCAACCAGGTGACCGACACATACACGCACAAACACCAGATCCAGCTTTCTGCGGATCTGCCGCCTGTCATGTCGTGTAGAACCATGCTACAGATCTCCCAGGAGAATCTCGACAAGAAGATACCAATAAAAATCCTGTGTGATAAATCTTTACAATGTATCTTATTTATATCTCTTGCCATGTGTTTATAAATCTTTCCCTTCCGTGTGTTCTCTCCGTCCATCCATGTCCCAACCCACTCAAAGCTGGGTCTCCGCTTCAACAACAACTACTGCGCAGAGCATGGACAGCACACCACCCACCAGCACTTCCTCCCACTCTCGGCCCCCCACGTCCACTAACACCCGATATCACCCTCCACCTACTGCTGATAAACCATATCCAGGTGGTGGAACACCCGAAGACCCATTCATCGTCGGCTGGGTCCCGGACGACCCAGAGAACCCTTACAACTGGTCAAAAACTCGACGATGGTTTATTACTGCTCAGGTACGACTTTTTCACCCTCGCTCAATAAACAAAATAGCCACCCTCACTCGCAGCTTGCAATGTCCACCTTTACCGTTTCATTCAGCAGCTCTGCCTACACTGGAGGCCTCCAAGGCATCCAACGCGATTTGAACGTTTCTAATGATATCGCTATCCTCGGCATTTCTCTCTACGTCCTTGGCTTTGCTTTAGGGTGCTTTCATTCTCCTCCACCACCCAGCCGCCACGCGCTAAACTCATCTTTCCAGTCCCTTACTATTTGCACCCCTGGGCGAGGTACATAACTTCTTCGAATATACCGGCAGTGTGATAATTTTGGCTTACTATAGATGTTTGGCCGCGTGAGTCGTCTGTCGACTTTGCCTCAACAAGTTATCAATCGGTCACATAGCGCATCATTTTTCTTGTAACACTTTCCGTGTATTCCTTGTTTCAAGTGCAAGGCGCACTCAGCAAAAACTTGGCCACTCTTCTTTCTTGCCGTCTCCTCACAGGCATTGCCGGTTCCTCTCGTACGTTCCTCCTCCCTGTCTCACTTACCTGGTTTGAATCTTCTCATTTATAGCACTCACTAATTCCGGCGGCGCAGTCTCCGACATCTGGAATTTCCGTGAAAGGGGTCTTGCTTCCGCCATTTATGCAACCGTCCCATTTCTAGGTCCAGGTACGTACAATCCCAGTCCATACCGGTTCTCAAACCAACACGGCACCCATTAGTCATCGGACCCATTGCAGGCGGCTTCGTAGCACAAAATCCCCGACTAGGATGGCACTTCAATTTCTGGCTTATGCTGATCTTGTCTTTCCTTACACTGGTCGTAGGGTATTTCTTCACACCTGAAACGGTGCGTTTATCGTATCTCAGTGCATGAGTAATATCATTGACATCCTCGGGTGCTAGTATACACCAGTTCTACTCCGATGGCGAGCGCGAAAGCTTCAAAAGGCATCAAATAATACTATATATTACACCACATCATATGACCTTCAACGTTCCAAATCATTTTTCCAAACCATGCGTACAGATCTCAGCAGACCTTTCGGTAGGCTCTCCTGCTGAAAATCTCACAATCTAGAAATCCATAATCCATTCATATAGTCTTCATCGTCACTGAACCCATTGTTCTTCTCCTCGCGCTCTATATCGCTATCGTTTACGGCACCTTATACGCTCTCTTTTCTGCGTTTCCTATCGTCTTCGAGCAACATAGAGGATTCTCACCTGGTCAAGGTGGTCTAGCTTTCATTGGTGTCGGGGTTGGAGTTGTTTTGGGCACTATGACGCAATCCATACAAAACAGGATTTACCGACGCAGCATGGATCAGAGTGAGACGGGTCGTGCACCACCTGAAGCGTACGTTTTTCATTTCTCTTTCTCGTTTCTTTGACTTCACACATGCCGCTGCTTATCAGCCGCTTGCATATGGCTATAGTGGGGAGCATATTTACCCCTGTAGGCCTCTGGTGGTTCGCATGGCAAGTGCATTCACACTCCCAAACTGAACTCAACATCACCTCCTAATTTCCACTATCTCAGGACATCAAAACCGAATATTCACTGGATAGTCCCAATCCTTGCGGGTACACCATTTGGTTTCGGTGTTGCACAAATTCTACAAAGTCTCACAGCGTACCTTATGGATGCGTACGACGTGTACTTTGCTAGTGCCATTGCTTCAACGGTCGTTTTAAGATCATGTTGTGGTGCTGCGTTTCCTTTGTTCAGTCCCAGCATGTTTAGTGCATTGGGAGATCAATGGGCCATGAGTGTGTTTGCTGCTCTGGCGACTGTTTGTATGCCTATTCCTGTGTTGTTTTGGGTATGTCCACTCCCTGATGTTTCTACTGGAGCCATTTACCTTGTTGTCTGATTGCATAGAAATACGGGTGGTGGATTCGAAGTAAATCTAATGTGGCGTTTAAGGATAGTGATCTTCGACAAGCCTCACCACCAAGTCCAAGTCCTAGGAAATCTTTACAGCTCAACACGATCCATGAAAAGGACAATGATCAAATCACCCCGCCGATGGAAGGAACCCCACATCTTGGATTTGCCAATCAACCACTTCATAAAGATAGTCAACATACCATTGCCATTTCGGAGCTACATTCGCCCCAGAAACTTGAATCCTAGCAACCACGTCCGTGCCGGACGAATTCCTAAGCTTGTCGATTATCCACACGGCAACTTCCCACGTCTGGAAATCACTTTTTCCTCCCAGGTTCTTGAGAGCCATCTTGTTTGGATTCCCAAATATGGGTTCTGATATCTTCTATCCGTGGTTTTACCCGGTAGTGAAGCTGACGACAGAAGATTGCTCAAGTGGCGGCGCTATTTATATTTATCTCGCTGATGATGATGGCGTTGATGAAATCATGTTATCTGTGGATCCAAATTTTTCGACAGATTCTTATAGATGCATTCATATTATCTGCATGTTATTTTACTTTTTCTCTACCATGATATTAGATTGGCTGTGTTGACTCGTTGTATTGATACTGCGTTGTGTCATCCGATGGGGTGTTTGCCTACTTGAGATCTCTCGATCGAGATCTTCGCTTTTGCGTGAAGTGAAGTGAAATGATACGTCATCCCTGAGCTTCTGATGTATTTTTACGCGTTGCAATTGGGCAGTGGGTTTCTAATAACTCAAGTTCATAGTAGTTTCATTCACGGGGGAGAGATGTTATGTGTCCTACACATGTTTCATATACAATACGTTTAATCTGCAGAGCTTGTAAAGTGCACCTTCCACTTGTGTATTAGGGCGTGATTCGAAACACCTAAGTTATTAACGAATCAATTTCTCACATATTACATTTCATCAGCGCGCGCAATATGTGATGATCAACTGGCACTAGGCCTGGACTCGGTTAGCCGTTGCTGGAACTGCTCATAAAAATTTTGGTGGAGCAAAGGAGAACTATCAAGAAAGGAAGGCGCGAACCATTGATATGGATGATTTCGATATCTGGCAATACCCAGACCTAAGATGGGTGAGAGAATATGTCATATCGATCTGACCTGACGTACCATATAATTACTTCATATCCTTACTATGATTGATTCTTTATTACCATCCATGTAGCCGTCAATGCAAGATACTGGCTTGTCAAGTGGCTCCTGTCATGCTGAGGGATAGGCTGTCAGGGCATGAACAAGCCATCCGGGAGAGAGAAAAGGAATTTTATGCGTAGCTATACTCTAAATACACGAGGGATTCCTACATAATACATTTTTCATTATCCTCGTGCAAACCAAGACACTTAGATTAAAATCAAGCCTAGTTAATACCTGGTTCCTCGTGTATACCACAAGGTGGTTGAGGTGAACTTCGTGTATTCCATGTACTGTTCTCTTATTGTACCGTAGTCTCTATTTCTAATACAACCTATCGTCGGCTATCGTTGATGGCAACATCAAGTTGTGACTAGAGGATGATCGAGAGTGGTGAAGGGGAATGTAGTAGAACGTCCGTTCTCTAATGACACATTCATTCCATAAACTGATCGTCTATCTATAATTCACGTCCGGCATCCCGGCACAATCTAGATTTCCCAAGATCCATCAAGATTGGTTATCCTAGGTAGATTAGATCCCTGAAACTCTTTGGCAAAGTCCTCAGCTCGGAGTGACTGCGGAAAAAGTATGTGCTTTCGTGAAAAGATCGATGTAATATAGAGAGCTTAGCTATCTAACGAGCCTAGACAGACTTCCAAATCTGGCATGAACAACATTCGAAACCCGGCTGCTTTGATATCATTTTTTCTGCTGTTGCAACACCTCGGGTATTTACGTTGCTCAGTCCGATCATGGGAGTACACGTGCCACCGAGGTTGTTACGCGTCAGGAAAGATGGGTTTCGGAACTGGTCAAAAATAAAAATCTGGTGAAACCCAGGTTCAAGGTTGACAAATCCAAATACGACAAATCCAAATACACCAAGATAAAGAGGACTCGGAGTCCAATCTCATTCAAATCGTTGTACCTTGGAACTTAGAAACTCATAAATTTCAGCCCTCAAACTTCCTCTTCTCATTATTGCCCCTAGATTCAGCGCTTGTACAATCATCATACTTGACATGAGCAGCAACAATACTCCTAGCGATAACAGGATCGCGCTCAAGTCCCTCCAGATTTTCAGTGATCCCCAAGCGAGGTTGATGCCGGGGTGCCTCAATCGTCCTTACTAGTAAGGGGTACCCCCCTCTCACTGGGGCATTTGCGCTTGAACCTGGCCCCATCCTCGCTGAGACTGGCATCTGCGTCCATGCTCCCATTTCCCGCCTCATTCCCATTGCCATACCTTCGGTGACGCTTGCGCCTGGCATGTTCATCTGTTGTATCGTCTGCATCTGCTCAAAAGCGTATAAGGATTGGGTTTTCTGAATGGAATCGAAGTCCGCAGGAAGGCCATAACAGCCGAGCTGACCTGTCGTCTGAACGGGTATTGGTGGACCTAAAGCACCGCCTGGAGGAGCACTGGAATGAAAGCCATGATCGACAATATAGACATTGTTCTGGTTGGTCCAAGGAGTGGTAGGTTGCATGTCATTGTTTTGCGCGAGGTTGCTGGCACCCATCAGCTGTATAGTAGACGTAAACGCATTTTGGGGGGTAAATGGTTTCCGAGGGAGTGAAGGTGGCAAAGAAAAGGTTGGTGCTGCTGAAAAAGCCTGGGGCGAGAATTCCATATCGCCCGGTTGAGAAATTATTTGCCCGGGTTCGGGTACAAATATACGCATGAAGTCTAGAGCCACAATGGCTCGCTCGCCAGTCGTAGGACCCCAGGCTCTTGTCGCTTGCTCTGCCATGTCTTCCAGGAGCATATGAGTATAACCGCGCTTGTCAGTCACAGACGGGGCCGGGAATCTGAAGCAAATTCCACAAGCAATATTTAAGCAATATAAGTATAAGAAGGAACACTAGACACGAAGGGTTGTCCAAGTACCTGCTTCCGATGTGATTAAGGACAAGGGCCTGGGCATCGACACGTCTGGCGAACTCTCCAGCCATCACAGGCGTGGAATGACCTCTTGCTAGAGTTGTCTTCATAACGACTTCGATCGTCCTCTTAGACAGTTTTCCATTCCTGTCTCTTTCAGGAGATATCGTGGAATCGGTAGCCTCGTGTATCAGTAGAGTAGGGCTGGGATCTTCACATAAGGGAATGAGAGGTGAGGGATCATAAGTATCCCCGAGTACTACGATTTTGTGCCTAGGGGATGTTATTTCATCAAAGACGTAACCAATACATGGCTCTGTGAAACATTGTGGTTGAAGTTTTGGCATGGATAAGCACACTTACCACGGTGGAGGATAGGGCCTGCGTGGATTGAGAAACGGGTCGTTCGTCTTGAGCAAGGCGAGTATACCTGAGAACCTATGTCACGCCACAATCCTTGATCATCTGCTAAAATGTCCCTTCCTGGAATTTCACTAGAATGCAAAACATCCCAATCCCTGTAACTTGAACCTGCATTCGGATCACGCTCATCAGATGGTGGATTACAAGGTGTGATGGAATCATTGGTTCTCAAGAGCTCGTGGACGACGTATGCGTCAGAAGTACGTGTAAACGTCATTTTAAGGTTTTGACGAATGAACGAACGCAAGCCACAAGGGCCATAGATATGAATTGACGGCTGAGAGTAAGACAAGAGAAATTATTGCTCCGTTCATGAAGGAACCAAGGGGTCACGTACTACTTTCATACGTTCACCGACGTTGGGAGGATCATTAATACTAGGTGCTCGAAGGATATTTCGCAGAAGCGTCGGAATCCCCATTATATGGTCGGCTGAACGTCATAGTGAGAGATACACATGCTACAAAATGGCAGTAGGCACCATGCATGTGAGTCACGAAGAGTCTGTTGATTTGGTTGATCCTGATGCGTGGCAAAGAGTGTCTTTGAGGTTGAAGGGCGAATTGCCGGGTTGTCCCCTCGGCACAGTCAACCACTGGAATGAAATGTTAGAAGCAGAAAAGTCATGACGACACAAAGGACTAACTCCACAAATTACTTCCCTCAAAGAAGTCGCAGACGAGAGAAGAGCAGTTGCGATTCGGAGTGGGGCCTCCACCACTAGAAGTACCGAAGAAAGTCACGTTCATTGTATACGGTTTTTCCCCCCCTATGTTTTGTGGCACAAATGAATACACCGAACGGACGAGGTGGGTGCAGGACAATTTGTTGCGGGAACGGAGAATATAGAGCATAGAGATACACGGCCACGTGACCGACGTGAGCTGACAGTAAGAACATCCCTCTTAAGAGTCTTCAGCATTCCTCCATGCACAGTTCCTCCTTTCTACACCCAGACTACGCCTATAAAATTTCTCATGTACCCAACAAGCAGAAAGATCTTATCGTCCAGGCTCCAGATATATTTGTAGTCCCACCAGAGGAAGATCAAACACCTCCGTGGTGCTGTTACAATTCCCAGCAGGGTTGGTCTGACGAGGATGGGGAAGAGAATACTCTGAGAATTCCTCAGGCATCCTCGCATACTCCATTTTTCTATAGGGATGTTGCTGGTATAGAAGGCCTCCTGCCCATTCGCAAGGGATCAGCAGAGGCAAGGTCAATTGTCGATGCGCTAGGGGACGCAGATGACTTCTCAGATCACGAGTATGATCATTACAGACACATAGAAATGGACCCAATGGACGATGGATTCTTGCCTGAGATGGACACAGACTATAGGTATACTCGCCACTGCCAACACCATCCTCCAGAATCTGGAGTTCGGCTTCGTTCTCCCTGGCCAGAAGTGGACAATGATTCTGACATAGTCGAAATTATTAAAGTTCGCAAAAAATCCACCTTCACCGATGATTCTGAAAATCATCTTTGGACCTCCTCGGATAGGATTGCCAACAAATCGACCTTGCGCTCTCGAGCCACCAAAGTTTTCCAAATCCTTAGAGGGAACATTCAGGCATCATCTAAAACAGGTTTCAAACCAAGGGACTTGGATGGTTCATCGTCGAATTTTGTGTCTCATGGTCCTCTTGGATCCCGGCCCAAATTGCAGCCAAGACCACGGGCTCAGGATTTTTTTTCTCCAACTGAAGATGCGATACAGTCGGAGCGCTCTCATACATCAGAGCGGCGGCGACCCGCAGGCCGCCTCTTCGGCTCTGCACTTAAGCGACGGGCATCGACTGCTTCGTTTATTACATCGATCCTTAATTCGTCCACACCTACTTTACAAACCCAGGAATCTCCCATGTCACCTCAACAGAAATCTGATGTGCGACCATCCGATGGATTTCGTACACTCCCAGGGCGCTCTTTGTCTAGTATTCAAAACGAGGCTCCAAGCATGGGAAAAGACATACCTATACCTACTCCCACAGGAGATCACTTTCAACAAAGGCAATCTGGGGATGGTGGATCCACACCTTCATCGCGTACGTTCAAAACTCGGGATGCTACCAGTCTAGACCAGTCGAGGTCAACATCGCCGACTTCCTCATCTCGGACAGAAATCCCTCTTCCTGGCAGCCGTCTAGCTAAGAGAGGTTTTAGCGTCCTAAATATTCGTAAAATTTTCCAGAAACCCGCTTCCCAGCCATCCCCCGATGTTATTCCTCAATCCATGCACCAAACTTCCTATGGTAGCCCTACTTGCCCTTCTCTATCCTCTGCACCCACTAGTGAGTGGTCAGGGCGCACATCTCCCACTACAGATTCCGTACCCCAAACTCCCACTAGCTTTGATGAGAATGAGGTTAGGCGTACCATCGTCCCCGTCCAGAGCTCAAGTACCGTTGGTAGTGGTATAAGTCTAGGGTCAAGCTTGCAGAGCGGTGCTGTGAGTTATTTGTCCTTCGACTCTGTATCCAGTGAAGCTACCGCGGCTACGCCTGGTCATGGTTTGGAGCGACTCGAGAATACCTCATCTGAGCCGCGCGCCATCTGCCACAGTTCCTTAACCAATGGTTCTATATCAGAGATACTTCGACCCTCAATGGCCAGTTCGCATTCCACTATATCTTTAAACACTGCTTGCGGTAAGAGATCCAGCATTAGTGGTCGAAAGAACGAGAGTATCATTTCCAGTCCGGTGGAAGCACCCTCAGAGCTCCCTTTTGACATGAGCTGCCACCTAGATCTCGACCTGAATCTCGGTTTAGGCATCGATATGGTGCCGAGTCCGAGTGGCGGTATGCTCTCACTTAACGGCATGGACAAAACCACTGCTCCCGACAGTGTGTTCCGTAAAGTCCGCGGTAGGGCCAATCTCTCCCGAAGTCTTAGTTTGAAGAGTCTTGGGAACAAACTTGGGATCAGAAAACAAGACGATCCACCGGCACCACGGTTGCCTAAGCGGGTCAGTGATGATGAGGACTTTGAGATGAGGCTCGATTCCCTGCATTTCGAGGACATGTCGTTTGATGCAAATACATTTATCGCTCGTTGACTAGTTCGGATGTTAAGACCAGGTGAGCTGCTTTTCTAGCTTCGGAGTGGCTGATTTACATACTTGCACGATAGGATGTGATATTTTTTTATTCATCTGATTCACTCGACAGGTTATTGGTTGAAGTTTACTGTCTTTTTCGTTCACATGTCCGTATCCACATACCAATGAATCCCTTTCTCTGACTGAGCTCGCTTCGATGGATTTGGATGACTTCACTTCGACTTCTTTTTGCCCTTGTGTAGTACTATGTTTTCGACCTATGTTTTCGTATGCTCTTTATAACCTCTTTGTTACATGTAAAATAGCTGTACAAATCTGGAATTCGAGTATACAATGTTCAAACTGAGGAATTATCTGTTGCGGCGCTCAAATTTGCATACGGGGCATCTATCCAAACAGCCTGTCAATGAATCAATGACTCTGAACATGCTCACCGGAGAAATTTCTACCGCACCTTGGCAATGACCTGCTCATTACCACTCTTGTCCACTCTTGTCTTCACATTACCTTTGGAAACACTCGGAGTGTTCACAAATTTCGCTAGGCTTTCTACTTTTCCAAAGTCAATCCCCAGCTCTTGTGTCACATTCTTGACTGCTCCCACATCAGCCGCGCTCTTTCTTGCATTCAATGCACTTGTTAGTTGTGACGCATAGAACTGAGTGTTGGATGTTTCCCGCCCTCGACTCTGTTGTCTTGCTTTTAGATCATTTGCATGATCTGAACGCGCCTGAAATAATCGCGCCGTAATTGACGCTGCAGGTTCCTGCATGTAGTACGTACGTACAAGTTCCGTTCAGCGACCCCCGTTGACGGTGGTTTTTTACAAGATTTCGAGAACATACAGGTTGATTGGTTTTCATGTAATGTTGGTCTACATTGACAGGTCCTAGCTGCCGTAGGTTAGCCAAGAGGTGTGGATCTTGGGCGTCCTTTTCGATTTCTGAGTGTACGTGCACAAGCCAGGACTTGAGTTTCCTGAGGATGAACTAGGAACAAAATCAATAAGTGCACCTTGCGTCTTTTGTTCACTGGCCAATGCCTCTCCAGCTTGTTTCCCTGTCACGCCAGTGGATGGACCTGGCGTTCGCTTACCGGCCCATGTAGGAAGTTCTGCGTGTTTCGAGAGTTTTCTGGTTGCTTTTGATGTCGAGTTCCCCATGACACGATGTAAAGGAAATGGGAGACCAATCCCCAGTTTGTACGCAGCTAAGCACCTGGAAAAGAACTTTTGTAGTGATAAATATTTTTTTTTCTTCGTTGTAGACGTACACATGCTGGTACAGATACAGAGTACATACAGAGTACGTAGAGCGTCATTAGAAGCGACACTTCATCCAGCCAAACTGAACCCCAGACCAAACCCCAGCCCTTGCCTTTTGGGGAGTGAAAAACTAAGTAACAATAGTAAATCTATCTTTTACGACCGCCGATATTACAGTCGAATATTTGTTGTACAAAAATATGAAGCATATGAAGGTAAAGAAAAGCTAAGGTGAACTAATCCGTCAAACAAAATACGAGCGCTAAAGCTAAGTGTTCTGTCACCAATCAAACATTGCACAATGCATAAGCCTCCTTTTGGTTGTTTTGAAGGGAAAAAACAGAGGAAAAGGCAATAGAACATGTTGGGGAGAGGGGGGGGTATAAAGCAATGGAGGAATTTCTCAGCCAATAACTGACAGCTTGGACCAACGAGGGAAGGAGTGTGCGATTTTGAAGAGATGGAAATAGATAGCGTGAGGATAGATAGATGGCATGAACGTTCGTTTTAAAGACATTCGAGTCGATTAAAATCCACCCATGTTATTGGCAGGGTTCTGCTGGTATGTTTGATACATGTAAGGTTGGTAAACATGGGGATGCATCTGCTGAGGTGGCATTCCCCCATATTGAGGTTGCCCAATGCTGAGGACGTTGGTGGGTTGCATTGCAGGGGATTGGGTTCCATAATTTGGTATCTGCGGAGCGGTGCTACTTCCGGGAAGACGGACAGAGCGAGGAGGCAGTTGCCTCGGGTTGTTTCCATCAGGTGTTCTGGTACCGAAGGGACTGAAAGCGTCAATGGGTGGACTATATGGAGCAGGAACGGGGACAGGTTGAGTGAGGTTGGGTCGGCGAACCTGAGTGGTTTGCGGTTGGGCATGGCCAGCATCAATTGGCATGGGTGCAGATCCCGCCTGGGGATTCTGGCCTCCCATCTGTAAAGCTGCCATCATTGAGGCAAAACCTTGATCGTTAGACAGGTAAGCAGGAAGTCCTGGTACACCAATAAATCCACCCTGATTGCTGGACCTTGGTTTGCCGCCCAGCGGGAGGCCAGAATAGGCGGGCTGGTAGTTGGGAGCCTGCAATCCAACCTCCTCGATGAGTTTACGATAAGCTTGTGTAGCGATGACCTTCAGCTCGACCAAGACACGTTTGGTAGCTTCGATGTAATTCGGCTTGTCAACAGGATCGATGAATGTGCTGGTCAATACTTTGAGGACAACGGTGACACCATTGACCTGATCCCCCAGAACATCGGTGAGGACGTGATCTCCAGGAGAATTGAACAGTGCCTCAACAATCTGACGAGAGGCATTAGGTTCACTCTTCTGATTGACAATGCGAAGGACCGTAAGTGATGCTAATTTGTGGGTGCACAGGTGCGAGAGGTGCGGAGTAAAACGAGGAGCCAACAGATTGTAACGCGACGGGAAGTTAGAGGTGTCCAGAAGCCAAGTAAGAAGGAGCGCTCCATTCGGGTTGGTTGCTAATGGAATCGAGTTCAGAACGACAGCAGTCGCAATCCTACGCTGTTGACTGAGAGTGATATGAGGACTTTCCAAGCAAGCCCTCATACTACGAGCCCCAAATCGTCCTTGAGCAATTTCCCACATGCGATCGATAATGGCATCAAAGATGAACTCGTTGGCGGGCTGGCCAAAGTGCAAGCAGCATCTGAGAAAACCACCAAAGGTCAGATTCCAGATCTAGATTTCAATGCACAGAAGAATGCTCACTGTACGACGTAATTCCCAAAACTGTCTAATAAGAGAGGAGGTACATAAGCTCTCAGATTCTGGGCAATCAATGTAATTTCTTCAGGAGTAGAAACGCATTCTATAATCTTTTGGGCAGCCCATGTACCATTTTTGTGGATGCCAATCATGGCCAAATGCGGGGCAAGACGCTCCAACATCGCGAAGCGAGGTACGGAGGAGCACTTTTCGAATAACTTTTGCACGACCTATGAACAGGTCAGTACATAATCTACCTGATATGTGGCATCCAAACTTACTGTGTTGCCAAGCCAATCGGACGCGAGGTCCACGATTTCACTATCTGTGAAATCTGTGGCAACTTGATCTATCTCTTCTGTGCTCATCGGACCAGAATCAAGGCGCTTCCTAAGTTCACGAAGCTTAGCAGCATCCCAGCGCCTGTTGTTGGACCTTTCAGAGACGAGAGGGATAGTAGTGTAGTACATAGTCGGAGGACGGAACTCTGTAGATCGGTTAATTACAGGTAGTCCAAAGTTTCCACACAAAGTAGCCTCCACACAAAGGTAGCTCACCTGCCAAAGCTTGGATGTCCGCATCCGCATCTGAGCTCCCAGCACTCAGTTCCCTCATTATCATCTGTTGCTCGGTGACCGATAGAGTGAGACCAGGAGGCTTAGCCAATCCATCAGGAACATTGTGGTTACCAGAGCCAATCATACTGAGTAAAAGGTTCGACCGGTAGTTCTCAATAGTTCCCCCGAGGACTTGTTGATCAGCGGGGATAGTGGATGCACCCTTAACGTTGCGAAGAGCGTGAATCGTGGCACCGACACTCAGATCACCAGCGCCTTGAACCACGATGCTTGAGCTTTCTTCCGGGCCACCAGTACCTTCTTGACCATTCTTGACAGGAACTTTTGCGAACCCGATTCTGATGGCCCCAACATCACTTCCCAGAACATCCCGTCCATTTAGAGCCTTCCGAGCACGAACCGCATCGTCTAGACGTTCATAGTTGACTAGAAACAGAATTAAAAGATGATTAATTGAACAAAACACCTGACACATACTGAAACCACAGTTCTTGTGCGTCAGAACTCTAGCTGACTCAATTGGACCATAAGGACTGAATACGCTCAAGATGGTGGCAGGGGTGGTAGTCGAAGGGATGGAACCAATCCAGAGAGCACGAGTAGGAGTCGATTGCAATTGAGCGTCTATGTTGTTGAGAGAGCCATTGCCGGCTGGATTCTTGCCCACAGCATTGGGAGAAGTGGGACCAGGACTAATGGGCGTGCCCTTGGCTGGAGCGACCGGGGCACTATCGGCCTTACCAAAACCAATACGAACAAGTTGTCCATTGGGCATATTGATATTTCCTCCCAATCGATTCAAAACATCGTCCTTGGCACGAATAGCATCGGCTTGATCAACAAAGTTGACGAAACCGCATTCCTTGAGAATGGTTCAACGTTGGACAACAGTGAGGAAAATGACAGGGACGCACCTTTTCGGGAAGAAGTCGCAAACTTTCAATTGCACCATAGGGGGCAAAGACATGGATCAATTGCTCGCTTGTGACGGAGCTATCTAGATTCCCAATCCAGAGCGAACGCGTCGGAGTCTGCGTCTGGGAAGATTGGCCCTCCGACTTGGGAGAGACAGACCTGTTCTGGCTGGTCTGGTTGTTGGGAGCAAGCAGATAAGCAGATGTTCCCCTTCCTCCTCCTCCTCCTCCTCCTCCTTGGACTTCTTCACTCGGGAAATGAACGGAGGGAGTAGATGATATCCTGGACCCAGCCAGCTTGCTATCAGATTTTAGGATGCTCGGAGGGTTTCCAAGGTTATTGGAGACTAAATTGAGATTAGTGGTTTGGTGGTTTATTTCGTTAAGATAGGGAAGGGTATCTGTGGTAAGTGTGGCTCTGCGAGTGATTGAACGCACAGGGTCATCCAGGGTACCCACAGAAATTGCGCGTGGTCGAGTTGTGGAGAGGCTTTCTGTAGCCCTCAATCCTTGGCCAAGGTATGAGGACGTGTATCCATTATCATGAATTTGAGCGTCATAAGAGGGTACCAAATGCTGAGGCTGGTGGCCGTAACTGTGATCGTCGTAATCTCCAGTAAAATAATCTTCTTCAACTTCGTCAGCTGGGCTGGCTATGATCGAGGTAGCCTGAGGTCTGCGGCCATAAACAGACACGGTGCTCGCACGCATACGGCTTGGATTGGTCATGTTCATAGTAAGCGCTGTTTTGGCCTGATTACGCAAAGTGGCTGCGGGTGGTCGATGATCATCCAAACCAAGATAATTAAGCGTATGGACATCGAACGCATCGGTATCGGAGTCAGGAGAGGTAACAGATCGTTCTTCAAGAACAGAAATTCCGCTCGCACTGTTATTACTGGAAGGCATCCATGACGGGAAGAGAGATGAACCAAATGGATTGGTCAACCCGGCGGGTGGGAGTGTAAGAGAGCCCGCACGAAGGCGATTGGTGCGCTCGGTAGCCACAGAAGCAGTGTGTCGAAGCAGAGGACGACCAGAAGCCAAATGAGAGGCAGAATTACCAGTATGGATACGCTGTGTCTGATCATGAAGAGCATCCTGCTGTGGATGGAGTGTACTAGGGAGCGCACTGGGCGACTCTGTGAAACGCTGTTGGGCTGCGAGCTGAACGTTAGAAGGTAGGGTTCCTGCCCTAGCTCGCCTGAATCCAGGAGGATGATTGGTAGGAGATAGACTAGAGTCATCTTCCAAAGTTGCAATGGAAGGTGAGTCATTGGAAGGTGAATGTCCCGACGAGAGACCACGTAAGGCAGGAGGTCGATACATACCACCTCCTAATTCTCCTCTTGCCTGCATCTGGTTCAGACTAGGGGGGCCGATTACACAATTGGATAAGAAAAGGAGGAGAGAAATTTCGTACCCCTTGGCAGCGAAGGCTGAAGGCGCAGGGGGCGGTGTCTTTCCGCTGCCGCTTGGGTTAATCCTCGAATAGGAGCCGTTGTCAGAGGCCGATAAAGACATTATAGAGATCAAAAAGAGAAGGATTAAGGATTACGAGAATGCCGGATGGATGCTGGCTATACAAAATATGAAAAGTCAAGGGGGATTAGCAATTAGAGGAAATCGCTCGCTCGAGGAGACCTGATGACAGAAGGCAATTTTAGGTCTTCAGCAGGAGATTTAGAGCAATTCTACTAGGGCTATGAAGAGAGCACAAGCCCCCAGCGGTAGTATGGTAGAGTAGCCGGATAGGACTAAGTAATAGAGAAAGGGAGGTTGAGGATATCAACACCCCAACCGCCAGCCTCGCTCTCCTCACCCTCTTTCCCACGCTTACCCCTCCCATGTCATTTTTTCCAGAATGCTGAGAAACTTGCCTTTTTCAAAAATCCAGGGTGCCTTGTCGCTCCATACCGACTTGCATTTCTCCGCTTCTCAAAAGATATTCGACATGACCACGGAAAATTTCCCTGCACATGATCCCCCCCGCCTTGGATGGTCTATACTTACCGCGACGACCCGTGGTTTTTTAAGCAATATCCTGGTAAGCTGCCTGACAGCCTTGGCCTACGGACGAAGTTCTAACGTGAAAGATCGATATATCAATCATTGATCACCATCAACTTGCTTTTCTTCTTTTGCTCTCCGCATTAGTGCCCACACCACCACTATCCTTCTCGCTTGGATTATTTTGACGCCCAACAATGGCTTCACAGCAAGCCTGAGTGGTCAAGAAGCATCATGAGTCATCATAAGAAAGTCAAATTCATTTTATCATAACATTAAGTCCAAGGGAGAAAATAAGCTTAATTACTATAAATGTCCATATCTGGATCTTCCCTTAAAAAGTATGCATTGCATGGGCCATGGGCCATGGCCAGGATATTGCACGTTACACACACACGAGGTCTACATCTACACTTCGTTCTCCAACCAGCTCTGGTCAAAATCAAGATCAAGGAAGTTGGTCTAATCCTTCATTCATTCACCACATCCACTCTCATCAGCTACTATATATCTAAAAATAGCATCCGAATTCGGCGTTGCTCACAAAAACAAGGTATCTATCATTAATAATAACGAGAAATCTCATCGTCGTAATAACAATTAACACCTGGGGGAAAAACAAAAGAAAAGAGTGTTTCCATTTCCGGTATGGTAGAAGACCCTCATTCTCACACACATGCTCATGATCGTCTTCTTCTCCGCCTATAACAAAAATGAAGAAGAGTACATATCATCCAGGTGGTCTTCTATTCTCATCGACCTTCTTACTAATCACAATTACCATATACCACCCGAGGTTATTCGTGGAGTGGAAAAACCATCAAAGGACACGCATTTTGACGGCCGATCAGTAAGGACAGAGTGTTTAAACTTATTCATATAATGTTTCATACAACTACCAGTTACTATCATTGTAAATAACTATTCATTACTTTATATGTAGACCAAGGCAAGGTAACAGAAGCTAGCACACTGCACCAATCCCACACACATCCCAGACGAGCGAATGGAAAGCAAAGGGAGAAGGAGAGAGAGGATGTCAGCATGTGCGAGGAATATTTGTTAAAATTTACAATTCAAAGACGACGGAAAGAAGGTCCAAGACAGAAAGAAAAAAGCAAGCAATAAAACTCAAACGTGCCAGTCACAAGCTAAAAAGTCATGACGTCGAACAAAGTACCATAGTCCAAAGAAAAGAAAATCCCAAGACAAGCAGAAAAAGAGAGAGAGAGAGAAAGCAAAGGTAGTGAGAGCGATCAACTCGTCCAGAGGGGAAGTAAGAAGCTTAAACACAGGGGTCGCTGGAAGTAGAGAAGCCAGCTAATCATCCAGAGGAGGCAATCTCCCGCCCAACCGATCCAGGCGGGCGGGATCGGGTTGCATCATCAAATCGTTTTACGACAGCGCATTTCTCAACCCAGTTTTCTTCCTTGTCCTCGCCTTCTTCTTCTCTTGTTGTATTTGCACTGCTGCAACCCGTTTCGAGCGTCTGAGCATCTGAGGCTTCTCCTGTTCTTGCTTTTCATTGACCTTGGACGTGGCAGCAGTTCTCATCGACCGTGTTCTCACAGCAATAGGTTTCGTTTTTGATGCGGCACCGCCATCCACGTCTGCTTCCGACAACGAGAGCGATAATGAAGGCACTTGTTGGACTGATGCCTTAAATAGCTCCGGGGAGGACAATGCTGGTTTAGCATCATCATTCTCTGCAGCAAGCATATTCACCACACCCCCATCCCCACTACTAACAACAATCTTGGGTATATCCTCCTCTTCTTTTTTCTCAACAACCATCTCAACGTTGTCCACCACCTCTTCCACCTTCATTCTTTCTTCCTCCTCTCCAGGGATCACACATAACTCATGAAACATTTCTTGTTCCTTCGCACTCAACGGAGACTCGCAGTCTAAACGATCCGCCTGCTTCGACTCACTCCCCGTCTGTCTATGCAGTTGCAACGAAAACAAATCTTGTCTTCGATGAAGAAATGATTGCGATCCAGCAGCAAGTTTCTCCTTCTCTCTGAACGTCAATACATCTCCGAGTGGAAATGGATCAATCATGGGGACAACCGTCTCTTTCTGCATCCAATTCTGTCTCATGTCTGCCTGTATGACCTCTTGCGGATTCAACGGTCCATTAGCAATACAGCTCGCAGCGGCCACGTCTGTTGATGCCGTAGCTGTCGCCTGAGCGAAGACCAGCATTGACTCGAACCACCTCCCGAACTGTTTCAGCATCCTTCCACTTGAGTTGGTCCTATAAAAGTCCTTGAGGGTACTGGGAAACCATTCTACAAGTTCATCGTGCAGGAACACATGCAAACCCTCCATCGTTTCAGTTTCAACTGGATAAGTATCAAGGTCCCTGACATATCCCTGCGCAACTTGCAAGGGCACCCAAACACCTACCACCTTTTCACTTGCCTGACCCTTGCCAATTACAACAGCATTTGGTACAGTGCTCATCACAGGATAGCCCTTCCCCTTCCCGCACCACTCGACAATCGGTGTCAGATTCACAAAGTCGGTGTCAATTCTTCGTAATAGAAGGTAAGGGCCGAGTACCATCTGATACACCGAAATTTCTGAAATTTCAACGTCAACGACCATCTTTTTCGGCAATGCTATCACGATTTACCTTCGATTTGAGTAGCACTTATAGGAGGATTACAAGGCTGGCATGCATGAACCACTATACCTTCTGCGTCATCTTTGCAAGCAATTGAAAAAGACTTAATAGTTTGAGGTGAGACGCAGGGCTGTTGGACTGGGAAGGTCGAAGATGTCGACACTAAAACAAGGGAAGAGGGCGGAATGGAGACGGGAGGAGGAGGGATTAGGGATTGGACAGGAGGATCATGAGGCTGAGAGAAACCATTGACGGTTGGTGTTGTTGGGGATTGAACCGAAAGGACTTGGATAAGTTGAATCAATCCAGGTGGGAGGGGAAATGAGGACGAAGTGGTAGATATTGGTTCCATGGGCGTGGCGACGCGTGGTGATAGAGGGGATGAAGTGGCAGAGGATGACGATGAAGAGTCGGGGAAAAGGGTTAATGCATGGGACAGAGGTGCCGTTTTAGCTCGTTGCGTGACGGTATCTCGATACTGGGAGTCTTGGTCTTGCCATTTGCCAAGGCCAGAAAACAACGAGTCAAAGCCGAGATCCAACTCCTCTTGTTTAATTTGGATAGTCTCCTCTGCCATTCCTAGTGTCCACTCCTGCTGGTGGTGGGGCACCCCGGGGGGTTCCCAGTCCCAGGGATCCAAAGATTCAATCTTGACTGGTGATGTAGCTGCTGTGGAGCCAGGAATTGTATTTGGATTGAGGACGGCAGCAGCCTGTGCAATGACTTGGACGACCTTGGCATCGGCGACACTTGAATCAAAATGATCCCAGGCATCTAACATGCCTTGTACGTCTTTTGGCTCCTCCTTGACTTTAGTCTCGGGGAATGAGGCGGAGGGGGACCGAGGACCAGGGCTCTCCCATAAGGTGTTACCATCGGCCTCACTGTCGACTGGACCCTCGCCATCCCAATCTTGGCCTTGGTCTTCTGAAAAACTGTAGAAATTGTGGGTCGAGTGTGTGAAGAAAACCTCTTCTAGGTCTGACTCTTCTTCTTCCAGGTCTGACTCTTCTTCTCCCTCGTCCTCCTCTCCATCATCATCATCATCATCATCATCTCCTTCATCATCATCATCATCTTCTTCCTCGTCGTCATCGGACTCTGGGGGAGGCGAGGATACGCTGTGGGTTAGGGACGGGGAACGGAAATAGAGTGGTGAGATGGAGCGTGATAGATCGGGTTGTTGGGAGTCAGAATTATCGGTTGACATGGAAGCGTCGGACTCGGGATCAGGGGAAATCGTGAGGTTTGTGAGTGGTTTGAGACGCAAGGTAAGCTTGACTTTGGGGGGAGGACTGCCGTGGTCTGATACTGGAGGGGAGTCCGGAGTGGCAGCGTAGGCACTACGAAGGGAGCGCTTCCTCTTCTGGCCACAAGACTCATGATGGTCAGGTGGATTAAGCTTCTTGTTGCTGCGACTGGCTGACTGGGGGGTGCTGCTGTTTTCTCCATAGTCACAAAGTCGGATTCCAGCTCTTGCAAAGGGGCAGGGAGCACCGGTGGCGCGACTGAGGTACCAGACCATGGTTCCGCGCCTAAAGTTTGTGACGCGGTTGTTGTGGGGATGGACAGAGGACTGGGCGCCGCCTGAGGTGGAGTAGAGAGCAGGAAGGAGATGGTCATCGACATCGGTTCCGGAGAGGACATGGCGCAAGAGAAGGGGAATGTCCTGCTGGGACTCGCAGCGGTGGAGGTGGGAACGAATATAGGTTGTGATAGCCTGACTGGCAGCCGAGAGACTAGACCGAAAAATGAGCCCGGGGTTCGAATCCACATGACTAGACGCACTTTTGGGCGACGAGGCCACAGCTGAGGACACGTTCAGCAAGGTCCTTGATGGTCATGGCGCGGTTATCCTGGAACGGGTGAGTCGGTGGGAAGGCGACAGAGAGAGAGAGAAAGAGAGGAGACGCACAACAGAGAGAAAGGCACGGCCAATGGCCAGAAAGACTTTGCTGGTGGCGTCGTCGTCGTGGAGGACGACATGCTGTGGGGGAAAGACAGGGAGCAACTGGTCGCCGTCGTCGTCGTGGACAGGGAGAGAGCCGCGACAGGGATTGGGGAGGTTGTGGCTACGGCGAGTGCCATACGGATGGACGGCAGCAGCAGAACTCATGTGGAATACAACACAAAACAAAACACACATGGCCCATTGCCACACACACACATATCGAGATCATATAAACACCAATAAATAATACACACGTTTGCTCCTATTTATTTTCTACCTGACCTGACGCCCGGCTTCTTCCCTGTCGTCTCTCCGGCCTTCTTCCGAGTTGCCGGTGCCTTCTTCGCCGGTGTCTTCTTTGTTGCTGCCGCCCTCGCCGCCGAGCCCGTCAGCGCCTGCACACAATATAATCTAGTCACAGAGGTCATCGTCACACATACTTGTACACACCTTTTTCGCAGAACCACGCTTCGTGGTTGCTTTCTTTGTCGGCACAGCTGCCTTGCCTTTCCCTGCCAGCGTCTTCTTGGGCGCACTTGCCTTGGTCCCAACAGCTGCCTTCTTGGCCGGCGCCTTGCTAGTAGCTGATTTCGAAGGTGGCTTGGAATTCTGGCGACGTCAACGTCAACTCTCTCCCTGGCACATCAGATCCCTCCTACCTCTTTCGAAGCCCCAGGTGTCTTGATCTTGGGAGCTAACTTGACTTTACCAGAAAGTCCCTTGGGAAGCACAAACGTGCCCTCCTCAGCGCCCGTTGCAATAGCCCGGTTGAGCTGGAACTGGTTGTTCCCACCAACTTCAACCTTGTACTTCTCCATCGCATACTACACACAGTTTCTCATGTCAGCCACAATCACTTTGACCTCAAATCATTCACCCATACCTTTTTGATCGTGCTCCTTGAGACGCCCTGACGTGCCTCGCCCTTGTGATCAGCTATACACTCCTAATAAAATCAGCATCATATTACTACCAGCAACAATCATACCCACTTGGATAATCATTTTCCACGGTGGGCGCCCTAAGGAACTAGATGCCTTGGCAATTTTTGCCGCACTTGTCTTGGCCTTTGGAACAGCAGCCTTGGTTGCTGTGGTCTTCCTAGTTGTGGTAGTCTTCCTAGTTGTTGTTGAGGGCTTCCTGATTGCAACCTTGGTTGTTGTAGCCCTCTTGGCTGTTGTAGCCTTCTTGGCTGCTGTAGTCTTCTTGGTTGTTGTAGTCTTCCTCTTCTTCTTGGCTTCCTGTGTTTTTCCAACAGGGGTTGGAGCCGGGGTAGTTTCACCAATAGAGGCGGCCTCAACAGCGGGCCCAACCTCAACATCAGGTGTAGTCTCCTTGATTTCAGGAGCAGGCGAAGCAATAACAGAAGCGCTATCAGACATGGCTAATAGTGAAGAGGAATACGAGTGAAGGGATGATGGGGACAAGCTTAAATCAGAACAGTACGAACGCGGAGGCCAAGGGGGCTTTCCTATTTAAATCTTTTCAACGCGTCGCGTCAATCATTCTCTAATCACATGACATACTACACAGACGAGTGGCTGTGTTGAGTTTACGGTTTGTTGATTAACGCATTTTTTCACGAACCTGAGCGCGTCATGATCACGTGCCAGTCAAATCTATCCCGCGTGTTCGATTTTGACAATTACTACTTCATGACATGACAATAAACGACCCATTGGGCTGAACCAACGCTCTAACCCCTGTGCTTATCCATCCTTCGTCCTTGTTGTCAGCAGAGAAGATCTGGACATAATCTTCTTGATAGTCCCCCATCTTCCCAACCGACGGTCCTCGGGCGAACAACAATCCGGCTGGATCTCCCTCCTCATTCTCAACCATGTCATCATCTACCCCAATCAGTTTGACCTCCACATTGACACTGGGAGGTCCAACGTGTGCTGGCACACGCTCACTCTCCCCTTTACGTGTAAAGTCTTGTAAATCAAACGGATGCGAAGCGAGAACGGGTCCAGCAACAAAAGGATGCGTCAAAGCATTCACAAGAGGAACGGATAGTGCAATACGGGCCGGTGTCATCAAGACAGCCGGCAGTGGTCCTAGACAGTGATATATCAGCTCTGTAGGCCAAAAACGGTAATCAAATCTCAGCTCACCCCCGCTGACAACGATGGCCCTCAGCGATGCCGCAGCACCACCGATAACTTCAGCTCTGGCACCATCAAATACCAACCTATCCCATAAGCTATCCTTCGTAACAAATCCATCGTTGATACCGGCAAGTTTATGCCTCCTAGCAAAAGGGAACAAAAATAGGGACTTTGTGGCCTTGCGCAGAACTTCCGTCACCACTGATTTCAAGTGCCCTGGCTTGATGAACAAAATTGTCGGAGATGGAATAGGGTACCTCTCGGCAGCTACGATGTCGCCAACATCAATCAAGGATGATTCTAAAAAAGAGAATTTATCAGGTATTGTCCTCGATGCCAAGCAATCTCCTGTCTTACGTCCATATATTTGACAGCTCGCCAATGTCGCAAAACTTGTTCCTTCATAGATGGCAGTATACGCGATTGCCCTTCCATAGGCACTGCTAAGCGAGAATGCTGAAACCAGAGTATCCAAGGGTGACAGTGCGTGTGAAACTGGCAGCAAACTACGGATAGCGGCAACACCAGCAGTCATGTTTTCATGTGTGAACTGAGTAGCCTGCAAGCGCCCAGCCTTATTGGCAGAGTACAGTACAGTAAATACATCTTGGGGTTCTAGGATAAATGAGTGAGCTTGCAATGGAAAGCAGAAGTAGGACAAAGGACAAACCTGGTGTCGGAGTGAATATCCTCTCAGTTCTGACGCCCTCTCGTTCAGCTTCGGAGAACTTGATGATTTTAATATTACTTGCGATACCAGCTGCCGTATCTGTGCTGATGTCACCAGTAACAACGATCGTCTGGGGCTCTGAGCTCCCTCTGGAGGCATAGATGCCTTCAAGGACCCTGGACACGATCTCTGGTGCAGAAATAATAGCGGAGAACGTTTGTTTGTCCAGGGCCTGTCTTAACAGATCCTGGGAAGCCAAAGTGGTAGACACGATCGAATGCGACGCAAGGGCGAAATCAGCAAGCAAAAACTCTAAATAAGAAATGAGTTTCCAAAATAACGACTAGAGTACAAGTATGACTTGCCGATGCCATCATTGAGCAGTAGAAGCACTTTGGACTGTCCTGGCTTCAGGCCGGCAAGACGAATAAGACCAGTGCCGAGGGCAGCAATACGATCCTGAAGACCAGAATTCGTTGCCTGCCATGCGAGTTGGGAAGAAAAAAACCGCACAAGCAAAGAAACTCGAACCTTTGTAGTCCAAAGAGTGCGCGCAGCTTCAGAGTCTGGCTTGATGAGATCCGCAAGAGTAGAGACCTCTTTGCTGGGGCGAGTGGGAAACTATAGGCAAATAAGTGGGTTGGACAACGTAAAACATGGATGAAGTGTATTCCCACCCGGCCCATTAAGCCAGTCCCATAGTTCCTGTACAAGGCACTCTCTCCTGGGTTGCGGGCACGTCCGACGTCGCTCTGACGCCCGAGCAAGATGGGGTGGACCAACGGCTGAGGCCTGTAGAGGTTATTGAGCAGAAAGGTGGTTGCTGCAATGAGGGCGAGGAGGATGGTGAGGTCGTCGGTAGCAAGGTAGTCTGAGATGCCAGCCATTGTGTCTGACAAACAGACAGTCAGTCAGCGTCGCTGTTGTGAGTGAGAGACGATTTGGCCACATAAACTGCCTTCCCTATTTGGAAACACCGTTTGGCAAATGCCGAGAGTCTGTATTCTAGTTTCCATCTTCCTTGTCCTCCACCGCACGCTCATTCTCGCCTGATACTCGTAGATGTCGTTGAAAACACTGCTTGTGATCTGTGGTGGATGCATCGTTCCTTCTCTGAAATATAGCACTCAAGTTTCCATGTCTTTCTGGGTCTCTGCGAGAAATCGTCTCGATATCCTCACTCCTTGCTTCAATATTTCTCCTAGAGACCTACTGGACTCTCTGGCACACACACCTGTGTTCTCTCCGTACTTTGAATAGCTCTGGACGTCTGACGGATAAGTCGAAAGAGAACTACGTCCGTGCGCATCTCCCTTCTCCACGTGACTGGCTCTCTGGGATGAACCAAGGCTCGCTGCGCCTCCTCTTGTCCTCCCCCCATCTTGTCTGTTCTCTCCGTCCTGTCCTCGCCCTCCATGCCCACTGTGACCAAGAAATCCTCCACTAAGGCTACCACCAAAGCCTCTGCAGCAGCCAACAAGTCCCATACAACAGCTCATCCCACCTGGATAGAAATGATCAAGGTACGTGCCTGACAGGCCCTTGGAACACTCTTCATGCCTTGTTCACTCTTGTCGCCTGTAGGAATGCATCGTCTTGCACCCCGATGAAGCCCGAACTGGTGTCTCTCGACCAACCATTAAGAAGGCATGTCTTCAGTTTCCACGCCTTACTTGTCCTCTCAACTCGTTCTAGTTTGTTGAGAAAAAGTACAAGATCGAAGTCAATAACATCGCTGCTAGCCAGCTCAATCGCGCTATTACCTCTGGCAGCGAGAAAGGCATATTCCAGCTCCCTAAAGGTACGCTAGTCGGATTTGGTTGATCGCCCGCGTCAGATTCCAAGTATGTCTGCCTCTTGCTAGGTCCCTCTGGCAAGATCAAACTTGCATCCAAGACTCGCACCGACGCTGCTAAGGAGGTCTGTCCATCCCGCTGCATGGCACGTTGTATGCATGTTGATAATGATCCCATCATACTGTTTCTACGGTACTATTTCATAGAACACCAAGCCCATCATTAAGAAAGCCACTACCGGTGCTTTTAAACCCAAGGCTGCTGCTAAACCTACTACCGTAAAGAAATACACTACTGCTAAAGCAGCACCCAAGGCCAAATCCGTTACCAAGACGTCGGCCGACTCTACCAAGAAATCTTCTACTACTACTAGAAAGGTGCCAGTCAAGAAGACAGTTGCAGTTTCCTCCAAGAAAGCGACGACAACAAAGAAGCCTGCCGCTAATGCGAAGAAGACCACATCAGCTAAGAAGGTTCCCGCCAAAAAGGTCCGTACTATACCATTAACTCTCAGTGCGGCCGCCCGACGATGTCTATAGGCTGTGACTGGCGAGGCCAAGAAGCCTGCATCCAAGGCCAAATCCAAGACAGCGACTACCGCCGCAACTACAAAGGCTAAAGCAAAGCCTGCCAAGATCAAGTCTGCCTCAAAGACCAAGACTAAGACAGAGGAGAAGGTATATTGCATCCCTCACGATGTCCCACTATACTGACTATGTGTTCTCAGAAGGTCTAGGCCTAGATTCGGATGAGCTCTTCCCCGTTTCTTTCTGGTGGTTTCATGTACCCAGCCGGTCCTTCTACTGACCTGTCTGTCGATTCTATTCTTGAGAGCTATCTATTTTGTACATTAGTATTTCTTTTGAGCATTGTATATAGCTAACTGTAACCGATGCCCTATGCACATCTCGTAAGTCAATTCTGATGATGACCTCAGAGTGACATCAACCCATCACTTTCCCTCTCCATGAAGAATGGCTGATAATCACAACCACAACAACCACGACAAAATAAAACAGATTATCACACGACTCCAACAGCCGATCGATAGTTTTCAAATTCTACTTTTGTTGCTGACTGCACCATTAGACAATCTCGGCATTCTTCCTCCTGTGTTTCGCAAGTACAACACAGACCCACTATCAGTTCACTCTGTGGACGTACGAAAACACATTCCGCTGATCCAGCATGCCCTCTTGGATCATATTTATCCTACATGGAACACTGTGCTTCACGATCACAACCCAGATGCGACCTTGCTCCTTTCGCAATATTTCTGCCCAGATACATTTGTCAATGCACTTCCAGTCTCCGGATCCCTTGCCTTGATTTCTTACGAAACACTATTGACTGGGAAAATCGGCCGTATTAGTATCCAGCTATTCCAAAAATTAGCTCAGGAATATCCAATAGATCGACTTTGGACTGCTGTATTTGAGGAAAAATCTGTTATGAGCCAGAGAGATGGAGATATCCTTACGAAGCAGAACCTGACATGGGAAGACTGTGTACGAAATGTTGTCAGTGTACCTGCAAAAGTTGCGAACGCTGTTGGAGCAATTGGAGAGAATATGGATATACCATTTGCATTGGAAAATGGTGTATATCTGAATGGCGTGTGTAGAAGGATCGAGGTGCTTGTGGAAAGGATGTCTGAACGACCAGTTCGAGGTGTGTTTTTGAGCTTTTGATAATTCATAATGAACCATTGATTCGCGCTTGTTATAGAGTGGTCGAATTCGATTAGTTATCTCCTCACGAAACTGATCAACGTTGGCGCGTTTCCCCAGAGCCCGCCGACAATGGCAACAACGTCTCAACCTTCTTTCTGGCAAACGAATCTCCCAAAGATTCGTCGACGGCGATTCGCACTCCTTGAATCTCAGTCATATCATCATGCTTGGCAAAAACTCACTCTCAGTCTTCCATCGAGTTTAAGTCTTCGGTCCCTGCTCACATCCCTTTTTGCCTCGCTGGAACATATTCGACCTGCTATGGACACGTCAAAAGAAAAGCGAGCTCTGGTTAAATCAGAGGCCCAGTTATTAACAGGTTTGTTAGGAAATTTGAATGAGAATGAAGAAGAATTATGGGAGATGACAACAAGTTTGATTCTTAGTCGAGACTGGGAAGAATCTTACGCTCGTATTTTCGTCTGTTGGGTTGCTGGATCTACCGAGTCTCAGCAGATCAACATCAAAGGTAGTGCGTTTTGCTGCATTCGAAAGTTTCAGGTTAATAAGAGCTGCTGTCCAGCGTTAAGATCGTTTCTTGAACTGGTTATAGATGCATGGTCTACTCCAGAGCACATCAAACATTCACTTCTATCTCGTCATCGATGTAAGTATACACTTGTCCTTTCAAACCCATTCAATCGAATAACAAATCTCCGACTTTGAGATCTCACGTCCTTATTCCTGCTCACGGCATCCTACTTTCCTCCTTCGTCAAAGGACCTAGAAGCTGTTGTTTTCTCACCACTCTTCATGCAAGGTATAGGGATGTATATTTCTCACCTGGATACATCTGTTCGCCGCTGCGGTATGCTGGCTGCGGAGATCATCGCAGCCATGACAAAGAAGAAGCTCTCTTTCGATGACTGGGATAGCGATGATTCTGGGAAACCTTGGTGTCGTCAAATGAGAGAATTGATTAAAGATAGGGACGTTGACGCTGATCTGGCCATCCTAGGCGCCGCCTCGAGTTCTCCAATTGCTGAACCTACGATTACAACAATATTAAGTAACTCGATACCTGCCACAGAGCTGCCAGCAACACCTACAATGAAGGCTACCTTGGTAACTTCTGAAACGGGCTATGACTCTGACGACTCATTGATTGGATATGCATCTCCGGATAGCTCGCGATCTGCTTCTCCTACCCCCTCGGAACTCGAGGAGATTGAGAAGGACCCGACGCTTGTCGTAGGCGTTAAGAAAGTTACCAGGCCCGTGTACCTTGCCCAGTTGGGAGATCTCATTCGAGGGACTGGTGCAAAGCTGGGGAAGGATGAACCGCATGAGCCTGATAAGATAGAAATGGCGTTGAATTGTGGAGAGGAATTGATCAGGAAGAAGAGAGACTACGGGACGGAACTTGGTGAGATATCTCGAAGCCTTTATTCGTTTATGAACTCATGAGATTACAGTTGAGAATGCAGTCAACCTTGTTTATGGCTTTCTGGCCTTGCATGATAATTTTGACTCTCCCGGGTTCGATGAAAAACGTCAAGGAGCAATGAACGCATTAATTGCTTGTGCTCCGAGAAATGCCTCCCCGTTCGTGTTTCCATCCAAATATATTTATATTCCCTTGGCTCACATTGTCACACAGTGCCTTGATAGAAGAGTTTTTCAAAAATCAATACTCCGTTGATCAACGTCATGTCGCTCTGACAGCATTAGCAGTTGGCGCTCGAGAACTTGCTTCCCTGCCTGTCCCGTGCTCACGAGTACCTGAGGAGAAAACAGCTTTCCCGAGCAAGATGTTACCTGGATCGCTGCATCAGCGGTATCTAGTCGCATCGCGTACCAATACTCATCCTCTACCTATGATGGTTGAAGATCTCAGTCGTAAAGCAATCGATAGAGGAAAAGAGGCAATGGAAAACAAAGTTCCACAGATCATTCGTGAAAAACGACTCAAAATTGCCAAGCCCCCTTCCATCACTGAGGTAACCTCTTCAAGAGCTCTCGCTAGCCTACGATATAGCACTACTACTCTCCCAAAAAAGCAAACCACATTCACAGAGGTTGCAGCCGAGTTTTTCATAGGACCACTCATCAATCGTTTTTGGCTCTTTTTACGGGACGAACAGATGCGAGAAGAAAGGACATCACAGCGAAAAGGCAGGAGTAGGTACCATGGAGCTGGTACCGGTCTTATCCTCAATCCTCTTGTACTATCTCAGTTTCTGAGGACACTCACAATATTAGTAAACGCCGCGCAGAACGCTCCAGAGTGGCTTGCCGTCCTTGGACCAGACAGTTTAGAGCTTGCAGTCACAATTGGCACTAGACCCATCTCGAATATAGAGAATGAAGATTCTCTGACTGATGATTCCAGTGGCGAAGGAGAGAGGCAGGATGCCGCTGTTCTGGTAGCTGCTTTGGAACTGGCGTTGATCGTGCTTGATGGATGCATGGAGCTGGATGGAGGCAAATCATTAGGATTGGATCATACGAATCTGTTATTTGGTGTGGGTGAATGGGCTGGGGCTGTATTTGCCAACTTGGAAAAGGGACTGAGAGTGGTAGGAGGTGGAGGGTTGCACGAGATGAAATTACAGAGGGCTGCTGCGGGTTTGTTGTTGAAGGTTGATGAGTTGAGGTCGCGGTGGAGTAGATCCATGATCGATACGCGATGAATTAAAAAAATAGCATTATATTTTTGCGTGAACAGGTTATATTTCAACGAGCTGCGGGATAAAGGAAGCAAGAACTAGGCTCAGATTTGTGATGTAGAAACTTCCGCTTTGGAAGAATGGTTCATTTAGAGTCCATGTGCAACGAAGAAAGGGGAAATGTGAACGTGTTGGAATGGCTCATGTTGGTTGAGCAACTTGTAACACGTCCACAAATGATAGTCATTGTAAACTCATAGTCCGAATGGTGCTGGTGGGTTGTAGAGCGGTGGTTTTCAATGAGCATGCACCGTTTCAGAGCGTCATATCTCAGAATGACCATGCAAGCCGGAGAACATTCAGAATTGCCTCGATGTCATGTACTGGAAGCCCCTCACCAGTTGTTTAAGTGCCCCTATGTGGGAGCCATGGCAATCATAGAAGAGAGATTGAGATTATGGTTCCCAGCTGGTGCTTGATTCTTAAGAAAAGGACGAGATAAGATTTTATCTGGACTCCTTTTTCTATCGCACACCTAGAACTTCATCTACCCAATAATTGTCAGGGCGGAATAAAAATCCGTAGCTGTCGATTGGGTGAATACCACGTGATCTTGAATTTGTCCCGGCCCACCCAACAAGATCACAAATAAACAACCGCCATGTTCTCCCGATTCTCAAAATGCATGCTTACCTCGTCGCGCGTAACACAAAAAAGAACTATCTCGACTACTCCCCGAAGACAATCTGATGCACTCTTTGTTGTAAGCCCTTGGTTTGATCAACCAGGGAAGTGTTTCACTTCACCTGCCCATGTTTTCTGTAGCACCGGGACACTCCCTATAACAACCCCAAGGTTAATTCCTTACGGCGGCCTTCTTCAAATCATCTTAAGGACTAATAGAAACACAAAGATCCCCTTTGAATTCACCCCCGAGAATACGAAGCGCGCGGACGAAATCATTGCGAAATACCCTCCTCAGTACAAGAAGGCTGCTGTCATCCCCCTACTCGACCTTGGTCAGCGACAAAATAAGGGCTGGACGAGCATTAGCGTTATGAATCATGTTGCTAAGCTTCTTGAGATGCCACCTATGCGTGTGTATGAGGTCGCAACCTTCTACACTATGTTCAACCGGTAAGCCTTTCCTTGGTGCCTAGCAGGGCGTCTTCTGAGAATTTGATAGGGAACCCATTGGCAAGAATTTTGTTCAAGTATGCACAACAACGCCTTGTATGCTTAGGGGTTCAACCGAGATTTTAAACACCGTTTGCCAAGAGCTCGGAGGCATCTCCCCTGGTCAGACGACGAAAGACGGGAATTTCACAGTGATCGAGGTGGAGTGTCAGGGAGCATGTAGTAACGCACCCATGATGGTCATTGGAGATGACTTCTATGTATGTTTAGATCTCACTTCCTTGCTTCGATGAACTTATAATCCACGCAGGAGGATTTGACATCAGAAACAACCAAGAAAGTCCTCAAAGCTTTTTCCAGGGGGGAAAAACCCAAGCCTGGACCGCAAAGTGGTCGCCATACTAGCGAGAACTCGGCGGGCCTGACGGCGCTGACTTCGAAGGTGAGACCGGTTAATCATTCCTTATTTTGAGATTCCCTGAATATTCCCACCTTGACCAGCCTTATGGGCCCGGGGAGTTTTGTTTGCCTGAATTTCAGTAGGAATAATTTGCACTAGATATAGCTCTTCTTGTCCATCCTGGGCGTTCTTTGGATGTCAATGCAGCAAGCATAACGGCACAGCAAGAGGTAGTATAGTCGTTAGTAGCAGTCTTCCGTGATTCCCTCGGGCCAAAGATCAATATCATTATCATCCTTGCCAGACAATAAACCATATCTAATCGTCACCCTCTCCATCGTCATAAACTCCAAGACCTTCACCACCCTCGGGTAATCGTTCAATGATGTAACTGAGGATGTTAGGACTGTGTTCTTCTAGTGAGAAGCAGTCTAAACACTTACAGTACTTCTTCCTTAAGGTCTTGGCAGTAACGGTCTGTCATTGTCAACTCGAGTGCCTCATTTGAGGGCTTGTTAGAGTAACTTACCAAGAGGGAGATCGCATTCGTCAGTTCCAAAAGGCATCTCAATCTCATCAGCAATGCCCTCGATCCCCATAAACGTAAATGCAACAACGGTGACGATTGGGATCGTTAGGTATCCAAGATCATTGACAAGGGTCAAGGGAAGTGCGAAAAGATAAAGAGTTATGCATTGCTTGAGATGAATACTATCTTCTAAACTGTTATTTGTTGTTGGTCTGGCTGAAAGAGGTGTGCTTACAGGAAGTCGGGATGGGGGTATTGGCCACGCGCTCCATAGCTGTTAATTGATCGACCATGCTTTGTATCCTATATTAAATGTAACCATGGTACAATAGAGAGCTTCTATTTGGGAGAGATTGCTTACAATTGGGATATAGCATTTGCACCAGCAGGACCAACCGTCTCGAGGAAACCATCTCTTCGAAATCTGAATACAAGTTTACTCAGTTGGTGAGCAATCCTACACGACGGATCAAATCAGCCAACAGGATACGAATACAAGTCAGAATGAGAAGGTTACACGAGCGGCAGCGGGAGCGAAGTTTCGACCGCATAGGGATGAAACTCAACAATACGGTGGTTTCCGGATAACAGGGGTGTGGTGGCTGACGGTTCGACTTGAAGTTTCTGCTTACTACGTTTAGGTCTCACCCTCTTCGTGGCATCCAGTCTTTCGTGCACAGATCCTGATGGAGAGACCCCCGATCCATTGAGAGAATGACTGTGTTCAGGATTCAACGTGCTCTCATACGGGTCAATGCTCTGCCCGGGCTTCAAAATATTGTATCCAGTTTCATCATATCGAGCAAAAGAAGCCGGAAGAATATTATCATAGTCGAGATAATCGATCCCGTCTTCCCCACGGAGATAGTGTTTTACAGCAAAAGCAAAAGCAAGGGCTAGATGCAAAGCTTCAACCTTTTGTTTATGCAATTCAGGTTTTGTCAATTTGTCGGTGGGATATTTTGCGGCAGCCTCTGGAGGAGGTTGAGCAACATTGATCCAGACCTGTCGAGATAAATTGCGAACGGCTGAAGTAATGCTCGCGAAAGACTTGCGACCTTCCCAAAAGCGATCGTAAGAGGTACTACGGGGCGTGATCGAAACATTGAGTATTGGTTAGGAAGGCCATACTCACCCATTCCTATGACGTGGAGTCAGCACGGAGATCCACAGCGAGGAGAAGAACGTAGAGAAGAACGTACCGGAACACAAGGACTAGACCGACCTGGAAGAGGGGAATGAACCGAGTAACGGATGAGAAAGCAAATTTCGACACCCACAACAATAGAAAGAAGAGGAAAAATGGAATTTGTCAAGATGAACTTATAACCTTTTGTCGCCGCATAACAAACCAGAGAGGAAAAGATTGTGACGGTGAGAACGGGTCCAACAATCCGAGGTATAACCTGATTTCATCTTAGTTATAATCAATAACTGGGAGGTGACATACACTGCCTTTAAGGCGAAACACGTCTGGCAGCCAAGAATACTATATAGATGAATAATTAGGTGGCAGTAAGATAGCCCAACTCTGTCGAAACCAACCTTTCTCAGGTATCGTCTCTTGATCTATTATCAAGTGAGAATGGTACACAACTAACCTTGAGACACTCACAGGAGGAAGGACAGAGGCCAGCGAGGTCTGAGCCATGCCATTCATCAGTCGTGGAAGCAACCCAACCTGGAAAATTTACCTGTGACACAGATATCATTCATCATTGCAAACTATCTCGCCATTCTGATTTGAACTATACCTGACATTCACCTATATTCCATTCTAAGAGACATTCTTACTTAGTATTCCAAAAGAGTATTTGAGCTGGTAGTGACAGATGGAATTCTTGCTTTGAGTGATATTATTTACACGCTAGCATCATATGTACCTATCTGACTGTCGCCATTGTCACCCGACGAACAAAGAATTGATGTGCATTAGGTTTCTCGAAGTTTGAAGGACATAACATAGATGTTTCGAGGGTCGTCAAAACGCATCGCTAATGGGGATTGGGGATTACAAGTAACGTATCACAGTTTGTTGGAGAAACAGGTGGAGCACAAAGTTCTCAAGCAAAGCATCCAAGGCAGTAAGGACTCCATTGAGGATGGACTGAGCCTCTATCTTTCACTGCCTGTGGTGTACAATGTGTAGTTGTGGGGTTTGAAGAGCGAATGATCAATGGGGAAGCAAGATCCTGGCAACCATTAAAAGCAGTGGCAAGGTTGAGGGGGGGGTGCGCATATGAAGATGACGCGATACGAAAATGAGGATAGGAGAAGCGACGAGGTGAGAGACGATACTGTGGAGCGAGCACTTTGTGAATTGAGCAGGTGTTGTATGGGGTGTCAAGAAAATCAGCTTTGGATATTTGATATTCAAAGTCAATGTCTACCCCAGTTGACGTCCGGTTTCCACGAGAGCGAGTCCTTGACTCATGGCTCTTAAGCTGAGGCGGGTGTAATGGTGTGCGGATGATCTGTCTCACTGGGGTGAGAGGGGGTTCTGCACGACGACTATTCATATAACTGGAAAACCAATGGATTAGATATTATCAAGGGAGTTCCGCAAAACGCGAACCGGGGTGATAGAGTGCACTTATGGCCGGGAGAGGAGTCAGCATGCATTGAAGAGCACATAGTGAGTGATTGGAGGTGATTATTGTGAACAGTACCGGTATACACGTCGCAGTGTCCAGTGTATAGCATGCATGGAGTTAGTGTAGGTGATTCCTGGTCAGCAGACGACAGAGCAGGCGCAGAGATTTCTACAGGACACAGCAATTTCTCAGTCGATGATTTGATATTGGAGTTTCCCCGTGTAACTTGGAATATGAACCCGCGCAGTTGACCAGATCTAGTTCGTCGTTTCGTCTTTTCTGCCACGAAACGGGAAACGCGCCGCAGAAGCGAGATATTTCTCAAGAGACCACGATAATTTAGGGAATGCATCAATGACATATGAGTAGGACGGTGTTTTTCGAATGCTTTGCAGGGTTAAGCACCTTGATCTCAATATAAAAATGGATCGCCAAAAAGTACCTTGTATATATGCGCCAGTAATGTTGAAGTCCTGAGCGAAATACTCCCGCTGAATTCTCAAGTTTTGTCCGCTAGTGCGCATATTTCTAGAGAGAGGTAACCAGTATATCGCCCTAGATATCGCTGAAGAAAAGGACAAGGTTTCAGATAGGAGACGCGAGATTTATTGAGATGACGTCACGCGCTTATTACATGACCAGGCGTTACGTTACGGTCAAACCTGAGATTGATGGGATTATCCCATCAATGGATCCTCTTCTCGGGCTCGTCACTGAGATCCAGTTGTCTGTGAAAGCTAAAAATGATAAATCTGTCGCTCAAACTGCCTCAGAGCTATCCAAAGTCGTTCAATATTTAGTGCGTTTTTCATTGGTGGTCACACCTCTGCCAAGTCGCTGAAAGTTCCAAGCAATCGGGGTCTCCAACTCTCAATGAGTTGCACCAAAGCAATGCTATACTGAAAGAAAAACTGGCGCCATTATATCAAAAGTGCACAGATCTCACACTTCAGCTTACTTCAAAGCTTCTTGAGTATACTCTATCACTCGAAAGGGCCACTCCAGAGGGGGAACTAAGTTTGCTCTGGAATGCCATCCCTGGGTCCATTTCTACGGGAATACTGGTATGTTCTCCTTGGTCACTCGTCGATATTAGCCATCTAAAATCTAGTCAAGGATTTTCTAGAAGCTGATAAGAAATGCAAGAGCTGCAATATATTTTGAACGTCGTTCTGACCCTCTTCCCAGCTCATGCCAGAACCCTCGTTGCAAGCCACTTCTACAGCATCATTTGTCAAAACTACTTTTCGGGTTCGCCTGCTTCTCAGACTGTGCTCGAACGCACTAAACCTATGACATTGACGGCAGTAAGCACCTCTCGCTATCCACCATCCAAGTTCACATACTAACCAATTGTGTCCAGGTCATCCAGCTGCTTTCTGATTCTGTTGTTGGTCATCCAGAGAACCAGTCGAAGCTACGTCATTCTGCAGGTCTGGGCGGGTAAGGCGATCCTCTTATCTTGTTCTATCACATCCGTGACGATGGAAATAGCCATAAAATAGGACTTGCTTTGGCCAAGCTACAAGGCAAGTACGCATATAGTGACTCCAGATGTTCATGCGCTGATCTTTTTAGACTATCTTCCGATTGAGGCTATGTTGGAGCTTTTTGCAAACCTCCTTCCCTCTGCCAAAGTTGCGGGAGGACAAGAGAAGCGAATACAGTTCATAAAACAAGTCTTCAATGCTTCTGACTTCCCCAATTATCGAGAGGTTGTAGAAATATTATCTTCGCCTGTGTCGGATTGGGCCATGACTTCTCAGAGGATTTGTGACTCCTTGGCCTCTGTGAAGCCCCATTTGTAACTGCTTGAGTCCTTCAGACCACCATGTACTCATTCATATACACAGCCCACAACCGTATACAACAAGCCAGGTTATCGTAGGCAGCTCCCAAGTATATCCTGTGGAGCGCATTTACGTAGATGGTTCTGGTTTCTTAGCCAGTGTTGATGAGGTGAGCAAGATTATTAGTCAACATGCCTCTATTTAGATCATTTCCAGGGAGACTCTCTTTCAACGATCCAGCTTCCTTATTGTCAGGTCGAACAACTCTCCATCTCCAGGTCGTCAGAGGGTGTCGTAGTCGTGACACTTGTCTCAAAGGTACCACCGGTCAAAAATCAAGAAATTTTGCCCCATCCCCTTTCTCAAGATGAAGGCCATTGTCAATGTTCCTGGGAACTCAAAGCTACTGATGCAGAGAAGATGCTGTATGCACTGAAACAACGAAAACTGGTAGAGTGAATGCACTCGCCGATTTCAATCATCTGATCTCCGAACAGGCTCATTTGTTGAATGCGGCGTCAAGAAAAATGTCGCTCTCTGCTATGAGCGTGGAACTCGTGGACATCCACCCTCCTCTTCCGAGTCAAGTAAGATTCTACAGTCCCTGAAGTCTTGAACGATGGGCTGATTTCACAAGGTTAAAGCACAAGAGATATCTTCACGTACACGTCTCAGTGTCGAGCGGAGTCCATGACTGATTTGAAATTCTAGTATGGTCCAAGGTCGATCCCCAAGAGACGTCACCGTTATTGCCCAAGTCAGCTCCAAGCCTCGCTAGCGTCGTAGCAACACCCAAAAGTATAGCATCAAATTCCAGGCCTGGAAAGACGTCTACTTTTGCAGCAGCGCGTGCAAGTATTCATCACAAAACCGGTGGAATTTCTGCCACTGGCATCATCGTACATGATAGAGAGCCACTTACCAAGCTGACGGACTCAGATTCCGACTCAGAGGCTATCCCAAATCAAATAATGCGCAAAGTGATGCGTAGAAACAGACAGGTACTCACGATTACTTCTGATGCCGATCTCGAAAGTCCTGTCCGACATTTGAAGCCTGGAGTCAAAGAGAACAAATTTACAATTAAGACCGAGACACTGTGCGAATCCGTCCCAGCACAGACGTCAGGTACGAGAGCTTGGTCATATCTCTTGCTGGGCCATGGGTCAGTTGTTTTCCCACAGATCAGAAGAAGAGGAAGGAAAACATGGCGAACCGAACGACTCGTCAGACAAGGGCTGCCGCCGCGCGAGCACTTGACATGCTTGGTTTGTGTGGTCTTCACCTTGTAATTGGTACTCCTGAATTCATGTTCATGCCAAGCCGGTCCTCCAAAGGATCATGGTCCAAGGATTGGAAAGCATAAACTTGAGGCCGATGAAGCTCCTGCAGAAGATCAGGTCTTGAAGGCTAGTAAGTCGGAAGTCCCTCCGGTCAAGCGTCCTCGCTTGAAGGACGAGACGGGAGAAAACGCCGATGGCCCATTAGCGAAAGAGCAGCCGAAACGGACCAAACGAAGACCAGCAAGAAAACATCGAGTCAATGACAGAGCCTCACCTTTGACAAGTATGCAATCGGATGCAGATGACAAGTCTCAGGCTATGGTAAAGATGGTTATGACGAGAATGAAAGGAAAAGATGGAATGAATGCGACCGTAAGGCCCAAGCCCATGAAGCGTCTGCTAGCCAAAAAGGGAGGACAGAAGTCCAAGTTACAGGACATCGTCCCAAGCCCTGATGAAGAGAGTAAACAACACAAACAGGCTTTCCGGAGATCACCCAGGACCAACAAAGTTGGTTACATATTTATATCATGTGTGATCTTATTCCTAATACTTGCTTGTAGCCTAAGCAACTTGAACAGGAGGTGATTTGTCGCTCTGCAGACATTACGACGTATTGAGCCTGCTTTTTATGTTTGTGCAGAAGCCTCAAAAGACGGAGGAGGCACCTTGGGAACGCCCTTCTTTCATCACGCAAGTTGATCTGTCAAAGAGCGAGGCAGACATCAGTTCTATGCAAATATCTGGATTGGCGGGCCATATACTCCCTGAAGTCGATGTGCATATATGGGAGGTAACTATGAGGGCTAATCAACTCTAGCTCAGTACTTGTCTGATCAACGTGAATCCTAGTCTCCCAAGCCAGTCCACCGAATGCCCACTCCGATAGACAAGCTACAGGAAGATATTGAAATGATAGATTTGACTCGAAGCTCTCTTTCACCAAAGAATGAGCAAACGAAGCCTGTGTCATTTATCAGTGGGTCCAAAAGACTTACCTCCATGATTCAAGCAAAGCAGGGGAGAGAGGCAGATGGTGCCCAAGATCACTTGCTTGTCGATATTGTACGAGCACCTCATTCCGTTAAAGCCTCAAAAGCCATTCAGACAAGGGTCATGGTTGATATGGGTGTTCAAGTTGATGTTGCAGAACATGAATCCGTTGCATCTCCATCTGCGATCCAGCAGTCAGTTTCACCCCCATCGAAGGCTCCACCAGTGCCGATTCAACAAAAGAAAGACCCCGCTACTTATGATACCCCAACCCCTGCACCAAAACCTCAAGCCGACAAGAGTTCGTTGCTCTTCGCCCAACCTCCGACAATTCCTCGAATGCGACGTCAATCCCCACTAACCGTTTCTCCAGCTCGCTCGATCAGGCGGCATGTACCTGAACGCATAAATCGCACTATTGTTGAGGTGGGTTGAGTACCTATAAGTTGGAGTCGATGCTGAGGTGTACCATAGGTCTTGAATGAAATTAACGATGTCATACTAAGCAAGATCGAGTCTCGATTTGAAGGAATGCGGGACGATATGAAGGCAACTCGGAAGAAGTTGTTGGACATGACGACAGAGAGACTGGAAGAGCTACAGTCGAAGCAGTAAGTAACAATACTCTCGGCAGAACGTGTTGTTGAACACACTGCAGTGTTGAACAGTTTAATGTTCTCGTGGAACTCTTTGATAAATACGCGGTAGACTGCAGGGGGAACTTTCAGTTGTTTGATGAGATGAAAGGGGCGAGTCAGGCGGTGGTGGACGGTGTCTCTACAATCTTGCTCAAGCGCAAGCGACAAAGTCTTTCCAAAAAATTTCCTCAACGCCTCTTCGTGAACGCATCCGACATCTTCAAGGGTGGAGAATCACTTTCCAAGTAGCTATTTGAGCTGTAAATTACCATCAGCCTCCAGGGTGTATTAGACAACAGTCAATCTGAATTCGAGAGGCGTGAGAGTCCTAGCAAAGTCCTCCACTCTACTTTCTACCTTACCATCTTCATGCAAGTTTTGACTCGTGTTTCGCCATGGCATAGAACACTGGCACCCGTGAGATCTCGGTCAATACCGCAGAGACGTCTTAATCCGGCCACTCGGTTGCATCACACGCGTAACGGTTGTGTCATCCGAAGCCGAACTGCGAGAGGAATATCAAGGCAGACCATTCCCAGGCTATCTCATCTTTGTCCAACATACACATTACGCTCTCGTTCGCGTTATTGTTCATCCGCACACATGGATTCACTCACTACTCAAAGATCTTCAGACGAATACCGTCTTCCGACGAATGTCAAGCCTACCCATTACGATATCACTATCAAAACGGATCTTCAGAACCAGGTGTTTGAAGGTTTTGTCCGGATCGAGTTGGTATTCTCTGTCTTCGGTTCCTGACCGTACACTCATTTCATTTGTAGTCTGGACGTAAAGGAATTAACAAGTCGTATCATCTTGAACACTTCAGACCTAGTTCTTGGGACAGCGTATATCTCGTTTTTCAGTTTGTTCATTGACTTGAGACTGATTCAATGATAGGACTCTGCATTCTGATGCTCTGAAGACTGATCAGATCTTCGGTGAACACAACATCAGCATCGACCAAAAATCTGAACGGGTCACATACGGCCTCAATGAAACACTCCCGGCAGGATCGAAAGCATCTTTCAAAGTCGCTTTCAAGGGAGAGCTCACTGGTAGCATGGCGGGCTACTATAAATCTGCATACGAGAAGGATGGACAAACGAGGTACTGTGCTTTAACGCAGTTTGAGGTGAGTATATACCACTGTTGCTCGAAGACTAATGGATCCTCTGCTGATGTTGATTGTCAGCCCACTGCTGCACGACGTGCATTCCCTTGTTGGGATGAGCCTCTTCTTAAAGCCACGTTTGGAATGACTCTGATTTCTCGTGCGGATACAACTAATCTCAGTAACATGCCCTCTGTTTCGGAGGAAGTCATCACGCCGAATTATCAAAGTTCCAAAGGTGACTCGGATTATGAGGCATTGTTCTCTGGTTTAAAGGATGGTGAATGGAAGATCACCAAGTTCCAAGATACTCCGCCCATGTCGTCTTACATTGTTGCATTTGCCAATGGTCACTTTGAGTACCTAGAGGACTCTGTCATTCTCCCTTTAAGTGGGAAGACTTTGCCCTTGCGCATTTACAGTCAGTTAGGATTACTGTTCTGTGAAAATCGTGACTGATGTGCTTCAAAAGCAACCGCTGAGCATATTCATCAAGCACAATTTGCTCTTGACGTGAAGAAGGCTGTACTTCCCTTGTATGAAAAGGTGTTTGATGTAGGGTACCCTCTTCCAAAGCTGGACACTCTTGTGGTCAGTATCTTTTTGTCAGGGCTCTCCTCCTACGTCATGCCAACCTCATTCTCTCCAGGCCAGCGATTTTGAGGCTGGTCAGTGATGTGTTGTCTTTATGACTCTATGATCACTGATGTCAGCTGTACATTATCAGGCGCAATGGAGAACTGGGGCTTGATTACGGGTCGAACGAATGCATTCCTTCTTGACCCGAAGAACGCAGACTTACAGGCAAAGAAACAAATTGCATCCACTCAAAGCCACGAAGTTGCTCACATGTGGTAAGTATCCGATCTTCTTGCCCCCCTGATATGCAAGGAATGAGGAAACTTGAAGGTTTGGAAATATCACGACGATGCAGTGGTGGAACTATCTCTACCTCAATGAAGGTTTTGCCACTCTAGTATGTTTATTTTGCAGCCTCCTCCAATTGCTCATTCATGGATTTTGTAGATGGGAGAGGTCATTATTCCCGGTAAGTACATTCTTTTAGAGTCGTCACATCTTGTTAGTGATGCCCTTTGATTTCTCAGACAAGTTGGTCCTGTCATGCTCTGAAGGTGTCTCCTTTGGCTGATTTTGTATAGAGTCTTCCCGGAGTGGAAGGTTGATTCCAATTTCATTTCGGAACATCTGAACAGAGCGCTCTACCTGGATGCGAAACCTTCGTCTCATCCTATCGAGGTGGATTGCCCGGATGCTAATCACATTAATCAGGTAAAGTGGCATTTGTTTATTGTTCGAGTGAAGCAGCCAGTTTATTAATTGAATATCCAGATCTTCGACAGTTTGTCTTATTCCAAAGCTGCATCGAGTAAGGTAGATCCATGTCACTAACTCTCAACGCTAACACGATGGGTACAGTCTTGCGCATGCTCTCAAACTACGTCGGAGAAGACCGCTTCTTGAAAGGTGTCTCTATTTATCTCAAGAACAAACTTTATGGAAACAGTGTTACCACTGACCTTTGGGACGGTATTAGCAAAGCGACTGGTATTGATGTGCCTAAAGTCATGGACAACTGGGTTACAAAGGTGATGAAAGGTTTGGAAAGATCTGAAAATAGCTTACGGAAATGCCACAGATTGGCTTCCCTGTCCTTACTGTGACTGAAATGCCTGAAGGCATTCGTGTGCGTCAGGATCGATTCTTGGAGACGGGGAAGGGCCAAGGGGCAGACAATGAGACCATCTGGTTAGTATATCCTTATGTTTTCAATGAATGAATTGTTCATCACGGAGTTTGTAGGAATGTTCCCTTGAGGCTCCTGACTGTCGACTCTTCCGGAAAAGCGGTGACTGACAGTGAGGTCCTCCTCACTGAACGGGAACAATTCTTCAAGATTGACACTAGTAAACCCTACAAGGTGAATGCTGGTACTACTGGAGTCTGTGAGTGAAGGACGGGGACGGTTCGAGTGGATTCGTAGCTTGACTGATCTGATCGCTCTCAGATCGTGTGCTATATGAGCCCAAGACGATGGTCAAGATTGCAGAAGAGGCTGCCAAAGAGGATTCAGTGTTTTCACTGAATGATCGTATGGGAGTTGTTTATGATGCGGTATCGTTGTCGAAAGCTGGACTAGAAGAGGTTAGCAGTGCATTGGCGTTGATTGATGTTATTGGAAAGAATGAAAAAGAATGTTGGTTTGCTCCTGATTCTGTAAGGGATGGACGATGATGATGATGCTGACATGGTTCTAGATCTCGTTTGGGCGGGGATTTCGGAGAATTTGAGTACTTTGATATCTACTTGGTGGGAGAATCAGCTGGTGGTTGATCGGTTGAATGCTTTACGCCGGGTGGGTTTGAAAGTTTTCACGGGTTGGGGGGTTCATGAGGGTTGCTGAAATTTTGGGTAGGCGTTGTTTGTGCCTCTGGTTGCGAAATTGGGCTTTGAGTACAGTGTGGATGACTCTGCTGACACGACGTTGTTGCGTACTCTTGCCATTTCTGGTGCAGCGGCTGCGCATGATACAGGGTGAGGAGGAGGAGGATGCCTCTATGATTTTTCAACCGCAGCTGATTTGTGGTGAATGTAGTGCTATTACGGAGCTGCAAGACCGATTTAACTATTTTATGAAGACGGGGGATGATTCTCGGATCCCAGCTGATCTTCAGAGTGTGACATTTAGGACTGTACGCGCCGGTTCTCATGATTGAAGTTGGTACTGACGATTGGGTTCAAGGTTGTACAGAATGGAGGAGCTGCAGAGTACGATGCTATTGTTGCTATCTATGACAAGCCCAAGACACCGACAGCCAGGGTTGCTGCCATGTATGCCGTCTTCCGATTTCCATTTATTTGGGGCTCATATGTGATTTTCAGTACCGCCATGGGCGCCACATATGATAGTGAATTGTGGCAGAAGACACTTGAATTGATCAAGGCCCAGGCTAGGGATCAAGACATGCCCTACTTTTTCCGAGGATTGGTGGGGAACATGCGGTTGAGGCGCAAGCTTGTAGACTATTTCAAGGAAGAGTACGAGACGGTGAGCGCTTTGGATTGGGATGAGTGTGGGTGACTGACACATCTGTAGCTTGAGGGACGGTTCGGAGGAAACACCATCATGCAGGCTCTTGTATCGGTCTGTTCAAAAGTACGCAAACTGGAAATCTGTTGGCTGAGTGTGCTCTTCATCTAGTATTCGTTCAACTTTTTGTCCACGGAAGAGGATCTGAGGGAGACGGAGGCGTTCTTCAAGGTGGGTGCGAGACTGGCTGCAAGCACTGACTGACGATGTTCCTGGAACAGGACAAAGACACATCCAAGTACAGCCTGGCGTTGGCGCAGAGCCTGGATAGTATCCGCGCGAGGACGCAGTGGCTGAAGGTGCGTGGGCGTATGTTTTTTTGTCTGGCAAAGAATGTGTAGCTGACCACTGGAATGGAATGGCAGCGTTCGACAGGGGATCTGGAGGGGTGGCTGGAGGAGTGGCAGGGGTCTTGTAATAATTAGAGTAGTACATATTGGTATAGAAGCGGGGTCCCTGGCCATGCCGGCGTTTGACCCTGTGCGAGATGCCGTGCTCAACTCCCCGACTGAGCCTACCCATGGTCCTGTTTTCCCGCGCAGAGCAACTGACCTCGCTGTCCTCCTCAACGCCGACGACCCCATCCTCGCTGTTGACGCTCCCCGACCCATCCCCTACAACCCCCGCACCCGCATCTCCCCTCCCACCGCCATCCTCCAGCCTCTCACCCCCGCAGAAATCATCTCCTTCAGAAACTACCGTGGAAAGGGTGCTGCTCAGCTGCTCAAACGCAAACGTGCATCCAGTGACGAGCCAGAGCTCGTCCCCAACAAGCGACATGCAGGTGACGTCGGCGTCGTCGTTGATCATTGTGTGTATGCTTTTTGAGACGTCAACAACATCTCTCTCTCATATCGCATGCAGACAACTCGCGGCCTGACGTTGGCGTCGTTCAGCGTCAGGAGTCACCTATCATCGGGCTCAAAAACTTCAACAACTGGGTCAAATCCATCCTCATCTCTCGCTTTGCCTATCCTGCCCTCCTCAAGAGCACTCACACCCAAGAGCGGGCCAAAGGCAAGGTTCTTGACATGGGCTGTGGAAAGGGCGGTGACATCACAAAATGGTCGAAAGCTAAAATTCGAGAATTGCTGGCCGTTGGTGTGCATTTTCTCTCTGCCCTCCTCAGCCCGTCTCGCAGTTCTAATCCAGACAACTCAACAGACATTGCTGCTGTGTCCGTAGACCAGGCACGCGATCGATGGCTCAACCAAAAGGGAACCAAATTCGAGGCCACTTTTGCGGCTCTTGACTGCTACGCTGAGCCACTATCGCGAGCATTTCCTCCTGCCAAACTCGTCCAGCCCTTCGATGTGGTCTCGATGCAATTTTGCATGCACTATGCCTTTGAAACGGTCCAGAAAGCTCGGTGCATGCTCAACAACGTGACACAGTATCTTCGTCCGGGCGGTGTTTTTATCGGCACCATACCCAACTCGGACTTTCTCTTGTACGCTATCTTTCTCAAGTGACTCCATCCGTCTCTGACCACTGTGGGAGTCTAGGGAGCAACTCAACAGTCTGCCTGCTGGTCAGCAAGATCTGTCTTTTGGCAACGACGTTTACACCATTCAATTTGACGATCGCGAAAAACAACCCGTATTTGGCCATAAATACAATTTCTTCCTCCGAGATGCAGTGGAGAACGTACCAGAGTACGTCGTCCGATGGGAAAACTTCCGTCGGTAAGTGAAAGCACCCCTTGACCTGCTTATTAATAATCCAGTTTCAACCCCCATCTCGTGCAGGATGGCTGCAGACCACAAATTAGAGTTGATCTACAAGAAAGATTTTCATGAAGTTTTTCTAGAACATCAGAAAGATCCTGAATTTGGTCCTTTGATGGTGAGGATGAAAGTCAAGGATGCGAACGGTGAAAGTGCGATGGATGAAGCTCAATGGGAAGCTGCCAGTGTGTCCCCCTTAAACCTTTTTTTTACATGTTCAGAGCCGTTGATTCTCAATGTTTTTTTTCTCCTGGGGTCTAGATATATACATCGCTTTTGCCTTCCAGAAAACGCTGTGAGATTTTGGGTGATTTTTCCCCTCCCCCCTTGTACTCGCTTTCTCTGCAATTACATGTATATTCTATTACTTGCGCATGGCAATCAGAGTCAAGTCAACTGCTTGTTATGACATGTTGGGAGGAATTTGTCAGCTCAACTTTATGGGAATATCTGTTTACTGTACTGTAGCTCGCTCTTCAAACCAAATTCAGAGAGTCGACATCTAGATGGGAAAGAAAGAGGACAACAAATAGTACGCTAAATCTTATGAAAACCACCAACACAGGACATCATCAGTGAGAATGAACTCTTTGGACCAGGGATAAAGAGCGCCAAAAGGGAAAGAGAGAGGGGAGAGAGAGGGGGAAGGCATACTAAGTGACTTCATGACGACTTGAATAATAAGGAACAGAAAAAAACAATATCATAGATGATGCACAATCACTCTTGACCAAAGCCAACAGTTTCCCTATGAAAAAAAAAGAGAACAAGTTAAAATCATCACATGTCAAAGGGGGAGCGCGCGTGCATGCAACTCACTCTACCGCCAACGTCAATTTCTGTTCCAAACTTGCATAATCTTTATAAGGTGGTAAATCAATTCGATTGAAACACGTATGACTCTTCGGCAATTGGGATGGATCACCCGACTTCTCAATAGTAAACCGTCGAGGTCCATCCGAGCCCTGCAAGTCCTTGAAACCATTGACGGGTATACGTGACGTTCCAGTAGCAAATTGAAGCAGGCGAGACTTGCGCTCAGGTGGCCACGAACGGACGCATTTCCAAAACCATTGAATGACGTCGTCGGTTTGTTCATAACCACGATAATCAGTATATTTAGTCCAGTCGTCACTAAAACTTAATATCAGTCCCTAATCATAAGTGATAAAAAAGGATCAAATACATACACGTCAATCTCAGACATACCACCAATGAGCAGCTCCAATTCTCTCTCATCAAATACAGTGACCAAGTCTAATGGAATGAGTTCACTGAATCCAGACATGAAAGCATCAAATTGCTCCTTGACACGTTTGGAGATACGGTACTCAACCACACAGTCAACATAATCCTTCTTGTTCTCCTCAGTCACCTGGATGTCGGCACCTCCAGGTTTGAGCTCCACAGTTACCATCTCGCCAAATCGATCTTCCGAGGTCGTAAATGTCTCATCAATGATGTCCGTAATGTCATTTTCCCTAATTGCGGAGCACGTCAATAGTTGCTATGCCTGGTACCATTGCAGAAGAAAACGTACAGCATCCATGTCAAGCCATGATGTAACTCCGCATCAACGCTCTCTAGATCAGATAGCGTCACTTTCTTCTTGAGTATCATCTTGTAGAAGCTGACAATAAAGTATGCGTCAAGGAAGCGACGATGAAATATGCCCAGGCCCAAGCATCGACCGATGAATTTGAAGTAGTTGAGGTGCTCAGGATTCACACCAGAAGCAGGATTAATTTGGAGAGTGTAGTTGTCGTGAGCAGAGTATTCAAATAGACAATAGAATGGGTTGAACATCTCGTGAGACAGGAGGAAGAAGAATTCTCTAGAAAGTGAAGACATGAACTTGGCAAAAGCTAAGGCGAAAGGACGGAAACTCACCTGGAGAGTCCTCCATAATCCAAACCATCCTCGCCATCAAATTTAATCATTAGTCTCTTCTTCAGATCATAAGGTGCTTGTCTCATGATCTCTGCATAACTATCCTCAAAAATATGGTTGCGTCTAACTTTGATCTGACAATTGCCGGGCTGAGCACGCATCGAAGGCTGACTTCGGAAGTAGATAAGCTTCCTCCTAAAGTCTCGCTTGTATTGCGGTACACTGGCATCAAGAGTAGACGGTAAGCGAGGATCATCCCAGGTTGTTGTCTTGGTGTTGTGATCAACGAAATATACTCGGGCGGTAGACGTCAAACGCATTTCCCAACCAGATGGTAACGGTCCCAACTGAGAGATAGTCTGCGGTTGTGATGATCCCTGACCATTGGGCCCCATCACGCGTATAATAGTCTGCCGTCGGGGATCAACCCACGTTGTTGTCCGTGTGTTGTGATCGACGTAATAAGGACGTCCTTCCGGTGTATATCGCTCTTCCCAGCCATGAGGCAGAGCGCCCGAGCCAGCAGTCGTAGCATTAGTAGTTGAAATTTGACCGGGAGCGTTTGTCTGTGTCGCGGGCGTGTCGGTAGACACAGTGCTGCCGGCACGATTCGGGGAGTTAGAGGCCTCTAACAAGTCATCCGCAAGGATACGTCGTGAATGCTGATCCCGAGCTGCATTTGTCTCATTATCCTGAGCATTGGTATTAACGGCGGCATTAGCAGAAGGTCGATTCCACGTCGTGCTGCGAGTATTGTGGTCGACATAGTACGTACGACCAAGTGGATCGATACGCCTTTCCCAGCCCGCAGGTAGTGCACCGTACTGATCTACATTTGGATTGAAGTTGCGCATGTTCGGATTCTGAGGTGAGGCACTCGTGGAGGTAGCAATTTGCGCTGGTGCGGAGGAGGGTGTTGAAGGGACAATGGAGCCAGTTGCAGAAATGGGTAGCTGGGTAGACGGCCGTCGGTCTAACTCTGCTGAGGCAGTTACCGAGGGAGACATATTTGGAACAGGCATTGCAATAGTATCACCAGTGGTGGCGTGAGAACTCGGTGTGCGCGAAAGTCCACCCCCACTGACGGTGGGCTGTAGAGTGATGTTCGAAGAACTGGTGGTGGGAGAAGCTCCATCTAGACTAAGGTCTGCAACAGCTGTGGGTAGGCTACTTGATGCAGTAGCTGGTCCTTGGTTGCTGATTGGATGGTTGGCATTCGTGCTGAGATAGATGATTAATTTCCCATGTACAACCAGATTATCATTGGACTTTTTGAGGTCTAACGTGAGCATTTCTGTGGGGCAGGATAGGAGCATTGCGTTGGTGTATCCATAACCCAAAGCATAGACACTACGCACGATGGCTGTCAAGTTCCAGATCCAACACGTCGCTAACTCTGATGTTCACGACTCCAAGGAAACCCTGATCCCTCCGCTTGAACTTGCGTTGGTCGAAAATCTGAACGGCGATGACGGATGATTCCTTTACGGATCTGGTTTAGGAGAAGTTGAATAAAGAGCTCTTAGATGATAATAAAAGTACGAAAGGCTTACACATCGAAGGATTCATTCCAATATGGATTCAGGGTTTTTTTAATGACGCTGGTCGTATGTGTTTGCTCGGCATCGACAGTGAGGACGGCGAAGGGATCGGGAAGTCTGAATACATCACGCTTTGATAGCCCATCCGCAGCGACGACTGGGTTCAAATGCATGATTTTAATAGCGCTATTTTGAGCTTTGAAGATCAAGAAAAGAACAACGGGCCACACCGACCTGTTGCTCGTATCCTTTTGTCTCTATAGGCGCAATAAATGAGGAAATCGTTTGGGACGATGGGATGCCATGGCTTACATGGGGCGAGGAGGGACAGACATTGCGAGCTAGCTCGTGTCAAAGATCTGCACAGAAATGTCAATATGTTCGGACAAGTAGCAGGGAGGAAACAAAAGTGATTTGCCTAGGAGAGAGGGGAAATGGAAGATCCTGGGAAATCAGTCAGATCACGTGTCACTGCACTGCCCTGAATATTAATTAATTAATTCGCTTCTTCTGCAAGACCCTGGTTTACGAGCAGGAATAAGGACAATGATCTTCTTCTTTCTCAGGACTATTTCAGCTGTTTATCACGGGATCTGTATAGCATGCGGATGCTGCTGGGGTGAATATTACAAGTCTTGCCGCTGCTTCAATGAGTTGGACCACATTCAAGTCGTCTTATAAGCATCCGCCGTTTCCAGATGACCAATATCATACCAAGTGAACGATATCATATCAAGTACGCTCTCCTGCACGTAGACTACGTTATTCAAAAAATACTGTCTACACAATAAATATCCCGATACGACAAAGTTAGCTACGATTTACAAGTATTAGTCATCCTTCCGCAGTGATCATCCCGAATGGAAAAAGGGGTAGTGAAATCGTTTACAAAACTTTGATTGGTGAATCCAGTCCTGAGCATCAGTAAAGCCTACATCCCTCTCGACACCCAAATACGAAATGGGGTTGCGTCCGCTGCAGAGTGGTCTAATCTAATCATAGACTGACGGTCAGTGACAACAACTAGTAAATACTTCCATACTGGGCATCTTGACGTGTAGTGTAAAACCTATTCTCTCACATTGTTTACCTTTCGCTCCGTTTCGAAATCACTACTTTCTAGCCACCATGCTACCCTCACCCATTGAAAATCCGATAAGTGCTGTGAGTAATATACTCGCACGAATAATCATCTTTCAGAATTTACAGTGAAAGGAATCTTAGGCACACAGCCACGTTGCTAATGCGGAAGAGCACACAAACAATGGTCTTATAGTTCTTGCTATGGAAGAACATGTCAAGGCTGCAGAAGCCTTCGCAGCTGCTATTGAACGAAGCCACGATGAATCGGTTCAATCTTTTCCTACTTTACCCATGTGGCTACAACAATGATCAACCACTCTATTTTTGCAGGCAAAACGTACCTTACGCATGCTATACAACGAACAATTGAAAGAAAGTCGAGAACTCAATCGACGTATTGAAAAACTTCAGGAAGAGGGTAAAGACCCTTCACAACCACAACCTAGGATGGTATCCAACGTACAACCCAGGAGTGCCACTATTCCTCCTCAAAGAACGATGACATCTTCACCTCGAGTTCCTAGTCGTATAGAATCACCTCAACCTTTACAAAGGATGACAGATACAGTAGACGAGTCTTTTATGCTCTTGGGTGATCAACGGGTAAGTAAAAATGAGCTCCTATTTCCTGGTTTTTCATTGTTTTTCGTATGGATGATGTTAGTCAGAGCCAGGTGATCCATTCAACCAGTTTTGGAGCATAATGCAAGGAATGCTGGATACCCTTTCCTCGCCGGTGGCTTTCGCAACCGCACCCTTGGGCAATCCTAATGCTTCTGACGTCCAAACTTCTTTACCAAATGGCTCGGCGCAATCAAGATCCAAAACACCACCGTCTTCTATGTCCTTTAGGAGCTCAAGCCTCAGTGGTGATGTGGAAGTAGACGAACCTATCTTGGCGAGATTTGGACGGAGGATTGGGATGACAAAGGAGAACATTCCAGGGATGAGGCATTCACACAAAAATCCACAGGTCGACGCATCCTTGGAAGAAGATTTTGATGAGTCGTTATTTGACGTCGGTGCGCCTGCCTCCATCTTTCCTCGTTCGGTCATCCTCATTCATTCAAAGGCGACGATCTCTCCGAGTCTTTCCTTGTTATTCCGTCAGGCTCAGAAACAGGGGTATTGCGAAAGGAAAATGCAGCTTTGAAGGCTGAACTGGCAAATGTGCAGAGACGGCTCGAAATGACAGAAAATTTGCTTAATTTACGTGAAAAACAAGATCAACAGCTAAGGGATAGTATATACCAAGCAAGGAGAGAGGTCAGCCTCTGCCATCCTTATTCGCTATGTTTTGCTCATGCGATCTTTAGGCGCAAAGAGTAATGGGTAGTTCAATGCAACAACGAATAGGTCCTGACCTAGCCAACCTCAACCTCAATACTGCACCACCAGTACCGACAGCCCCTACCCTCACACCTAGTCGGGAGAACCAATACCTACAGAGAATAAAAGAGTTGGAGAACGACATCCGACAAGCTCGGGTCGAAAATGAGAAAAATGTGCGCATATCACACAGATGCTCCGTCCGTCGCATAAATTTCACTGATTTCACATACAGCAAGCGATGATCAGGAAGTATCGCGAACGATGGGAGAAACTGAAAGAGTCTGCGAAGCGGAAGAAGGAAGCCAAGGCTGCCGCTGTTGCAGCGGCGTCGCCAGTAAGAGAGCGTATTGTAGAAGAACCTGAGGTCGAAGAGGAGTTGGACAACACGTAACTTTGTTGCACCGTCTGTACTGTTAGTCTACTGTATGGTTCCCCGTGTAAATGTACGATGTAATGGAAATTGTAGGTTATGCGAAGAGGCCAAAATCGATAATCTTTAGTGACGTTGCAAATTCGCGGAAGTCGTGGGTTGTTTGCAGAAACTCTGCCTCGGACATGACTCCGCTTGCTTGTACGAGAGGAATGTTAAAAGTCGCGAGCAGATCAACATTTTTTTCTTGCACACGATACAGCGCCATTAGAATTTTCACAGTATCTGCTGCGTCGGGATCCGATTTCTTTATCAGCTGAGTGCCTTGTAGAACGATCGCGGATGGTGTAGCATCCCGTCTGGCATTGGGTATTCCACCGATCTGTTCTATCTCAGCTTTCTCGGCAGAGTTGTCGTGTGCCAATGCATCAAAGTGAAATCTGTAAGGGTAGTTCAGCAACACGAGAATGAATTGGTTCACTTTATAAGACTTGCTTGATGGCTTTCTGATCTTCAGACTCTGGAACGGTTTGCAATACTTCAACGACAATGCTGATGTCATTGGACTGGGAAATGAAAACCTCTTGGTTATCAGGCAATGGGCGAAATGTTCTAGCGGTACTACTTAGCCCAATTACAGAGGAACAGCAGGGGTCATCTCACGATACATCAATGAGATCCTTGGGTGCCTCGACTGTAATAGCGCCACCGAAAAGATTACGAGTGACCGACATAGCCAGCTTATTGATGCACGTGACTACATTAATCAGTCACGGAACATTCATTTGTTGATCGAGCTTTGTCGCGTCGCGTCAAACCTCCTGTTGTTACAAAATGGACTCAAGGCGGCGCTCTGTGATGCAGCTCGGAGGCGACCCTCATGGAAATCGGTCAAATATTCCAGTGCCTTCAACTATTAAGAAACCTCCAGCTATCCCCCGGATGTCACTCGTTGGATCTGCTATGCGTGCTCCCAACTCTTCACTCTCACTCAATGTACCTGGCTCTGCGTTCAAGTCCTCATTAATGCGCTCGCAGAATAATCCTTTGTTGGCAAGTGTATCAAAGGCAACACACGGGCGAACACCACTTCACAAGTACGTTCCACCCTCGTGGCCGGCCACTGGTGTGTTGAAGAAATTTCTATTGTAGTAGTACACGACGACCTTCAATATGGTCTGGTGGAGGTCAAATACAACAACAGAGCGCTCAGACATTCAAAGACACTCGTCCACTTCGCGATAGACAATATCAGGCCAGGATGAGGCACGATATCTTCATCTTTCTCCAGAGCGCGGGCTTCGAGATTGCACCCAGTACTCTGAACAACATCCAGGGAAAGGAATATCGTGCTATATATGAGTTTCTTGTCTTGAATCTCGATCCAGTCTATCCATTTTCGAGCGGCAGATTTGAGGATGATTTTGCGCCTGCGTTGAAAGCCCTCCGTTATCCTTATTCCCATTCGTTGGATAACAGATGGCTTGCTGCACCTGCGAGCATGCACTCGTGGCCTCCATTATTGGGCGTGTTGCACTGGCTGGTGGAAATGTGCAAGGTGAGCCCGGTGGGACCATCGGTAGTTGTGGACTCAAATCCCATTAGCTCCGAGATGAGTACTTCTCAAGTGGCCATCCTACTCTGCAAGATACTTCGCGGATTCCTGAAGAGTTTAATGACTCGATGGACCATCAAGCACTTGCATTCCAGTATTATGAACATGCATACGAAATGTGGTTGAATGAGCTGGATGAATTTGTGGAAGCCAACGAGGACCTCGATTTCCGCTATAGTAAGCTTAAGATCTTCGCTCGCCAAGATCTTGTGTCTAAACCATGACATTAGATAAGAAAAACGAGAAAGTGGAAAACGACTTACAGGAACAACGGGCAAGTCTCAAAGCAGCTAGAGCGGAGCTAAAAAAACTCAAATCCTCAGAAGTAAGTCACTTTCTCAAATGACAGAGTCTGGTATCTTGACTATCGCCATAGCCTCTGCGAGTGATACTCGAAAGGGAAAATGGCACTCTCGTCCGCGATCGTGAGAAATATCTCAGTATTTTAAAGCGATACGAGTCACGAAAAGAGAAGGTCAAGGAGGTGATTGCATACGAAAAAGCGGAAAAGGTTACGATGAGTAAGTTGATAGTTTGACGTTGAAATCACCTTTCTGATTAGGCCGATTCGGTAGAGTCGAAGCTAGAGGCACTGACAAAAACCCTTGCACATCTGACAAATGTCGT
>Ga0157368_1000018_pt1 | contig 64199 bp, 95 predicted proteins | sample AttbisABBM3_FD_113146 | JGI IMG/M metagenome (GOLD analysis project Ga0157368, IMG submission 113146) | Fungus gardens microbial communities from leaf cutter ant in Botucatu, State of São Paulo, Brazil - Atta bisphaerica ABBM3 | ecosystem: Host-associated > Fungi > Mycelium > Unclassified ... | reverse complement strand
TCTTCCTCTCACCTCATCATAGTTGTCAGGAGCGGTTCCTGAAAAAATGTCCATCCCTGTGTAGTTACTGAAAGACACAGTTGGTAATTTGAGAAGACTGCTTGAAGATGTGTTTGACGTTGTAGAAGAAAATTTATTCCCTAGGTCTCTTACGGGCGCTACCATACAAGATGGTGGTACAAGAGAGAGAAGGAGACGACGTTCCAATGACATAATATTCTCTCTTATATCACTTCCAATTGTAAATCAGAATATTTATTTATTATCATATATCCAGTTGTCACAATATCTTCTCCTACTGAATATCCTGCCGCTGCTCATACTGGCACTACACTTGAATTGAATTACACCTCATCCAAATCTACCAACATTCAAGATAAGTGCTTACTCATATCTTTGGTCACAATGATACTCACCCACCTATATATTAGAGCATTGTGTTCTCTTTGAAGAACACCTTAGATAGAATTGGCTCTGGTTCTGAGGTCCTCATCTTGATTCTCGTCATATAGGTAGGTTTGACAGACTGAACAAAGTGAACCACAAGATATCAATATCTATTAGCATATTAAAGTGATGAGTACAATCACTTACCTGTATGTTGAAATAACCCACTTCGATGGCTCCGAAAGGTGCCTTATTCTTTTTCAAGAATGGCATCTTCATACAAGCCCAAGGTGCTCCTCAAAGAGCACTGATATAGAGACAACCAAGTGTATAAGTGAGTACTAACTCTGAATCTAGATAAGGATGCAGACCCAGTCAGAGCACCGGTACCACACCAGCAGAACGTTCACTAGAAGAGGATATTGCGATGATCAGATATGAGATAGTAACGCAAGTCATTTATCCTGTCACTACACATAAAGTCATGTTTGCCAAAGTTTGGTCATGTTAAGGTTAAGTCATCGTTTAAGTCATCCCAACTCATGTTTTATTTCCGGATGAGACAAGCTCTGAACCAGCCAAGATCAATCATGTAAAACACCTATACCCACACAAGATCTTCAACTAAGGAAAAGAAATAGTCGCGAGTTCGAGGTTGTTCATTTCCAAGTATTCATTCAGCTTACAGTCGACTACACGAAAAACAAAGGGTAGAAGCTTACTCACATTCATTTCTCTTGGGAAGTCCGCAGTGATGACCCGGAGTAGGTGTTCTTGTCCGGGTACGGCGAGCCCGTCGATCACAATCAAACAAGTGAGATGGCGACATTGTGGCAGCGGTTTTTCGCCACTCATTATTTGGCCCACAGTATAGAGCTACGATGACAGCTTTTGCTTTCTAGACTAATGATGCGACCTGATTTTTCCTCCACTTCTGTTCGCCAGTCTGGCAGTCTCAGGTTGAAGGATATCTAAACACCTGGATCAGAGAAGAGTGTCCATATGTGCAAGTGCTGTTAACGTCTCTGCAATTAAGACCATACACGACCCCAAACCACCCTGAGGCCAATTACTGGCTTTCTTGTTCTACCAGGGTATGTTAAAGTTAAAATGGCTGGATATGCACTCAGACCAACAAACAGTTGCATGGTGGCCAGGTCATGCCGACATACCAGGAGATGGGCGTGCGGATACACTAGCAAGGGGAGCCATATACCTCGCCTCTACCTTGCAACCTACCTCTTCATACAGTTTCCGCAGGGTATGGGATGCCATCATCACTTCATGGCAGAGGCAAGTCGACCGTAGCAAACCGGCTATCACCGTCGTTCCATCCTACAAACCATTTCCACCATCTCGAAGACAAACGAGAAGTATTTGGCTGTCTCATCCAATGCAGAACAGACCATGTATTTCATGGCAAGTACTATCACATATTCATCCTTACAGGATCTACGAGCTGCTCGTATGGACACCCGCAGACACGAGAACATCCAATACGAACATGGCCCCATCTACGAGAGACACAGAAACATACTCCGTGATATCTCCCCTAACAGACTTCCTGAAGAAGTCTGGGGCATTTACGGAAAACCGCCACAGCTCTCTCTCACGCCACAAACCCACCATTGGAGCCTCAGAGACTGAGGACCTAAAAGAGTAGGCCGACACCTTATCGGAGATATTCAATTTGCAGATTCAGCTATTTGCGCACACATCACACACATACGCGATCCCAACCAATATTCCTCAGTACCAGAACCATGGCAGTGATACCCAGTACCACAGATGAGTCCCGCTGATTAAGCGTAATCAGTAAAGGTTTAGTTTGCTTGTTTAGTTTGCTTGTTGCGGTATATTATGGATCGATCACACCAACACATTACCAACACATTCCTTACCTTTACCTTTGTCGCCAGCAGCAGATTTGAACGAACCAACGAGATCATCGCGACATCTTCCCTGGTCCATGAGGTTGTAAGAGTCTTTGCCGTATTTGCCGTATTTGTCAGTCAAGACGTCTTTGCATTTGAAGACAGGTGTATCCAAGCACGAGCCGCCGTAAGTTGTAAAGCATTCCTTGGCGCTCCTCACGGTATGTCCACGGCAGAACATCTCGTTGGGGTCATAACCTCCATCATGAGTCATCGCAGCGACTCCAATTCCGTTGCATGTGGTGTTTTCAAGATTTGCCCAGCCACTGGCTCAGCGGCTTTTGCTTTTCCAAACTCCACCATCAGTTGGCTTAGCTTTTTCCTGGTTTCATCGAGCTTGGATGAACTAACAGTAGGGCTGGTCCGCAGCCCAACCAAAAACATCTGCTGCTAAGCGACATCCCGCTTGAGTTGTTCGATGTTCACCGGATTTGTGCCAGAGGATATATTCTTGTCTGGAATATAAAGCTTTGTGGTTTTCAAAGAGTAGTGCTGAGAAAAATGAAGAGAAGGGCGAAATCGACAACACTCCCGGCATGAAAGTGTCATCAGTATGATAATGTTACTCAAACGAAGAGGCAGAGAAATCGGGACTAGGTTGGTCAGATTGAAGATAGAATGGCAAGATAAAGATCTCGTCGAAGGCGTACAGAATGCAAGAGAAAGGATGCGATGATTAGTTGTGTATTAACTTTTCCCCACTTATGTTCACAGGAGACTATTACAGGGCGTGGATCGCAAGGCTGTTTTCTTCGCTTGCCCACAATGTCATGGGTATCCGCATCACTATTGCACCCATTGGTGTTGATCGCATGGACAGGTGTTCACTACATATCTTGACCTGACAGCTGAAAGATTTCCAAAATTCTTCTGCCTTTCTGGTGCTAATTTCTTTATGGTACGATTATCGGTCAAGTACATTACAATCGACAGCCCTTCTATTCGTATGTACTCAAAACATACCCTTCCTTTGAGGCACAACACCTCTGGGACTCGTCTGTTGTCCTTGGCCATTCCCAGAACTACCGGCGCTCCCCGTACTGATAGCTGCAAGTAGACTTTCAGGTCTATTGACAGACCTAGGCGGTAACGCCGGGTTCGTCTTAATGGGTCTTACTCTTAAATTTCCGATCGGATTTCCAACTCCACCACTGCCACTCAGACCCTCTCGGTCACTCAAACTCTCTGCTGTTGAAGGTCTTCTTGTGGAACTGAAATGCCCTAAACTCGACTTGCCGCTGACGGGGGAGGATAAGAGAGCAGGAGAGTCACGGCCGCCCATACCACCATTTGCAACGGGAGTTACTCTGCCTGTTCGACTTCGTGGTTGGGGTGTTGCAGACGTGTTAAGACTGAGCCCTTGTCCTGTATTAGACAATGGCATGATGAGTACAGGTGATATTATATTACTGGACCCTCCGCCCGTAGGTGTACGGCTACGAGATGCCAATGCGGAAGATGATGATGGCTGTGGTGTTTTGAAACCCGAAGGAGACTTCATATCTGGGGTTGTTGATGATGGTGGTGGAGTAAGACTCCCCGAAGTCGTAGTTTCTCGTAAAGCAGATGATGGTGCTGGTGAACGACGACGCGCTGGCCCCGGCAGTGCTGAGAGTTTTGGCAGAGCTGCAACTTGAACTGGCAAAGGGCCTTGACTGGTATTGTCGTCTGATGATCGAGTAGATTGAGAGTTGGATCGTCCTTGGTCGAGCTGCTTGACTAGTGTGGCCAGGTCTCCTTGCTTGGAAAGTCGATGCGCACTGAATGAGAAGTGCATAGAACTCTTTGCAGGTTCTTTGGGTTTTTCAACTAGGAGCTGATCGAGGAGATAACTAAAGTCGAACCCATGTTCTCGTAGGAGCTAGAGAAGGAACGTTGGTCTGAGATTGATGAATAAGACAGTAGAGATACTTGCTTTGTTACTTTGTAGGTGGGCGATGGCTATGGCTTCTTCAACAAGGGCTGGTTCGACATCCTTGGTATAGACTTGTTTCCTGAACATCTCGGCGAAGACTTTGATTTGTTCCTGAGTCCATACAACGAGAGCTTGCCAATGTGGTCAGATGTTAAAGTCAAGTGAAGTAACTTGGCTTACCACTTGTCGACTCATTGTCTTTGAAGCTCCCGAGATACCAATCAGCAGTGTGTTTAATGCCTGTGAACCAAACAACACTGAGATCACCCACATACGAGCTGATGTCTCCCTCAAAGCGAATCCTTCTCATCAGGCCGGTAATCACACCTGTGCGCATCTCCAAATAAGTTTTACGAGCAGCAGCAGCCGCTTTCAAGCGTATGAGGAGGGTGATCAGCATGATACAGGCTGTTTTCTTGTTGGAAGGCGCCGAAAGGGATGAAAGGAGGGCAGCGGTTAATTGATTGACCAGACTCGGTAATTTGGTCTGCAAGGTGGGCATGATTGACACACGAGCCTGACCTGATCAAAGGGTCAGCGGAATACACGGGTCATCCAGAAATTCAGGAATGCACCTTGTTCAACAAGATCAACAGCCTTGGTCCACTCACGAAGAGCAATAGCGACGGTCAAATTGTCAGACCACTCTCCCACCCATCGAGCATCGCGTTCAGCCCTTTCTTTAGAATGATCAGCCTCACTGGCCCCAAAAAACTCGCCACCTCTTTTTGCTATATCTGCCATCCACTCAGGCACTGGCACCGAGGGTACAGCAGAGGATGTCTAGACCTGACGTGAGGATGGGGAAATGCGAGATGAAGATAACGAACATCACCGCCCTGCCACATGCTCTTGCGCCGTTCGTGTTCTCCTTCACGTTCCTTGCGCTTCTTTGCAGCGAGATCATCTGCAACCTGCCTAAACTGGGCAAGGAGAGCTTTCTTGTCTGCGAGAGAATCGGATCTGTAGACATGAGTCTCCTTGCCGTGGCGAATCTTGAATACATTTGTCATGTCTAGTCCAAGTCAGAGCTAATGCTACATAGATGGACACACGCACTGGGGGAGTCTTTTGTGTCAAGGACGAGAATGTCATTGGGAGCCCAGCAGGTCTCGGCCACGAGTTTGCCTTGGTTTGATCGATCACTAGTGCTACCTGCATTTCTCCTTCTCCTACGAGCGACCAGGACGGCATCATCCAGGATGACGAATTTTACTTTTCCGACGACCTTGTATGTGGCGGCATTGAGGACATAAAGGCCATCCATTTCACCGACGACGTGGCGTCCTGGTGTGGTGGGAACCAACTTTGCTGCGCCTTCGATTGAGGCATGGAGAGATTGCATCTGGTTGAAGTAGAGAACACGGAGATCAGCTACAGAGGAGCGTTTGTAGGTGGACAGAGCTGCTGTGCCCGAGGAGGTGGGATCAGGGATGTGGAGGATGGAGGGCATGGACTTGTAGTCTGAAAGCAGGTCCTTGAGTTCGAGCATCTCGTTCTCAAAGGCAGAAATTTCCTTCGAGATGAGCACAAACTCTGCATAGCTAGAACATGGGTCAGAGTCGGGTAAACCAAAGAAGAGGCAAGGCGTACGTACTTTTTGAAGACGGAGCGCTGGAGATCGGATGCGGTGTCGTCCTTGGCTGCACGAAGAGACGACTGGAGAGACTTGAGCTCAGCCTCTGTCGAGTTTGCAAGCTTGAGCTTGACGACTGGAGAATGTTCAGCAGATGGGCGACAATGTCGGAGGAGAACATACAGGCGTCGGGGTCAAAGTCCTCGGCGGAGAGGAGTATGTTGTCGTCGGGGGGGATGTCGGCATAGCGCATCGACATGCGCTTCCTGAGCTTGTCATCGACTCTGGGCACACGGGCATGGATCCTGCTCGGCGGACGCGCTGGCCTCCGCGTCGCATCGGACGGACGCCGCGTACGAAGGGAGTCCATCGTATGACGTAATCAGCAGTATCCATTGATGACATAATTATAACATTGCTGACATAATCACCGCTTGCCATGCTCTCGTCGGATTCTTGTCTCCTGCCACCATGGAGGCTCCTGTCCCGCGCCAGCTCTGGCTCCCCGACACCAGTCCTTCCCCCGACCACGACGACTTCTTCCCCGCCGCCCCCGACATCCCACAACCTCCCACGTCCTCCCCCACCCCTCCCATCCCCGCCCCCTCTCTCCCCACCGCCCCCATTCTCGACCACTCCCATCTCCGCCCCGGTAAACAGGCCGCCCTTCTCTCTCATGAACGGACCCTGGAACTCTACCGTGCAAATGCAAAAAAGACCCAGGACCCCGATCTTCAGTTCGAGTTTGCTGTCTTCATGATCGATGCCTCAAAGTCCTTCCCCATCCCTCCCAACACCCCGGGCAATCTTCTCCAGGTCGAAAAGGCTCTTGAGAAGCGCGACGATCTCGTCCGCGAAGCATCCTCCCTCCTCAAACGTCTCGCAGATAGGGGCCATCCAGCGAGCCAGTACTTCCTCGCAGACTGTTACGCCAACGGCATCGGCACTGTCAAGGGCAAACAGGACTTTGATCGTGCATATCCTCTCTTTGTACTCGCCGCCAAACACGGTCATCCTGATGCTGCTTATCGTGCCGGCACCTGCTGTGAAAACGGCTGGGGCTGCCGTAGAGAGTCAGCCAAAGCCATTCAATTCTTCCGCAAAGCGGCAGCCGCCCTCCATCCTGGTGCCATGTATCGTCTCGGCATAGCTGAACTCAATGGCGAACTCGGCCTCTCTAAGAGTCCAAAAGAAGGCGTCAAATGGCTCAAGCGAAGTGCCGAGCACGCAACTGCCGAGTTTCCTCACGCCCTCCATGAGCTGGCCCTGCTCCACGAGCGCGGCATTGACAACGTCGTATTTGTCGACTATGAATATTCTACAGAGCTCCTGGCTCAAGCTGCCGAGCTCGGCTACGCTCCAAGCGCATACAGGCTTGGTGAATGTTATGAATATGGAAAGATGGGCTGCCCCCAAGATCCTGCGTTGTCAATTCATTACTATGTGTGTCATCTCATCTTGTTCACCCTCCTCTATCTCTCTCTCTCACAACCTTTCTTGTTGGCAGAACATTGCCGCGCAGCAGAATCATCGTGATGCCTGTTTCGCGCTCACCGCCTGGTATCTCGTGGGCTCCCCTGGTGTCCTTCCCCAGTCTGATACAGAGGCCTTCCTCTGGGCTCAGAAAGCCGCAGAAGCCGGCCTTGCCAAGGCAATGTACGCTTGCGGATATTTCCTAGAAGTTGGCATTGGAACCTCGGCTAATGTACAAGAGTACGTCTCGTCTAGTCCAGCTACTTTGTGTCTCACCATCTTTTAGAGCTATGTCATATTATAAACGTGCTGCGGAGAAGGGTGACAAGCGTGCCACTCAACGATTGAAGAACTCACAAAATGGACCGATGCATCAACCAGGTGGGCCAGGCTCCGTTCTGCACCGTGGGGAAGGCGATTCGGATACAGGAAAGACTTTAAAGGACAAAGACTGTGTCATCATGTAAACGGTAGCTTTTGTGTGGTGCGTGTTGTCAAAAACTCGAGACTCACTCAAGTTCAGGTTCAATTTCATATCTTTCTTCCCGGGGCAGCATCTTCCTGAACTGTTTCTCTCCTTCCATATTATTTATCAACGTTATACCTTTCCCATCTGTATCTTTATTTCACCATCCGAGCAGACTATACCTCTATTCCATTATACATACATCCGAGCAGCATCATTCACGTAACATACCTACTCGGCAGAACTTTTTGCAAACGCTTATATCGCACACTTAGTTAATTGAGATGGGACAGTATGTAGCCTCTTTGGACCACTTTACCTATCGTGACTTCGTGACCACCTTATCATACATCTGTCAATTCTTGCAAGTTGAACAGTCTTATCGTATTCATATATGCCTGGTGCACAATCTTCCAAAAAGGCACTTCCTCCCGTTGCTCGCCTTTGGCTGAAGCTTCTTCTCTTGCTTTTCGGTGCAGATGGTAAATTACCCATGCAATTCCTCCGATAGCACTGGGTTCATTGCGACCTTTGACAGGTCGACCCATGTTGAACCGTTCGGGTTGCGTCGCGGGAGGGAAGAAGACGGAACGATAGTTTTCTGGAAGGTCGTCCAAGTAAGGTTTTGAGGCATGTGTAGATGTGCACGAACACCAGGGTGCGTCTAGTTGAAACATGAGGTGTAAGAGGAAGTTTTCGGTCTTCAGATCATACCAGTTTCAAACATGATCCACTGAGGAAGGATCGAGAGTGCTGCCTCTAAATTTGAGGATGTCTTCAACGAACACCCATTCAAACTGAGGTCGATCATATTTTAACCTGGATGTAATGACTGATTGATTGGTCATTAGCCACACACCTGATGTGAAATCCCATGTTCATCTATGATAAACTGATCAGTCTTATCGTCGTTTTGCCTACAACACGGAATACGAACATAGTCTCGCACTTCTTCCGTTGTCCCTGTAAAACTATGAACAACGCCTCCCGTACCGCCAACATCTCTCCCACCATGAGTTCCAAACCCTTCTTCCGCCAAGATCTGAACAAAATCCTGATGCGCCGCACGGGAGTGCAAGAACATGGGTAGATGATACTTCCTCGCTAGCGATAATTGCATTCGGAAATATTTCTTCTGAACGTCGATAGGCGCGTGGTGTGTCCGGTCATAGTCTAAATCATCATATCGACTTGGGGTGCTGTATAGATCTTCACCATACACATACCTAAGCCCAGTTCACCTAATGCAACTACTCTCCCCCTACCCGTGAGATTCGCTGAGATAAGATCTTCGAGAGCCTGAAGATACCCTTCTGGTCCGCCTTCGGAATATTTATCAAAATCCATTGTACGAGTAGGATGACATCCTACAGTGGCGTAGAAATCTATAGAACTTTAGATTTTGTGAACTTCATGACGTGAGAAGGCTCCTGCAGTACTGACCGTGTTCTTTGGCGAGCTGGACCGCACCTTTTGACTCGCGGAGACTTGTGCCAGTGATAATGAGGGACTTGACCCCGGCGGCTTGGCAACGTTTTTTCATCTCTTCAAGATCATCTACAAGATGTTGTTTGTTCTATTGCAGAAGATCAAGATGATGGAGGTGCAGACCTTGATGTTTGACTTTCCCGTGGTATATTCCTCGGAAGACAGGATCAGTTAGGTTAACTGCGGGTTTAAATGTGAGTAGTCAGAGTATATGTTGGAGAAGGGTGTACCGGCGATGTCTAGGGGAGGAATCAGCATCAGGAAATCAGCTTAGAGGCATGTCCTCTACCGATAAATCGTAAACGAGAGAGAGAGACCGGGTTACTGGCACTTGTATTCGCGACGACAGTGACTGGCATTCTGGATACGATGCAAAAACAAGAGATTACTCAGAATGGATATACTATTCTCGCAAATATCCGCGCTTACGCAGGGATCTTAGATGAGACGGCCCACGTAAACCGTCATCGACCAATGTTTACTGTTACTTTGACATCACCGGTCAATAATACCGGCCGGGTCTACATAATATCACGGTGCCTAACCTTGCACTCAGGCCTATGGAACGCACTAAACAACTCCTTGGACATTTCAGACCCAATGGCCTAGCTGCTCTTGAACACAAGCATCCAGATGACGTGGTCATTACTATGGCTATTCGTTCACCTCTCTGTAAAGCGAAGAAGGGAGGATTCAGAGATGCAAGGTACATGATATTTGAGCCAGGGCATAGCTGCTTCTGACTTCTGACATAGGACAGATGAACTCTTACTAGAGATTTATAAGGTCTGAATCCCACAGTCCCTTCGCCGGTCTAGATTCTGAAGCTGTAATGATCAGCATTCTATTGCCCAGGCAAGAATTGACCCCAAACTCGTCGGTGATATCTGTGTCGGCACTGTGCTCACACCTAATGCCATGTACGCTGCGCGTTCTGCAGCTCTCGCAGCTGGATTCCCGGAGACTACTCCTGTCCAGGTAGTGAACAGATTCTGTTCCAGCGGTCTCATGGCAGTTAGCACTATTGCTAACCAGATACGAAGTGGGGCTATTGAAGTGGGATTGGCTGTTGGTGTTGAGAGCATGTCTGAAAAGTCTGACCCCTACTCTCGGTACTGACTATGTGAAACGTTAACATTAGTTTTACAGCCCCGACAACGGTGGTCCGGAACAAAGCGAGCTTGTTTCTTGTAACCAAGCTTCTCGTGATTGTAAAGAACGTATGGGATGGACTAGCGAAAACGTTGCCGCTGAATTTAACGTGACTCGTGAGGAACAAGATGCTTTTGCCGCTGAGTCTTTCCAGAAAGCGGAACGTGCTCAGAGGGCAGGATATCTTAGGAAGGAGATCGTCCCATTCTCTGTATTCCAGAAAGATCCTGAGACTGGAGAAAAACATCAGGTTGTTGTAAATGAAGATGATGGGATCAGGTACGGTACAACGAAAGAAGGGTTGGCGAAGATCCGACCTGCGTTTCCACAATGGGGAAACTCGACTACGACAGGTGGAAACGCTAGTCAAATCACAGACGGTGCTGCTGCTGTGTTACTGATGACAAGGAGAAAGGCTGAAGAGCTTGGGTTGATGATTTTGGCCAAATATATCATCACCACCATTGCTGGCTTGGCACCGCGTATCATGGGCATCGGTCCTGTATATGCGATTCCGAAGGCGCTTTCGCTTGCTGGTATAACAATTGACGACGTAGACCTTTTTGAAGTGGGTTCAATTTATTTTTGTCTATACCTGTGCTCACAGGGTTTACTAGATTAATGAGGCGTTTGCTTCCCAATGCGTTTATTCTGTCAAAGCATTGAAAATTCCGGTGTGAGTGGTTTAAATTTGCTTAATCAAATGATCAAGCACTGACGGACTGACAGAGAGAAGGTATAGCCCCCTGGGTTGAACAGATGAGTCCTCCCGTTCACCAATTCACCAATCAACAGGTCAATGTCAATGGAGGTGCTATCGCACTTGGTCATCCATTAGATAAGTCTGATTGATAGATGTCCTTGTGATGGTTGACTTATTTTCTTCGCTACGTGCTACTGGGGCACGCCAGGTTGCGACAGGTCTCAATGAGTTACATCGGAGAAAGGGCAAGGTATATTGACATGTCAGGCCATACAAGGCACCTTGTATTGATTGGTTATCTTAGGTGCTTGTAACCTCCATGTGCATTGGCACCGGTATGGGTGCTGCCGGTGTGTTCCTGCGAGAGCTATAGAACAAGTCAAGTGTTGAGTGATAGTAGCCTTAGTTCGGTAAATGCTCCGATCCCCGTATATTGCATTCCTACTAGAAGGCATTGACGGTCTACGTCTAATCTCAGTCTACTATGATACTGATCACCATCATGGACTACTACATCATACACATCTCGACCATTGCATTCTGCGACAGCTGGGACAACACCCTTTAGTTGTATGGGACAATCCTACCATCAGGGGCTTTCACGGCTTTTTCAACTGGGATGCTCTGACGGCTCTTGAGCTCACGTTTTTTGTATGGAACAATTCGACCATCAGGAGCCTTCACTGCGTTCTCAACAGGAATGTTTTGGCGCTTCCCTCGTTTGTTGTAGGGGACAATTCTCCCGTCCGGAGCTTTAACAGCATCTTCAACGGGAATGCTCTGGCGTTTATTGTATGAGACAATTCTGCCATCAGGCGCCTTTACTGCATTCTCAACAGGGATGTTCTGTCGAGACTCGAGCTTTCGTTTGCTGTATGGAACAATTTTGCCGTCAGGGGCTTTCACGGCGTCCTCGACAGGGATGTTCTGGCGTTTGCTGTAGGGAACAATCTTCCCGTCCGGAGCCTTTACTGCATCTTCGACGGGGATGTTCTGTCGAGACTTGAGCTCTCGCTTGCTGTAGGGCACGATTTTGCCGTCGGGTGCTTTGACTGCAACCTCGACGGGAATATTCTGACGTTCGAAGAGTTCTCGCTTGTCATAGGGTACAACGTTTCCGTCAGGGGCTTTGACAGCGTCTTCTACAGGGACGCTCTTTCTCCGAACGTAAGCATTGAATGGCCTAAATTCGCGTTGTTGCATAGCACGCTGGAATAGTGTTTAGAGTCCCCTTTTTTGAGAGCTGGATAAAGTGGCCTACCGCAATAGGCATTGGCATTTCCAGTGGAAAACTCATGGCCTGGATTGCAAATAGAGCGAGAAGAGTCGAGATGATGGACAAAGAGTGCATGATGTTTGAAAAAAAATGTGGCAGCTTGGATCGACCAAAGAACTGAGGAAAATGTCTAATAGCAAGAGCGCGCCTGCGGTCTCAAGAACAAAGAGGAAGGCTGAGAATGCGTCAGCTCTATCTCAAGCATGGTGCTCATGATAACGACTTACATAGAGAAAAGAAAGAAGAAATCGAAGTGAAGGGAAGGGAAAGGACCAGCATAGAGACCAGTGCCTTTTGTAGGTGTTGCAACACCGAGATACATTTTCATTGAGACCATCATTCATCTGCCGACGGTCGTTGTGCATACCGATGATAGCCAGACGGCTGTTGGTCGCTATGCCCAAAATAGTCGCTATGCCCAAAATAGATTTGTGTGACTGAAATTTGTCCTTGTGATTAGTGCCTTGCCGTCAGACGCCGGGTTGTGTAACTTGTCAATTTTTTAGTCGTGATGTCCGACCCGCGTTTTGCTCGACTTAAAACTGACCCTCGTTTTCGACGTCCTAAAAGGAAACAACAAAAGGTCGTCATTGATGAGCGGTTCAAGTCTGTCTTTGATCAAGCCAAGAAGGGGAAGGACAGCGCTAAACGTGAGCAATTACCCTCATTACCGCTAGTGCACACCCGACGTGCCTTATTGACGAATGACTAGCGCAAGTGGATAAGTATGGCCGAAAGCTCTCTAAAACCTACCAAGAGGATAACCTTAAGAAATACTATCGGTTGGCTTCGGCTTCAGATGATATCAAAGCTGGAGATGTGGAGGGAGTGACCAAACCTATTGATTACGCTCGGGGTAAAGTCCTTATGGAATCGTCAGATGAGGAAGGTAGTCAGAGAGCAGAGGACGACGAAGAGTCTGGTCAAAGCGATGCCAACGAAATTCTTCGAATTGGTGGGAACGACGAAGAGTTGGATATTGACCTAAATGAAGATATCTTCGCTGAACTTGATGCACAAGCGTTAATATACGCGAAAGTCAACGAAGACCTCGAGGACAAACGGGAAAAGCAAGATGTTGGCATCGCCAATCGGACTCGACGGCTTGCAGTGGTAAATCTGGACTGGGATCATGTTCGTGCCTCGCACCTCTACAAAATCTTCTCTTCTCTTGTCTCTCCCATGGCATCGCATATCCCGGTGACTACTTCACCGATAGTGGAAAGTGACAGTGATGTGAAGAAAGGCAAAAGTGGGGCTTCGCCCGTCGCAAGAGGTACTGTCGTTTCCGTGAGGGTATATCCATCTGAATTTGGCAAGGCACGAATGGCAAGAGAGGAATGTGAGGGACCACCAGTAGAGATCTTCAAGAAGAAGCGGAAGGACGTAGAGGAGATCAATGAAAAGACAGTATACGAATTCGGGGATGAGAATGAATATAATGACGAGGCTCTGCGGCGATACCAGCTAGAACGGCTGAGGTGGGTCTTCGAATTGTGACATCACTCTCCGGCTGCCCCTGAGAACGTCTACAGATACTATTACGCTATTGTGGAATGCGATACGACCGAGGCAGCCTCCCACATCTATAATCAACTAGAAGGCACGGAATTAGAACGGTCTGCTAATGTTTTTGACCTCAGTTTCGTTCCTGAAGACATGACATTCGACAATGACCCGAGGTTCGTCCAAAAACACTGATATTATTCGTCAAATGACCCTAGCTAAAGGGACGAAGCAATTGAAGACGCGTCGACGGACTACAAGCCAATAGACTATGTCACTGATGTATGCATTCTATCTACTTGTGTCTGTACCTTTCTTTTACGAATATTCATTCAGGCCTTGCGGCATTCTAAAGTCAAACTCACTTGGGATGAGGATGATCCAGAGCGACATCAAGTGACACGCAGAATACTAACGCGCCAAGAAATTGATGACGGTGATTTCAGGGCATACATCGCGTCCTCTTCAGAAGATGAACTTGGAATTGGTAACGAAGACAAGATGAAGAAGGACAAAGACAGTTCTCGACAAAAACTACGTTCCCTCTTGCTCAGTGGAAACGACAATGCCCTTCCAGAAGGATGGAATCATGAAGAAGAGGAAAGTGACGTAGACATGGAAATCACGTTTACCCCAGGCCTCAGTCAGAGGAAAGACGAGGAGACAACGTTGGATAAATATCAACGGAAGGTCCGAGAAAAAAGGAAAAAAAAGAAAGAACGTAAAGAAAGTGAAAAATCAGCGTTTGAGAAGAAAGATAGCGGTAGAAAGACTCAAGATGATGATTTCTTTGGCTCTGGAAGCGATGGAGACGATGAAAGTGATACAGAAATTCAGAGAGTTATAGGTGAAAATAAGAAAGGCCGGAGACGGGCATCCCCTCCTCAGAAAGGAACTACGGCAATAGAGTTGTCTTCTATAACTTCATCTCAAGAGGAACCCAAGCACTTCAATATGAAAACGGTCCTCAAAGCCGAGAGGCGCAAAGTGGGGAAAGGCAAGAGGGATATAAAGGATCCACAAGAGCAGGAGCTACAAGAGGATTTCATCATCGATGTGAATGATGTCCGTTTCAAAGCATTACACGAAGATCACCGATTCGCCATTGATCCTACAAATCCTCAGTGAGTCTCATACATTGTCCATGATGGTTTTTTCACCTGCTCTCCTTGCTAGTTTCAAAAACACAAAAAGTATGAGAGCATTTCTGTCAGAGCGGAGGCAAAAGCAGGTCAGAGGCAAGGAGGGGCACGAAATTCAGCTTCAAGCGAATAATAGACTCAGTGACGAAGGGCTGGATGGCCTTATAGAAAGCGTAAAACGCAAAAGCCAAGCGGCCCACGGCAACGGAAAGCGGAGACGAATGTAGTTGCTGGTGAATTTCTGGTTGTTCATTCCATGCTACAACGCAGATCAGTCCTTCATACAATTTAAGACTGCCAACTGCCATCTCGTTGCTAAGTGAGCGCCCAAGGCGATTGATAATCAATCTACTACATGATGTTAGCACTGGAGAAGTCAAGCTCAGGATGCTGCTCCTGGAACTTCTTGAGCATCTGTGCAGGGATAAAGGCATCAACATTTGTTTTGTAAGCATAAAGAGAACTAGCACCTCCGCCTTTTTGATCTCATCCGAAGTGGGCTTTCCAAGTTGCTGAAAGTAGCTCAGTACAGCTGAGCCGCAGACAACAGAATGACTAACCTTTTGTTGGTTGTCGAACTACGGAGAGACAAAGACTATGTATTATCAAGGCGCTCGTTTACATTGAACGATTGGCTTACCATCATCTTTTCAACAATGCCCCTATAAGTAACACCAATAGAATCGAGCAAGAGTCGATACGTGCCTAGTCACTTACCGTGTTTCCGAATCCAGGTCGCTCAGTTTGCTATTCGGAGGCTCGATCTTGCTGGTATCGATCTTGGGATGATGAGTGAGGACGTTCTCCCACCATGTTTCGTTGACTTTTTCAAGGGTAATAATAATAACATTCTGGTCCTCTTGGAGGGGGCCTGTAAACAAAAAACAAATAGCGATAGATCTAACTCACGAAGGGTCCAGTTACTGTCATCGACCTTGATTTCTTTGCACAGGTCACCGGCGAGTATGGGACTTTGATTTCTCAGACCAACACTGAGTTTTGTCTTCTGAATTATCACAGACAGGTCTTTTCCTCTTGTTCCTTGAGGAACTGGCACATTTATCTCAATCTCCCTGAGTTCCTGCCTCCATTGATATGGTAGTACTGAGTTATAACAGTCAGAGATTATGGTGACTTATTGCAAGTTTGGTTAATCAATTACCGGCCTGTTCAGCAGCCTCACGCTCACGATCTGCTTGATCTTTAGCTTCTTGTTGTTCAGTAGTGAGGTTCTCCTCAGTGTTAGACATCGATGATCAAAAGATTCGTAGCGCGAGCGCATTATAAGGATGATGACGTAATCGTGGGTTTGTTTGGCCAACGTCTGTCCTTGGCAGCTTACATTCCACAGCAGAGCTCGTGCCAGTGTAGCTTTCCTTTTTTCTTCAAATCTGTCTTTTTGAGCCTGCGCACCGGCTCATGGGGAGCACAGAAATCTGGTCTGATTTTGACGTGCGTCCTAATTCTCATTATGTCCCTTTTTTCCTCAACTGTCTATAGGCGATCCGGCACAGTATCAGGCTCAACACAGTGGACAAGCTTAAGCAAATTCTGACAGGCTTCAATGACGAGTGTGGCACTCACCACAATCGCTCAGGAAAAAAGCAGGATCTCATAGACAGGGCCACTTCTTCCTTGGATCAATGGCACAACAATAAAGCGGACGATAAGTGGTCGAAGGCGAAGGCCGTCATTGCCCAAGTCAGGTCTACTGGAACGTACGTGTTTTCTTCTGAAACTCACCTCGCCATTGACGCGTGTGTGCCTTCCGAAATTATTTATCCCTAGTGAGCTTCGCAAATCTCATACTGATCTACTCCTCCAGGTATTCTGTGCAATCACATTCGATGGCCTCGACATCTACCCCTGCTTCAAACCTACCAATGCACTCGTTGTATCACGCGAATAATCTTGTTAAGCCCAGCTACCAATCCCCGACTTCCGGTACAGGTGTTCTTCCACGCTATGATCCATATGCTCCTCCACGCCGACCTGCCGCTCCCCCTGCAGCCAGTACACCTTCACCGGCAATCCAGAAATCCACAAGTATAATACTATGAATCGCAGCTTCTGCTTCATGTTTCTGATATACTTTTTGCAGCGATTCGATTCAAAGAATCTCCGTTCTTCCACATAGAGCAAATGTTGTCTAGCGTTGTTGAATGTCCAGGTAGGCATTAAGAGGCGGATACAATGGCATACTTATTTCTTTCCCTAGAGTCGGCCAGTTCCACTGATCGTCGGCAACAGAATGTTAATTTCACCCTTCCCGCGGAATTGATCAACAAACTTCGAGCTCCTGGGTGTGTCCGATTGTTTCGAGCGTTGGAGTGCACTGATTTTTTAGCAGTTCAAAGTACCAATTGCGCCTTTTTTGTACCTCTTCTTTTTTCTATTCTGGCCATTCAACCTTCCGTGCAGCCAGCTCAAGCTCAGTCCCCTGTTTGGTTGAGTTCCCACCCACATGTGAAGTTCGTGTCAACAACGTGCAACTCAATGCCAACCTCAAAGGTCTGAAGAAGAAACCCGGAACAGCCCCACCCCCAGATATCACCAAGTTAGCACGCTTGACCGGTACTCCCAATAGGGTCGAACTCGTTTATGTGAACAGCCAACAGCCTGTGCAAAATAAGGTTCGGGGTTTGTTGCTCTCATGGCGGGTCTATTCTCATGTAATTGTAACATCAGAAATACTATATGGTTGTGATGCTCGTTGAATACACAGGGGTTGAAGAGCTTGTCGAGAGACTCAAGTCCTCTTCTTACCGAAAAAGTGAAGATATCAAGCAGAAGAGTACGTCCTTGTATTGTATTCCTCGTGACGATCGTTTGTTGAGGGAGTATATTCAGTGGCTGAGTCAGCGATGCTTGACGACGATATTGTCGCTGGGCCGTCCAAGATGTCGCTGAAGTGCCCAGTATGTATACCAAGCCTTAGGTCAATATGTGCTGATCATTGGTTTAGCTGAGTTTCATGCGGGTGGCTACTCCATGTCGATCCTTGAAGTGTGTACATTCTCAATGTTTTGACGTCACATCTTGGTACTCTATGATGGAGCAAACGACTACCTGGCTGTGTCCTGTTTGCGAAAGACAACTGGACTACCGGGAGCTTATTATCGATGGGTGAGAGTTTTTCCCTTCTATTTTCCCGTGACTGAACGACGTTACACACTGATAGTTACTTTGATGAAATTCTCAAGACAGTGCCTGACAGTATTGAAGACGTCATTGTGGAAGCTGACGGCGAATGGCATACAGCAGATAACAGATATGGCAGCCCAGCCTGGAGAGCCAAGAATTCTGTCATCATACCTGCTCAAATGCTGAAAAAAGAGGAGAGCCCCCCACCCGTCAAGCTTGAGCCAGAAGTCGGCATGAGTAAACTCAATGGTCAACAAAAGACGGATGTTTCTTATATCTTGTTGTCGGATGATGATGAAGACGAGGTTCAGAAGGAGCTTTCAACGTCTTACAGCGCCGATCATTCTATGAACTCGACTCCTCAGCGACCGGGTCAGGACAAAGCACCCAACGTGATTGACTTGACGCTGGACTCTGATGATGATGAACCTGCTCCCGCTCAGTCTGGAAAGCGCAAGATGACTGAGGCTGCACTCGGGCCCACTTCACCAACTGAGCCAATATGGAAAAAAGGTCGCCATGAATTCGATTATCAACTTCCTTCCATTACAACACTCCCTAACCCGGCATCGAGTCCGCACTTTCGACAATCGGCGTTAAGTAATGGTAATCAGCTTCCACCACCTCATCCTGTCAACCCTGGCTCCCCTCCACGTTTTTCTCATTACTCGGGGACCTCTACGACATCTACTCCCCTCTACAACAATCTTCCAATCCGTGGCAATGGCCCTACACCCGGTCCCCTTCAGCTACCGCCTCTGCCTCCCCATCGCCAGAGTGGTCAACCTCGCTGGCCGTAGTTTCGCTCGCACCACCTTAGCTTTTGACGTAATTTACTTATGGCCTAATGCGCACGCCCATGTAATTTATGCATCACAATAGGATTTTTGACTGTAATGCTATGATTACAGCTGAAGGCGGTGTGGCGGTGTGTTTCGAGTTGATCGGCTCTAGGGTCGCCTTAGCCGGGAAACCAGCGGACTTTGAATCTCTCCCGGTGCTTCCCGAGTGCTTTTTGACATGCGAAGTTTTAACAACTCATCACCTTTTACTCTTTCTCCTACCTTCACCTCTCCTACCTTCACCTCTACTCACTCTTCCCGTTAACCCTTAAAAATGGCTGAAGTCAAGCAGGGTAAGAGCGCCAAGGAATTCACAAGTAAGTATGGGCAGTTCCTGGAAATATCATGAAGGAGTGTTGAGCAGTTTCTGTCTTGTGCAGCCGATTTCCTCATGGGTGGTGTCTCTGCTGTAAATATACTGGCATTTACTCCTCCCTGCGAGTCTTTTGAAGCATTGTTTGTAGGCTGTCGCTAAAACAAGTGCTGCTCCCATCGAGCGTATCAAGCTCCTTGTTCAAAACCAGGATGAGATGGTATGACCTGGCATTTCATATCTTTTCATTTTATGTTAACTTGTCACATGTCTTTTAGATCAAGCAGGGCCGTCTTTCCGAGCCATACAAGGGTGTCAGTGACGCCTTTGTTCGTACTTATCGGAGCGAGGGGGCCGTTGCCTTCTGGAGGGGAAATACTGCCAACGTTATCCGTTACTTCCCTACTCAGGCCCTTAACTTTGCTTTCAGTGATTCTTTCGTTATCCAATGTTAATGTCTTCGTTGTTGACGAAATCTTCAGAGGACTACTTCAAGGCTATGTTCGGGTTCAAAAAGAATGAAGGCTATTGGAAATGGTTTGCTGGCAATGTCGCCTCCGGTGGTGCCGCTGGTGCCTCTTCCCTACTCTTCGTTTACTCCCTAGATTATGCTCGTACACGTCTCGCCAACGATGCCAAGTCCGCTAAGGGTGGAGGTGAACGCCAGTTTAACGGTTTGGTTGATGTTTACAAGAAGACGTTGGCTTCCGATGGTATTGCCGGACTTTACCGAGGTTTCGTCCCCTCCGTCGTCGGTATCGTTGTTTACCGTGGTCTGTACTTTGGTGTCTATGATTCGCTCAAGCCCGTCGTTCTCGTCGGTGCTCTTGAGGGTTCGTTCTTGGCTTCATTTTTCCTTGGTTGGGGTGTCACCGTCGGTGCTGGTCTTGCTTCCTATCCTCTTGATACCATTCGGTACGTTGCCTGTATTGTTTCTATTGTCAGTGTTGCTCATAGATGTGTAGTCGTCGCATGATGATGACTTCTGGAACCGGGCACAACTACAGGTCCATGGCTCACGCTGGCTCTGAGATCATCAAGAGGGAAGGTGCAAAATCTCTCTTTAAGGGTGCTGGTGCCAACATTCTACGCGGTGTTGCTGGTGCTGGTGTCCTTTCACTCTACGACAAACTTCAAGAAGTCTTGTTCGGCAAGGTCTACAAGGGAGGTTCTGGGTGAACGGTTCACTAGGTTGCTATTTCCATATATACACTGCGCATAGACTGTCATTTTTATCACCCCTTGGGTATTCTACTATACCCTGATAAAAGTTAGTACTTGAATTTAGTGCGGATAATTGCCCTCTTTCGTGAGAGATAAATGGTCAAGCTAGTTGATTGGAAACAAGGTACTTGGCATTGCCACTTGGTATACAATTGTCTTCAAATTGTAGATAATACTTGGCTTTGCTTTTTTGTTCCTCAGTCTCTTCTGGTGATGTCGGCCTGGCTTTGTCATTATGCTCGATCCAAAGAGAGTTTTCCGTCGTTCTGAATGTCAGGTAACTCGTGAGAATTTGTGGTTGGCTCTGATTATTGATGAACTGTGCAAGTGCTTGACTGGGCATGCGTTATATATTCCGTCCATTATGCCTGTTTCGGCGGGCGTATGCGACACTGAACACGCCTGCAGAAGTCAACGCGAACCCTGTCGTTCTCAGGTCATACCAAAATGAGTGTATTCAATCTTGCCTGGAGGCTCTCGCATCGGGCATCACTAGAATTGGCGTGTCTCTACCAACCGGCTCAGGAAAGACAACTGTCTTTCTTTCTTTGCTCTCTCAGGTCCCTTCACCCCCCTCAAATCCAAATGCTACGCGGTCGCTTGTCATTGTCAACAGCATTGAACTTGCAAGACAATCTGCAGAGCAAGCAGCTCGACTGTTCCCCAAATGGTCCGTTGAGATTGAACAGGGAACCAAGCATTGTGCCACAGGTTTGGCGGATGTGTACGCCCCATCACTTGTCTCTGGTCCAATTGTTTGACATGACCAAGTACTGTCGCCACTTATCAGACCTTGACACGCATGGATAGGTCTAAGAAATTTGATCCTAACTACTTGAAGGCAATCATCATTGACGAAGCACATCACTCTGCCGCTCCTTCGTATGCTGTTTTCTTATCTAAATGTTGGATCTTCGCTGATGGCTGGTCAGCTACCGCAAACTCTTGTCTCAGTTCGACCGAAATATTACTTACCCCGACCACTTTATCCAGACCCACCTCTCACACCCTATCCCAATCATTGGATTCTCTGCCACTTTCAGTCGTCATGATGGTTTAATGTTGGGCTCGGTATTTGATCAGATCGTGTATCACAAGGACTTTCTGGATATGATCAGAAACCAATGGTGAGTTCAAAGATTGCCTTTTGTCCTGCTCATTGACCAACATGCCCTTAGGCTTTGTGACATTCGATTCACCAGTGTCAAAGCGAATCTCAGACTTGACACAATTCCTTTGAATTCTCAGACAGGAGATTTCAATACGACAAGCCTCGCGAATCAAATTAATATCGAGCCCTTGCGCGAGTTGGTTGTCAAAAGCTGGATTGATCGAGCTTGTGAGGTTCTCTTTCATCATCATAACCCCTTATGTTGATTTCCTTAGCGGAGCGGAAGTCTACCCTCGTTTTCTGTGTCAACATTGATCATGTTCATGCTTTGACGAGAACATTCAGGAACTTTGGCATAGATGCACGTGGCATCGACTCGCAAACAGGTATTGCTGAACGCAAATCACTTATTTCGCAATTTAAACAAGGAGAGTTTCCAATACTGGTTAATTGCGGTTTGTCCACATTGCCCTTGTCGGATTGTTCTTGTCCATTCACCAAGAAAATAGCCATCTTGACTGAAGGTACTGATATACCGAATATTGACTGTGTTGTTCTTGCAAGACCTACGCGGTCGCCAAATGTATACGCACAGATGGTAAGTCCCACTCCACTAAATACTACAATACGGCTGGCTGATCGATACCGAAGATTGGACGAGGAATGCGGTTATCCCCCTCCACTGGAAAGGAAGATTGCCGCATTATGGACTTTGTAGATGTTACTTCCAGGTTGAATGTGGTTTCATTGCCCAGCCTCTTTGGTTTAGACCCTGCGGAGATAGAGGATGAAGGTAAGGTATCGACCTCTATCGCATACTATCCCTACTCACCTCCTCTATACCCAGAGAATGTAGAGACTCTCGAAGCCAAGTCTCAAGCCAAAAATATGCCTATGGCTGGCTCCGACCCCCAACATGCGGGTTTGGAATCCGTCACTTATACTGACTTCAACGATCCATTTTTACTTATGGACAACATGTTCAGCGCTCCCAATATGTTCAGGATCAGTCACAATGCTTGGGTAGGGTGCGGAGACAACATATATGTTCTACCATGCCTACAGTATGGAGATGTCAGGATTCAGCTCATACAAGATAAAGACGGTAAATGATCTGTTTGCTTGCCGTGTATTCAGTGTCACATTATTGATATATTCAGACCAGGAGAAATTCAGCGGCTACTTTCTTCCTCAACTAGGACCAAAACTGACCAAGACCAAAAGTCTTCCGAGTTATCTACGCAGAAGGAATATACTTGAAGCTCAAACTCTTGAAGAGGCAATCAAGGGCTGTGATACTTATGTAGCGAAGCAAGTGCTCAAAGGCAAGTTGAGCCGTGGGTAAGCGTTTCCTGAATCAGTGATTTTATTGATGATTCTAAGCTCTGAATTCAGCGTATTGCGGACAGCAAGGTGGAGATCGGATCCTGCAACAGATCCCCAAAAGAAATTCGTCTCATCCAAGTGGAAAAATATGCAAAACATGACAAAGGAAGACATGGAAAAGAGGATAAAGAGCCTGACTAAAGGAGATGCAGCAAACATAATAACACGGTTGAAACACGGTGCCCAGGTAAGCGACTTAAAGTTTGCGTAGGACTTGTTATTGAACATCATCTAGTCTCGCATGACGAAGAAAATGAACGAATTGAGGAAGAGTCAGAGTGAGCAAACCAGGCTAGCAAAGTATAAAGTGCAGGTGGGACCCATCGTAAATTAGACCTCAGATTTTTCTTGTATACTAGACTATACTATACTTCTATACCAGATAAATTTAGATTGCCGAGGATTGGAGCTTCAGGACATCGGAGAGCAATGGTGAGACCGCCAGATTGCTCTGGAGAGTCAAGATTGCTGCCTGTTGTGCGGAGGTAATCATTTGCTCTAGATCGCTGGGGTTGTGGAAGACTTTAAGATCTTGAGACAGTGATGCAAGGACGGTGCCAACAAATGAATCTCCAGCCCCTGTTACACTTGTCACACTGTCGACGACCAACCCAGGGAAATGCTGGAGGACAATGATTTCCTTGTTGTTCCCCTGTGCTACAATGTAACGAGCTTGTGGGTTGCTCCGTTCCCTGCCCCATGGAGAGGTAGTTACATCCTTCGCGCTAATGCGCATAACACATATCGCGCCGCGCTCACCACATTTGATGATTATATGTTGGAAGAATGGAAGAAGGTGGATGGCCATCTGAGCGATTCCTTGGTCTATTATGAAGGACATCGTGCCCTTACCAACATCAAGGTCTGTGATATTTCTTCTCGCAAGTTGTTCCAAATCCATTCGGAACGCCGAGTTAAGTCCCATACCATCGATACAGGACCACCAGTACGGGCTGGACAGGAAGTTGTAGGGCTCGACTTGAATTGAGTTGTATACATGGATGAGTTCGAGAATGTTGGGAGAAAAGAAGGCGATAGGAGGTCCAGAAATGTCTCGTGTAGCTAGAAGAGCTTCAATGGAAGGAAATATGGATGTAGATTTCATGACGGAAGTAGGTTCACTTCACTGGAATCAACAAAGTGGATACATCTGGATAGCAAACTTGTACTCACAAGAAGACTGTAATTTGTAAATATAGTAGCTTGACAACTCAATCAAGAGAACACACCTTGAATATTGTGCTTGTCACAGTAGCTGACCACACCTTTAATAGCTGTTGGTGACAAATTTCCGTCAATAGCCACAATTTTGGGAATATGCCTTCGTAACTGAGGTATAATCTACCCTTGTTCAATGAACTCGTCTTTAATTGGAAGAGAAGGTATACCTGCTCGTCAATAAGTGCATGAGTGATTTCCATATCTGCCACCCCTCCGACTAGGTTTCCAGCACTATCTATGACCATATTACAGACAGCTGTACTTCGATCATTTCTCAAAAGGCCATCGGTTCGCATGCCCAATTTTTCTGTTTCTTCAACTAGAAATTTGCCGAACCCGTCCTCACCGACCGTGGAAACCAACAGACACGAGGTTTGAAGCTCTTGTGCGGCCAAGATACGGTGAGCCGCTTCCGCCATGTTGCGAGCTACACCACCTATGGACAGCGAAACCTTTCCAGGAGCCGTGGAATTTTTCGCCAGAGAGGGATCAGTGCTCGGATCCGCTTGAGCAGTGATATCAACTGCTGCAGAGCCAACTACGATGAGGTCTGCGGGTGGCTGAATCGCGAGAATGAACAACAGATTTGTAGAAAAAGCGGACTGCGTACCAAGGTGACATCACCTGCTTTGGTGGTCGAAGTCATAGAAATCGTAGGACTGGTGGTTGTTGCGACACCATCACTTTCAACAAATTGTGGAATAAACGAAGTGATACTCGGATGGTCCTAGAATACCCAGGGTGAGATATTTGAACCCAATTTGAACAAGCGCAAACCATACATCATAACCATTGGCCAATTTAGCATACTGAACGGCAATTTGACCGCCTAATGGTAGGCTCAGATTGATATCATTAAGGCAAAAAAAACCACTCACCGACACTAGCGGTATTTCTCAGAAGAGCAAGATTGGAGCTCATTGAATCTCCCTTTGTGAGTTCTGCCACACGGGCCAGGAGCCAAGGAGTGACCTCCTTCCCGCGCTTGTTCATCCCGTTAACTTCCGATTCCGTAACCGCCTGCTCAACTAGCCTTTGGATTTCTACCCCTTTCTTTTCGCACTCGCGAGGAATAGGGACGGCGAAAAGTGCACCATTCTCCAGTCCTAGCTGCCTTTGCGAGACTGAACGACGTTCATGAAAACTGTATTGATGGTGATGGTGGAATATCAGACTTACAAAGTAACTTGGCTGCTTGTAGAGGGTCTTCTACATTCCAGGGAACCTACACCCATGAGGTGTGGAAAGGACAATTAAGATTGTAGCCGCTTACAGTATGGCCGCTCTTCCGTGAAAAGAAAGCTGGAAAATCCCGAGTTCCTCCGTACGCCACAACCGGCACACCCAAGGTTTCCTAGAGAGATTTGAATGTATGAATGGAGAAAAGAAGACTAAGCGCCTGTGACTGACAAGATACTCCAATGTCCTGTTGACCGATAAATGCTTTGATCAACTCTGGAGCTGGGGGACATATACCTTCCGATGTCTAAAATTGATTTAACACCAGCCGACACCAGCCCAACAGGACAGCGCGTTAGTTCATGGAGGTCGGCTGATATGTCCATTGCTGAACAGCATAAATTGATGGTTAAGCCACTCAGTTTCTTACCAACTCACATGTTTCTCCACCGCGATGAACACCGCCCAAACTAGAAGTCGTACTTCATCTTGTATGCCCTTATCTCTCAAGAAGAGATGACATACCCTCCAGTTGCAAAGACCTGTAAACAGGAGGGTAAATTCTGTTGCTGGAAATACAGATGGTTGAGGCGTACCTTGATACCAGCCAAGGCAGAGAAAATCAACGTAGCACTACAAGTTGTACCTGCACATCCAGTGTCAAGACTACAACGACCTATTTTCAATCGACAAACCTCCATCAGCCTTGATAGCAAGTACTGGACCAATGTCCCTTCTGGACAGTTTAGCTTTCCTTCTCGTTGGATCAGCAAGTCGTTCGATCTCATGCTTTTCTAAGCCAATCTTTATTCTTCCATCAATCACACCAATGGTAGCGGGAATTGACCCTGTCGAATGTACAATTTGCTCAAGCTCGAGACCAATTTCGAGATTGGTTGGGTGAGGCAGACCATGAGTGATAAGGGTAGTTTCAAGGGATACAACAGGTTTTCCGGAAGAAAGGGCCTCTTCAACTCCCGGGTGAACGTCGATGGGAGCATTGGAACGTTCGGCAACGGAAAGACGTGAGAGACGACGTCGCAGGCTGCTTGCCCAACCCCTGTGCGTAGAATACGCACGACGTGCCAATAACAATAACATTGCGTCAATGATAGAAGGGTCAAAGTGATTCTGAAGCTCACATCGTCACGCGTTCTCATGTCATTACGTCCTGCTACATCAACCGAGAGCTCAGTCAAGATCCCGGAAGGAACGATTTCTATTTCTTACACCCTCGACATACAAGAGATCATCAGATCAGTACAAGATGACACTGCTGGCGCAACTGCTGTATTTATCGGTATGTTGGACCCAACATAACCAGATGATCGTCGACTTGACACTGTGATAAACAAGGTACTACACGCAATTCCTTTCAAGGTCCGCCCTAGCACTAATTGCCGGGCTCAATGAATAACATTCTGCCAAGGCAAGACTGTAGCAAGGCTAGAATACCAAGCATACACAAAATTGGCACTCAAGACTATCACTGATATCGTTCGTGATACCGCTAGCTCCATCACACGATCAGAGCATGCTTCACCATATGTGGCGCCTCTTGTTCGCTGTGCGGTCCATCATCGAATCGGTATAGTACCTGTTGGAGAGCCATCCATCGGTGTGCTCGATTGTTGGCCTGTGAAGCCCGCTCGACTAATGGACGTGTCACAGTCATCGCCGTCTCGTCTCCACATAGAAAGGAGTCCTTCCTGGCGTGCGAGAAGATACTGGAAGACGTCAAACGAAAAGCACAGATCTGGAAGCAAGAATTCTATGAAGGGGAGGATGAAAGTACTGCCCAATGGAAGGAAAATCACTGAAGATCCAATTCGTCCAGATAAAAATGATGAGACCATTTGGAAAAGTAGACGTGCTAATCAATCTTCCAGTCTTTTGTGACAATGTCATCCTCGGAGCCAACAAAGAGCTCAACAGACCAAATGACAAGAGTAAAGAAAATGTTCATCCACCTCCACCATATTTGAGATGAATGATCCAGCACTGCAACCCTAGGTCAGAGTGGAAGGCTACCCAAACACATGAAACATACAGAGAAGTTGGGAGTAAACCGTGATGAAAATCAATTGACGATACGTCAGGAGCACACGAGTGAGCATCGACGTCTGTAAATAACCTCAGAGAAAGCTGTGTAACTCCAGTACATACACTTACTGGACAATCGGTCCATCCGTCATCAGCACCCTCCTCTGGTTCCCAGGTATCTACACCAATTGTGGGTATGATCCGAGATGCAAGGTGTAAAATAGTTAGACGGTATAGCAAGGCGATGAGCACGGGCTTTGGCAACGTGTTGATCATAAAGTTCAGCAGAGTCTGAAAATGTGGGTATATGTTTGGAAGCAAGGGCACACTGAGCCAGATGTGAATTGACGGAAAAGGTACCCGTACAATGTACAACTTACTAGGAAGCTATTGGGTCGGCAAAGGACTTTTGGTCAAAACCACAGAGCCATACATTATAAGCCAGCACGACCGCTAAGCCAGATGACTCTATGATGTTCGTCCGTCGTGAAACGAATCCAATCAATGTCAAGAAGACAAATGCTGTGAGTGCAACTCCAAGAAGGGTGGATGATAGTGGCGATGAGGCGGCATTTGGATATGACTGGATTCATTCCTAAATGAGCAATCTTTAAGCCATGCGACCAGACTCACTACGACAATCCACCAGGCAGAAGCTACATACGCCACTGCAGCAGCTACCAAAAATACGAACTGATAGCTCTCTCCTTTATATACCAACTTTTTTCCCTCTTGCCCCAACTTCTGCACCACGAGTAGACTCGAGAGACCCTCCATTACAATAAACAATGGCCCGAAGAAACTGAGAGCCATTCCCCAACAGTTCACCGCAAGAGCGAGATATGGGTTCACAGAAGAAGAAAAGACATTGAAGCAGACAAGGAGCAGGAAAGGGTGTATCGGTACCTGCAGAACCGAGAGGGCTTCTGACCCCCACAACAGTGCCAGAGTCCCGTGAATGAATGCATGAATACAAAGTAGTATTGAAAGGAGGAGAAAGGCTTGTTTTGAGAGTGTTGCAAGAGTGAGAGGAAGAAATATAAGAATTTGGAGTACGGTTGAGAGCCTGAAATTGTTGAGGACAAACTGACCACACTGGCAGTATAACATATACCATACCTCGCCGTTCCAGAAACCGCACTCCACATAATCCATGGATTCAACATTTTAAGCCCTAGGGTGATGAAAGGATGAAAATACAAAGTCAAAGGGGGAGAAGAAAGGACATGAGTGCTAATTAATACTGTTTTGACAGTCCGACCTTTGTGACGCTCCATTTATGACGTGGCGTACATGGATTAGATTTAGCTCGAATACGATACAAAAAGATATCAATTATTCTGGTATGAGTACATCGTCAACCACATAACAAAACAAAAAACATTGAAAAACGGTAATAGGACAAGAAATCTAGTGAGTCACGCGTCTAACTTGAGAGCTCTGATGGAATCATGAGCGTGTTTGCTTTGATGAGGATTCAATAGACCTTTCTCCTCGGCAAATTCAGTGTCGCGGGTAAGCGATGCAGGATCGGATGGAGGGACATAATACTTGTCAATAATCGGAATTTGTAGTAGATTCATCTTGGGAGTAACAACCACCATGTGATTTGTCTTTATTTCCATCCAATCGGCTAGTTCCGATTCAGGTAAGCTATATGGCATAACACGACTTGTCTCTTACCTCTTTCAAAGGTCAAGGGTTCACTAGCAATCATAATAATGTTCTCCCGCTTGTCCGATTTTGTCATTCTGTAATGACCACCTTCAGCGTACTCATTGAACTCAGTCCCAGACGAGAACCACTGTAGTTGAAGCATCAATACAAAGTCGAAAGTCATGAGTGCGAGAAATCATACCAAGGAAGCAGCCTCGTCCTTCCTTGATGATATGTAGCGGGTGACAACTATGTTGGAGCCGTCGGTAACACAGAAATTCATCAAGCTAGGTTCGGTCACACCAACGTCTTCAGCATATTTGTTTAGTGAAGCGATCGTATCAAGCATTGCTTTGCGCAGAATTTCTGATGAAAATGACCGAGCATTAGGGTTAGGTAGCTGAATTAGGAGACCAGTGGGTGAATAAATTACGATTGTTTCAATAAATATCTGACCTTAGACAAGAGGAGTGCAAATGACCACTCAGAATCAGTGTTTCCTTTCACAATAGCGAATATGTCATCTGACAAATCAGCTTGTAGACGACGCTTAAACAGCGGGAAATCTGTGATATTGCCGTTGTGCATAAACTATCGCAGAAGTCAGTTTCTTCGGCTCTCCGGAGAGCCGAAGATATCGCACCATTAGGTTACCATATGTGAAGGGGTGGCAATTGTCCAGTGACAGTGTCCCAGCAGTCGTGGCACGGACGTGAGCACTGGGAAAGAGGCATGCAACTTAATGATCTGAACAGAGGGCGGGCATAGTGCGTACAATACGAGAGGTGACTTGATTTTGACCGCCAACCGTGCAAGATTGGCATTGTTCCATGCCTACACAAAATTCAATTAGAGTCGAAGGATGGACTGCAAGGGCTTACAGGGGTGACAGACGTAAAGATGCAAGGTTGCCCGCCGAGTTCGGGATCATACACAGAGTCATACCAGCCTATTAGGATATCATAAAGCTATTTGACGAGGTTTGATGTTATTGCGAGCATACCAACACCAAATCCATCTCCATTCATTGGTCGCCTGTTGTCTAGTCGCAATCTAGAATCGAAGGCTTGGTTAATGATGGAGTGGCATGGTCGTGTGAGAAGCTAGTCAGAGGCCGAAACTCAGCCTCAGCCTCATAGGATGCCTAGAAATAAGACGGATGCTTACATGGGATAGTTGTACCGGTGACGTTCCTTTATAAATGACAAATCGACACATTGTTGAGGACAAGGGAAAAGAATTGTGATGTAAGGTATTTCGCTCAAAAGGGGTAATCTTCTGTCACCTGAAGCTCTATCAAACTTATAGTACACTACATCATCTTTTCTTATTGATTCCGGGAATCCTCTCTAATTCTCTTGACATTCAAAATGTCTCTCCGGGGCATGGCACTCAGATAAATTCTTTCGGACGCTTATTTGAATCACCACCCGTCTCATCATAGACCATACCAGCGACACGATAGGCCAGTTCTAGAATATTCATTGGACTACCAACTGCAGCACAAACGAGATACGCACCATCAGCTCCGATACGAGCATTTGCCTCTGCATAAACACGGACGACGTCCTCAGTTCCACTAGGCCGGACGAAGGTGCGCCCTCCATCATATTTGCGGACGAGTTCATCAATCCTCCGCTGAAGTCCCGGTGGATCAGTAAGACGACGTTCCGCGTCAGTGGTAACGAATTTATTCCTGCTAGTCACAGCAACTTTGACCAAACGGTTCGGCAAGTCTGTGTACAAAGAGTCCCATTCAATTCCGGAGTACGACTTGTGAGCGAGCACAACTTCAACCAGGAGCATATCGGATAATGCATCACCGACAGTCTGGTTGATAAGTTTAGTCAAATTAATTATATGATTGAGAGCAGTCAGCTGAGCAGGAGTATTCGGCTCATATCTCTCCAGTATCTCCAGTGTGTTACGGGAGAAGAGGACTGTCCCATGACCGTTAGCCTCGAAGTATACACCAATATCGAAGCTTTCCGCAGCTTGATGAAGATGCTTCACCCCTGTAGGGACACATTTGACGGGCAGCCACTGGGGAAGAATCAATTCCAATCTGAACAGCGCCAGTGAACTAGATCCTGGACACACCTGCGTGAGATATTTGGTTGATGCGCCATTCGCATAGGCGGTTTGTACAATGCCAACTCTGATCATGTTCTGCAGGCCGGCTAACCTTACGAGATCGACGATAAACGCGGCAACTAGGGAGGCGATTTTATCGCCATCCAGCATACGGAACTGCCTCTTCTCGTTCATGTAGAAATACATGAGGCGGTCGGCATCACCGTCAAGACTACACCCTCTTTGACCTGCAGTCAACTTTCCTTCCAAAGAGGGTGGTAATTGCTGCGTCGTCTTCACGTAGTCAGCTCCACAAGTGTGATTGAGAGCTCCGGGGGTTACGGTCGAGGTGTTCTCCAAGATTAAGGGTAGCGTATCACCCAGATGATCCTTTAGGGTTTCAGCAGCCTGTGTCCCAACACCGTTGGCACAGTCAACGAGTAAAGGGCTTATTTTTGGCCTGCCTGCCTAAAGGTGAAGGTGAGCCAGTTTCGAAGATTAAATGAGCCATTGACTTACAACCAACTTTTTGAAAGCATCTGTCATCCTTTGAAAATAACCTAATTCCGTAGGTTCTCCGAGGTCTTTTGTGTTAGTGGCCCTGACTAGGTAATGTAGGATCGGTGTTGTCGTGATGCCTGCGTCGCGACCTTCCGCACCGACAACACCAAGCCCGTCACGGAGGGCGGCGACGAGCGACTCGCCAGTAGGGCGAGTGTCGCGGCCGTAGATGACTAGAGCAGGCCTCGATGTATTGATGTTCAAAGTCTCGACGATGTATTGGATAGTATTGACGAGTTCCACTGAGTTACGTGCATTAGCCAGGATAGTGGCATGGGCCTCCCAGCTGGCCTCGAGCATCTCTCCGCGAGGATCTATGAGCTTCACACCATTATCCTGGCACAGTTATGAGCATACAATTTGAAAACCAGACAATGGACTGCACTTGTTCAGGGTTATGAGATGCGGTGATCATAACACCGATGGCATGGCTATTGTGCTTCATGCTTCGAAGGGCAGCCAAAATGCCAATACGAAATACGACTGAGTCAAGGCGATTACCACTTTAATACAATGGTATTTAGTGATATGATCGCTTTAAAGAGGGGCAGCAATGCCTACAGCGTCCTGAAGCCAGCAGTCCCATACTGATACTGATAGTAAGTAGGTTTAGGATGTTTGTCAGAGAATTGGGAGATGGTCTTGTAGTCGAGGGGCATCTGGTCTACAGGAGGATGAAGGGAGGATGAAGGGAGACTTGAATAGTGGTAGATGAGGTCATCTGACCGATAATAAAGCTGTGGCAGTGACGCTCCCTCTGCTACCATCAATGCCTGCAAGATCTCCCGCTCAGACCCTCCTAGACAAAGCTGACAAAAAAGCTAATTCATCGACCGGATGGTTTTCCTCTGCATCAACCAAGTTTGAGGAGGCAGGCGATCTGTATCAACAAGCTGCCAATAGTTTCAAGATCGAGAAGCTGTACAAAGAGGCTGGAGATGCCTTCTCGCGCGAGGCGGAATGTCGAGAAAAGTGCAAGGAAACGAATGACGCCGCGAATGCCTGGTGGAATGCTGCCAAAGCGTACAAGAAGACCCACCCCGATCGTGAGGCTTGCCTTGCTTGTTCTTCCACTTTGCCTCATATCTAGCTCACAGTCGCCATACAGGCATTAATTCAAACAATCACACATCTTTGCCAGTCTGGTCGCTTCCGGCAAGCAGCCGATCGTGAAAAGGAAATTGGTCAGATTCATCTACAGGAGTTTCATGATCTCGGAAAGGCTTGTGACAGTTTTGTCCGAGCCGGGGATTGGTATGCACAAGAAGACGCTGCCGCGCAAGTATCCTTTGCCACCATCCTTTCCAAGTTATACTCATTGGTGAACACAGAACAGCCAATGCTTGCTACAAAGATGCGGCTGATTTGTTGGCAGAATTGGACCAGTTCTCACAAGCAATTGCTCGTTACGAACAGGTGGCTGATCACTCGCTGAATTCTGCATTGACAAAATACAGCGTGAAGGAGTACTGGCTTCGAGCTCTGCTCTGTGCCCTAGCAATGAATGTATGTGTTTGACCCCTCTTTTTCTGCTGTTTCTCATGATGGTTTAGGATATCGTGACTGTCAAACGTAACGTGATCAAGTACGGCAACCAGGATAGCACATTCCCGAGCACTCGGGAAGCCAAGTTTGCAACTACAATAGCAGAAGCAGTGGAAGCTAATGACCAAGATATGTTCACGGCTGCCGTCGGAGATTATGACTCTGTGACCAGGCTGGATAACTGGAAAACAGCCATCTTGCTCAAGATTAAGCGAAATCTTGAGCAACCCGGCCAAGATTCTGGATTTGGTGGGCTTGTGTAGAATAGCTAGTCGTCTCCTACTGATCTGCTTTTTGAACTGAACCTACGAATTTCTGTGAAGTGATATTTGATCACGCAATAGACTGTCACTGTCACTGTAGACTTTGCATATCCGGTAACCATCCGGTAACCATGGGCTTCCTTGCAGCTCTCGTTCTGCGTGTCCTGCATTTTTTCTATGCGCTATCACTTCTCATTCATTCGTTTTGGTCTCATCAGACTCGTCCATCTCCGCAACCATTGTGTACTCCGCGCCGACGTGTTCCAAAAAACCTCGCTCTCGTTTTCGCTGGAGACAAGAATCTGCCTCGCAATGTACTCGAAAAAACTATTCTTCAGAGCTGTGTGAATGTTGTGGAATGGTGTCAGACCTTGGGGATATCAAAGCTGACTATTTATGAGGAACACGGTATGGATTGTCTAACTTGGATCAGGACGTCGTTTATATGCTCTCTTTAGGTTTGGCCCTCGAACTTGAATCACAGATCCGCGACAGAATAGCTAGTCATGATCCTAAAATGCTTTCAAACGATACTAACAACAAATATCAGCCTCTGACACCACTAGAATCGCATCAGCTTTCTCCCTGCCATAGTGTAAGCGACTTGTTTACTCCTGGAACTCCTTCGCCTCATAAAACTGATCCAGACAGGTCATCACGGTATTGTTCCAGTGTAATTGGAGTCTTAATCGACCTAACATACTAACCCAGCACTACAGCCCATCTCCTTATGTCTCCTTTCGTCCAGCTCCTCTAAGACAAAAATAGCAAACCTAGCCCGGTCTCTGTATCTTGATATCAGACACAACTCAAGGAAAGGTGAACAAAGAGCTCAAGTAATCAACGATTTTTCCTTGGAGGTGAACACAGTGAATACTTTGCTTGAGGGTACGCTCTGCCTCACGTTCTATTCGTCCTGCTGACTGGCTTAGCCAATGTCGATGGGTTTTCTTCGCCGGATTTCATGATTATTCATCCCATCAACCTTTTGCCACATAATCAGGCACCATTCGAATTCCACGGTTTTCCTCCTTGGCATATGCGACTGACAGAGATGTAGTGAGTAGCTAGTGTCGTCTGATGTCTGGCATCATTCAAAGCCCTGGCTATCCTCAGCTTCAATCAGCGATGGCAGCACTGGCTGGGAAGCTGCGTGACTCCGAGCCCAATGGTTTTGGATGAGATTAGTTTCAGAGAGGCATTGGATGAGTTTGCCTTGGCAGAAATGCGCTTTGGGAGGTAGCACATGTAACCATATGCAAGTCGAAGAATTTCAATAGCTTCCGAGAGTGCTTGCCCAATTCTCATGCAATGCAGAATAGTGCACTTTTACTGGCACTCTCTAGTTGCGTTTTGTTTCGTGTCGCAGGGTCACTATGTTCGCTATGCGATTGCTGTGAAGAAAGCTATTGTATGCTGTCACTTGTTACATGTATGAATATGAAGGACTGATGATTCAGGTGGCCAACAGAAAATATTGATGTCCGATCTGTCAAAGCAGAGATGTCGTATTTATGGCTGACTTCTGGATGAGAGATATCCCATCCTTCGAGACATCTTTGTTCACTCACTCACGTCCACGCCTCCATGCAAATGTCTGGGCCAGCGCCACTACCCTCAACACTCTCTCGCAGTTCTTCCAATTCTCCACATCGTGTCTCAACAGATCCAACGTCTGAGGTTGGCAAGGAATCGCTGCGACCTCACATGAAAAAGAGAATCATCGTTTGCTGTGATGGGTGGGTTCCTGCACACCCACGAGCGCTTCTAATTGATTCTCTCACATAGCACATGGCAAGACGGAATGTCAGAACACCGCTCTAGATTTTCTAATGTCCTTGCAAGTCATGTTCCACTATATGCTATTGTCATGACAATAATGAGTCTTTTAACCTGCACAGCGTTTGGCAAGAGCCATCAATCACGAAGATGAACGCCAAGATGCTTTGGACCCTGATAACTCCGACAAGTACAGGTACAACAAGTTTCCCATCCAACAGATCGTCTTTTATCAGTCCGGTATTGGAACCGAGAACAACCTATGGTCAGAATACGTAGATGGTAAGATGACATCTGATGTCTTGTCAGAATTTTGTTTACGCTCCTCATCCTCAGGTGCTACCGGGGCTTCTTTAGGTAGATCAATATACACTGATCTGTTGGAAGACCTGTCGCTAACGATCTAAAATTAAGCTTACAAAGTTGAAGAGGCATATGTGTTTATTGCCCAGTATGTGTTTCACTCCGTGTTTCAGCTGTTCCCTGATATCCACGAAATAGTAATTACTGTCCTGGAGATGACGTGAGTTGCATTGTTCCTCCAGTGCGTTCCCATAGCTGATTCTTTGAGTTCTAGATCTATCTTTTTGGTTTTTCGAGGGTAAGTAATCGCATCAGGTGGCAAGGACACTCATGATACCAACATAGGGTGCTTATACTGCCCGAATGGTGGCCACGCTTGTTGTACGTGCTTGCCGCTGATCAATCATTGGGATGCTTCTACTGATCTCCACTGTTAGGCAGAAATCGGCATTTTGGATCGACAGGATATGGATCGTTTCGCCGAGATCTTTGTTAACCTTCAGCGGCGAGGAATGGAAAATAATTCAGAAGGTTGCCTTAGCGTTTGAACGTTCTTGAACTGCTCCGAACTAATTGTATTCAGAACTCGGGCCCATTGAGAGGAGTTTGGCTCCTTGGCTGGATCCAAAATCCAAAGGCAAGCAACGTATCAATGTTGACAAGGATGGGTTTAGCATCAGGTGGATTTTCTTTCTTGTAGGATCATCTATGGTTCTGATTCTTCCGTGTAGATGTGTTGGAGTATGGGATACTGTTGGTGCACTTGGTCTTCCTAACGAACTTGTCGCCAAGAACCCGAAGATCAAACTCTTCGGCTTTAGTGACCCTGGAAAACTCGGGACTCACATACGATTTGCATTCCAAGCCCTTGCATTGAACGAGCGGAGGGTAGATTTTGTGAGTGTGGCTAAACCTGTGGATGTCTGGAGCTCACATACACTACAGAATTGCAACAAGTTTGAGCAGACTAGTGTTGGACGCAGGAAAGGACAGGTCCTGAAGCAGGTACGTAGTTTTCTGTGGAAGCAGCTTGCTCGGTCTAAATTTCATTAGTGCTGGTTTCCAGGCAAGGAATTCTTTCCAAACAGCATGGTCGGTCACCTGATAAACTTGGAATTGTAGGTTGCCACTCAGACGTGAGTCATTTTTATCCTCATGGGTCACCATTAACTCCACTCTAGGTTGGTGGAGGATACAAGAATCATGATCTTTCCGACATTGCCTTGCACTGGATGGTTGTGAGTACACTGTCAGTTTATCATGAGCTGATACGAAGTACACGGTAGGCGAACGTTGAAACCATGCTCGGTTTGGATTTCAAGTACCTGGAAGATCATCTTGAACCGGTAGCAAAATGGGGGGAACAAGAACCTCATGAGTGAGTCAAGGTGTATTTGGTAAAATGCTTACTCTAAAATGGCGCACTAGCTCTATCAGTGGCATTTTCGTCCTTGCCAAGGCTGTCAAACGAGACTTTCCTAACAAACCTAATAAAAAGACAAATGAGACTATACACCCCTCCGTAATCCGACGACTCGGATCATACCCGGATTTGCAGTCCGTCGTCAAGGCATATCCAGAGCTTGTCTGCGAATTGCAACCACTCGAACGACAATTGAAGGCATGTTGGGATACCAAATATGACCCCGATTCATCTCGAGCTCAAGAATATGCTGTTCAATTAGCCAAAGATCATGTGCGAGGCTCTGGGATCTGGAGTATTGGATCGAGAATTACTCGATTCTTTTCAGTTGAGACTCGTGTCTGGTACATATTTACTATGATTATGTTTGTATATCAAACCTACATCGCAGAATCACGCTAGCTGAATCTGACCATTCTATACCAGCCTTCGAATAACTAATGTCTATGCGCATTCGAATCGTGATCATGGGTTAGGTAATTACTCATTAAGCTAATGAGCGTTGGGATCAGCGTATTGTCTCCTGTTTGTCCGATATCCTTTTTTTCGTGAAGGTGGTCTACATACGTACTGCATTCATGTCTAGGCCAATGGAAATATCCTCCAAGAATCCCGTTACCCGGTTTCGACAAGTCATTGAGGTGAAAAGATTTGTAAGTAGATATCATCCTCTCGGGTTCTTGGACCTGAATTTAGGATAGGAATCACGAGATCCACGATTCCTACCAACTGCTGGAGAGTTTAGGGCCGAAAAGTTCCAGCAAAACTATCAATTTCTGACGGAAGCGCATGGAAATGAGCTTAATACATTGAGAGAAAACCTTAAGCGAGCGAGGAAGATGTTGGGCAATGCTCCGCGACACCTTCGAGACAACTACGAGGCGGAAGTGCAACGATTGGAATTGGCAGTTAAGAGGGCAGAAAGTGTGGTGAATAAGGAGCGCATGGATAAATTACGGAGGGAAGCACTGTTAAAGGCCTCCAAAGAGGAGAAGGAGAAGCAGAAACAAGGCAAGGGCAAATGGTTCCTGAAGCAATGTGAGCTCTTCTGAATCTCCACGATGGCCAAGATCTTATCTAATTCTTGCTGTTGAATTCAGCAGAGAAACGTGAGCTAGTAACTCGTGCGAGGTATGATGCACTTGCAGCCAAAGGAGGCAAGAGGGCAGTCAAGAAAGCCATTGAGAAGAAACAGAAGAAAATCAGCCAAAAGGAAAAAAGGTCTCGACCTTTTCCAAAAGCCGGTGTGGCAGGGGAGAACTCGAGGAAACGCAAGGCTAGTGGAGAGGATGATGCACACAAGCGGCGGAAGGTGGAATAGATTTTCGGCCAATCGGTGTCGTGAGATTTGCACAAGTAAAACATTGATTTATTTCTCTTCCCCAACCTTCAATCCATCCTTGTTGTCGAGTCTAGTTGACTATGAGCTCACTACGGCTCGATACGTCACCCATCCGGTCGAGGCGACTTACATTGACGTCCATCCAGACTAGTAATGACGATGTCGAATTGAGTGACATCTATCGAGGAGATCAGCCACCTTCACCACGTCCCTCTACGCCTGCTACTATCCGATCCTCCAACTCCTCTTCCAACTCCTCTTCCTCGTCTTCTGGCTCCTTTTTCACAGGAGGTCGACTCGGTGCTCTAGCTTCGGTAGTTGAACAGGCAATAACAAGGTGGGCCAAGAGTGCGAGAGGAAGATCCTCGGCTTCTAGCTCCACGTCTTCTTCCTCTTCTTCCTCTTTGTCAGTGTCGTTGTCAGCAAAGTCTTCAAAATATACGGCATCCCGTCCTTCATTTATTCGGCGGCGCAGGCGCAGGTCGAGTGTGAGCAGCCTGCACACCATCACCTCCGAGAGAGAAATTGCAGCTCGCATCACTCGAATGAAGGCGCTTGAAGAATCCAGGCAGATAACTCGCAATTTCATTTTATATCTTCCGCCCTCAGTCAACTCCCCACTTCCTTCAAGAACAGCTATACGAGATTCGGATGACGATAGTCATTCGGGACGAGTCACACAGACCAACTCCCTTTCTCTTGTTCTGGCGCAACTTCTGAAGACAACAGTGAAAGCCCAGCGTCACCATGGCAAAGCTCCTTGGCGTTCTCGAAGTCTTACTTTCAGACCTGTCAGGCCTATCAGACCACAGGATGCAGGAAAACCCTCCAGATCGTCATCAAGTGGGCCCTATACACGCAAAGGGAGGAAAGAGAAGGCTCGAGATGGCACAAGTAGTGGTGGGCATCAAATACGATTGGCCGAGCTCTCAGGCAAAGCTCCAAAGGCATGGTTTCTGGACGTGGCATCTCCAACCTGGGAGGATCTCAGAGCTATCGGCAAGGTACGAAGAATTTTGAATTTCCAGGCGGTTCTAACGTCTTCCATAGCTTTTACATCTACATCCTCTCACTTTGGAAGACATTCTACAACAAGACCCCCGAGAAAAACTTGACTTGTTCCCCAAACTTGGATACTATTTTATTTCTTTCCGAGCTATTGAGACCCGCGAGAGCCGGGAGAAATCACGGCGACTGCTCCAGAGAATGAACGATTACTTGACACCTATCTCGGGTCACGGTGAGGGGATCGTCGGAGAAACAAGTGTCTACTTGATCGTTTTCACCGAAGGAATCTGTTGCGTGGGTATATCGCCGCTCCTGTCTAGTTGAGCTCAACTTCGAATTAGTTCCATTACAATGATGTTGCAGGTATGAGGATTACACTCTCAGATATGAATTAGATGTGAATATTAACTTCAAGAGCACACTGACCGGATACGCAATCGCATTTCGCTTCTCGGAGAGGTCGCCAGCATGTCTTCCGGTAAGTATATTATATTCTTGTCACGGAGTATTATGGACTAAACTATATCCCCAGAATGGATTGCACATGGAATCTTGGACTCTATTGTCGATTCTTTCTTTCCCTACTTGGACGAGATTGAGAGGGAAGTTATGGCGATTGAAGAGCTTGTTCTCGATCCGAAAAGCGACGGGGCAACATCTTCGATTGACGGTCCTGAGGCTGAGAAATCTTCCTCATCACAGACCAATCTGCGGTCCTCAATCTCCAACACGGAGACTATTGAGAAGCTGTCACATCCTGGTCGGGAAGCTCGGCCTCGGTTTGCACCCCCTCGTCGGACCTTGTCCCTCCTCTTCCGACAAATACGACGACATTCAACCAAATGGTGGAAAGAGCGATCTAATGTACCGGAGACGCCTCCAAGTGCCACAACACTGGTTCTCCGGCGAATGGCCCGCGCAAGAAAACTTGTGACCTCCCTCAGTCGCCTGCTTGGCAGCAAGTCAGAAGTCGTAACACAAATCCGGAAGAGGTTGCTCAAAACTGGGGCCCCAGGGTCTGGAAATGATTCCAAAACGGAGGAATTAGAGGTCGCCATTTACATGGGTGACGTTCAAGGTAGTTCTGACTACTGTGTATCTCTGTTCTGTTATTGATGATTATTTACTAGATCACATACTGACGCTACAACATTCGCTAAATTACTATGAACGAATGTTGAGCGAGTCCCACCCGATCTATCTTTCGCAGTTGCGTACTAACTTTGTCATGAGTCAATCTGAGGCAAGCAAAAATCTTGTGTTTCTGACCAGTGGGTCTATGGCTGTTCTTTGTATGCAGGCTCTACTTGGTGAGTAGGCCCGTGGTTGGCCGATCGTAAGCAACTGACTTCAGGAAAGGTGTGTTCTCCATGAATGTGACTGTTCCCTCTAGCAACCCGGGATTTAGCACCTTTGGCATTGTACTCTCCCTAGCTGTCGCAGTTTTATTCGTCTACGTAAACGTTTTCAGGTATTGGTGGAAGAACAAAGGTCGAAGAAGGCGAACTCTCTGATAGAGTTGACCTATTTCTTAGATGACTAGGTTTAATCTATACGTATTTGAATTTAAATATACGGATAAATATCGCTTCGTGCGAGATACATACAATACAAATTCAAGATTATGTTATTCGTGAGTGATAGATAGAGTGCTTTTATGCAACAATCCTTGCCTTGACATGACATCATCAGCATGTGCGAGGGCCTCTTTGACTGGGGAAATATTAATATTTGATGATCACAAGACTGGTTAAATGCAGTGAACCGCGAACCTTTCTCGTTGAATATATCTTGTTTGCGCTCAAACTCATCAAAAGTACTACGTAGTTGCTCCCGTTGACGGCGAATGGTATCGTCGACACGTTGAAGGTGTTCAGATTCTATTTTCAGGCTCTCTATTCCTTCTTGCACTTGCGACTGAAGGGCTTCCAGCCCAGATATCTGCTCCAGATAAATTTCTCTGATTTCTTCCCACCGACGACCTGAACGACCGATCCTAAGTAAATATCTGGACCAGGAAGGACAAGGGTGAAAAACATACCAGAGGCCTGAGCATCCTGAGCTGCAGAAACGTACCTGGACACTCGACTATCATGGTCATCGGCCCAGGAGACCGTTTTCGTCCCAACCTCGTTCGTGCGTTTAATGCAACTTCTATGGATGACCGTCCGATTTGGATTATGTGACAGCGTTTCATATCCTGACGATTGCGGTGAAGATTGGAACAATGACTTTTGTTCAACGGGGACTTCTTTGGGTCTTGGCGGTGGGGGACTACCACTAACAGACGACTCGGGAAACTCAGAATCGTCCAGAGCTGACTCAACTTGACCAAGTTCTTCCTCCAACCCTAACTGTGACCGCTGACCACGAAGGAGAATTGGTAATGGCGGGGGAGAGACGACAGAAGGCCGTGTTGACGAATGTGTAACTTGATTATGAGATACTGGAAGTGACACACTTCTTTCCAGTTTGACTGCATTAGCTTGGACTCGCGAGCATAGTCCCAGCCTGGATTTCGGAATAGGGGTTGTTGGGTATTGCGTATTGGATTGGACCGGCTGTACAATGAACGCGCCGGAGAAATATCGAGGATTGGTAGAATTGGGACCTAATCCCACATGTACAGGGGTATTGGACACAGGTTCCTTGGAAGCTCGTTTGACAGCCGCTGCATTGGCTCGCTTCTGTTGTTCGCGGAACCACTTTTCCATTTCCTTCACGCGGAAATCTTTTGAGGCGATGCAAGTTTGGAATGGAGACAGTGAGTCGGGAGGCGGAATTATCGCTCTTGCCAATTTCTGGCATTTGCGGACCATACGGTCCTTGAGGCGACGGATTTCGATTACACGAGGCCAGTTAACAGACTTCTTTGTAACTTCATATTTCTCAAGTTTGAGCAGCTGCTCATACATGGTAGCTGTCCCAGGAGGTATCAGGACCTGAATTATCATCGGACCGTGGTATTGTCAAGAGATGTGAAAGGGCAAACCTTGAGCTCATTGAGGGTATCGGTGGTCTGAACGTACCTCCACCCCGTGGGGGATTTAGGATCATAAGGCTCGAGCTGGCCGCGAACTGGGCTCAGTCGCAGGTATTCGAGGGGTTTGGACATACCAAGGAGAGCTACCGAACCTTGAATCGACTAGGCAAGCCTCTTTTAGAGGGCAGCAACGAATGTTACATACAATGTTCAAATTGATTTGCCACGAGGGGAGCTACTGTAGCTACTGTGGGAAATGGTAAGACAGAAACTGATCAGGCTTCAACCACTACTCACCTTCCATGTCCTTTGCAAAATATGAAGCATTCCTCATAAATAATGTCTCCACCATCTCCACCCTCGAGTCCTCTCTCAGATCAATCACCTGGTTCCTTCCCGGCAGATTCAAGGATGCCGAGCTTGCATCTGAAGCGCGTTCGTGTTACGCTCTACCTCCTCGATCGTTCCCTAACGGTACATTAGTGACGACTCTCATGAACACTATGAGCATGTATCATGATACTGTACTTGCAAAAGTTGTAGGGAACAATCCCAAGTATCGCCCTTTGATTCCATCGTCCTTGCACACGCGATATACCAAGGCATGGCTAAGCAAGCACACCCAGTACAAGTGGGCTGCGCGCATTCTTGAGCTATTGCGCTTCACGGAGCTTGTCATTGAGATGTGCCTCCGACGTAAGGTCTCTGAAAAGCTTCGATGGAGAGGAATTGTCATCATCGAGGTGATCAAGTAAGCTTGTATCTTCTCTCCAGTTGTCTCTCAATTTACTTACATGTCCACAAGGGCTGCCTTACGTCTCCTACTCCTCAAAATTACCCGCCGCCCACTTCTCTCTCCACCTCTTCCGGAGCGTGACTTTGACCCCACTATGCTTCCATCTTCCAGCATCGAGAGCTCACCAACCTTGGCGCCATCATCCCCCTCCGTTTCTCTTCCCACAACCCCAGACCACCTCAGAAACAACTACTCGCCTCTACCTCCTCACCCTCTCCTGACCTCATCTTTTTCTCCGATGCATTCTGACACTGCTGTCGAGGACTTCTTGCTTCCGAAAGCATTGACAACGACTTCCGTCAAACCGTCGCTATCTCTGTTGAAAACCCTGTCTGCCCCTCAAGAGTGGCTTGCAGAAATTGTACATATCTTGCGTCCACTTATCTATGGCATGTTTTGTGCTTGTGTTTCGTAATTACAGACATTGAGCCCTCTTGGTTTCAGCATCCCTGCTCGCTTGCGATCGTCAGAGCAAACGGTCCACGAATCGAGCCCTGATAACAGCTCTAGCTATGGAATACATTTCCCGTAATCTCAGAAGAGCTCCCTCCCAGTCAAGCCTTTTGGAGAGATCCGAGTATGCTAGGAGAGATAAAGATATGCTGTGGTACCTTCTGCGTGGTTCGGTATGGCAAAGCTATACTCGGTCTGTGTCTACTCTGCGCCTACCTGCTCGATATTCCCAATTTTACTTACTTACCTTTTAGACCTAAGCTTGAATCGTTTATGGCTAGTGCTTCGCGCATGCCATTGCTAAGGTGGTTCGGCATACTGGTTAAAGAATGGATCCCATTGATTGATGAGTATTATTATTGTACGTCAATCTGTATTCTTGTTTCGATTTGCTAACCTCTCTCTTAAGATACTGCTCTGTAACTCCATTATTGGTATTGTTCGTGGTCCTCCGTATTTGCTTTGTATTCTATTGCTCTCGATCAAAATGTCGATTGAGAGGCCGCTCCTTACTACCGGAATGCCCACTCTTTTTATCACATGGAGTCCCCCACTTGCCACGCTGCTCTCTCCCGATGCGCCATGTGACAAATTATCTCCTATCAGATAGTCAATAAGTATGAAAGTCCTTGTACAAGGACCTTCTTCTCTTCAGGATATCTTTAAATCTCCCCTTACCTCTCCCATCAATATGACCGATTCGCCCTCTTCTCTGCTTCCACCACTGCGTCGGGTTGTCACTACCCATGACGCAAAGGGCCTAGCCACAGTTGAAAGCAATGTAGTCTTAGAACCTGAGGTGAGCTTAATCGATCAGTTCCGGTCCGGTTTATCTAGATGTTGCCTCGAAGCGAATGGAAGCCATTCGAGGAGCTCAGTCAGCAGCTTTTTGGGTTACAACCGATGGACTTCCAGTAAACGACAATAATACATAGTCAGTATGTTTTCTCGAGTGTTGTAAATTTCATTTTGACGCCGAAAACTACAGCGACGATGGGGCCAAGCGCATGATTGATGATCCTACTAACTTTGGCCTCGTCCATCCTTTGGGTACTAACCTTCGCTCTACGGATTTGGATCCTGGAGCTGCAACCCCTATGGTCAGATTTTCTGATATTATAATCACCGTTCTGTCGTTCTGATGCCTATGCGTCCAGCATCGCACTAGCTCCCTAGATTACAATATTTTGGGTTTGCGCAATTTTTATCCCTCTCGGTAACATTACTGACGACATCCTTCTTAGTCTCAGGAGAGCTGATTCTAATTACCGAAGATGGTACTGAAACGCACTTGAAGTATCCGGGAGATACCGTCATTCAACGTGGTACGATGCATGCGTGGAGAAATCCGTCCGGAACAAGGTCGGCTAGGTGGATCTCAGTTCTCATGGCCGCGAACCCCGCTGTTGTGAACGGAGAGGCTCTTACTCCTCAGCTTGTCCCATACGAACCGAAGGCGTGATCTAGTATTAGAATCTCGGGGCTACGGTCCTTCGCGGGCCGTGAGCATGTAATGAATTGATTAATTCCTTGTGGCACCCAGATAATCACTGGAGATTTACGAACAAGCCCCCATCAACTAACAGGGACGCCCCGGTAACATACCTGGCCAGATCACTTGCTAGAAAGACGACCGGCCCGGCAATATCTTGAGGAACTGAGATCGCAGTCAGCCGTGTAATCAGCGTGTAATCAGCGTGCTTAAAACATCTACCTCCGAGTCTTCCGAGAGCGGTGCGCTTGACCATATATTCCCGCTTGTCAAGATCTGACAAGTCCTCTTTGTTTATATATGTTTCAATTGTTCCGGGTAGAATCGCATTGGCGCGGATATTGTACTTTCCGAGTGCAACAGCACAGCTCTGCATAAGGGAAAGGATTCCTGCTTTGGTGGGGGTGTAATGGCTGAAGAATCCGGTGCCGGAGGCTAGGATGAGTTATCCAAGTCTGCAATATAGAAAAATCGAAAGAACCTGACCACTGTAGTTCCCCTCCCACCAGCGCTGAAATTGACGATATGCCGACGATAGAACCGCCCTGTGGAACTTGGGCCTTCATCTGATTTGCAACAGCTACAAAGAACGATTAGAGATTACACGTGTATTATGCTCGGAGATCAGTCTCACCTTGAACGACATAGAAAGATCCGTCAAGATTGACCTGTCTTGTCTTCTCCCAGACAGCATGGGGCATCGTCAGGAACTCTGCGAAGGGACATATACCGGCATTGGACACAAGGACATCGATTCGGCCGAAAGCAGCCACCCCTGCCTCAACGATCTTCACGCATCGGACGGTCAATCAAATAAAAAGATGGAACCAGAATGGACCCCCACCTTGGTCGAAGTATCTGGGTCTCCAATGTCACCAGGTACTGTCACAACTTTGAGAGTATCGCTTTCAACCTGGCTTTGGAGTGACTGTATTTCCACCTCGGTTTCTGCATTTCCCTGATAATGCAAGATCAAGCCACATGCGCCATGTTTTGCGAATTCAACTGCACTGTCCAGAAACCGATTTTCAGAACCTGTCCCTCGAAGGTAAGCAATATCAGAGTCACCAAGCTCGTCCGATCCCCCGCGAAGAACCAGTGATACAGATGATTTTGTTTGTAACAAGACTCATGTGGATCTTTGAGAATTTTTTCCCGGGAGCCAGGGGCTACATATATGCATTGCGTATGCGGACAGAACATTATGATGGTGTTGCCATCCTGGGAAAGAACGGAAAACCGGGCCGTCACCTGGCGGTAATCTCATCTCATGACCTTGGGCTAGTACCCTTAATGCGGTACAATCCAATTTCGTGATAAAAGTACGGACTACTAGCAACGAACCTACCATCACTACTATGCCTTCCGCTAAAATGTGAGTGGTTTTTCGATGTCGGAGACTTTGACGTCGGTTGACTGGCAATCCAGCTACTACGATGCCGATGCAAACCTTGAGTTGCTGCACAACAAGCAGATTGTCTTCCTTGGGTAAGGGCTTTTTGCATATAATGTAATCTAGCTGATATTCGTATCAGGTTCGGAAACCAGGGTGCTGCACAGGCCCAAAACTTGAGGGATTCTGGTATTCCCAACGAAAATATCTTGATAGCCAATAAAGAAGATTCATATGCGGAGGATGCTAAAACCAAAGGTTTCATTGTCGAGCACGACTTCGAGAAAGCAGCTGCGAAGGCCGATAGTAGGTAGTTCAGAAGCATGGTGTTAACGACTACTCATTGTGGCTCTCCCTAGTTGTCTTCCTCCTCATTCCTGACCAAGTGCAACCCCGAGTGTTCAATGGCCTATTTGTGCCACATCTTCGAGCCAACGCCACCATTGTGGTTGCCAGTGGCTATAATGTACTCTTCAAGACCCTGCAATTCAAGTCTACCTATGACGTCGTGATGGTTGCTCCCAGGTGCGTTCTTCTGTTCATGACGGCTTACGCTACCTGTGTACTGATAATGTTGGGACAGAATGATAGGTTCTTCTGTCCGTTCGCTTTACGTGAAAGGAAAGGGTTTCCCCTGCTTTGTTTCCGTAGAACAGGATGGCACAGGAAAGGCCTTACCCTTGGCCTTAGCACTTTCAAAGGCTATAGGAGCCACAAAGGCTGGGGCAATTGCCTCCTCAGCGCGAGAGGAGACGATAATGGACCTTCTGGCAGGTAGGATATTTGGAAGTCAACAAATTGATGAAGCTCATGATTTGCGTAGAACAAGCCCTTTGGCCTAATATTATTATGCTCTTCAGGTCAACAAGATAGCTTATGTAGTCCCATGGTAAACGAAGCTGAGTTAATCTTCAGGGAGGCCTTCAAAGTTCTTCAAGAGGCTGGATGCTCAGATGAGGCATTGTGCTATGAAATGTAAGATTGACATGGGATTTCGGGTGGGCCTGGGCAATGACATTTGACATTCAACAGGTGGATGTCCAAGGAACCAGCTGAGATCTTTGAGCGGGCTGCTGAAGAAGGATTCATCACTCAGGTATGATGGGATATAATCTGCTATCTTCCCATCTAATATGATATCCAGCTGAAGCATCATTCGACATGCTCTCAATTTGGCCAGTTACGAGGGGCACTGAATTTAGATGGAGCTGGAGCAAGGGAACACTTTAAGGATGTTCTAAATAACCAGGTATATTTTCCTGAAGCGGCATGAACAGTACCGTGACATTGACTCCGTACAGATCCTGAGCGGGAAATTTGCGGAAGAATTTTCCCAACTTGAGGATGCGTTGGAAGAGGAGGGTGAAGGGAATCCCCTTAATGACCTCTACCGCCGATCAGAAGAGTCAGAACTTGGTCAGGCTGAAAAGAGAGTACGATCTCGACTTGGTTATTAGAATGAATTTTATGTGCTGGATAGATAATACATGATTCAAGTTGGTGCCTCGACCATGTCTGTCTACCGGGTGTCGTCCTGTCTTCTACCTAACAAGTTACTCTACTAACACGTCAGCACGTGCTACAGTCCAAACAAGGACAACGTTGCCCTCGCTTTCCGTGGCCCTTCTTATTGGCTTCCATAGCTATGTCATCACCAGTGCAGGCTTTCAAAGAGAGATCGTAAGTTCCTATCTTGTGTGGTCTTCCTGTCTTTAACATTGCTCTTATAGCCAGTCTACCGACACTTTACACACTAGACGTTCGACGTCAAGGGAGCGAGATAGAAAAAGAGACAGACGTAGAGACCGAGCTGACCATGATGAAAGAAGAAAGAGAAGCCATAGTAGAGAATACCGTGATCGCTCTCGAGAACGACACAAGGATAGGGACCGCGAACGCGAACGGGAAAGGCGCCGTGAAAGAGAAAGCGAGAGGTCTCATCGCAGCGGTAGAGGACACAGCCGTCACCGCGAACGAGATCGAGACCGCGAAGACCGTGACAGAGACAGAAGGCGTAAGCGTGACGACAATGAGGAACTGGAGTCCGAAGACCGCATTAAGAGGAAGAAACCTGACGAGGATGCTAATGACCTTGGGTACAGCCCTCGCTCAACCAACAGAGACCGTTCTCCCGACAGAAGGCCAGGAGGTAGGACTCCTCTCGATCCACGAGACGAATTCGATGATCCACCCAGATATCGAAGGGATCACCGTCGTCGGGGGGGCAGGCGCTCTATTGGGGATGATGACGATGAATACAAGGAGCGTCGTCCCCGAACGAGAAGCCCTCCGCCCCCTCCTACTCGGTACGTGATTTGTCACAGCAGGTACATCGTTCACCTACATTTCTCTAGACGACTTTCACCTTCATATGAGACCGGAGAAGATTATAATCCAGATGAGCCCAAAGAGGATGATTCAGAAGCTCGCTCAGTATTTGTGTCTCAACTTGCCGCTCGTTTGACAGCTCGAGACTTAGGCTATTTCTTCGAGGACAAGCTTGGCGAAGGCACTGTCATGGATGCAAGAATCGTCACGGATCGACTATCTAGAAGGTCAAAAGGGTTGGTCTTTCGTTGTTCTATCACACCCGATGTTCTTAACTTCTTCCCATCATAGAATTGGTTACGTTGAATTCCGAACCATCGAACTCGTAGAAAAAGCTATTGCTTTATCTGGGACTGTAGTTATGGGTCTACCCATCATGGTGCAACTGACGGAAGCTGAGAGGAATAAGACCCACGCAGGTGATGGGTAGGTTGTAGTACTTGGCGTTACTGTACCATGGCTGATCTTGTTGTGCAGAAGTATCAATTTACCCCCAGGTGTCAGCGCGCCTCATGGAGCGATGTGAGTTGCCTCTCGTCCTCACTCATTCGCTGTTTAATGCCTCGCTCTAGACTTTACGTGGGGTCCTTGCATTTCAATCTTACGGAATCAGACATCAAACAGGTCTTCGAAGTCTTCGGTGAACTTGAGTTCGTTGATTTACATAGGGACGCGATGACCGGCAGAAGTAAAGGATATGCTTTCATCCAGTCAGTGACTCTTGATGCTGGATTCGATCTTATCTTATAAGAACCAGATACAAGAGAGCTGAAGATGCAAGAATGGCATTGCAACAAATGGAAGGATTTGAGCTGGCTGGGCGCACAGTACGCCTAACATACTCATTTAACAGCTCGAGCTTACGAGTCAGTTTCAGCTGCGTGTAAATACTGTACATGAAAAAGGAACAGCCAAATATACTCAACAAGATTCTCTCGACGAATCTGGAGGTATGTTGTTGGTCCTTGAATGATAGCAGAACTACTCACCTTGTAAAAGGCGGTAACTTGAACGCTGCGTCGCGCCAAGCACTAATGCAGAAACTTGCCAGGACTGACCAACTAGCGCCTCGACCAGAACCTACGTAAGTTGTCCTGGAATTTTCTAGTTCAGGATGTGAGTGACACCATCGCTAGTCAACGGCCGAACATTCCACAGTCTATGCAATCTCGATCCGTTCTTCTAAAAAATATGTTTGATGCAGATGAGTATGTTTTGGAGTCACTCTTTATCTCGATAACAAGCTGAAAACCGTCCAGGGAAACTGAGAAAGACTGGGACAAAGATTTGGCTGAGGACGTCAAGGGTGAATGCGAAGAAAAATACGGCAAAGTCCTAGCCATTAAAGTTGAAAGAGATTCTCAGGTTAAGGCTTTTCAACGTCATACTTTCATTGCTCATATTATTCTTCAGGGAGAAATATATGTCAAGTTCGATTCTGTCGAGTCTGCCAAAAAGGCTGTCCAAGCTTTAAATGGACGATGGTTTGGAGGACGACAAGTTTCTGCAGTTTTCATATCCGATGCTATTATGCAGGCTCACCAGTGATTGGCAGTGACCACCACGAAAATTGACATCGCCAGCTGCACTATACATCACTAAATTTCATTTTGAACAGATGACTTTTGCCGGGGCACAAAATGCTCCATATGCCTTTTCTTATTGATACAAATGTCACAAATTATGGATATGGATCTTGCACCATTGATTGACCCATCTAGGTTACCCAAGAATGCCATCTTCTGCCATCAATTAACATGCAAGTGAGAACTGTTGAGGACCCGAGATGCGACATCGACATGTTTCCTTGACTGATCTTTTTCACTGTTAGACCACCACCCTTTCCCTTTGAATCAATACATGTAACGGAAAAGTGGGGATTCTGGCCCAGCCGCAAGATACTCTGTCTTGACATCTTGCGGCCCAATGTTCACCCCTTGAGCTTTATTCCGTCTCTTGTTTTCGCGGCGCATCCATATGCCCATGCTTGGGATGGCATCATGTCAGTCATCGATATGTTGACTGTCAACAAACACTCACCCTGCAGCAAGGATAAAACAAATGGCCCCAGAAGTAGCTCCACAATTCAGGATAAAAGCTCGGAGAAGGGTCATCGATACTTACCTGACGTTATCAATGCTATTTGAACCCTTACTTAGCTTATGTATCTGAACTAGATTTTGGACACTCACCCGGCAAGTACTTTGGTTCATCCTGCGCTCGGAATATGTTTGTGGAAATTAAACCAGCCGCATTTGCGATGGCCACTGTATGGACATACTCTAATGAGTTGGACCAGAATATCGATGTTATCCTCGAATTCCTCACCCATGATACCAGCCACTAATGCACGCCGAGACTCCTGAGGAGTGTTATTCGCGTACCTGAATAATGTAGGTATTGAATGTGGCTTGGTACGGTATGCCTACCAAGTGGCTACAAGAACCGACGGAGAAAAGGCCTTTGAAACATGCACGATTCATATCTACGCCAATGTCTTACCTCAAGAAACACTCACACCCATTGTTAGAAGAAAACAAGCAAAGTAGGCAATATTTTTGTGCCGCGCAACATCGATGGAGCCAAGAACAATGAACCCAGTTAATCCTATCAGTAGCGGTCCGCATCTGCATTAATCTCGATTCAGAAGACCATATTATCACAATTTTCACGCCAGCGATCTAGCTCACATATGGATCGAACGTTCTCTAAAATAGTCCGAGGAGAACGTGAGTACAAGCAAGGTGATAGCTCCAACAATGTTCGGTGCCACGGTGAACAAATTGGTTTTGACGGCCGAATATCCGAGACTGGCAACAATCTGCGGCAAAAAATTGTTGACACTTGCTAAAGGGACGCCAAGTGTCAAATTGACTCCTGCCCAGACCCTAATTAATGATTAGATTAGACACACACCAAGTGCGAGGTACGAGGGACAAAGTAGGGATGGTCGTACCAGTACATTGGACTCTCAAGGGCTCTGAAACTGTCACGAAGACTGAGTCTCTCATCAACCGTTACAGATGAATCTGAAAGGATTCTGATCCTCGCTATCTCCTTTTCACGCGGATTCAGATACCACCATGTCGCCGGGGAACGGGGAAGCCAGAGGAAAGCAATCAAGGCAAAAATCACCGTGGAGGCGCCTGGAAGTAACGTCTAATTAGTATCATATATATAACGACACATGTGCTGCAGAAATGTACCTTCAATCCAAAATAGAAATTGCCACCCTTTGTACTTGGAGTGCTTGATATGAAAAACACCAAAGGCAATGAGACCTAGTCGATGATTTCGTGCGTTATTCAACTGAGGTTATTTCCAACTTTTAAACCTGCCTGAGAAAGCACCGGAGATAGCAGACATTGCTTAAAGCCGGGATCAGCGTGTCAGAAGAATTCAATAACTTGGAGGAGAAGATACCGTAGAAGATACCGAGTCGAGAAGCGATCTCGTTCCTCTTATAAAACGTGGATAGATAAAACAAAACTCCAGGAAGCATTGCGGCTTCGAAGATTCCTAAGAAAAAGCGGATAGCAAATACTTCTGTGATTAGAGTGAGCTGATGACACTAATTTTGAGGTCGGATATTCCCCGCTCACGAGAGAATCCTCGCGCGATAACTGTGAGAAGGGACCTGAAAGGCAAATGAGTGACGTCTACGATCTACTCGCAGCCTCAAAAGACTGTACCGACATTGAGCCCTAAAGGCAATGTTAAACACAGAAACCAAGTCAATGAGACCACTTACGAAGCCGACCATCATGATGGGCAGAACACGAGCTGCAGAATAACGTTTTGCGATCAGGGAGATAGGCGGTCCAGACCTATGTTAGAGGTTCAATGAAGAGGAGAATCTTCTCGATTTCAATCGACTCACAAACAGAATGGGACCTGAAGTATGTAAGTTAGTTCGTGGACAAGGAGCATTCGGTCAGTACGTACATAGAAAATCATCACGAGGATATAATACTAGAAGATCATCAGTGTTCAGGCATACAGAAAATCTGAAACTGTACCTGATTACCAGTCAATCCAATGTCCTATTCGTTATGAACAGCAGCTCAATTGATCATCAAGTTTGCCTCACCTTATCCCATCCTGCCGTTTTAGCGTTTCCAACGTTACTCTTGTCAAGGGCGTTACAGAGATACCTGCGATTTCCGTACGAAAGTTATGGGATAGAAATTCCTATTCCTTACATCATTGCCAACGGAGCAAGCAGGCAAAAATCATATTTGCGTCTGAGTCTCTTCTCTTCGACTTTGCTAAATGTTTCTTGGCTTTGAGAAGCGGCTTCAATGCTCGTATGGTTTTTCCCTTCGTCCATTGAAAACGTAGAACTACACTCCAGGAGAGGAAGAAGAAGGAACTTCACCGGGACTCAACGGTGCTCAGGATTCGTACCGTGTCCAAAATGTACCTAAAGTACACTCATTGAATTGAATTCAACTTTCCATATACAAGTTTCCGACGAGAAGACTGTTGGAACACCCGCTGTCCTTTACTGCCTAAATTTCACGGCATACAGATGTCTAGGACAGGATAGTACGGCTGAGCCATACACTGGGGCTGACACCATGCAAAGGCTTTGCCTGGACGACAGATTGAACTTGGATCGTATCACAGATGCATCATGAAGTGCCTTCCGGCCAATAGAATCGTGGTTCAGGGTCAGGCGGGGTGATCTCCACATGGCTTTGTGCTTAAATATCAATGTTTTTATTTATTCACTTCACATCTTTAGCAATGGTCATTCAAACGACCACCCCTTATCACTTGTTGCTGAACCCAAACAAAGACACTCTACGAAATGAATTTCTTGGGAAACTGGTGGATATAGTCAGAACTCCAGCATTGGTTATAGATCGGGATGTGTTTACACAAAACTGCGCTCAGATGCATCGAAGGGCATTAGAGTGGGGCGCCTCTTTCAGGGCTCACCTCAAAACTCACAAGGTGTGTATATTACCGTCTATGAATCCTACCGATCTATATCGCAACTCTGATTTAGACATTGGAAGGAACGAGGCTACAGCTCGTCTCTGAGGGAGGACGTTCTGACGCTGTGGTTGTGTCAACTCTTTTGGAGGCTTGGGCGGTTGTCAACAACGGTCTAGTAGAGGACGGAACGATAAAGGACGTAAGTTGACCTTCAACTGGAGCTGGCCATGGGAAAACCAAATCGACAGATTTTGTATGGTTTACCAGTCGGGATTGATAAGATAGCAGACCTGGGAAAGTTGTTACAGGAAGTAGAACGCCATGGTGCCGTCCTACGATTATTAATCGACCATCAGGATCAAATCAAGCACCTAGAAGAGTTTGAGAAGAAGCATGGTTTATATCGAACTTGGTCAGTATTTGTGAAGGTTCATGGAGGTCAGAAGTGAGTGCATCCAGCATTCTATCATGTGCGATTGGAATTGATCTTGACAGTCGAGCTGGCGTCCGCCCAGAGTCCCCAGAATTTCTGGATCTGATCAAAAGGCTTATTAGATCTCCTGTGATATCAATCCACGGATTCTACGGTCACGCTGGAAATTCGTACGCCTCAACATCTTTATCCCAAGCTTCTTCCTTCCTGTCGGACGAGGTACGAACCGCCAACAGGGCGGCTGAGATCGCCTTGAACGAAATTTCTGCATTTGCTGGGGCCATTCGCTGCACGCAACCTTTCATTTTGTCAGTTGGCTCCACACCCACTGCACACGCGGCCAGCACTGAAGCCAAGCAACTGTTATCACAAGCACTCCACGGAAAACTGGAATTGCATGCAGGTAAGGTCTCTGAGTGATTGCAGTGTCGTAAATCATTGCGTTGGGGCCAGGAAACTATCCAATGTTGGATTTACAGCAGCAACACACGACATTGATCACAGCACCACGAATAGCGCAGAGGGTGAGGGCCACAGTTATTTCATATTATCCAGGACGAGGAACAAACGGCGAAGATGAAGCCCTGGTGGACGCCGGGGCAACTGCATTCAGTAAAGATACCGGCCCGTCCGGGGGTTACGGGGAAGTTGTTGGCAAATCCTGGAGATTGACTCGCATATCCCAAGAGCATGGGATTCTGATACAAACAAAGAGAGAGTCGGAAAAACTTGAAATCGGGACAGTTGTTGAGATCATCGGTCAACATGCTTGCCTGATCGCCGCAGTACGTGACTGGAATGACAATGCGCTGAGGGATTGGCTGAAACTCTCGGAACAGGGGTATCCATGGTATTATATTGTTGACAGGACCGTGAACGAAGGAAAGGAGATCGTCGATATATGGGTGCCTTGGAAGGGTTGGTAGATCATAAATTGTTGAAATGCTACAATTGTTGAAATGCTCGTGAATTGGTCACGTGAAACACCTTGCTTTTGATAAATTGACCTCTCGGGGACCCAGTGTCATGATTCTGTTAGTACATATACCAACACTCCATGTTCATACAATCACCCACACGACACAACCAACTCCCTAATCACCGACCACGCAGCCGCGATGCACTGACAACATGCAAAACGCCACACAGCGCACTTCTGCGAGATTCCTTGGGGATAAATGACTTGATTCACCACTTGGCGCCTTTATCGAGTTTCCGTGGTGTGGGACGGCCATGGACTACTTTTTGTTTTACCATACCTGTATTAACTAGTTGGCATAGTACTAAAAAAAAAAGGTCACGTGCATGTGGCTGAGTGAGTGTAAGGTGACTGGTCGTCTGCAGAACCGCAGTTAATCACTCTTTGTCTCGCCACAATGTCGATGAATGATTATGACGCAGATGCCACTGAGCTATTAGAGACTTATGGTATATTTCCGTCAGACTTTCTCGGTCTCAAGCTCATTAGACCCAGATTTTCTCATGAAATATATAATCATTGGTGCGACCTCTCAATGCGACGACCATGGCTAATCAATTAAAGGCATTGTTTCAGGCGAAGCAGGGACAGGAAAATCGTGCTTATTGCACCATTTCACACATAATTCGTGTAGGACCCGATAGCAGATCTGAATCTCACAAGGACTCATGTTGACTTAGTCAAGGACCACTCACAACATACTATAGGTGTTGAATTCTCGAGTAGAACAGTTAAACTTGGGGAGAAACGTATCAAGCTACAGGTGAGTCTCCTGACAATATTTTGGCTCAGTATATCATTCACATGGTTTGTGGTATGGTTATTTAGCTTTGGGATACAGCTGGACAGGAACGCTTCAGGTGTGGCTAATGTGCCTTCTGATGTTATATTGTTTAATCATGACCTAGATCGGTTACTCGGAGCTATTATCGTGGAGCTGCAGGAGCAATCTTGGTTTATGACATTACAAAGTGTGTAAAGCCTTCCTATCTTTTGATGCCACTAGTATCTCATGAGACCACAGCCGCGATTCCTTCATGAATTTAGGACGTTGGCTGGCCGATGCGCGGGCACTCGCTAGTTCCCATCTTGTGGTCGTCTTAGTAGGCAACAAGTCGGATAGAGAAGAAGAAAGAGAGGTTGAATGGGCAGAGGCTAGTCGATGGGCAGCGCAGAATGGTGCGTACCATCAAACATTGCCACTGCAGAACATTTAGTGGTCATCAGATGTCCATTTCCTCGAGGCATCGTCATTGACGGGAGATAACGTTGAAGCACCGTTTCTTCTGGCAGCTCGAACGATACTACTGGCCATTGAGTCTGGATCTCTTGACCCTGAGAAAGCAGGCAGTGGCGTCAGTTACGGGGACAGAGCACTTCGACGGGTCAATAGCTCAAGTAGATTGAGTTTCGGAAGTTTGAGTGGCACTCGACGCAAGGGGAGCGTAAAGTTGAAGGTCAAGAACTGGATTCCTGGCACTAAATGTTGTTGATGCCTTCGGGGTGAGCTCTAGTTTGGATCTCAGTTATCTATCTGCAACCCATTTTTATTGATATGTAAACAGCTTCAAGCTTCACTCGCTCATTTGCATAGCAGCACTTGCCGGATACCCGTTAATACCAAGGCATGATGCTATCTTCTGTTTCTCTGCTCTGACTTCCGCCACACACACATACTATCACTATTTCCCACTCACGATCTATATTTCTTATGTAATTCACCAGCATAATCTGATGTGTGAGGCTCTTTTTGACGTGGTGTATGTTTTCAAAGTAGCTTCTTTGAAGCGTGTGGTCGTACGGGGTAGTGTTCATGTGGTATTTCACGTTAGAAGAGCTGCCACATACCGAAAGGGGTTGCTGCTTACTCTCGCCCTTGTACATTTCTGAAAACAACTCCAAATCTGACTCCTTCCCATGGTTCCAATGGTCGTGACTACATTAGTAGGTGACTATTCTTGCATCTCATGCAAGTGGGTTAATGATCCTTCGCTCAGTGCATGGTGTGTCATCAAGTGACTAAAAGGTCCGGAGTTTGGTATTCTGCCTACCGGAAACTTCATCGTTCGTATGTCGGTGATACGTTATTTAATGGTCCTGTCTATCCCTCGGAGATTATCTAGGTGTCTCTATGCCCCAGGTCACTCATCAATTTAAGAGTGCGTCTGAGTCCTTTGTCTTTCGGCCCTGGCGATCACTTGGCCTGATTTTATATGCTAACAAAAGCTCTGTCATGTTCTTCCTAGGTCTCGCTCTTGCATTGTTCAAGTAAAGTTGATATCTCACTGGAGATTTTCATTCTCTGTATGATCACCCATTTCGATTTCTGTCTGACTTCAAGGCTGAACGCCACTATCAGTCTCTTTTTTTATCCCTATTTCAAGCTGGAAACTCAATCAGCGTCCGTTGTCAGTCAATTTCCTGTTCTATTTTCCAGGACAATAAAGTCTGGAGCCAGCTGGTCATTCCCCAATCCTAGACTTCCGGTTTGCCTCCCCTGGCAACTTCAAGTGGTCCGTTCACGTCAACTTCCGGAAAATCAGGATCCTCTATCTCACCCCGACCGATACCGACCAAAAACACAGGTGTTTCTCCCTCTGCCGGCATCGAAACAACTACGTGAGTCTTATGGCTTCATTTTACCGATATCTGTTTTCAGCACCCTTCAGGTCAATGTCAAATACATCGAGACTATCTAGTACTGTTGATTCAACATCAGGTCCCTCACCACCCGCGGTCAGTAGTACCTCAACGAGGGTTTCATCCCAAACTTCATCCGAGAACCTAGTTACGGCTCTTTCAGGAGCCAACAGTCGGGAAATTAGCAGCGCTAGAGGGAGCCTGAGCAATCCAGGAGGTGACACTGCTCTGATTACAAGCAATTCAGGAAGAAGCACAGTTCCGCCAATGAACGATGAACGCACCTCGACGAGCGTAGTTGGTAAGACTGAGAATTCTTCATCTCTCTTACATGGGTCTTGAAAAACCGCTAGTTGTTCATACTTTACAAAAGTCCATCGTATTTACAACAATCAGAAACTCTCCGGAATCAACACTGAGAGTGCCAAGTTCTATTTCGGCCACTAACTCGATTGACGGGCTTGTTTCTTCGACTGCGTCCCCGCTGATAACAATCCTCAGTACATCAATACAAGTCAACCCAGATAGTGTCAGCGGGTAAGATGCGTGTGTCTATGTGTCTCGCCCATGTTGATACCAACCCCAAGGTTCCTGGAAAATCAAGGTCAAGTAGCAGGCGTCTTCACTGTCGTGGGAGTAATAGCGTCGGCCCTTATTGCTGCACTCTTTTGGTTCATCAGGCGTTGCCGCCGACAACAGCGGCGCAAAGCTTGGTTTGATTCATTAAGACAATATTCACCTCCGTCTGCAGAAGTCTTACGTCAAGAACCGCATGACGCCCGTTTCATACGATCAGTCCAAACAACATCAGGAGGAATTTCCGAACCACATATCTATAGTGGCACTGGATATCACACTAGATCAAAACATCACTCTGCAGATGAATCAGTGAACCAGGAATTGACAGGGTTTGAAACTGTTTCGAGCAGTGATCCCTTCCATGATCCCTTCCATGATCCCTTCCATGATCCTCTTCAAACCCGACAAATCACTGCCATCAACGTATCTCGCAATCGAGAAGAGTTGGCTAGACCTTCTGATATGTCACCTGCGCCGTCTAGTCCCTCGATCCATCCCGAAAGTCTTCCTCCCATAGACGACAAATCAAGTCTTGTTAAGTCAGAACTAAGTGCTAAATTGAGGACTTTGCCAGAGCCACTCCTTCATCGCTCCCTCAGCACCGGCCAGGCGCGTGCACATCCCCGTCCACCTCGTTTGTACCTACGAGAGCCTCAAAACCCAACTGACTTCATCCCATTGACTCCCCCTTCATCACATGGGCACTCTCAACTTTCCACTCCCGAGATACATTCTCCCGGCACACCTGAGCCGTTTACGCCACGAACCTGGTTAAATGTGAGAGGTGAATCCTTTGAGCCCTTCAGACACTGATTTTTTCCCTTCTATTGTTAGGCAAGGCCACTTAGCGCTCCAGAACCGTTGACTTTACGAATCTCACGAGGATCGTTTGTAAGGAAATGATATTGATATTCTTGCTGCGGCACACATGGTGTCCTCTCCCATGCACATGTACCATCCATTAGCTCTGTGAAATAGAATGGGTTTGCGACGGAACATATTCTGTCTACTCACATGTGTTATAGACTCTGATCACATTGTCAAGCATTGTAATTGGACTGCTGCAGGAGTACTGGGTTTTGTGTGGGGTGAGTATATACGTTATACAAGGTACTCAAAAGAAATGCAATATGTTGATAGTCGCCGTTATGTCTCAGCTTACTAACCCAGTTTATTGTTTAGAATTCGCCGGCTGCGAGTCCCTCCAACAGAACATCATCGTGAATCCCCAGTTACGTTATCGACAAATTCCCAAGACTAGTTTGCTGATGGGGTAAAATACAGGCAGAGCACCGATCCGACGCTATACACAGCGATTCACACCTGTGGAGTGACATCTCAGTATAGCCAAGATGCAGATTGGTCCTTGGGAATACGCGTCTACTAGGAGTGTGGATCATGATACATTGCCGAAAAAATGGGTTACTTGATGACTGATCGATCCTGTTCGGGATTGTCCTTTCGGAATAACACGGAACCTGTTGAGTACTGGGTACCCTTGTCCTGTGCTTGACTAGTAGCTGCCAGCTGCATTTGTACGCTCAGTCACCGTGTTTCTGTAGCTTGGTGACTATTCGATCTGATAGACGAATGATTAATGGATACATAATCATGTCTCGAGTTCACAGTGGGAACATCCTTGAAGCCAACATTACTTGGTCTGTACTCACGCCGGAGAAGAATAACGTGCTGACTCCATTTTTCCTCAACCGCTGATTGATAACACTATAGTCCAGATTATGGGTAGGATCATTCTACCTGAAAATTAAGAGCCGAACTATACTCGTTGCGCATAGAGTACTAGCTGTGAAAATACGGGTGGGGAGAGTTCCCAGCTCGAAGTCTGTTGACATTGGATTATGGACTCTTAGTTTGAGGATTCAAATGGAGTAAGTTGTGCTGAACTTCCTTTTTCAGGCTGCCTGATGATGATAAAAAAGGCTTGACAATGTGGCGTAGATGGAATTTCTTATTCAGCCAGTGTCGCTGCGGGGAATACGAAATAATGCAGCCTCTTCATGCTAAGCTCTCGATTGCATTTCCGCCATTTCCGCCTACTCCGCCTGGTGTTAGACTGATGCCCTACCAAGAATTCAAGGAGCACGGGATCAGAGTGGAAAAAGATGATAATGGAAAGGAGGTTGATGGAATTGGGATACCCACCGCCATTTTGCCGATCTATGAGGAGTTAGATTCTGATTTTGAATGGGATTTAGAGCCTCTCCATCGGCCAACGCCATCGAAGTCTCATTGGGGTGATCGTAAGACTTGGTGGGAGGATTGGTCAGAACAAGACGATAAACGAACTCTCATTGCTTTCAACCCGTACGTCATTTTTTGGGGGATGCCTAGTTATCGAGCACTTATATTGATCAGAGATCAGATACCAACGGCAATTGGATACAATGTACTCTGCACTTTCTTCTTTTCGAGGATCTCGATATTGGCCATCCGAGCGGAATGGAAAGACGGGTCCAAAATATTTCTGGTATCAAGTACGAAACTTGTCAGATTCAAAGTTATGCTGATCTTACGGTGCAATAGTTCCGCATCTTTATTGGCGCAAGTGGTTATCCTCCTGTATGGAATCGGACGGATAAACCAAAACCCAAAGAGGAATCTGAGCCTATCTCTCCAGACTATTCTGACGAAGAAACTGATAAAAAGACTTCTAAACCACCAGCATCTACCGCTATCCATGTCTCCATTGACCCCGTCCTGGAAACGAAGAGAATGGCTGGTGGTCCTGTTCGCCCGCCATATGCTTATTGCAACGTGAAACCAATTGATGTCGACAGTGACGAAGCCGTCAGACAGCTTTTGGAACTAGACAAACTTCGTCGAGAAGAACATCTCATCGACTTTGTGGAGGACCCAGAAAAGGCTGTCAAAGTCTTTTTGAGCTGATATTCCCGTGGTCAAAGTTTCTGGTGGTAGTAAGCCGTATATACATATACGTCAATTTATTCACTCCTTTCAAAAGGTCGGATCACAATCTCGATATCATGCCGCGGATCCTCTGCTTTTTTTTTCAGGTTTATCCTCAAAAACAGAGTCTTTCCTGACGCTAAGGATGAGCGAAAGTACCGAAATGCGCTCAAGATTGCAGAGTTCGCTCACAAGGAGCTCCCGCTCACGTCCGTTGTAGCCAGATTTCTTCCTGACCAGTTCGGTGTTGGTTGTTCAAAATACTGGGGTCAACAAAAGGGACACAATGAGTGGTCGGATGATGAAGATGGCGATGAAACTGAAAATGATCACGATGCTGATGATGTCTTTGTTCCCCTTCAATCCGGGATTAGCAAAGTCACCTTTGACGAAAGCAAGGACGAAGGCAAGGAAACCAAAACTTTGACTCATCCTATGCCCATCTCTAGACCAGTTCCAGAAACCTTGAAAACATTACTTTCTTCCACGAATCGGTTTCCAAAATCTCATACTTTTGGATTTGTTGAGAAGTCTCTCCGCCGGATCAGACAAATCCTTCTGCCTGGCGTGTTCACCTCTTGCTGTGCCAAATCATACAAACCGAGGTCATCTGACGGGCCAATTGATACTGTTGACGCTGTTGAACATGATCTTGAAACAAAGCTAGCAAAGATGATCCTAATTCCATGGATTGGTTCTGGGATAAATGGACACGATACACCTGAAATTTTCCGATGTGGGACTCAAACTGTAGAAGACGGATTGATTGAGCATGACCCGCTTGAAGATGAGATAACGGTGCTCATTTCTGTCGTGAAGGAACATCTCGAGGTACTTGGAAACGCGGTTGGAATGGGAATCGTAGGTACCTGGGTTCAGCTTTGTCCAATTGGTCAAGAGGGGGTGAATCCGAGAAGATTGAAATATTGGTATCTCGAAGAACAGAAGCTTGTTGTTCCAAGTTTTGAAGCCTGTTGAAAGTATGCAGGAAATTTCTTCTCTTGTCGAGGCTTAAAAATTTCTTTAACACGATGGTGGGCTAAACTCACGTCTCGCAGTCATGGATGGCAGGATGTGGTTTGGAAGATACGAAAACGTCGAGAGTAGAGACAGCAGATGGAACGTATAGTGTATATATAGAAGGAGCAAACGTGAGATGAGAAGGATGCAGAAGTCCATGGTATGAGAATGGTAAAGCAAATGCTGGGTGGATTATGAAGACACAAAGCAAGCGAGAATAGGTCTCGCAATCGATGGAATGAGAGGAATATCCATTATGATCGCAAGAAGATAGTCCAAAGGGAAAAACGAGAGTCCGTGAGTGTGCGTCAGTACAGTGCACTTTTTGTATAAGAGAATGTCATGGTGGCATGAATGTAGTAGCGCCAGCAAATTAGACTGAATTCAAGGTAAGTTGCGAATCTGTAATCATATCGTCAGAAAAGGAAGGCTTTTTGTCGGGAAACGATGCATACTCCAAGTACAGGTCGTGAATAATCCTCCTCATCTTTCAAATCCTTCATGGAGGCGCTATCGGCCTCTCTTTGCCGTTGTCGTAGCCCAGGATCTAGTCTATCGTCCGAAGCAAAGATTGAATGGGCTTCTGTAGGTTCTGTAGGTTCTGTAGATTCTGTAGGCCCCCGATCATCCAAAAGTGGCTGAGAAGAATGATCGGATGGAGGTTGAGCTTTGGGTATGGCCGTTGCAGGTGGAGTAGCTAGAACCGGCGTACCGGGAAGCTGGTTACTGCCATTTGATTGCCTGTGGTAAGATGCCATCAGCGGCTCGTAGCTTGCGCCGCTAGGGGTTGTCGAGTGTGTCCCCATGATGTATCCTTCTTGGCCGCTGAGACTTCCCAAGCTTCCGCTGGCACTCGCCCTGCGACTACGATCACTATTGATGATTGCCGCAGGTGGTGAACCTGTGGGTGCAGGAACATAACCATCTTTGGACGGACTAGAAGCCATTGGTTGAGGATAACCATAATCGGTGTACGGGTTAAAGGATTCTACCGCATGATCAGGATCATCATGATACGAGACTCTTGTGCCGAAATATGTAGACGCAAGGGCAGAGCTGGACCGTTGTTGTGATATGTCTAATGCAGAGGCGCTGAAGCGTGCTTGATGAGGGTCATCATCGTCTCCGAGCAGTGATCGGTGCGTTGGGGTCGCATGGGAAGGAACCATGGCAGTATCATTTTCAAAGCGAGATTGACGTCGACGGCGGCGAATAGCAAAGAGAATCCAGAGGGCCACTGAAGTTGTTGCAAGGCCCACGAGGACAAAAACGGCAGCAACGGCAGCAGTGTTGCCAAAGAAGCTAACAGGGAATTGAGAAACTGCCAGTGCGCGGGGAGCGCAGGGAAAACTTACCCTGATCCTCTGGAGGGTGCATTGTTGGGGGCGAGGGAGGGATTTGCAACGATCTGAGTGACAGTAGAGACAAGGCCATCTGTTTCTGTGGAAACAAAAGTGGAGGTGATTTGGGAGGGAGCTGTACTTGTGGGGGAACCATGGTGATCTGTTGTACTGATGAATACAGGAGACGAGAGAGTTGTTCTAGGGAAGTGATTTAGATTACAGTAAGAGAGGTACCTTGAAAACGTACATTGGAGCTGGATCGGAAGACGAGGTTGGTTCTGGGGCAGACGAGGGCGTAGAGGGAAGATCGAAGAAGGAGGAAGAGGTGGTGGAGGTGGTGGAGGAGATGGTGGAGGAGGAGGAGGAGGAGGAGGAGGAAGTGGTGGTGGTGGTAAGATCGGGGGTTGTCGAGGTAGTAGTGGTAGAATCCGAGGTTGTCGAGGTGGAAGTTGTT
>Ga0157368_1000017_pt1 | contig 64289 bp, 101 predicted proteins | sample AttbisABBM3_FD_113146 | JGI IMG/M metagenome (GOLD analysis project Ga0157368, IMG submission 113146) | Fungus gardens microbial communities from leaf cutter ant in Botucatu, State of São Paulo, Brazil - Atta bisphaerica ABBM3 | ecosystem: Host-associated > Fungi > Mycelium > Unclassified ... | reverse complement strand
TTTTCCCAGGTCCTGTTATAATTCAATGACCTTAAAGCTGATCAAAGAAGGGGATCTTGTATTAGAGTTAACACAAGAAAACTTAATAAAGAACTCTGTATAGGATTGTCTATCTTATATACTAAACTATGATGGTCTGTGCTACTACTTGTCTAGCCTACCCTAAATGACCATGTGTTCACCTTAAGATCAACATGTGTAATACATGTTGTATGACATTATCTTTCCAGAATCTTCTATACTCTTCTTTATGACTTTATGACTTGTGACTATTACTGTGACCATGTCATCTGATGTGACTGATGTATGATCTTGACATCACTCTAACCCTAACCCTAGATCCAAAGAAAGAAAAAGAAAAAAGAAAAAGAAAAGAGAATTTAAATAAAAAAGCTAGTATTCAAGCTTCACATATCTGACAGATCTCTCTTCAGACCCCTCCTCATCTCTGTCTTCTTCATCCTCCTTGTTGCTACACTGTGAGTCCTCCTTTAAACCTTATCTTCACTCTATTACAGCTTTAACTCTTGCTAATTGGGCTATATTTCTCTCTTAGTCTTCTGCCAAGTTCTGAAGGGACTTTTTGACACCTCAGTACTTCTCTACAAGTTCTTGGAGTACCTTTTCTATGACACTTAAGACTCTGCTATAGGTAGGAATCATGGTCAGGAAGTTGGTGTTAGTGTAGAGGGTATACTGCTGCTTGATAGCAATGTATCCAGCACAGGTAAGGGAACAACTATGAAAGAATCACTATTAATAGAGAAAAAACAAAAAGAAATTTCTTTACTCACCTTGAATTGTGCACCAGGCAATCCTGCCTAGTGTGCACACACCTCTCACAGGAGTTAACACCCCTATCTTAACCCCAGCATCCTGTGGTATTTTTCTGGTTGCTTCTCTTTAGCCTTCTTGAAGGGCCATTGCCTCTTCTCATCTTCTGAGTTGACCTTTCTGCATTTAAATTCCACAGTCTAGGAATCTTCAGCAACCCCCAAAAGGGTGGTGTTCTCCACTAATATTTCATCCCAGAGTTGCTAGAGATACTCCAATTGTTTCCTCTTATCCTTCTCTTCTGCAAGCCTCCTCTTCTCAGCTTCCTCTCTTACCTTGGCCTCTACTGCCTTTCTCACCTTTTGAGCAGTATGCTTAATGCAGCAAGCCTTTACTGTCTCTTCCAAGCAAATCTAGAGCCATTACTCCTCTTCATGCCTTCTCTGCATTTCATGTTGTTGCTCTTCAAGTATATCAGCATTATATTGTGAGATATTGGAGGGGATGGGAAAAGATATAGTAATACAGAAGAAAAGGTGAAATTTTTTTTTGGTTTATATATTGTTAACCTAGATACCATCACAAGATTCTTCAGATAAATTCAATAGGACTTTGAAGGCTTAGTTCTAAAGGAAGGATACTGTCATATGCCAAGTCCACCCATCCAGAAAATACATCCCTATAGTGATACTGCTTTCCCAATGTTCACTATACAAGCCTGTCTTCTACAGTGACTATCTTTCTTGCAACATGCTCTTGTGGCAGTGATGCAACAATTCAGATATTCCATCCTCTATGATAGGAATACTCCTATTTGACTTAGTTTCCTATGGCAGAACCATACTCCTATCAGTGTGACATCCACTATCCACTCCTGGGGCTTGGACACTATGTGATGTGAGTGACTTGACCAGTCCCAACAACAGGCCATGGTACAATAGGACTTTGTAATGACTAGTATACCCCAGTCCAGATATGAGTCTGCTTCACCAAATCTCATTATTAAATCTCAAATTTTAATGTATCATTTAATCAAATCAGACAGTGTTTACCCCCATAGATGCTGCAATACATTCTAGTGAACGCCACATCCAACTCTCTGAGAAGAACCCCATCGGATGTTGACTAATAGATCAATCAATTTCCGCTGCTCAACAGGTGTTTTCATCTCTGTTCGCAAGTTCACCATTTTTCTCTGGTGTAAAATGTGTGAAGTTGACAAGGTCTGCTGGGGCTTGCACATTCCAATATCACTATTATTCCCTGACGCGTAAAACCACCTCATCTTTCCTGAGGCCCTCCAAGACGAGGAAAAATTTGCCCCCTCGGATATCATGAATGTCAAGAACAACGGTAGGTGCATCTGTATGACAAAGAAAGGGATCCAGTATATATTTACCCACTCCGGCGAAGGCCAACGATGATTTTGATTGGCTCTCTCGGTGACGATGATCGTGAGACTTAGCGGCAAACATTAGCACCGGGCAGGCGTATTTATGTAAAATTAATCCCTCTCACAACTAGGCATATATATTAGATAATAACCAATCTCATTGGGCAAAGGTCCCAGAAGTGTAAATGAAGATATGTGCATAGAGTCAACGGCCAGCCATAACGACATGCCGTGGCAGGAGAATAGCCTTGCGTTTCGCAGTCTTTTCCGAATCTACCATCTCAGAGATTGGAACAGGTAGAGGATCTACGAAATGAGCGGAGTATGAAAGCGATGGATCGTGCCTCAAAACGGCGGGCGGCCTAACGTTCCGATAGATGGCGGATTCCTGTGGTGGCGATGTAGATCGTATTGGTAATATCATCGTCCCCACAGTCTGTGCAAGGGTTTGTGCGTGCTGAATGCCACGAATACTCCCGCCCACACGCGAACGCTCAAATTCTTCCTCTTCTTCAGAAGATATCTCATTACCGTCGAGGTCAAGCCGTGCTGGGTAATAAATTATAACTTATGCAGTGACTCATAGAAGAGATTAAACTTACCCCATCCTCTTCTCCGTAGAGATGATTCACCGGAATTTAGAGAAACAGAGGAATTGGAAGCTGAAGCAGGAAGAGAAGGTTCGGTCGGTGCAGCAGGTGCAGTGCTATTCTGTGGTGGTTGCGTTGTGAGCGTCTCACCCCTCAGAACGTCAAAATCCTGACGGGGATTGCTGAAACGGTTACGGTGTCGACGAGAATTATTTGGAGAAGGCATCGACCAAGAATCATCCTCATTCCAGTCAATCGTTATATTGTGAACAAGTTCCTCCCCATTACGATTGTAACGCCTATGTACAACGTAATTTCGACCTTGGAACGCGGAATCGGAATCGGCGGTAAGGTGGTATCGAGATTCAGGTGTAGGGTCAACCGTCTCGGACGAGACATTACTTAAGGGCTCGCCAGAAATTCGTGGACGATCTGGTGTATTAGAAATTGATGGGGTCGAGGGTCGAGGGAGGTTCTGTACCGAAAAATCCGATGGAAAGGGCAATCGTTCTGATGGCCCAGTATTATGTCGAATGTCGCTGAATGCGCGGGCGGGACCGAGATCCCACTCTGATACCAGTGATGAGTCCAGGGAAGAACGAGGAGATCGAGATGTAGTTCTTTGGGGAGATTGACGTGGTGATAATTGAAACGTGCTTTGTGAAGGTATACGTGCTGGTGTCGAGGCTCGGCTGGTAGGCCGAAACGGAATGGATGGGGAAGTTCGCCTCCGCTCTCCTACGATGCGCAGAATTCGTTCATAACCTCTTGTCACGGCGACAACAGAATTGTAGGCCCTTGTATAAATCCGTCCAGCATCTTGTATCAGCTGGTTCGTGGCTAAAGCGACGTCCCCGACATCCCTGACCGTAGGTGAAGTGACAGTCACTGGCCTAGCATCAGCTCGCCTGCCCAGAAGAGTTGACCCGTCGTCGCCCGGAGCGTCACGATCTGTTCGACTGACTGTTACTGTCCGATTTCCATTCCAAGGTGCACTCTGAGTGGGGCTCATTTGCCGGATACTCATAGAACGCGGGTTGGAATCAGGGAAAGCATCCCCTTGTCCATTGACAGCAGTGTGTTGAAAATCCAGCAGCAGTGAAAATGTATCAGCGTGGCTGGAACTCTGCTCCCGTCCTTGAAGGCGAAGTTGGGAAAGTGTCATCGGAAGGGACTCTGCGAGTTGCAAGAGACTCCAACGAATCTGGCGAATGCGACTGTAAGCCGCACCCAGAGCTGCTGAGGTTTCTTGTAAATGACGGTGTGTTTCATGGGAAGCTTCACCAATGACGATGCGACGTATATCGGGAGAATCAGGCGCTATGGTTCGCTCTTCACTAGCATTGGAAGAATTTGAGGGGAAAGGACAGGGATTGGTGCCGTCAGTGTTCATATGGATGACCCGTAAACGGAACTCGTTAGTTTGGAGACCGATGAATAAAGTGCTGGGAGTTCCCACTATGAAAAATAGGTGGGGAATTGACTCGAAGTGGATCGATAAAATTTGAACTTAGAGTTGTGGGTCAGAGAACACTTCAAACCACAATAATCCGTTAATTAAACATCAAACTTGGGCAACTGTGGGAATATCGTCAGCTCGTGCAGTCGACATCGTGAGTCCTTGTAAGGTATGTCATAGGAGAGATAGCGCTCGGTGTCCGTGCTCAATTCCAAATATCTAAGTTACATAACTTTCTCAACAGCGGCGTGTCTCCAGTGTAGGGAACAATTAATATAAGCGTTGTGAACAATAATGCTGCTCCCAGAATAGAGACTGCGAACCAGCCTTTTTGGATGTGATCATACATCTGACAAGGAGCGTGATAAGTGTAGCTTCTATCAGCAAAAGCATTTTCAACTCTTACCTGGCCCCCAACGATCGGCCCAACTTCAGTTCCAATGAGTAAATTGTCATTCATCTGCCGAACTAGGACTGACCAGTTGTTCCGATTCCATATGCAACATTAAAAGCTCCATATACATGGGCATCTTAGTAATCCACTAAGCTCATAGAATAGGAACATATCATATCTTTGGCGTACTTACATCCAATGCCTTGGATATCCCTTGATACGGCAGCCAGCTCGGCCGTGAGTGGAGAAATAGATCCCGAGGTAAAGAAGTCTACAAAAGATCTTGTAGTCGATGTCGAATTTCCAGCACGGACTTACTTTCAAGGGCAAATGCTGCTCCAAAAAGAGGAAGAGGGCCGTCGATGGCAACTATCCCCCACCATGGTATCGCTAAAGTCGTCGAAGCCGCTACCACCCATTCCGCTCCAACTCTATCGGTGAGCCATCCGGTTAACAGAGATGCTAAAGGGCTCTTGAACAATGATTGATTACTATGACTAGGCCAGAGAACTCACAAAATAACATCGGAACCGAAAGAGTCAGGAGGAAAATCCCGACATTTCGCGAAGTCAAGCCCCAAATGGACTGCAAATGGAGCGGCAATCCAGGTTCTTGGCTACTGTACACAAAACTGCGAAACTTTTAGATTGCAGAAGCAATGTATAGCATGAAGTATCGATACCCATAGACGAATGATATCACCAGAGCGACAAGGGCACGAGATGATTTTGATAGCCTGAGCAGTACCTGGAGAAGAGATAGACACTCCTCTACTTCTTCGACTACATCCTTGGATTCAACCACAGGACCCCCTTGACCACCTTCGAGGGTTCCTTGAAAAGGGCGCACTGCATCATCTTGAATCTCGATCCCCAACTGAGGTTCCGGTGCTGTGTTGATTGTATCCCCCCTGGTCACCAGATTGAGAACTTCGTTTGAGGGTTCTGGTTTAGACAGCAATGCGGGATGTGCACCCCATTTTTTGGCTTCTTTGGGTTCGATGATGACAAGCCTCGAAACAAGGTCAACTGAAGTACAAATAAGTGTGAAGATGAAAGGCCCTCGGAAACCAAATCGACTATATAGAAGGCCTCCGAGGGGCTGTCCCAGAATGAGCCTAGAAATTTATCAGTACCAATCAAACAGAGCATCGTAAAAGGTATACCCAAGGGAAAGACCACCCATCACAAGCCCAATTTGCCCTGAACAAATCAAAATAATGAACAGAAGAAGCGCCTAGATGTCGATAATCACTCACTGCCAACGACTTGTTGTGGAGTTGCATCACAACTAGTAGACCAAAGTACCGTTATCCCACTCTTTGAGTAGTACAGGATCTGATAAACATACAGGAAGGCCAGCCCAACCACCCAGATCACCGAGGAGCTAACTCCCTGAATCATTCGAGCAATGCACATCACCGCAAATGATGGTGCTTCCATGAACAGAATTTGTGAACCTATCAGGGATAGTAGACCTGCAAGCAAGGGGTATCTGCGAGCCTTGTAGCGCTCTGACCATACAGCGATCGGTATTGTTGCTTTGTACATCCATAAAAATAAGTGAAATGGCAGAGACATATTCTTTACCCACAAATTAATAGACCTCCAGACTAAACTCAAGCAATATTAACAAGGGGATGCTAGGACACAAAAGATTACTTACGTAGGCGAAAAGCAACCATCCCGATAAGGCAGATATTCCGGTATAACCTAAATGTTCCAGCTGAAACGGAACAACGGGGATAATTATCGAGTAAATAATCATATCGATTGCAACGCCTGATAGTAGGTTATTTGTTTGCAGAAGGAGGTATTTCATACGAACCTAACCCAATGACATATGTAGTAAACCAATACGACGACCTCCACCTCAGCCCAGCTGGCCGACGAGAGGTGCCAGGACTAGGTACACGTGTATCGAGTGGAAACCCCATTGTACCACCAGCCAGAGAATACAGCGGACACAGCGGGCAACCAGTCTTATGTAATAAATACATTGTAGATAAAAGATGGAGATTCGAGCCCTGAGAGTGCTGGGGTCACGTAGAGCTTAAGAGGGAACGAGCCACCCTGGTCATTCGGTCGCAGTGAACCCGCGGTACCTATTCTTTCTCTATTTCCCTTTATACCAACCACTTCACATCCACTTTCTCTGTTGGCACATCCTCGCTCCTGGATCTAATAGATATAATCTTGGATTACTTGTTGCGGAATAGAAATGCACTGAATTGACTACGTCCGGTCGGCGGCACTCGTCTACTGGGGGGAGTACTGATGTCCCTGTTAGTGAAATCGCGGTACTGAAGGGTATCGTAGCGGTTGAATATGTACAGCATGCAAACATGGGTTCAATCAAAATGAACTAGTCTACAGCACATAGTCTATATTTCGGGCATTTGCTCTAGTAGAAGTTATTGTGCTTCGATCGATCAAGCTTTAGTATTTTCCACATCACACTTGGCCATTCACACTCATCGCACCAGAATCTCCGCGTCTCTTGTCTCATTCACCATGCCTGAATTGCCAGGTATATATATCAACTTGCACTCAGATGTTGATCCTGACTTCTCAAATCTTTTACAGAGGTGGAACGAGCGGCACGGTTGCTCAATGAATTCGGTGCTGGCAAGATGATTGCCAAAGTCGAAACCGAAGAAGATGTCCTCGTGTATTCTGGCATCACTCACACCAACTTCGTGAGTTCAGACCCCAGTTTCTCTATTGGCAAGATACATCCAAAACAAAACATGATAGGCCAAAACTCTGACTGGGCGTAAATTGATTCAGACGCACAGATATGGTTTGTGGCATCTTCCGGGATTATGAGCATTCTGGACTCTATCTATAGGAAAGGTGTTCTACATGGAGCTAGACGGTGCTGGAGAACACCCTGTCATGCATTTCGGCATGACTGGGATGCTTCACGTACAAGGCTTGCCTTAGTTATACATGTTTTCACAAACCTGATCCTGGTATCTGTTCAACATCTAGGTTAAGGGTCAGCTGCCGACCCACTACAGAGAAGCTCCTTCTGATGTTTCTGTCATTGAGTGGCCGCCACGGTGGATGAAGGTATGCATGAGATACGCCTCAATCTCCGGACAGTTCCCAATCCAACAGTTCATCTTGCATTTTTTCGATTCCGAAACTGGTCAAACCACTGAGATTGCATTCAGGGATGCCCGAAGACTGGGCCGTATACGTTTATGTGCATCTCCGCTTTCCGATCCACCAATCTCTGAACTAGGATTCGACCCAATCCACTCGATGCCGCCTTTATCAGAGTTCTCCGGTCTGGTTTACAAGCGTAAAGGAACAGCTATCAAAGCTCTGCTGTTAGATCAGTCTTTCAGTGCTGGCGTTGGAAACTGGGTTGCGGGTAAGGGATCTACTTCTCTGGTGCTAGGAATTGCTTTTGATTTTTGATGGGCTATTGGAAGATGAAGTATTATATCATGCTGGTATACACCCTGAGCAACGATGTAATACCCTCAACGAAGAACAGCTTCAACTTCTTCACGAGAAGATCAAATATGTCTGCGAAACAGCGATATCTTTCAATGCAGATGATAGCAAATTTCCCGATAATTGGCTTTTCAGGTATCGTTGGGTAGATGATCTGATGTAAACTCATTGGCATCATCATTTATCATTTATTAGGGTAAGGGTAGGGGAACTCAGTCGAAAGTCCTTCGACTAGTGAGTGCTGAGTGCTCATGTATTTTGAACGCCCAAATCTGATGAACAAAGCCATCCGGGGAGCCCGCAACAATCAAGTGGATAAAAGTTGGCGGCCGAACTTCGGCGTATGTGGTGGAGCTCCAAAGGGTCTTGGGACAAGTAAGGGGACAAGTAAGGAAGTATGAGGTAGGTGTTTGCCTTCTAGAATATTTCCCATTGACTCAAGATAGAAACTACAAGGAATCTCAACTGGAAGGGGCATACGAAGGAAATCTGCGCCCTGCTACGAAGCGGAAACGTCACGCTGTACCAGAAGCAAATATGTCTCGTCGGTCTTCAAGACGCTCACCAGATCGTCCAGGTACAGGTGTCAAGAGCTAGACTGAGTGACATAGAAGGACAATTGCTGATGGTATGGTATTATTCTCGTCCCATATCATCTTCACATTCACTCAGTCTCGTCGTCGTCGTCTTCGTCCTCATCACTGTACTCCTCTGCTTCGTCGTCAATGAAGTCATTAAGTGATCCCTCGTCGTCGTCATCTTCGTTATCGTCATCTTCATCCTCTCCATCTTCATCTTTATCGTCGCTATCGCCTCCGAGTTCAACATTCTCCATGCTACCTTCTTCGTCGCCTATCTCAATTTCCACATCGGTTTGAGCATTTTCACCATCACTTGTGTCACTCTCGCCTTCAATATAGTGCTTCACATTTGATTCCTTTACTCTGGATGAAAGCTTGCCATTCTTTGGTGCAAGCGGGGTGGGTGCCATTGCAGAACGCATCTCAATTTGCGAAAGAACCATGTCCAATTTGCCACTCAGTGAGAGGAGCCTTTCTTGTAGAGCTAATCGAGCAGTGAGAGTAGCGTGAAGGCCTGAGAGTCGGGCTACAAGGTCCGGAACCTATTAACAGCCAACTGAGGAATGATTCATTATTATCATGAACTATGCTAGAGCCTACCGTCATGAGATGGCCGGTATGAACGGCTAAGACTGTCTTTATCCAGGTCACCATTGTCATGCCGCGTTGAGCACTTGCCCCGCCCCCCCCACCTTTCATATTTTGGCCCCGTGCACCTCTCCCTAGCCTCTCGACGCAGGCATTCAGTAGAGGTATAGCGAGCTGGGGAGGCAGTCTTTTCACAGTATTGCGTATCAGGTCAGCATTGGAATGTGCCAGACAGGTCTCTGTGAGTCTCGTATCGGCGGAATGTAGAGCTTGAATTAGAGTTCTCGTAAGAGAATTCGCAGGAACAACATGAAGCTCTGCCTTTGACTTCTTTTTCACCGACCGGGATTTTGTTGGGTTGTCCCCTCCATCTTCGCTATCAGAAGATCGGTGTGCGCCAGCATCGACCACAGTGGCCAACCGCTGACCTAAGGAGAGTTCCGCGTGACCAACTCTAAGATCACCGTCGATATCTCGGACTATGGTTTCGTCCATATTTTCATCGTGACCCAGCTCGACTCCCGAACCAATCGCAATGGATGATTCATTGTACCGTTTGTTCATAGTAAGCTATATGTGAACGCACTATGCCCCTACAATGAATATGACGACCTGGAACGGAGGAACGGACCACTCACGGGTTGTGATTCAGATACGCTCCGGAGAGAATAAATTGGTCGAGATAGCGCTCAAAGGTCCTGTAAGTGAGCTTTTTTTGTAGATAAACATGCATGGGCTGGCGGTGTATGAGCACTTACCTGTACAAGTCTCCTCAGAAAGAATGAGTAAAAAAAAGCCCTCACGTCACACTAGTGATGCACGTGATTTAATTGGTCCGGACAAAGCGCATAAAGAAGGTAGTCATTAGCAGACCCTCACAGCCTTCTCTTCATCTTCTCCCACAACCACCATCAGCTCTTTTGCATTGGTACTATACCCATTGTGTCTCTTCTGCAAAGGCGTATACCATAATCCGTGTGCCTCCGTTATGAACTATATCCAGGTAGGCATTTAACTCTGTCACTATTACCTTACCGCTAACATCTTTACAGCTGGAGAAACTAGGTCAGCCAACTTTTTCGAAGCATATGTATCATCCAATATACATTTCTTGGCTCTAGGCGAGGGTACATATGCCAACGTGTTTAAGGTGAGTTGTCCTAGTCGTGTGTCATCTCCTCCTTCAGCTTTGTCTAGGGTCGGTCTCGCACAACAAACGAGATCGTGGCACTCAAGGAGATTCACCTGGATGCAGAAGAAGGGACACCCTCCACGGCGATTCGTGAGATCTCTCTGATGAAAGAGCTCAAGCATACCAACATCGTTCGCCTTCACGATGTTATCCATAGCGAAACAAAGCTCGTCCTCATTTTTGAATTCTGCGAGCAGGATCTCAAGAAGTATATGGATCAGCATGGCGATCGTGGCGCTCTAGACCCTAAAGTTGTCCGAAGCTTCATGTTCCAACTTCTAAAGGGGACTGCCTTCTGCCACGAAAATCAAGTTTTGCATCGAGATCTAAAACCCCAAAATCTACTTATCAATCGCAAAGGGGAGCTTAAGTTGGGCGATTTTGGATTAGCAAGAGCTTTTGGTGTGCCAGTCAATACATTTTCCAATGAGGTAAGCATCAAGTTCATTATACGCATCGGCTATCAGATACATTAATGTACAGGTGGTGACGCTGTGGTATCGAGCTCCTGACGTGCTTCTTGGATCAAGGACGTATAGTACATCGATCGATGTTTGGTCTTGTGGTTGCATTTTCGCTGAGATGATTTCTGGAGTTCCTCTCTTCCGCGGTCGAGACAACCAGGACCAACTGCTTCATATCATGCGTATTATTGGCACTCCTACCGATGAACAATTCGCTAAAATTCTGAAGGACTCTGTTAGCTATCATCTGTTTGCTTTTTCCGTGTCGTTGCTCAAACACACCTATTAGCCTGAAATCACTATAAAGCAGTATCCAAGATATCCAAAAATGAATTTAACTCAATTACTCCCGAGAGCGGATCCCCTAGGTATGTCATAGTTTATACTCTTTGAATGCTCTATTGAAATACTCTTCAGCTATCGATCTCTTGGAGAAATTGCTCAAGTTTGATCCAGCAGAGCGTTTGTCAGCCTCGGAGGCCCTTCTTCACCCGTATTTCACTACCGTTGCCAACCCTGCCGCCTACAATCCTACTGCTGGTGCCATGGGTCCCCCAACATACAACTTCCCTCACCCTCATGGTCATCAAGCCCCGCAGCATCTGCAGCAGCAACATCAACAGCACTTACAGCAACAAATGCAATATGGGCGTCAGCCCATGATGTATCCTCCACAGGTGCAACAGCAAGTGCCAATCCCTCATCAAATTCAGGGTGCTCCAACTCGTGTCCATCCACAGGCGATGAATTCCCAGACGTTCAATCCTGCAACCAATGTACCATATCCCGCACCCTACCCAACACGTTGAATGCAACAACAGTTTATCCTCGACTTTTTTCATCAATTTTCATCAACTTTCATCAACTCACTTTAACATGTAGAATAGTCGTAGTCGCGTTCACTACGTTTTAATAAATATTCTGGTGGCCAAAGTAAATCGGAGCACTAAGGTATGGATGACCTCGACAAGACTTAGTAAACTATGAAGATCAAAATATAATATACAAGTGTGTAGCGGTAAAGTAAAGTGAGTTAAAGACTCAGAATGGGAAGAGAATGGGAAGATGGTTAGGAAGTGCCATATCCTTGGCCGAACATCGAAAGAACAGCAAGAAGGTCGTCTTCAGAAAGTGCATCAGGTGTAGCAGACACCATCAACTAATATGGAACTTACTTTTCTTCAAGGGTTTACTGAAGAAAGCATTCATTCCAGCACTCAGACACAATTGTTTTGTAGCTTCTTGACAATCTGCGCTAAGAGCGATGACTAAGTTCAACCCGTCAGATCATAGACCAAATTTGCGATAGTATCAACTACCTGGAAGAAGGGTAGAAGCTTTCCGTTTATTCTCAAGCAGGCGCAGCCGTTTAGCAGCTTCGACACCATCGCAAATGGGCATATCTGAAGCAATAGAAACAATAGTGAAGAAGAGGAGATGACCATGATTAATGGACTCACGATGGTCAAAAAGTGCCAAACTATAATAACCTGGTTCGTGCTTCTCCCATTCTAAAGGGTCAGTCAGTCACTAAGGTAGTAGATCTGACCAAAAATTGTGTACTTGCCGGATATGGCCTCCTCTCCGTTGTTTGTGGCAGTAACTTTGAGATCATATCTCTCGAGTTGCTTGATCAGGAGATTCTGAGCAATTGGATTATCTAAAGTAAATAGAGTCAAGTAGAATCTTCACTGGTGATATAGATATATACCTTCCGCAATCAGTACGTTCCCGTACAGCATCCGTTGAGCAGAGGAGCTATCTTCAACAGCCTTCATGAGATCGGATGCATGGGTGGTTGTCAACCTGTCTGGAAGGTTCTTCAACTGCGCCAAAACCTGGAGCATACGACATTTCCTTGGGGGCTTCGTCAGCCTAAATATGAGGGGATGCTTATCACTAGTAGGAAGGGCAAGCTGTCCAGTACGAGTAATAGTAGGAGTATAAAGGTGAATGACCCTGGTATCCTTCAAAGACAAATCATCCAGGCTACGGGCGAGACCTTCGGCTGCACCTTCGGCCCGATCATCCGAAATGATGAAATCTAGTGGAACGCCACTCGCGGCGTATGCCCGAATTCTGGTCTGAAGTTCTTTCCTGTCCATCGTGGCTTGTACGTGAAACTGTTCAAGAAACGTCTCCAGAAACTTAATTGTTGCTTCTGAAGACGAAAACACTAATATCTCCAGGCGCCTCGTCCGATTGAGGTTCAATTCCAGTTGATGGATTTCCGCACTAGCCTGCCAATGCTCAGGACCTGGTTCTTGATAAAGTCGAAGTCAACGCACCTTGCGTGTATCGTCCGAACTGTACTGCTTGACAGGGATGGTGAACCAAAATTGAGATCCAACATTGAGCGCAGAGTTAACTCCTATCGAACCTCCCATGAGCTTGACCAATTGCCTGGAGATTGAGAGGCCCAAGCCAGTTCCGCCAAAGCGACGAGTTGAGGAGTTCTGCCAAACAATCAATTCATATCATAAGTATTTTCGCCGTCGGTAGTCAGACGTACATCTGCTTGCTGAAAGGGTACAAAAAGTAGGTCGAGGTCAGTAGCCGACAAGCCGATCCCAGTATCGCTATTAAGTCATGATAAAGTCGTGCGCGGGAGTAGCAATAAATCGACTGACAATACATCAAACTTGAGTAATGCCATTGTGTCCGAGGAGGCCGTACTCTGCTGCTCTGCAGAACAGTTGACACGGACATGGCCGTTGGCAGTGAATTTCACAGCATTCCCAATAAGGTTCATTAAAACTTGGGAGTAGTATCTCAACTTTTTTTCAACAGAAGGAAGTTGTGGAAATTCACCTTGGCGGATACGGGCGTAATCGGCATACACCCCTTCCAATACGCTGTGTTAGTTTGTATACTCTAGTGTGATCATGATAACCTCAACGTACAGTCTGGGACATTGGGTTCGATGTTAAAAGACAACTCGAGCTTCTCTGTTGCCATTGGTAATAGTAACTCCATGCAATCCTAATGTAAGATTGAATGCTGTGTTACTTTTGTGCGTATGAATGATATTCACTGCAATGATATTCTGCCGCAAGATGATCAGTTCAATGCTGTCAGCTCGGAAAATCAGGGAGATGCACACCTCTACAAGAAAACCACTTGGCTCCAGTTTGACGGCTTTATGTTGAATAATATAATCGGGCTCATCAGAAACTTGGATTATTCAGTATGGAATAATGACTTGCCTGAGGCTTCCAACTTGCTGTAGTCGAGGATCGAGTCAATAATCTATCGGAACTTAACATCGAGGTGTACAGGCGCGAAAGTTCAAAATACCTTCAGGAGTAATTCACAAGACTGCTTCGCTGTTTGAACAATTTCACTCTGTCCTGGATTAAGCTCTGTCCCAGAAAGAAGATCAAGCAGCCCATAAAATGAACTTCGATTGGCTGAGCAAGCTTGTACCAGTCGGAACCAACTCCCGGTACTCACCTGAAAGGAGTCCGTAACTCATGGCTCATTGAAGCCAAGAAATTGCTCTTAATCTACAAAGGATGTGAACAAGGGTCTCAAAGGGATGGGATTTGACGTGCTTTCGTAGCTTTCAAAGCATCTTCCCTGCTTCGACGGGCGTCTTCCAAAGACTCCCGCTGAGCAGCAATCATTTTCAGATTCTCTCGCGTCCCGTCCTGTACAGATCTGAACAGAAGGGCGTTTGCAATGCTAATGCTTGCTTGTTGACATAACAGTGTGAGCATTGTCACGGTTTTTCTGGAAAACGGGTACTTTGAAGCGAAGTAAATGGCTCCGAAGGTCTGGCCTCTATTGCTGAAGATTGGAAGGCAAAGAACAGACTTGTATGCTGTTTGCCCTGCTTCCGATGAAAAACGGGAGTCACTCGATGCATCGTCGTAATGTATTTTCTCCTTTAAATTGATGGCTGTGTCAGTGTTATTGGGTCAGCAAAGGACAAGACGCCGGAATAGAGGTGTCACCATGCTGTATGATCGCCTTTTGAAGAGGGTCAATAATAGTCCGTATCGATTCAGAATGCCTAGATCATCCGTGTTGGAGTCTGTTTTCCGGCTCGTACATGCGAAGAATCCTCACTGATGAACTTGACAACTATCTGGGGGCTGCATGCTCGTAGCAACGACGTAGTCTCCCGCTTCTCGGGCAATTACAACTGCAAATTTGGTTAAACCTTTTGAAAAACATCTTCTACCCAACGTACCGCACGTGTTCTGTGATCCAGAGATCTCTATGAAATAGATTAATACTGGTATAAGGCCTATACAGGTACAATTACCAGTAGCAATTTCTGTTAATCGTTGCAAGCCTGTTCATGTATATACGAGTTATGAGTATCTTGAATACATGTTAATGGTGAAATATTCACCTGACGACAGGTTAATATCGCTAGAAATATCTGTGCTCCATTTCAAAATGGACGCGAGATCGGATCCAGACAGACTGGGCTCCATGCTTCTCTGCGAGTCAACCTTACTACGCTTGACAGTTTCTGAGACACAGGCAATTCCGCCTGACGATGTTTCTGTTTGAACTCCAGCATCAGCTGTAAACAGAGACTTCTTAAACAGCTGTTGTGGTTTGATCCCAACAATACTGGTCATGTAATTGCTGCAAAACCTTAGATTCTGATCTGAAAAACACAAGGGGCACTCACACAATGCCCTTAGCGCCCCACTGCGCTTGACGCGCGATTCCTCGTTGCTGTAGTTCTTGACCAAGGCCATAGATTCCACACCTCACGTAATGTGACCCTTGCTTTCCGACGATGAGAGGCTGTAGGTGCGAGAAGCTAGCTACATACCAGGAAAAGACCCCAGCCCTCTTCTACAAGCCATTCGTTTTCCATAGCTAGTCTAGAATGTGGCTCAAATATGTGAAGGAAAAAGAGACCACAAAATAACGGACCTAATGGCAAGGTCATATAGCCGAAACGCATTTGGATTACCGAGCAGCGACGATAGTTCAGCCTCCTGTCGTATGTTAAGCGACCTATTTGGGAAGTCCCATAACTGAAGGCGTACCACAAGGGCGACCCAAGCGCTCATATTAACAGGACTTGAGGATACCCATCTGTTTTGTAAATGGTCAGTCAATGGGACCAGATAACCTGTCAGAGGTCGTGATTACCTTCTGAGGTATGCCTGGTTGTCCTGTACCTGTTCCAGATATTGTGCTCGGTATTTCGCTGAAGCATCTCGCCGAATGCAGGAAATCAGGGCCAGGCTGTGGAAGAATAGAGCATAGCGAACGTGTCTGTGGCCAGTGAATATCAGACTTGATTCGGGAGCAAAACTATTTGAGGTCTTGTACTTGAGATGGATGTCGCGTGTCTGATAAAGAGAGAAGCCAAGCTTTGCAGCCTCTTCTATAAAACCGACGCAGAAATAACTGGCAAGCTAAATTTCAAACCTTCAGGTGTGAAATAGAACATGAGATCGTGAACCACTAGACCTTGAACGAGTTGTACCTGCGGCAATTAGTCAATGGTCTTGCGGCGAACAACCTTGACGCACCAGTTCATGGCTAAAGCAGTATTGCTTGAAGTCTCATGAATCTGATCAACGAAATCCCTCTCAACAAAACCATCGACATCAAAGAGCGTGGCAAGCTCATCAGATTCGTTATAACCACCATACACACGAATGCAGTTAATCACACCTGTCCTTCAATCAGCCCCGATAACTAACATTGTTTCAAACGCTGACTCACCCATTACCAAAATACCGGATTCTCTCTGAGGAATACCCAGGTCAACGTCAGCCGCCATCTATGATGACGATGAAATCTTGTTTTCTTCAGACAATGGTTGATGCAGGCCGTACCTCGTCGGCAGAAACCATCAAGTCCGAGACTGAAGTAGTCAGATCTCGACATACAGAATTTTGATGAAACCTCACGATGGTCACAAATATACAGTCGGATGCACAGACTATGAATCTTCGCAAGACCTGTGTATAGCCTGCACATATTCAATAATGTACCTTAAATGTTTCGAGGAATTTACCTATCCCCCGCCGTTTCGCCATATCGAACAGCTTCGCTTAGGAGCCCAAGATGCGATCCTAGGTGCGCCTGGTCAAAACCAGCAATGAGGCTACAAAAGAGGACTTGAACGCGACTAAGGAGGGTTGAATGAGCAATTACGGGGTCAAGAAGATGATCAAACCATTTCTCTGACATGGACCCGTATTTTTCTGCGATTTGCAAGGCCAGTCTCCCTAGGTCAGCAGCGAAACGATACAAACCTCTGCGCTCTGCTGTGGCTGGTAAAGTCCAAAAGAAACCGAGTGCTGTACCCACAGACATGCCATTGCTTACAGGGCAAATTATTCTGACTGATTAGTGTGGATACAGATAGACACCTACCGTAATGCTAGTTGGATGCACTGTATATGTATATGGCCGTGAGACCAAAGGGAAAAATAAAGGAAGAGACACTACCGTAAGTCCAATCATGTCCATTAGTACTAGAGATGCGGGGCTTCGGTGAGCGTTGATGCCTAGAACGGGTAAGGATCAAGAACATGATTAAATATAGCGAATACATACCAGCATCATTCAGAAGCGCAACAGCAAGCTCAATTTTAGGGTCACTTGAACGAGGGATAGAGAGAATTTCATCGAACCCAATGGAAAGAATTTCATTCCTGATTTGCTCAAACATTGTGTCAGTTTTTTGCCTTGTTGGCACTGGGTTGAGATCAACACCGAGAATTTTGAGAGCCAAGAGGGTATCATTAAATGCTTCCCGGAAGCAACCCCGCAGCCAGTAATTTCTAGATCGCCTTTGAAGCATTACGCATTTGTCCCCAATCTTGTCAATGTGCTTCAAGCATTCAGCAACAATCTCATCAGAGGCCTCAAGGTCACCTGATCAGAGTTCAACCCTAGATTCAAGATATTGATATTACATTAAGAAGTGACCTTTCCACTGGAAAAGTCTGCATTTTATTGAGCAAAGAATCTACACCTTCCAGCAAAACATGACGCACGATGAAAGACGATGGAGAACAGCATATACCCGTAGAGAATCTTCTATCCATGGATCCTGACGAAAAAGTGCACGAGCACTGATAAACGATTGGATCGCGATCTACCAAGCAGACGTAAGTGAGAAACAGCTCAATCAATCAAGGGCCTAAATACTTCATGAGCGCCTCTATCCCAAGCTGATTCACCAGCATCAACAAGAATATCAAGCAATTCGTCTCTTTGGGCATGCTCATGCAAAAGCGGTAGACACCTCAATGAGAAATCCATAAGTGCGCTACAGATTTTCTCAGAAACCATGCACATACCTCTTCGCATGTTCTGCCACACGGTAAACGTCGATGGGAGTTTCATGGAGCATCATGAGAATGATCTAGACAGAAAATTTATGAACAAGGGTCCAAGCTTGAGGCTGACAACGTACACGGAACGACATCTTAGCAATGCTCTCCGAGGATAGTGTCTCAACTTCAGCCTGTGCAGCCTGTCGATATCGATCATGAGCAAAACTACACATATCCCTTGCCCTGTGAATGAGCCATCCTTCGGAAAGGGCAATCTGTAAGCTTTGCATCGAACTATGGGTGACGCTAGTTCCTGCCTCCCGGAAATGAGTCACAGCCTTGTAGAGGTCCCACTTGTTGTCTGACTCTTCTTCGCTACTGTTCCCTCCTTTATCTTCCCAGTCCATCATCAAAGCTACTGCCGTGACTTTGAACCTGAAATGGTGTCAGGAGTTGCTCAAAACTACCATCGTTTCTAATTACGTTTCACCGAAAAAGATTGCCCAATTCAAATACTTCCTGACTTCGGCGGGTAGTTCGCGCAGGTGCCGACGAAGGAATGTCAAATCTGTCGGATCGGAGATCTTCTGATTGATCATACTCTCTTCCACTGCTTTCATGTTGTAACTGTCAATGAGGTGAGGTGAAGGGAGTCTTGTAAACAATGTATTCATACACCCAGTGGTTTTTGTCCCAGTCAAACGAGATCTAGAGGGAAAAAATCAGGAAACAGGAGTGGCAGTTTCGACGGTGATCATACGTGGCGTTGTCGCTGTAATGTCGTTAGAATACTTCGAACCGAGAAAGCATTGCCACATGACGCCTCAGTGATAAATCTTGAAAGTGGCTCGCAGTCTTCCTTAGTCCTATGTAAAGTCCTAGAGACCAAAGTCGATATTGCTGAAAAAGACAAGGGTTCGACGTTAATCCAGGTTGGGCGGGCCCTCGGAGAGAACATTCGTTTGACGCGGTCCATGACCTCACTGCATGCCAAGTTAACATTCACTTGCATGGTGTAGAAAGAGAAATCACGTTTTATCCGAGCGGAGGGTGATGAATATCAGCTATGCTCCCGCTGTTAAAGATAATATAGACTCCATGAACGATTGAACGCACCATTCGACTCCGGCAGTTTACCAGTGTGGAAACAAGATCCATGGCCCTGACAAGAGCTCAAGTAACACAGGAGTCGGGGGAGAAGTCACGTACGATTGATCAGCTTCATGTAAATCATCCAAAAAAAGGGCAAAGAGCCGGGTTTCAGCGATGACAGCAAAAACGTGCTCAACTAGAGATTGGAATCTTGCTCGTAACTCGCGAGTTGTGAGACGTTCTTTTGGTGGGTCGTTGGGAACATCAGAACCCACCAAAATATCTCGAAGTTCAGGTGTCCCTTGGTAGAGAAGGGGGACGTTACAAATTTGAGGGCCAAGTCGCTCCTTGAAAGTTGTGACGAAACGTTGAAGATCGGTGTGGAATACCATCAATTGACGGAGGACAGATGACAAGCATCCTAACTATGGGCTGTCAGAAGATTGATGAGGGAGATACGCTCAACCCTACTAATGCAGCAAAAGGAGCGCAATCTACATTCTGGAATTTAGCCTGACCCCACAAACCGTGAGCTGCAATAGGGATTTGTTTGAAAATCTTGAGGGTCAGATATAAGAGAAGCAGAGTCTGCTCACACCGCCACTTGGCTTGATTCGCGAGGATCATGGAACTTTTCCCAATCCTGGAAATCCATAAATAACATTCACTTAGGATCAAATTGCACGCTCACCCTGGAGGTCCAGACACAAGGATGACTTGGGTCTTGGATACCTTTGTCCTACTGCGAGGTATGACTCGTCGAAGTTTTCCCCCAGAGGTTGGATTCCTTGATGAGTTTAGGGAGCTATCGAGTGCAGGGCTTGCGTCGTCGAGAGCAGTAACGTAATTGGTTGATTCACTTCGAGACGACATGGAATCACAATTATCGTGATGGGTACTAGACCCAGTATCATATGGGTTCAAAGAAGGCTTGGCCAACAGGGAAGTGGGAGAAAAATGGCGCGAAAAGCTTATTGATGCATCTCGAACTGACAGCATTCAGCTCAACCTGGTTTCACCGAAAGTGAAGTTGCGACGATACACACCAATGTTCCCTATGATGTCCAGTTCCTTATCCCTCCCAAACTAAGTTTAGTCCTATGAGCTCAACAATCCCAGGCAAAATGACGCATACTAACCAAAGCAATGGGAATCGTGAATTCCTTGTATGTCATGGGTTAGTACTTTCAAAAAAACTGATTTATCCGCAAACCATGAACCGATCTTGAAGTGCGATATCAAATAGAGGAATGAGCTGTAGAATATTTGAGGTGAGAGCAACTAAAATCAAAATTAGATACCTCGTGTTGCTGCTCTCTAGGACATGATATCGTAGCAAGAAGGCGCCTCTGGCACTCGAGAAGATCTGCCTTGAGGCCATGTGCACTCTGATATCGCAAATCTGGGCCTTTTGCCAGCAACTGAGATTGATGTTGGAGAGAATGACTTAGGGTAATTTCAAGGCCACAGCATACCTTATCGACAATATCAGCAAGTACTTGTGGGATATCTCGCCGGACTTCATGGACAGGCATAGGTCGCTTCTGTACAATAGCATGCAGCAACTCAAGAGGTCCTCCTTCAAACGGCATCTTTCCGCCCCCAACTAGGAGAGTCCAGAAGAGAATTCCAAGAGAATATAAATCCGTTCTATGATCCTGAGTCATTGTTTCTATGCTGCCTGTTTGCTCAGGAGCAAGATAGCAGAGCGCTTCTTTGACCCTCAGCTTCTGACCTTCTTCATTGGTTGATAAAACAAGCAACGAGGGCGAGCCAAAATTCTCCAGTGATATGGCTCGATTCCCGAAATGAGCAAAGCGCACGGAACCGGAATGAGAATTCAGGTGATAAGCGTTTCCACGAACTAGTCAATAAACGTGAGCAATGATAGGTTAATCGAAACTCAAAGACTACCTTCTCTGTGAGTGATGCCCTCTCTAAAGAAGATGAGCGAACAGGCACCGGTCAAAGACAATGCACCTACTTATGTAAGACCTCAAGACAATGCGTAGCCTGTATAGAAAACCTTAAGAGAATCAGGAAAAACAAGCGACAATGTGTACAGGAGACTTACTCGAGAAATGAAGCCAAGTCCATTATATCATAGTCTGCTATATCATCTTCAATCTCAAGTTTTTCCTCATTAATCGGTTCCCTCATCATCACATCCTCAACCCCAGGGAATAATACAGGTCGTGTGCGAATAAAGTCAACGAGTAACAGATCATTAACTTTGTTGGCAGGAAGATACCGTCCAAGCAGGTTTGGTCCGGGATGAGACAGTATTAGAACAACGCAATCTCCGTGCTCGTGAGGTATTTCCAAGTAGTCCAACATCCGTAAAGAAGCGCTATTGCCTTCGGAGGTTCCTGCAAGCTTTTCAAGTCTATCATGGATATTAATTATAGGTCTAAGAACAATAGGGGGCATACATGTGTGCTTCTCGCTCTAAACACATTGAGCCATTGGACTGTGCAGGTGCAATCTTTGCCAGTACGCTTGAACCGTCTCTGAAACTACTCCCTTCAGCTAAAATCGTCACTCCGCCTGTGTCATGCCAGGGCGCAGCCTGAGATATGTCCAGTTTGAAGGTTTCTGAGACACAATGTCAACAAGACAGACCTTCTCAAATGCATACCCTGGAACAGAAAGAACATCGTCTCTAAAGGAGGTATCGGGAAAAACAAGTTGAACAGCTTTCCGAGGCATAGTGCTTGCACCTGGAGTGATGAGTAACGAGATGTCAAGCGCCAATCCACACCACTCAGCTGGTGTTCATAATTCCTGCAAATATTGACGTCATAGATTCCATGATTGATTCAGAAGACATCAGGCTTTTTCATAATTACAGGAACAGCAATTCCAAGTACCATTACAGTCATCTCAAGATCACAACAAGACAGGGAATATGTTAAGAGGTCTACGAAGTCACTGCACGACTAATGTTAATTTTTTGCGAGTGAGAGAAGAAAACACATACTATAGCTGGCAGGGTCGATGTCATTGGGCAGCTCGGAGATGATAGCTTCGAATCTAGCCTGAATCGTAGACATAACTTCTTGGTCAACATCTGAGGTAACGAAGGTAATGGCAAGACCCTTAGTGCCAAATCGACCAGCACGGCTAATCAAACTATATGAGCGGCACCATTCATCTCGAGTCGCAATGTTACATACCCAACACGATGCAAGTACGTATCTGCATCGGGCGGACAATCATAATTGGCAACGATGTTGACACGTTCAACATCAATTCCACGACCAAAAATGTCTGTAGCTACAAGAATCCGCTTTTCAAAGGCTTTGAAGGCTGTATAGCGATTGATACTGCATTACGATATCAGAGGACAGTTCATTTCTACCGCTGGGATTAGCTCACCGTTCCTCTTGCGCAAGACCAGAATGAATGCAAATACTTGGGAAATTGCAAGAGACGAGCAGCTTGTCTAACTCAATGCAACGAGCAACTGACTTGACAAAGATGACAACCTGTAACCCATTAGTGGCTGATGGAGAAAAATGGACAAGGCGACGACAAACTTGGTTAAACTCTAGAGTATCAAGCAAGTCGTTGAGCTTCCTGTTCTTTTGCACTTCCTCCAATTTTACATAGTGCTGTTGCAATCCGTGAAGTGTAAGTTTGGTTTCATCGTCGACGAAGATTTCCAAGGGCTACGTAACGAAGTAAATCATCGAACCGTACATCAAAAGTGGGGTTATCCTTACATTGGCCATGAATTTCTTGCATGTAACCCTAATTTCCTTTGCCAGAGTTGCAGAAAACATCATAACTTGTTTATGATGAGGGGTTGCTCGAAAGATTTCTTGAACGTCACGACGCATGTCTGGGAGGCGATGTTGCAATTAGATGATCTGGTTGCAAAGCAATTTCAAGGAAAGTAAAAAGCAGAAGAACCAAAACTGCATTGAGTCATTGTAGGCTTCTATAACAATCGATGGAAGAGTGGTCTTGGTCATTGCTTCAGTGCCCGTATTCCCCTGCCTTGCACGTTTCCGAGCAATCCTCTGGAACATCACAGTCCCAGATAAACCAGCTCTTCATAACACCCATGTATAGCAATAAACATGCCGTTTGGTGATAGAGATGAACTCAAAAAGACCCAGGTGCAATTAGGCGGTCGATGCAACGGATGAATGAATGAAGTGGATATAGAAGCCCCAAACTCGACTAACCAAGCTGTTCAAGCATTTTGTCACACTCATCAAGCACGAAGTGTTTCACACGATTGGCGCTCAGGGCATCCTCAAGGATGAGAGCACGAAGTCGACCAGAAGTTCCAACAACGACGTGAGGGCACTTGTTTCGGTCACGAAGAACCTCAATGTCTTTGGTGACAGGGGTACCACCGTAGAAGGTGTTGACGCGGACATCAGGCATGTATTTGGCAAAACGAGTGTACTCGTTTTTGATTTGAAAGGCAAGTTCACGCGTGTGGCAAAGGACTATCACTGAGACCTCGCCATTGACAGGTTCCAATTGCTGGAGTGTCGCAAGGACGAAGACTGCAGTTTTTCCATGACCGGACTTTGCCTGACACAGAACATCCATTCCGAGAACAGCCTGTGGAATGCATTCCTGTTGAACTAAAAAAAGGTCAGGTAAATTTAATTGAGTAAAATTGAAGAAATATAACCTTCAGAGGGGTGCTCAAAACCAAGGTCGCTGATAGCACGGAGAAGTTCTGGCTTCAGCAAGAAATCCCTGACACATGGCGTGTAAGCAGTAGGGTGGAGCTTGCTCATGAGGATACCTACTTGAAGCCCGTCGAGTGAATACCAGAAAATGTCTTCTTGTCCTTGTCACCCTCTCCACCAGCAGACATGGCTGCTGGGGCACCATTTGTCGTTGAGGCTGCAGAGCCCGTGTTCGGCACAAGATCATGCTCGTCCTCGTAGTCGATAAGGTCCTCGTTGTCGTGAGCGCTCATTGTAAGAAGATGAGGAGTAGAGAGGAGCCAACAGCAAGGTGAGAAAGGTGACACGCCTAAGTCGCGTCGTATTTGGTCTTCTAGTTTACACCAAACAAAATACTCGCACGGGCCCGAACGATCCCAGACCATAGGATGAAAGGATTTCATCATAGGATTTCATGTATCCAACGCTAGACCTCTTTCCGTATTCATTGATGCATGGGACTGTCCTGTCTCTCTTCAGTAACTACCATCCATTCGGTGGAAAGCAACGAGACTACAGCCCGAAGTTCATCTTAATACATAGTAATGTGCATTGCGCATCATACTTGAACAGACTTTTACGGCAAATATATAAACCAGATTTCATTTATTCACCTCACCCTAATTCCAGACAGCATGATTAAGGCAAAAAAAATCAGCACTCAAGATGATTCCGACTTCTGCCAGTTAGAGACCCTAACATCGCCAGCGGAGCGGATCTTTACCTCGTTCGGAACTGCTTGTCATCACAATCGAGTACCTCAACCAACCTACGGATCCAAACGCAGAGATTCGTGACCACTACCATCATCACCGCGGGAGTATGGAAGAACACCACGACCTGATCACTAGTTACAAGTACAAGAATTGGTCCGCCACAAGAATTGTCGTTGAGTGCACGTTTGCAGGCCAGTGCTCATGCTATTCGCGGATCTGCCGCAGAGACCATTTTTCAAAGCAATACCTGGAGTAATTGATCTTAGATCACTTAAAGTGTTTAGTTCAAGCACCGAAAACCCGATCATGAAGTTGCCGACTATCGCCGAAGACCATTGCGTCACACATTTTGGTCAGGGCGTACCGTCCGAACAGCGTTGACAGATACGTCGTCAGCGATCAAGAGCCGGATAGGCTTATAAGTGGTGTAGTCGAACGTCGAACAGTGTATCTCTTCTCCAAGGTCACTGGAAGAAAATGACCACTGGCTATCCGTTCTGGTGCGACCCGTTCACTTCAGCTATCTAATAAGGTCCTTAGTTTGTTGAATTTAGGTTAGGAGGTTGGAACATTCAAGCACTACTCCAACTCTGTGATGCTGATTTACATCGTCTGTACCCAGGACTCGCTGCATTGAGTGAGTTTTGCAGTTCACTCATTTGAAAGGCATTGACACCTGGCAGTGGCTGGGTCGTGCACTCATCCGCTCGATGTTGTCAAAGTGTATGTCTATTGTCGGTCACTTGAAATCCCATTTCCGACTAGAACTATTCAGACGGATGCAAACATCAAGGCCTCTCTCGGGATCTCCGTCACCCTCAACCATGTCTATTATTCATTCCTCTATTTCTCAGTTTGGCTTAAGAAATCTGTATGCCGGCCTCACTGCATCATTTATGCGGCAGATGTCCTACTCCTTGGTCCGCATTGGGAGTTATGAAAAGATCAAGGAACATCTCTCACGAAATGGTAAACCTTCAACACTACAATTATTGCTTGCTGCGAGTCTCGCTGGCGCACTTGGTGGTGTAGCGGGTAATCCTTCAGGTGCATTGTTTATGGATCGTTTCAAATTCGCAGGCTTGATGCCAAGACCCAGATATCATTCTTGTTCGCATGACAAGTGACCTTGTCCGCGAGCCAGACAAACGGTACAACTACTCGAACGCCTTAACAGGTCTTATAAGCCTTTTCAAGTCCGAGGGTGCTCGAGGTCTAGGAAGAGGAATTGGTACAAATACGGTAGGTGCTGTCGGTATGAGGATACGCTGTGACTCATCGCCAAGCAGGCAAGAGCCATCCTCATGAATGTGAGTATGAAAGCGTTAGTGCAAGCTGTACAAATGACTCATACCCTTTGAGGCATCTCAAGTCTGCTCGTAAGTCCCTCGATGCGCGCTATCCTAAAGGCATTAGTATCAATACTGCTATAGTTATGATTTCTTCAAGGGGAAGTTGGTCTACACGACGTTACCCGTATTCAATTACGAACTGGAGGACAACTTACTGACACACTTTCTGGCGAGTTGTTCTGCTGGGACAGTTGCAACTAGTGTGTGATTTGGGCTTGATCACCTGGCCTTAATGACCCTCATTCAATTCGGCAGCTATATGTTCACCTGCAGATGTGCTAAGGTCGCGTGTGATGGCCTCGGTGAGTTATCTGCTTTTGATTCAGCCTTGCTTCTCATTCATGATTATGAAGTCGTCCGACACCCCCGTTTCCCGAGTTTTGATTCGTTCCTTTCGAGAGGAGGGTCCTACATTTCTTTTCAAGGGCTGGGTTCCTGCTTTCGTTCGCCTTGCACCAAACACAGTACTTCTTTTCGTTTTCCTTGAAGTGTGTTGTTTCCTTTCTATGACCCTTGTAAAGGCTGACTAGAATCCCCTTAGCAACTTAAGAAGGCGTGGAATTCAATCGGGAGTATGAACTCTTAGAATCAATACCCATATACATATATCTCGTGCTTTATTCAATAAGTTTATCCTTGAAGTGACATTTATATTTATATGAGGCTCGTCTGATGACTATTTCTCCTCGTAATGTTAAGGCTATGAAGAAGGGTTCATGTGGTGGCCCTCCTGAATACAATTTAAACAGTCTTCTGTAACTTTCATGATGCAATCAATCTATTGCAATATAGTGATGGAATAGCATGCTGCGAACCATTCATGTGTCAGTGTAGACAATAATCTTGTCAAGATCAGCGGCATAAGCTAAGGTCAAAGTGAGATTTTAAGCTCATTGAAAGGCTCACAACATACAATCTTGGTTTGCCGAGAATGTGATGGAGTTGGCCCCACTCCGTAGGTTCAGTTTGACCGGAACTGAGAGGATGACATGCCCACCACCAGTATTCGGCTGGTCAACAACAACGAAGGGGCCACCATTGACACTGCAACAGTGAATCAGCCATCATAAACACATCGGGACTCAGAACATACCTGATCGTAGTATTCCTCCAAGTAGAGTCACCTGTGTATTATATGAGCTCGGATCTTGGATAATAGAAACCGTCTGTACCATTGGCGTAGTACAACGAGATCCATTGATCCCTTCCTATGCCTTGAACACCATTGATAGTGAGAGATCCACCGTTGCCTTGATTCGTGATTCGTCATTTTCAAAGTAGCTTGTTTCTCCTGGATAGCTTACCAAGCCAGCCAACGGCACTTCCACCAGAGAAAGACGTATCAATCAATATTTGAGCTGCTCCGCTAAGAGTACCAAATTCAGCTTCATAACTCGTGCCGGTAGCAGCATTGAAGGTGTCTGCGGACAAATTAACGCTCCATACATCGGCGGCCACGATTTGAGGTTTTCCAGTGTCCCAGGTCATGGGGAACCACACGTATCTGCTACTACCTAGTAAGGATGGTCTCCAGCGGTCACCCATGTAAATTGCAAAATTTGAGCTCAGCAACATGTCAAACGCGTTCTGGGAGAAGTAGGTACGAGTTGCAGCTGGTGCTATATCTGCTTGCGCCGACCAAGGACCCGAGAGTGACTAAGAATAGTAAGCGTCAATTACGTTGTGATTCGAGGAACTCACAGAAGCAGAGAAAAACTTGTTCGGGTTCGGATCCCATCCCGTCGTGTGTGATGCAAAGAGATAATAAACCTGTCAATTCATGAGAAGGAAATATAGAAGGCCAAAGAAATCTCTCACTAACCCCACTGCGCTTTATGATGCCAGGAGATTCCAGTGTTGATCCTGTGTCGGTAAATGAGCATCCCTCAGCACAACGAAAGGTATGAACTAACCAGATAAAACGCTGACCTGAGATACAACGTTCAAATAACCAGAGTCGAGTCGGGAAATCTTGAAGTTTTGATTGTTATCAGAAGCGTAGAGGAGGTATACAGTCCGTGCAGCTATGCAGTCAATAAGTTGTGGTTTTCTTGGCGGACAAGATAAGTGATATATTACAATCATCTAGAAACGAACGTTGGCAATCAGTGGATACTAAGCTCGACATATTACCAACCATCTTGATACAGCCCCATGTCTCGCGAGTCTGCGCCAAGCGGCTTGAAGCTGGACCTGTAGGCGTAGGGACCACATGGGCTTGATGCAGTAGCCACACCGACTTGGGCTGCTCCGTAACTAATCACGATTCATTTTATGCTTCTTATCGAAAAACATTGCACGCACTTCGAGCTGTCGGAATGAAACCACATCACATATTGGTTGGTCTGAGCGCGAATATGAGACAATGATGAAATCAAAATCACAAGGCTAAGATCTCACCGACTTGTTAAAGACGACTAGAGAGAACGAAAACATGAGCGGAAGATCACTTGTATGCATTCGTACGGACCTTTGGGACGCTCTACAACATTTGAGGTAGATATGTTAGTGCCAGCAATGGGGGTCAATGCATCATTGTGGCGTGTCCATGAAACCAGATCGACAGACTGAATATGTATGAGACACAGACACATTGATGAGAATTGCATACCGAGTAACAGGAAACTGCTTTGAACAGTGCGCTGTTGTGTGATTTGTCCTCGCCGAACCAATAGAACGTAGACCCAACCTAACTGCTTGAGTATCACAGAAGAAAGCTGCCAGTGAATATGCCCACTTTCAGAAACCCACCACCATGGGCCTGTATAACATTTCCACTTGTATCAGTCCACGTCGCGCCAGGAACAATGACGGCCCCGAAGGCGCAAACGACACAGATGACCGCAATGATCAAGGAGGTTTGAAGCTGCATTTATTGTCACCTTTTCTTTTCAGAAGGCGTGTTATATATCATCCGTTCACTCTCGGCGGGAAAATCACACTGATACGGACCAGCCTCGGCCCAGAATGCTCATGTGGTATGGTCAGGGGCCTGTCACTTCTCCTGGACGAATTTCCGGTCTGCCCGAGCATCCTCTGGAAGGGTGAGTCCCGATGGATGCTGAAAGCTGTTCTATGCTCGAGACAGATTGACATTGTTCATAGATTCAAAACTGGTTGAAAGCGATATGATATCTGGAGAAGAAATATTATTGGAGATCATGTCAGAATTTGACGGTCCGCTGGGGTGTTCCACACGAAGGATAGCTGTCATGCGAGAGGCAAGGACTAGGAGAATGTATTTTGGAAAAGCATCGTAGCGACATGGACATCGAAGTCGGTGATTACTCGGAAGTTGCATACCTGGTCTCCGAAAAAGATTTCTATATACTTCAAAGAGCTGGGTCGTTGTCAGTTACATAAGCAGAAAAGAGTTCAACTTTCATCTTCATGGAGACATTTCAACTTTTATCCGGTGGAGTTCGTTTCAACAAGACTAAGTACGAGAAGGATGTTAGCTTATTCACTGTATGTCTCTCTTGTGATAGGCATGTTCTTAGCAATTGATTCCCCTCGACTTCAGAAAGCAAAATACGTGACTAGTCGAGCTGACACCACATCGAACGAGATACCAGCAGAGCTAGACTTCTTCAAGTATGCTCGCGCCGGTACAGGTAAACGTAAACAACAGGGGTCATCGTCTGAACAACCTTCGGAAAAGAGGAGGAGGGTCAATGAGGAGGCAGCCGAGAAGGACATAGGAGACGATCCAAAGGAACTCACGGATAAGAAAAGACCGCAGGAGAGACACAGAGTCACTTCAAAGGGTAACCGCATTCCTGAAGCTGTCGATACGTTTGAAGCTCTCTACAAAAAATACGGCATACCGTCCCACGTTTACCGAAACCTTTCAGAAAGCGGGTATAATTACCCAACAAGTATCCAATCTCATGCTGTCCCGGTGTTATTGGAAGTGCGTATCTCTTCTGATCGTCATTTGAGCTTTGCCGGCTAAGATAATGTTAATCAGTCTCGCGATCTTGCCGCCATCTCACCCACAGGTACGGGGAAAACCCTTGCTTATTTGCTTCCGGTTATGGCCGCTTTGCAAGCACCTATAACAAGCATTAAGGATAGGACGGAATCTGGGTTGCGTGCTTTGATAATTGTACCCACACGGGAGCTTGCACATCAGATCCACAACGAATGTTTGAGGCTGGCCCAAGGTCGGAAATGGCGGATTATGTTGTTTAGTAAGGCCACAGCTGCCACTCTGGCAGACAAGAATGTGAAGGACAAAGTTGGTAAGTTGACTACCTTTACCATATGTCCATCAAGTTATTTGAGCTGCGCAGACATCATCATTAGTACTCCTCTCCGACTTGTCGCATCATTACAAGCAGATACTCTTGATTTGAGAAAGTGAGTTGTCGTCAGAAGCTCTACAACATGGTATAATGAATTCTTGTTCAGTGTTCGTCATCTGATACTTGATGAAGCCGACCGTCTCCTGGATGCCGAATTCCTGTCGCAAACGCAAGAGATTATGGCAGCCTGTTCCCATCCCGATATTCAGAAGGCCGTGTTCAGTGCTACTCTCCCAGCTGCCATGGAGAAGATTGCAATGGAGATGATGCGAGACCCCGTTCGTATTGTTGTTGGTCTCAAGTACGTTTCTAGGTCGAATTCGAAGCATTTTGCTAATCTTTCCAAGGGATACCCCACTACCTCTCATTCAACAGAGCCTGACTTATGTTGCTGACGATCAATCCAAGCTACCTAGTCTGCTCACTTATCTTGCTGAACCTTACAATCCTCCTGTCCTCGTCTTTGCATCTACGCAGCCACGCGCATCTTCGTTAGCAGAGGAGCTAACATTAAATGGAATATCAAACGTTGACTGTCTACACGCTGGCATGACAAAAAAGGAGCGAGATGATGCAGTGAGTCGTATGCGTCAGGGACAGAGCTGGATCCTCGTAAGTACAGAGGTCATGGCTCGTGGAATGGATTTTAAGGGAGTCCGGGAAGTTGTCAATTACGATTTCCCGACCAGTATACAGAGTTATGTGCACCGCATTGGTGTGTAATCTCTCCATTGGTCTGATCAATCTCCTCATAGTGGTGAAGGTCGCACGGGCCGCGCCGGTCGAGAAGGCAAGGCAGTCACATTTTTCACTGACGACGATGCTCCATTCCTCAAATCGTAAGTGTTGGCTTGGAATATCATATCGTTTAACTCATACTTTTTGCAGTATCGCTAACGTTATCCTACAAGCCGGGCAGACTGTCCCGGACTGGATTACGAAGCTACCGAAGCCTTCCAGAATGAAACGGAAAGCGATGGGCAAGATAAAACGTCCGGAAATCGTGAATCAGGATCGGAGGATTGGTCGCCAAAATGCAATCAAAAAACAGTATGGCTGATTTACGATATCTCGTACTTTATACCTATTGACCAAATTCAGGGATATGATTGCTGGCTCCAAGCGTCGGAAGGCCAAAGCAGCTGCTGAGGCTGCACAATGGACTCTCGTACGGGAAGTAGATGAAGATAGTGTTTCGTAGCCATCATGGCGTCGACTTCGACTATGTCTTTACCTCTACTACTTAGTCCGAGCTCGTTTGTTGGTAAATACTTTGATCTCGTCTGTTTGGATATCCCCTCGCCGTTGTTGCTCCTGCAGCCAGTCAATACAGTTGCTCTTAGTACCCTCAGGATGCTCGAGTTGCCATTCAATGATTTTATCACGGATTTCACTCAGCCATGGACCGGGTGTTTTTGTGTTAAGAGCGGCCAGAGTTTCATGTCCCTAGAGCAGATGCTGAGACTGGGCATGTCAGGCTCAAAAACGCCACTTACGTCCAATATATATCTCATTTCAGCCACTTTCTGAAGCTTCAGATCTTCGACTTTTCGGGCGAAATCATTATATCGCTCAATGATACGAGATGCTTGCTCGTCTGCCATAAATGAAAATTAATGAGGCTTGTGAGCGTTTCAAATGCGAAAAGAACTGACAGTTCAGATCATCATTTTCTGCATTGTAGAATGCCACTAACTCTTGCACCAGTGAGAACAAAAACGAGCTTGTCCAGTGGGATCCAGCTGCCGAGTTATGCACTGATTTATCTCGCAACAGCAAGCCTATACTTTATCAGAACTGAAAGGACTGTCGGCTCGAGAGCATGCACACCTATCCCAACTCGCTCTGAGATAGGGTGTAAGGTAGTTGTTTCATTGATAGAGCGAGTTATAATGTCTGCGGCACTAAACAATTGAGGTATGCCATCTAGAAAGTGTGATTGTGTGCCCAACTTCAACGAGTCACGGATAACGAGATCAATGAGTAGTCGATCTTTTCCCTTCTTGTCACGGTAAGTAAGGCCTTTGTATGGGGTCAATGAAGCAGCGAGGTAGAGACGAGAAAGACATGTCGTGTCATCGTCCAACGCCTGATAAAACAATAGATGCAGACCAGGCAGTTTGGTGTTGGAAGCCTGATCCCGGCTTTTGAGAAGATAATTTAGAATCGAAGCAGCAGACAAGGCAGTACATGGGGCAGTTGGTTGTGCGGATATGGCTCTTGGGAAATCTTTGGGTATGACAGAATATATGGCATCATATAGGGAGAGGCTGCAAATAAGTTCAATGGAACGGAGAGGATCGCGGCCTAAGGAATTATCAAGCCTTTGACAAAGGATTGAACCGCTGGTTACAAAAAACCTTTGAACATTTTCGACAGCTCGTCGCCCACTCGTTCTCGAGCCACCTTGCTTACAATAGCTTCCTAGGGAGCGAGTGAATTCTCTGATTCAACCACATGGAATAATTTCTTACCTGAATTGCAGGATCTTTTGCGGCACTTCTGATTTCTAGAACAATGTCGAAGCCAAGGCGGCTGGCAAATCGTATGCAACGAAGGACACGTAAAGGATCATCAAGGAAGGTTTCGTGAGGAGGTAATGGTGTTCGGATGATACCATTGCGAAGATCTTCAAGACCCTGGAGAGCCCTTTGAGCAATGTAGATTGCCCGCGTCGACTCAAAAGCTTACCTGACCTGTAAAATCTTCTACCTCGCGTGAGTGAACATTATAGAACAAGGCATTAATCGTCAGGTCCCTCCTTAGAGCATCTTGAAGAGGTGTACCGAAGGACTGAATTCTGTGTATTGGACGATCTACGAAAGAAGACTCATCTCACTCACGACTTCCGTTGGAATGCGGCTGTCACTTGTATACTCCTCACTCCTCAGGTTCACTAGATCAATATCAAGTCCGAAGACTTTGAAAGTGGCTGTTTCGAGGTGCTTCGATTGTTCTGGATTTTGAGCGATCTTGCCGATGGTACCCGTCTCCACACCTTTCTCGCTCGCGTAAGCAGCCAGACCCTCAGCAAAAGCAAGGCCCATCACATCATTGAGTGCAATGTCGATATCGTTGCTTTGAGAACCAAGTAACTGTTGTGATAGGACATTTGAGGATGCATAGTGGCCAGACATCTTACCTTGTCGCGAGGCCAACCTCCTGCTATTCTACAAATAGTCCTTGAGTTCTCTTGCGTATCCTTAATGTAGTCGTCGAGCAGCTTGCAGATCTGATCCTCTGTATCGGTGAGCTGGATGTTCATCTCCGGAGGAATAGGGATTCTGTTAACAGCAAATTTCGGGAGATGCATTGTTGATTGGCGTCTGGAAAAGTGCCAAAGTGTTTTGTTGACCCAGAGAGTGTAGCGGAGGCTGAACATAACATTCAAAAAGGAGTGTGTCCAAAAATAATCCGGGCCTATGCCGCCGAGCACTTTACATTTTACATTCTATCTCTCTCTTTCCTCGCCGCAGGAAATTGCAGGTCTCAAGTTAGACTTATACTAACCTATTGGTAATTAAGAACCTTGTCCAATGGTCTGGCCAACAAAACCATCTCACATCCTACGTGAATCACCCAACGCCACATCCTCACCTCATCCTCGCCTTCCAGGCCTTGGCCTTGGCCTTCGCATTGGACAACACTCATTCTTCCAATAAACAAGCAACTCGGTCTTCAAATCTCTCTTTATATATATACTGAATCGTTGGACACGGGAGTTGCCGTTTCTTTCCCAGGATCTGGACAAGCTTGATTTCAAGAGACGTTAGCCTAACTCTTTCTCCTCTGTTAGCTCCCAAATTTTCTTTCTCATTCGCTTGACTGCCGTACGAATGGGGAACACATCAAGCTGTTGTGAATCTTGCTGTGAGTCTCTAAATCCCTCATGATCCAATAATTTATGCTATTTCAGTCCAGGGGCGCAGGTCTCAGCAATATGAACCACTTCTTTTGGAGAACGAGCGCGAGGCAGTAGCAGACTTGCTGCAATACCTTGAAAGCATGTTCTGCATCAGTTCTAGATGAGCTTTGTAACTCATCTTACTCGTCAGACCGTGCCACTACCAACTTCTTCTCCGGCGATCCTCTCTCAGCGCTCACCACACTCTCTTTCTCTGATAATGTCGACCTTCAACGGAGTGCAGCCCTCGCATTCGCAGAGATAACAGAGAAAGAAGTTCGTCCTGTCGGCAGGGATACATTAGATCCAATTCTGTTTCTTCTCAGCAGTCATGATGCTGAAGTTCAGAGGGCAGCAAGCGCCGCGTTGGGTAATCTGGCAGTCAACAGTAAGTTGAGAAGGTTTCTCCCTAGATATTGCTGCTAAGTGCTAGCAGCCGATAACAAGCTCCTCATCGTGAAACTTGGTGGTCTGGAACCATTGATACGCCAGATGCTGAGCCCCAATGTCGAAGTCCAGTGTAACGCCGTTGGTTGTGTGACCAATTTGGCAACTCACGGTGATTCTATTTACGCAATGGACTTAAATGCTTGTTGACTCCATATCCAGACGACAACAAGTCCAAGATCGCCAAGTCCGGTGCTTTGGTACCCCTTACTCGCCTGGCACGTTCGAAGGACATGCGCGTACAGAGAAATGCGACTGGCGCGCTACTGAACATGACACACTCAGGTCGGTCTTTGTGGCTATCTTGCTGTGTGGAGCTGACCAACACCTGTGGCATCAGATGAGAACCGGCAGCAGTTGGTTAATGCAGGTGCCATTCCCGTCTTGGTGAACCTTTTAAATTCCCCCGACACCGACGTTCAATACTATTGTACCACAGCTCTGAGCAACATCGCCGTAGATGGTAGGTCACATCTATCCTCCTGCAAACTCGTAACCATTATGGCAAGCTAATTTATGGTTTTGCAGCTAGCAACAGGAAGAAGCTAGCTCAGAGCGAGCCTAAGCTCATCAGCAGTCTTGTTCAGCTTATGGACAGCCCCAGCCTCAAGGTCCAGTGCCAAGCGGCGCTTGCTCTTCGTAATTTGGCCAGCGATGGTAAAGGCCTGCCATTGTTCAGGAATATCAGCTTATTTCGATTTATCTAGAAAAATACCAGCTTGAAATCGTCAAGTGCGAGGGCTTACAGGCCCTCCTACGTTTACTGCAGTCTACTTATTTGCCTTTAATTCTCTCCTCGGCTGCTTGTGTTCGAAATGTCTCCATACATCCACAGAACGAGTCGCCTATCATTGAATCTGGCTTCCTCCAGCCTCTAATCAACCTTCTTTCTTTTAAGGAAAATGAAGAAGTTCAATGTCACGCAATTTCAACCTTGCGTAACCTAGCCGCGAGCTCCGAAAAGAATAAAGGAGCGATTGTCAAGGCTGGTGCAATACAAACTATTAAAGAACTTGTTCTGGATGTCCCTGTAGGTGTTCAGAGTGAAATGACGGCTTGTGTTGCTGTTTTAGCACTCAGTGGTGAGTTCACACTGGAGACACCATGGTGTTTTGCCTCACGCGACCAATAAATAGATGAACTCAAGACCCAACTTCTGGAGATGGGTGTACTGGAATTTTTGATTCCTCTGACTAACTCTCCTAGTGGAGAGGTCCAAGGCAACGCCGCTGCCGCAATCGGCAACCTGTCATCGAAGGACAACCGTATTGCTAATGACGACTATTCTCACTTTAACGACGTTTGGGAGAAGCCTGACGGTGGCATGCATGACTATCTCCATCGGTTCCTTAGAAATCCCGATGGAACCTTTCAACATATAGCCGTCTGGACAATTGTCCAACTACTGGAATCCGGAGGTGAGTGCCCCTTGTGTCATCTGCAACTCCATGATATATCCTGAACCCGTGTTAAGATCCTCAGCTAATTAGCAGTATACGAAATTCTGCGAAAGTCATTCCTTTAGTTCGTGCGCTTTCCCAATCACGAGCGTCCACACCTGCTTCGTCTGTAGGCACACCCCCTTCTCGTTCTCGCCGTTCAGCCACTCAGTCACAAGATGACGATGCTCTCTTGGGACAGCAAGAAATAGTTGTTCTTGCTCGTCGCATCTTGGAATACATGGAGAGCGACGAAGGTTTCGCCTCTTCCAGTGTCGGCGGATCTCATGTACAACCTGGGTCGTCAATAGGTAGCTCGCAACGTGATCATGAGGAACTCAGGCGTAGCGTCCGAGAGGCATTTACCCCAAGTTCTCATCGTTAGATTTTTTTCCCCCTCTCCTATTCCTCTATCCTTCTCTTGTCTTATTGGACGTTCGTTTCCTGGCCAACAGAGCGATGTGCATTTATTTCCGCTGTTGCTCTTCCTTTAGCCCTGAGTATAATTATTGGCGCTGTTTCATATGTTGATCAATTTCTGGATGAGCTTGTTAGTATATACGTATGCGTTTCCTGATAACCTCGCAGTCTTTGTATGATCTACCAAGACAGTACGAACGCTAAGTCTGTAAATGCGGATACCATGACTTTCAAATGTCCTCGAGGCTGAACAGTTGATTCCCTAAGGTGAAAGTGAGGAGCGATTACAATGTGCTGCAACTGAGTTTCCGATCAAGGTAAAGAAAGAGCAAAGAAAGAGGGTTGGCTATCGGTCAGATCTCCAGTTCTCAAAAGGTCACCATAGAAAACATGCTCACCCCAGTCGAGAGTAGACGGTTGAGTCATCGGATTAGCAATACGATATGAAGTTTTTGAGGAGCCTCATGTTGGAGACGTGGGTTTGCCTCGCGTTGTTTGTTCCATTACCTCAGGCCGTCGTCTTGTATTCACTTCATTCTGACTTGCTTCGTCAAGGCTGAGCCTTGTTTATTCTCTTCTTAACACGGTTTTTCAGCCCTCTTGCCTAACTCAGCTGCTGCTTGACGCACGCTGCTGTTCTCTCTGTACGGACCACCCTAGATCTGTTCTTCGTTACATATCTATTCGTTTCTCGAAGGATCACACGACTTGCGACGTCCAACTATTATGCACCTATTCACAACACTATCCTTTTTCCTAGTGTACTACACGACCTCAGCTGAAGCTGATCTCATCCCACGTGCCTTTTACAAGGCGCACCACTTTGCTTTAAGACATACTCATAGTTTCGCACAGGACCTTCGAGTCGCATTTGGCGGAGGATCCGTGTCTGGGGCTAACACGTCGTCTAGTACGACGTCACACCGTGTGGTGTACTGCAAACCCAAGCAAGTCCCGTTCGGCATCAATCCAGGGGCCGGAGGCAATAATGAGACGAATACCAGTATGGGTAGTGGCTCGAGTAGTTATCCAACGGCTTCAGGAACCAAGACAACCACTGGTCCCAACCCTACTTCGACGACATCCTTACCAGACTCGCCTTGGAAGCTTTCTCAGTCTTATGTGCGTTCCTTCTTGAAGGGGTTTCGTGCTCGAGGTGGTATAATCTTTGATGAATGGTCTTAGTCTGGTAATAGCTTCTTTGATGGGTGGGATTTCTTTCAAGGTGGCGATCCGACAAATGGTGCATTTTCGCAGTGGTTCGTGCCTGTGCAGTGTTTGAAATTATTTGACTTGTACAGGAATCGTGAACTATATTGACTGGAACACTGCTGTGAGTCAATTAATGATATAATTTCGTGCGTCTATCAAGTCTTGATAATGACACCGCGCAGCAATCCAGTGGCCTCCTGGAAGTGAATAGTAATGGAAATGCTGTCATGAGGGTTGAGACTACGTCGAAAGTGTCCAATACGCGAAATAGCGTGCGTATCACGACCAAGCATCAATATAGTGGGGGGTTGATCATCATGGATTCCATTCATATGCCGACCGGATGTGGTACTTGGCCGTGAGTTTTTGGGTTTGCACAAATCATTATCAAAAAATTGATGTTAAATGCAGTGCTTTCTGGTCCAACGGACCGAATTGGCCTGTCGGGGGAGAAATCGACATTGTAGAAGGAGTGAATGATTACACAAATAATCAGGCCACGATACACACCGCCCCTGGATGTTCAATCTCAACCACAGACAAGAGCGTATTGTCAATATCAGGCAGTGTAATCGGTCTTACGGACTGTGCTGCTGCGAACACCGGAAATCAAGGGTGCGGTATCCGTGCATCTCAGTCCAACTCTTTTGGGGCGGCGTTCAATGCTAACAAGGGAGGGACCTATGCTAGTGAGTACTGTTGTGTGGCTATGTGTTCTCAGGCCAAACCAGCATTAGTGAGATGGGACACCACCGGGATAGCGATTTACTTCTTCTCTCGAGGATCCGAACCGGCGGATATTGTTACCCAGAAACCACAACCCGACTCCTGGGGGCTTGCAATGGCACGATGGCCGGCGACCTCTTGTGATCCTTTCCAATTTTTTAAGAACCATAGCACTATTTTTGATACTACACTATGGTATGTAGCTGCTACTACTCTTTCTCCGTTTACACTGGCAATGACCCATTTATGAGCGGCGACTGGGCTTCTGGTGTCTGGTCTTCGTCGGGTGTACCCGGACAAGAACAGAGTTGCGCCCAGAGGACCGGTTTCGCCAGCTGTGAGGACTTTGTGAGAGCTAGCGGATCCGCATTAAAAGAAGCATGTAAGTTGCACATACGCTTTACCATGATGACCATGACCGATCCCTGTCTCTAGACTGGGAGGTGAAAAGTGTTAAGATATACCAGCTAGCCTAATCTACGCGGATATCGCATTTATACAATGACTAATCGATGACCAAGATTGTGTGATGGTGTGGCGATGTACCGGCCATAAAAAGTATAAGTCATTCCAAAATAGGATATATATCTAGAAGATTCGTGACACAGCGAGTGCTTGCTCGTCAGGTTGACTATGTGTGCTGACTCTGTACGCGTAATTTTCTCTCTCGCGATATAAATACTGGTCTGTCTCTTCGAGGCTTAGCATCATTTTTCTCTGCTCGACGCTATTGTATCATGTTCGCCCCTGCATCTGATATCCATGCCAGAGGCTTCGGCTATAACCTCTACCAGCCTCAAGCCTTGTACCCTGTCAACTATCAGCAGCATAGCTACTATGATACTCTCAAGAAGGTTCACGCTATTGAATCGGAGATGTTAGCTCAGGCTCGTCTTGAACGTCGGCTGCAAGAGCTTCGTCGACCTCGTGCCATACCTTGCTCCTATGACATTGCGTTTGATCAGGACCGTCTTCTTGATGATTGGTCCGACTACCCACCGGATACACGCTTAGAGGTCCTTCGGCTTCAAATGGCTGAAGAAGAACAGATTGCCCAACTAGAGGCATTGCGTCAGAGACGCCGGAAACTTGAGCTGGAAGGGAGGCTCAAGACAGCTGCAGAGCTCAGGGACTGGAAACTTGTACAGGATCTTGCACGATATGAGGAGGCAAAGAGATTGCGTGAACTTGCCATCGCTGAGGAAGAGATAAAGCACTTGATCCAAGGGCAGGGGCTTCAAAAGGTATTTCCTTGATCATTTTAGTCTCAGATGCATTAATAATCATGAATTTTTTAGGCGGAAAATTCACTGCAGTCGACCGTCCCGTCAGTCCATCCCCGCGCACATAATACATATCATAGAGTGAGTTCCAGGTTCGGATCTCATGGGAATTATGTATGTTAATGAGTTTTCTTGTAGCCTCAGGATGCGCCAGAGGTGGTTGTTGTAGAACTGGCCGAGACTGTACCTGCCTCTGCTATGCCGCCAAAGGAGGAAGGTAACCTGGATTCATCCTCTCGGTCTGGCGATGAACGACGTTCAGTGCCATCTGCAAGTCTTCAAACCATCGAACCAATCAACCTGCTACAACGACTGGGCCTCTTAACAAATGAGGGACAATCAGCTACAAAGAAGGGAGGAGAAAAACAACCAGCTCACCAACCTGTTCCTTCAACTTATGTACGTTCTTTGCAACCATATTCTTTTGTAGGTTACTGAGCCAAATCTAGCTACCGCAACCCTACGCGAGCGTAAGAAATCCTGCTTCTGTAGAATCGATTGCCGAGGAAAAGGTAAGATCATTCGGTTCGGAGTTAATGACTTGTTCACTAAATACGGTACTTTTCAGCCGTCTTCGCCTCCTGGGGCTTCAGTCTTGCCATCTCCTGAGGTCACCGTAAAGGAACAATTAGAGAGGCGGTTGCAGGGGGAATATTCCAACGAAGTCCGCGATACTATCCTGGCGCTCTTGAACTCTCTCAGTGACACCAAATTTATTTCTGGTGCTTCCCGTTCTTCCGATCTACAAACATCCATCTCTTCCGATAGGCGGAAGGCCAAAGCGCCTGAACCTGATATAGAACCCGTATCATCAATTACGGTTGACGTGAAGAACGCCATGGACCGTATTCTGGAGATTGAATCCCGTTTTCATGTGCTTGAAAACGAGTTTGAGTTCCCCAAAAAGCTTGAATTCAACTCCCAAGTATCTACCTCTGCTGCCCCTCAATCTAGTCCCATAACATCCAAGCTTGCGTACACCGCTACGAATCAGCCCATCCGCTACTATGAACAGGCCTTGAGCAGTCTTCTCATGCAACTGGACTCCACAGAGAGTTCTGGAAATGCAGAGTTAAGGAACAAGAGAAAGGACGTCGTCAGGAGGGTGGAAACTGCACTTGAAGATTTGGAGCAACGAGTCGAAGCCAGATGGAAAACGAATAAGAGGCATAGTGTTACCATCGAGGACGTGACCGCACCCGACGAGCATCTCATGACTCCAGAGCACGCTCCGGTTCCCCTGCTTTCTGGGAATACACAAACTGTTGAGGATATACCTGAGCCATTCGCACTCTCTGGACTATCAGAACGGCCTGCTTCTGTAGTCGAAGAACACACCGTTGGAGCGGAGTCTACCGTGCTTGATTTCAATTATGCAACCATTGATCAACTTGCTCTTGAACAAAAGCAACTCATACAGGACAAACTCCCTGATGGAGTGCCGGTTTCTGGGCCAGCGGAGGAACATTCCAGAGTCTCTGAATCTCTTACCAATACCGGGTTTGAGGTAGAACATCGGATCACAGTACCAACAGTCCAGCCTTCGCCTCCCCCATCGGACAACATCCCTCTCTTTCCACAACCGGCCAAGTCAAAGGATCCCGCCGATCGTCCCTCCTCGGCTTCCTTGCTCGAACGCCCATTAAGTTCAGCCACCATCGGATCAATCAGTCATTCAAATGCTGCTTCGGAGTCGCCAGATTTCAGTGAAACAGAAGTCGAGGGCCTATCGCTAGAGAACGGAGTTGTGGAGGCAAGCCATGACATTGCTGACAACGAGTCAACATCGAGCGAATGGTCGGAAGTTGACGGCGTTGTTTCTCGTTTGAACTAGTTCAGCATCACCGCTCATTCATTGTTTTTTGTCGCATGTTATATTCCAGTAGGATCATATTGTACAGTTAAATTGCTTTTGTACCTTAATGTTTCAATGCAGCTATCTATTGTGAAGTAATCATCTTGTTCTACGAACCAGTCTGCTTGTGTGACGAAATTCACATGGAGCATGTTAATGGGTCAAAAGGGGAAAGAGCGTGATTTTTTAAAAACATAAGGAAATCAGTACATCGTTAAAGGAGCGAGCGTAATACCTCTGGACCAGGGTAATCATGATGATCCACATGTTAAGACCTGTTTCCCTTTTTTTTCTTGTTTACAACCTTGAACCCCCATTCCGGTTGGGTAGTCTTGGGCGCAGCCTTGACTACATCTGCGATCGACACGGGTTTCGCGGGACTCTTAGATGCACCACCGCTCTTCGCATGAGCAATCACATCGGCTTTACGCCTTGACACGAAGTCATCTGCGAAACGACGACCATCCATAGTCGTACTATTTGTGTAAATGGTTTCTGAAATGATTTCGCGGATAGCTGCATCTGCATCTACGGGAAAAGAGAGAAGCATGTGCATGATCTCTTCCACTGTAGGAGTTAAGAGGTGAAAACGATACATTGAGATGTGACTGAACGTGGACATACTACTGACGGAATGGTTGAGTCCCTTCAAAGAGTCGTTCAACCAACTAAGGAATTCACGGGAAGGTGTAGCATCTTCCAGGCGTGGTGCAGGTGGCAGTACGGGTTTCGCAACAGGTACTGATACAGGTCGGACGGGAATGGGCCCAGAAGTTGCAGAAGCGGTCACACCGACAGGTCGTGCAGACGAAGGAGCAATAACTCCTGGATTTGATTTACCATTGGGTCCGACCGTTGTCCAAGCACCCCCAGAAGCTGAGACAGGAGGCTACACACCATATATTAGCCAACCAGCAGTCATTGAGCTAATACCAAGCAAAGCACCTTAGCACTCGATTCAGCACGTCGTGAACCTGACAATGCAAGTGTAGCTGCAGCAGTAGTTTGAGATACAGCCTTTTTACGTTTCTCCTCTTCCTCTAGAATTTCCTTCATGGTTTTCTTGGCTGGGACAAGCTTGGATACGTTAGTCCAAACAGGAGCAGCAGCTGGAGACACTGATGCTGGTGCCGTTTCCTTCACAGGCAGTGCAATACTGCGCGAACCAGCTTGAGAGGTCGGTAGTCCCCAGGAAGTAGTAAAAGTTTGAGGCTCCTTGTCTTGTGTGGCGACTCGTGCAACACGTTCTCGCTCCCTCTCTACCGCTTTCTTGACCCCTGCCTTCTGGACTTCTGCTTCCTGGATTTCACGTAAGCTAATGGTTTTCTTCGCCTCATCCTCCTTCTGCCAAACAGGCTTTGAAGCAGATACCTCAGGTGAAGCTATTTCAGGTTGCGGGGGCTGCAGAGGTTGCGAGGCTAGCGCTGAGACCTTGAGTTCCTTCTGTTTGCGAGATTTTCCCGAGGGTTTTGCAGCTATAGTGGGAGCAGGAAGCTCAACTATTTCTGACTTGGGTTTGGCCTCTTCCAGCACATCAGAACCAGTACTCGCTACTGAAACTGGATCAACTGGGCTTGGCTGAGGCTCAACTTCAGCTTCGGTTTTATCTGCCATAGATCCCGACTCAGCATCTTCCCCCCATGCTTTGTCCACAGGACCATGTGTAGCAACGACCCATGGTGAGGCATCTCTTGGAATGGGGGGTAACGGTTGAGTTGGTCGATCCCAAGCTAAGCTTTCTGGGAGAGTAGGAAGTGTCTGAACAGTGGTGTTGGCAGTTGCTAGTGGGTGATCATTGATTGGAACATTCCTTGGCACGTTTTTTTCTGTTGTATCAGGCCATGATAGCTGCTGAGAAGGATCGTTGTTTTGGCTGGAAGTAAACCCCCCGTTTCGTGTGTACAGGGAGTCAATCGATAGGACTTGCTGATTCTGATTGTTCACTTGCGGAGCCTCATGAGGAAAGAGCGGATCTCCGGCACCGGTAGCAATGTCGAATGTACCATACTGATGATCTCCGACTAACATACGGGTGTCAGGACCATAATTCAGAGAAGTTGGAAGCGAAGAATCAACAATAGGTTCCTGAGAGCTACGCAAGGTACCATAGTTAATGCCGAGGCCTTGATTCGCAAGGTTTTGCAAACCGAGGTGTTCTTGACTATCACGACTGGGTCCAATGCCTTCATATGCTGAACCAAAATTGCTCGAAGGCACACTCCATGGGCTTTGGGACGAGCCAAAAGCGCTAGAAAAGCCATACCCCCCGAGAGTACTGGATCTCGTTCCTAAAGATCCATCAATAGGTGAATCTGAGTATGGAATTCTTCGACTAGAGAAGGACGTAGGAATATCAGGAGTTGTTCGAAAACCAGAACCACGGGCGCTTCCGGATGGATCACCGTTGAGAAGTTGCCCACTAGCCACCCTGCCTCCGAAGGCACTGGATTCAGGAGAAGAATCACCAAATCGACCACCACCAAGGGAAGAGGAAGGTGATTCAGAATGGTTGGAACTAGTGCTTATATAAGATTCTAGTGTGGATGAACGCAGAGATCGGATGGGAGCAGGTTGATATGGTCCATTCGGTATCTGATCGGGTGGATTGTACTGTAATGGTGAGCCAGTACTTAGAGGCAAACCTGGAGGAGTGGGTTGAAGGGGTGCAAGAAATATCCTATCATTTCCACAACGTCGACGAAGCTCTTGGGGAGTGAACCATCCTGAATCCAGGTGTGTTCGTTTCACCGGAAGGTCAGGCAGGAAATATCCCCCATCGAACCATTGTTGCATTAGTTCGGCAGAAAAGGGTCCTTAGTAGATAATCACATCGGTGGAATCCCAGGCAGACCTAGTGAATGCTCACCTTGTATTGTTCCTGTAGGGTCCTTATATGACCATTCCACATTCACTAGACCAGGTGGAGCACCAATACTCGAGTGGTTCTGTACATCGTCTACGGGATTCGAGACATTCGTGTTCAATGACAACTGGCCTACACCACCAGCTAGGCTGCCCACATCAATTTGCGACCCGTCCACTCCATTACTCGAGAAGGGACTATTATCATGCATCCCAGGTAGGGAGCTCTGGACAAGCCTACTTTCACCGTTCTCTTCCTCTTTTTCTTCCTTGATTCCCTCCGTCCTGTCACCAAGATTGCCATCCCCTCCAGCACCCAAGTTGGTTACGGATTTCTGCGATGCCTCCGAGGGGCGCCTTTTTGCTACCCACGAATCTCCCCCATTCAATACGCCATCGAAGCCTAATGTATAACTAACCCGAGTACGGGGCGAAGGCTGCCCCGCCTCACGTGGAGGAACTTGTAAGCTTGACAAAGACTGCTTTTTCAGTAGAGTGGAGTTGGGGGAATCTGAAGATGACAGACACAATAAGAAATTACGGCGAAATGAAGAGGCAAGATATTATTGACCTGCATTGCTATCGCGTCGTTTGATACTCCCAAACCGTTCCCTCAAAGGACTCCCAACCACAGTAGCATGAGAATTCAACCTAGACCCACTTGAGCCTAGACTTGTCGTTGATAACGGCAAAAGATAATCGGTGGATTGGCGTCTACGAATATCAGAATTCAGAGGGCCAGCGAAAAGCTGAGGGAGAGAAATGTTGGTTTTCAATATACGTCGGTCAAATTTCATGAATCAGAACCAAGACATCTAACCTTCTTTTCAGCTTCACCCATCTCCCGAAGTCCTATAGGATCACTTCCGTGTTCTCGTACGACGCCTTCCCAACGCTCGACCTCCAGGCCCAAACCGGCCTTGCCTCCATCTTTGTAAATTTTAAATAGATCCTTCTTGGAATATCTGAAGGGATGAACCTCGTCATGTGGGTCAGCTTGGTTTGGAGGGGCTGGGGATACAAGAGCAGAATAAGTGGACACAGTAGAAGGGGGATTCACAGGAGGTGGTAAAGGCGGTTGCTGTGGACGAGACACAGATTGTTGTTTGGAGCGCATCCATTCAGGAGAAAAGTGCATGTTACTAGTCGACATTTTGTAGAGCGTCTTGCACAAGAGATATAGAGTGTATCAACAAGTCGAAAATTCTTCAAATCGGAAAGGCTGTACAACGGTGGATCATCCCGGCATTTTATTAATTCCCTTGTGGGTTATGATATCCTAACATGGTATGTAGTACCAAATATAGTTAATAAGAATTTGATAATCTACAGGGATTACCGACTCGCCGACCGGCCCATTGTCATAACACGTGGCTCACTGTCCCATATGTTCGCCGCAATCCCACGTGGAAAGATACCCACTACTCTACAAACAAGTTCACAAGTAACGACTGCCTTGGGACCCAAGTCATTCAATCCAACTTGATGCGCCATGCCGACATAGGAAGTGCTAGGAAACCATCAACGAGGAAAATTAGACAAGAAGAAAAACCTACCTTGCAGTCTCCTCGCGGTCGGAATGATAAATGCCACCAGAAAGAGGACCCCAAACAGCATACAAATTGCAGACACGACGTAGTATCCATCCGTCTCCGTAATACACTCGCCATTGATCTCTTTGCAAAGGTTTTTACCATGCTCCGAGACACATTCAGCAGCTGTGAATCAAATTAGGATCAGAACAAGAGCAACCTAGAGACCTGAAAAATTAACCTCGCACGGCGAACTCCGTACCGTTTCCAGTGACTTGGCAGGTTGCGATGCTGAAGAGATCGACGCCTTTCGATTTTTCAGATGTTGGGAGTAACAAAAGGATAAGTCTGGCTGTACCTTTGAGAACAAACCATTTGGGCCAAGTTCCTCCCATGTTTGTAAATGTATTCAGAAGCTTTGAGACGGTCAGTGAGCGAGTCAGCTAGAAGTATGATATTACTTGCTGTCATGTAGGTCCCACCAATCAGCGGATCAGAAATACGAGTGTGGAATGCTGATATCCCGACAAATTGTACTGTTCTATCAGGCGTCAGTCAAGAAGGGGCGGGAGTTAGAAATTTCCTTACGAAGAAAATGATGATAGTACAGTATGGACGACAATGAACACAAAGAATCCAAATGAGTATGGGGGCGTGGGGAACCAGTACACAATCAATGTAGCAATCATTCCTAGGCCCAATCGCGGCCAAAAAGCCCAAATCCACGGCTTGAGAGGTCTGTCTCCTCTTGACCAACTTGCTGTCAACCAACCACCCAGTATCTGAAATGGAAAATCTATAAGGACAGCGGCAGCAAGGTCTTCCCTCTTGAATCCTGACTCTATCATTTTCAGCGAAGTCACGGCGTCATTAGCGGCGAAACCAATTTTCGCAAAAAAATGCATGACGATAAGCAATTGTACATCTGATATCGGGTCAAACAAGTCCTGCAGTCAAACAAGAATGACGTACGTCTGAGCTTGCAAATTGACCAAATAGTTTTATAGACGCCCGAAATGCTCATGCTGGTATGGTTTACTGCCTCTTTCTCCTAGAACAGACTCAGAAGGTGTGATATTTGAGTGGGCGAAAGACAAACCTCGTTTTTGAAAAAAAGTAACCAGAAAGTTACCATATAACAAACGACGCTCCAAAATTTTAAATAAACGCTCAATGTCAGCTGCGGAATTCCCCATTTCTCTGCGAACGACTGGCTATTGAGCGCCAGGAATACCGTAAAAGAAGCGAAGAAACCGGTATTCAGACCAATCGTTTGGCATGTTGATGCATAAGACAAACTATCCTGGGATAGGAGAGTGAGAGCCCAGCCTGAAAATATGAGCTTACAACGCATGATCAGAGGAAGCAGCCTAACCGTCAACTGCGATGTCTATTGTCCTGTCAGAACCAAGAATAAAAAGCGATAGAAACTGCATACCTTGGGTTGCAGAGAACAAGACAAGTGACGTGAATACAACAGTAAGCTCTGTCACGTTGTTAGAGGGCTGGACGGGCATGATAAATAAGGTATCAGAAGGATGGATATAATATAAACTCACATCATTCATTAGTTTCTGTACGTTCAACGAGATGTATAGCATGAGCGTTCCAACAATCAACTGCATTGGAATGATCCATGATTTCCTCCGTCCAATGGACTTGACAAATACCGAGTCTACGATCGGTGACCACAGTAATTTAAGTGAGTAAGGATAGCTCGACAAAGCGAAAGTTGCGAGTTGAGAATAAGATAGATGTTCTTTAAGAAGGAAAGGAACTGAACCTGAAAGAGAAACTCAGAATGCAGCGAGATGGTGATGATGTCATGAGGCATACCAAGAGCAAGTCCAAGCTTAGGTAGCAACATAATTTGTAAGAGGATAATCAGAAAATCTTGCAAACTACATACCGGAACGCCTTGAATTAGATCTGTTGACATCAGACCGTCTGAAGCCAGCCAGTGGTATGAGACTCACAAAGTACACACAATAGCACCATCGCTTGCTTATCCTTCGTTGACATAGGCCTTTTCTCTGAACTACGGGGAGGTAAGATGTCATCTTCTAAACCTGGTAGAGCTTGTTGTCTGTCTGCTTCCCCTAGCAAACTAAGTTCAACATCGTCTTCACTGCCATCGACATAGTCTCGAGGAGATTTAAATGTACGTGGCGAGATATGGTTGTTGTGTAGCGATGAAGAGACCGCCATAGTCTCCTTCGAGGACTTGCCTCTTATTGTTTTGTCTGAAATACCATTCGAATAGAAAGTTGTACCGGATTCTTTTTTCTCTTTCCATTTTCCAGGCATCAAAGCGCTTCGAGTGCTTACGAGGTGGGAGTACTGAAGAAAAATAGGTGACCACGTGGCAGCGACTTTTTGTAATGCATCTCTCGTAAAATCGCCAGCAACACAGGAGCCATATCATTTCCAGCACGCTGTGTGGCATTCATCTTACTGACAATGTACCTGATGATGCACTGAATTATTTTCTGAACGGATGAACTGACATAGTAAAAATTTCTTTCCTCGGTGAGCGTTGCGTCCTGTCCTTTGTGGCGGTCAGAGTATGCATCTGTAAGGGTTTAACTCAAATGCCATCTTACGCTTCTCCTGCCTACGAACACGTACGAATATGGGTGCCAGGAAATGGTCAACAGTGAAACTCAGGCTCAGTAGGTGATATGACACCTCAATGCGGCGCCTGTACACTAGTTCTTGAAAAGGATGGTTCTGCTTTCAGGTCACTCCGTTTGCCAGAACTTCCAGTCCCTTAAGCTTCTCTCTCAAGCTTAAACATGACCTCCTGGCCATTTATCTCGCCTCGAACGGACCAGATCGCGCCGCTGCATGTCACAATGGCTGGAACGTCTCAATTGGAATATGCCTGATGGCTGAAGTGGCTATAAATCTGAGGCCCTGACATTGAGATCCTCTAACATGTCAATGCTGACCACTCTCATCTATAAGCTTTTCTTATTCTCTTGCGGAATCGTGCTCGTCGTACTCGCTCGTTTCGTTCATGACTTGGTTGTTTCAAGACGAATTCTTCACTCAATCCCTGGACCCAAGCTATCTTCTCTCATCTGGGGAGAGGAATGGAAACTTTATAGTCATGCCCCTGGTCAACCTTACACCGATTGGCACAAACAGTACGGTTCTATAGTGAGGTTCAGAGGAGCCTTCGGAGTATGTTTGCATTAGTTACCGGTTCGCTTTTGTTCCAACGCCCGTGTATCTAGCACCAAGTCGTATCTATCACCGACCACCGGGCTATTTCATTCATTCTCGGAGAGAATGCATACCTATTCCCGAAGGCCAAAGGTGTTCGTGCCTGGTTCAAGGCTACGTTGGGGGAGGGTATTCTTTGGGTCGAAGGTAAGTCTTCGGTCAAGAACTCGAGTATCTCTCTCAACTTGACTCAGGGAAGGAAGCACATGAACGACAGCGGAAGCTATTGGCGCCAGCTCTTAGGTATGGTGAGGATGACCAAGTCATTCCGAGTCTAATATTTTGGCGAACTTAGCTCGCAGGCAGTTCGCGACTTGGCTCCGATCCTCTTCGAGACGTCGTCTAAGCTAGCATCACAATGGGCGAAGATCCTCGATAAATTACATGCAGAGGCGGCCGAAATTGAAGTCACTGGTTGGGCTGGTCGTTTTGCGTAAGTGGCTGGCCGCTGCTCATTCACTCCTGAGTCGAACAACCTGACAGCCTGGATACTATTGGCCGCGCCGCCTTTACCTATGACTTTGACTTCCTGTCTCAGGAGAAAACTCAACCTGACTCGCTAGCAGATGTGCTTGATGGTCTCACCAACAACGAAAACAAGAAGTCGTCTTTTTATATGCGTGCTTTGTTTTGGCTATTCCCTCCCATCCTGAATATCGGGAAAAAAGGTGAAATGATCAGGCGTACGAAGCAAGAGCTTGGTTCTATCGGATCTAGGATGTGGCACGACGCGAAAGCTGTTGGCGATCATGAGGGCAGGACCATGATGGCATTCATGCGTAAGTGACAAATGATATCATCATCGGTATGTAATTTGAGTCGACCGACTCTTCTGTAAGTAAAAGCAGATGCTGCGGCAGCCACGCCAGCTGGCGAAGGCGACGTTATCGCACAAATGCGAACTGTTATCTCTGCTGGGTATGAAACTGTATCTGCAATTGTAGCGGTGTGTCTTCCATACTACTAGGGTTTCCTGCTTCGGTGGCTGACTAGTTGATCAGTGGATGCTTTATGAGCTTGCCAGCCACCCCCAGATACAGGAAGAGATACGTAGAGAAGTTCGATGTGTGCAGCATCACTCCATCGACGAAGTAAACAACCGGTGTCCTCTCCTGGACAGTGCGCTGAAGGAGACCCTTCGCCTCCATCCTGCTATCCTCGAGAATCACCATGAGGTAGGTTTCGGCTTTCTGTCAACATCTCGTTTTGGTTCTATCGCTTTTAAAATATGTCTCAGGCCTCAGAAATGATTAATATTCCTCTCGAAGAACCGTTACCAGGCACCAGGGATACCCATATTATGATTCCGAAAGGCACCCTCCTTACGATACCTCTCAATGTTATACACCAAGATATCAAAGTCTGGGGGCTTGATGCTCATATATTTCGTCCTGAGCGTTGGTTAGAAAGAAAGAAGAGCCAGATCCATCACAAGCACGAGCTTCTCACATTTAGCGAGGGGTGAGAGCCTAACACTATCCAGAAATCGGTTAGCTAACGTGAACTATCGAGCAGCCCTCGAGTCTGCATTGGCAGGAATTTTGCATTGGCCGAAATCAAAGTGAGTCCTGCATTCCTGGGTGGTGGTCCAAGCTGAACGGCCAAGTAGGTCTTGATGGTCACGCTCCTCCCGCAGTTCTCGTTTAGCTGTCAGTATGAGATTGAAGCATTCCAAAGTTTTGTCATCCGACCTTGCATCAGCGGCCAGAGCCTAAGCTCACTGCCCCTTCTTATTCGTCGATTATGACATTAGAAGACTATTATTAGCGTTCTTTTAGCCCCCGACTAGATTACATTTCTACCTGAGAATAGATGACAGCCTTCTGTGGGAAGCCTTACAGGTAAATCTATCCATAACAAGTAGTATCATATCATTACGTCAACCAAAAACAACCAAGCGAACAAGAGTTTTTCAACTTGGTGAGTGAAACATCGAAAGTTGTAATAAACGATACGAAGATAGATCTATGACAGAAAATTAAAATTTCAAGCAAATTTCAAGCTTGGGCACGAGGAGATAGTTTCAGGTGACAACCATCCTTAGGGAATATCGTCGCGATGATCCTACAAAAAACTTGAGTACTGCAATTCACAGGCTAAAGCACATGACGCACTCGACTTGGTTGCTGAGGGGTGTGATTTCGTGTTCAAAGTTCATCATAGAAACAGCGGTAGCCAATACGAGAGCAATGTTCATCTGGGCATATTCCAGCCCGATGCATTTGTGAGGGCCACTACCAAAGACAAGATAATTTTTCGGGCTCAAGGTAGCCGAACCCTTCTGATCCATCCACCGCTCAGGATTGAAAGCGTCTGGATCAGCATAGACTTGAGGATCATGGAGAGAGTTGTAGAACGATGGGATAACCATACTACCAGCAGGAACGGTGTAATTCTCAGAGATTGGGAAAGCCTTTTTGCATTTGTATGGGACCTGTCGAAAAGGAATCAAGATTACCACAAAGAGAGATCTTTTCACAATCAAAATATGTACCATAGTCACGGGAGGTTTAACACGCATACTCTCCTTAACCACTGCTTGCAAGTAGACCATGTCATCCATTTGATCGAGAGTGATAAGATCCTCGTAATTGCCCATGCGAATACGCTCTTGCTCTGTTTTGACCTTGGCTAGAACCTCAGGATTGTCGGCAAGATGTTGGAAGCCATAGATTAGACCACTGCTCATGGCATCTTGAGAAGCAAAGAGGAACGAGAATATAACCTGGGCCATCTCATAGTCACTAAAGTCCTTCCTCCCTTTGTAACCTGGTTCGGACATGATGGAAACCCATTCATCCAACATACACTCTGGCCGGCCACCCTCTCCCATAGCAATCTTGCTCTTCTTGGCGGCGAGCTCGAGCCAGCGCATAACGAGCTTGCGAGCCTGTATAGCTTTATAGACTTTGGTGCCGGGAAGGGGGATGGGAAAATTAACAAGCTCAAGCGATTGAGTAATAAACCAATATTTGGCATTGATCTCATCTATAGCGGAGTCGGGAATGTGATAACCACAGAAAACGCGGAGTGATGTTTCCATATTCATGTGACGGGTGGTCATCATGATGGGTTTGGCAGCAGAATCCACGGTGGCTTCACTCAACCACCTGGAAATATGCTTGCGGGCGACATTTTCCTGGAGTCCGAGGTAGATACTGGACGTACTTCAGCTAGAGCATCAAAAAGAAAGCACAAACCTACCCCAAAGCCTTACGGGTGAAAAGCAAATTTAAAACTCTGCGATAATCAACGTGGTCTTTCCCGGTCAAGAATACCCTAATAGCAAGTTAATTCATCAGCAGAAATACAGCCCTAGAGATCCTCACCAGTTATCACTACCAATAACGAGCTTGCCGGAGTGAACCAATGCGGGCTCAGCATACGTCGGTGAGTTGAGAATCTTGCGCGAGTACTCGTTCGACGAAGCCATGACAATGAAGCTAGTAATCAATCAACGTACAGTCGCGTACCGCAACAGATGCCGGATGCGTCTTACATGTTAAAAACACTGACAGCACTCAGAGGACCTGAATCCCATTGTCTCTTGTAGTTCTCCATGGTAGGTTTAGTTGAGTCGGCGAACCGTCCAATGATAGGTATTGTCCATGCGTCACCGGGAAGATGCCGCTTTTTGTACCGCCAAACTGCCTGTTCCAATGCAAGAATGCTGCCGAGAACAGCAGCCATTGTGTAGAGCCAGCTCATGGAACTGCTCTCAACGGTAGAAGCAACTTGAGATGATGTCATATTGTAGAGAGCAGCGGTCGTGGCTTTGAGCTCGACACTCATGATGCGAAATGCGAGAGGAAATATGGACTCGAAGCAAGCCAGACGCGTTCAATTTTCACAAGATGGCACCATTCATTTCTTTCTCCGAATCGGTATCGCGTGAGAATATCCTTCCATGCCGAGGGACAACGGCGCAAGAGCCCGAAATTAAGATTGTGATCCTGAGGTCCTCATTTGAGGCTCCCGTTGACAGTGTGACAGATGTGACGACGCTTGCCTGCTTATATAACCACTGTGTGTGGCATTTGAGGTTTCAACAGATTGGTGGGTCCCACGTGGCACCAACTAGTAAAGATGCACCAAGGAAAAGACAAAGATCCAATAACACACTGAACTGTGTAGTCCCAGGCAGCGTTTCACCAAGTCGATATCACCAATCCGGAAAGGATGAGGCAAGAGTCTTTTCCGCTCGAAACTACGTGGTCGCTCGTCCCAGTAACTGACACACAGAAGAGAGCGGAATGACTCACACGAAGCTATTCACATACGATCGCGCGACGCACATGACTCTGAAGCTCCACATGCCCCTATCGACGTCATCGTCAACCATCAATGTCTATCATGTTGAAATAGTCTGGATTACCTTGAATTTGTATCCATTTTTCCACCATGATCCCCCGAGTTGGTTGTGCTTCACGTTCGCTTGCAGTTAGGGCGGCTTCATTAAGGCAATTCCATGGAAATACAATAATTCACGACAAAGTGGGAGACAAAGTACGTGAAATGGGCCAGAAAGTAAGTGTCAGATGTATATATCATTGTACAAGTTCACAATCTTTCGTCCAGGTCAACCTTAAAGTGGGTCAAGGTCTGGCTTCAGCTATCGACAAAGGAGAAAAGGCGACCTATGCAACAAAAGAGAAACTAAGTAAGAGTTGACTCCAATGTCATCCTTCTCATGTTACCTACATCTGTGTAGAAGAGGGTCAAGGCTATGTTGAAAAGAAAGCCGATGATGTGCGTGATTTTTCAAGGCCTATAAAGGTTTCTTATCGATTGCTATAGGCTGCTAAAGGTACTCAGAAAGTCAAAGAGGACCTGAAACAGGAATCGAAGAAGTAGATGTACTTTGTTTTGAAGGTTTTCATTGTAATGTATCAGAGCGTCACGTGCATGAAATACCATGTATCGTTCGCTCGTTTCGTGTCCTCGAGTGATCTCTAATGCATCCCTACGGCAGTGGAGGACCACAGTTTGTAACTTCAAGTTCACTTCTTGTAGATGGTATTCTGCGAAAGTGGACTATCAAGTGAAATATGCTCAGAGAATACAACAGCTAGCGGCCAAGTAAGTTCAATTTTACCAAAAGAACCTCTAAGGTTCACTCATATTCGTTTTCAATTCATCTTGTACAGGAAGGGTGTGAGTGATGACTATTTAAAAGAAAAAGCGAAACTCTGTGGAGAAGAAGAGGCTCGTCGACGCCGGGAAGAACGGGAGGCCTCTCTTGCTGCTCAGAAGCGAAGGTATCAGACCTCGCCCGATGGATCGACATCACCAAACCTGCAGTCTGGGTCGCGCAGGGATAATTCATCGGTCAAGGTACGTCAAGCTCGAGGTTAGGCCGACATCATGTCAATTTCTTCGCAGCCACTTTCTACTATTCTGAACATCTCTAGAGTGCTATCAGTCCCTCACACTCCGGGACAGATAGGAGATCTGTGGAATGCTTATCATATGTCGCGGTCGGGAGGTACCGGGCGCGGATTCCTCTGTGCATCTATTCCCCTGGACCTGTACAAGAAAATGTCGGTCACGGCAGAAAAGTATCCGACATTTGTTGTCCCCATCCGCCGGTCGACAAACACCTCTGCAGAGAGTGGCAGCGTATATGAATTCTATTATCTCCAATGGTGTTTCCATGATGTCCCACAAGCACTTTGTGCCCACGAAGATCCCCTCGTCAAGCTTCCTTCATCTAAAGATCCAAACCCAAAAATTTCCACCGTCTTGTTCACACCGCTAGAAGAATACAAATTACGCGGTACATTCGCTATCCCGTACCTCGTGCTCACAAACTACACTGATCTCGCTTCGACGCACGGGTTAGTCCTCTTACGAGGAGAAGTCACTCCAGGAGATGGTGCAAGTGGGAACTACATGCTAAGCCAGGAGGATGCACAACAGCTGTCCATGGCGATCCAGAGGTTCTACTTATGGGGGAATGTAGAAGGCGAGGGAGCAGAGCTGCTTAGAACTTTCCATCGAAAACCTCAGGAATTTAAGTGGGAGGATCTACTCAAGATAGTAGACTAGGTAATCACTCAGAATTGCATGGAAAGTAGAATTGCATGGAAAGTAGAATTGCATGGAAAGTAGAATTGCATGGAAAGTAGAACTGCATGAAAAGTAGATGTGTCATCTATCTGAAAGTAACAACGGAATTTCACGTTCACCGGGATAAGACACCGAAGTCTTTCGTCGGAGGAGTTTCACTCGATTGACCAAAAAGTGATATCATGCGTTGGAAATCTCTGAATCCTGCTTTGACCCCGGTACTTTTTCACAGTGACAATCGCTGCTGTGAACAATGTATTGACAGTTCGTATCATGTAACGAGAACTTTGGAGTGATTATGAGTAAGGACGGGGATTCCTCGGCCATGAGCCTGCTAACAAAGCTTCAGCTTCGACAGCAAGAATAGCTTCTCCGACTTCCCCCTCCTCCTCCGGAACAAGTGCGACCATTTTTCTGTCATATTCACGGCCGAAAGCACCAACCACTTTTACAAACTCCTCGGACATGTCAACCAAACTATTTGTGGCACTCTCAACACTCACAGCCCTGACATCGTCTAACCCACATGCAATAACCTGATCAAACCATGAAAGCGGTTCCCTAGTAACGTTGACCGCAAAGCCATGGGAAGTCAGTCGGTGACGAATTTGCACGCCAATACTAGCAATCTTTGTTGTAGAGTCAAGGAAGACTCCGGTATGCTCAGAAGCAGTGGGTTGCAACCCATGGGCCTCGAAAATATGTCGTTCTATCATCTTCTGCATGCGACGGACATAGTCTCTCGCGCTCATGATGGGTGTATAACGCGAGAGATCCATCAAAGGATACCCGACAATCTGACCAGGACCGTGGTAGGTCAATTGACCACCCCGCGATGATATTACGAAGTCTGCACCCATCCGAATGAGACGCTCGTTTTCATCCTTTACGGATGCTGCAGTTTGGCGACGGCCAGCAGTGTAAACAGGGCGGTGTTCAAGCAGTAGCAATACGTCTTTATGAGTCTTCGAATGGCGAAGGGCTAATTGTGTTTGGTGAATTGTTTCTTGTAGTCTGAGAGAACGAGAATATGGAAGTGGAAGGCGGAAGACATAGTAGAAAATAGGAGGCAGCATTCGAGAGAAGTCACATCATGCATGCATGCATGTTGGTCCCTGTTTATTTCAGCTTTCATAACTTGTCGCTCCCCGCGTCGTAATGGAATATACACATACAAATGGGCCATCTGCTCCCTCATAGAAACAAAACTGACATTCTACAGCATGGCCTGTATGTTCACCACCTTCGCAAAAGTCCGAGACTTTCGGATACATCAGATCAGCGGAACCGCCACAGGTTCTGCTGTACCTTCTTATCGGCGTCTTTTGCATGGGCTCGCAATTTTTACGTAGCTGTCAGTCCAACGTGCCGCCTGTAGATCTAGCTCTATGCCAACAATGAAATAGTGGTTCTTCAAATCGGATTCAAGTTAGGCTGGAAAGCAATCCTGAAGAAGCTCTGCGGAAGGCCGGGTCTCGAATTATGCGCAGCGCCACCTCAGCGCCACCTCATCCTGGTACGCTTGTGCCATTTCTCTCTAGCTCGTAGCTATAAACAGTTCAGACTTCCACTTCCAGCATCGTCGTCCTTGTATATCAAGCACGTGTGTCTAATCTCGCTACCTCAAAGATACATTGAAGATCATTTCTGCTGGCTGTCGTATAAATTGTCTTAACGGACATTTCTCAAACATTGGTTCTCCTGTAGTAGATTGTCTGTGTCTTAGCATTGTTGATTTTTTCTAGTGGAATCATTACTCCCGCCTGTAGATACTGTGATTGAATGCTGTGAGATTTCCGAGATTCGGAAATTTGCCCTGTTGATCGATCTTCACGCGTTTCCGCACGACTACAAACAAATGCCTCGCTGGCCGGTTGCCGGTTCCAGTCGCGACTTTGAAATTCGTTCCTCTGTGTGAATGGAGGGTCTTGATCCCTGAAGACATCGATCGTTAAAGCCTCCTGATTCCTGTGAGAAATGATGAGCATGTTTTTTCTTCTTATCTGTGTCTCCATGTGTTAGGGTTTCCGTGTAACGCAATTGGTCCGATTAGCAAACATGGAACCTTCCTGACGTAATTAAACTGTATGGTTATCTCTCTCTGTTGATATGTGCCCGTCACAGAGCTGTCACAGAGGCCTGAAGCGAAGTAGCCGGATTTTCGATTATCTTTGCGTTACTTGAGAGAGTTCCGTCAATCTTCATACTTACTGGGTCATTTTACGGCATGAAGACACTCTCCGAGCAAGGGTATGATGGTCCTTGTCAATTAGCTTCGTCGATTTCATTTCAGAGACTTCGGTCGAAGTCTTTATCTCTATCTATCTCTACAGCGTGACGTCACGGGCGCAATGTGATGGCAACCCTACCACTGAACGGAAAAATACTAAGGCACTCCGTAACAAGAATAAGCGCTTGAAATCTCTACACCGTTTCATTCGTATCTCGGGGATAGGACCGTGGGGTAACAAAGTGATAGGATTTAAAAAACCCAGACTCGTCTCTTTTCTCTTCCTCGCCTCCCCGAAACCTTGTTTCTCCTTTTCGGTCTCTACCCGTACGCGTACTATCATGTATCCCGCTCCCCTACACCGTCGTGAGTCTTCACAATAACAATAATCTCCCCATCCATTAATCATGTCCAGGGGCTTTCGATGACGATGCTTTTCAGTGAGTTTCCAAGTAAGGTCGACGTCTAAATCCTCATCTGGTACAGGTACCGCAGTGGAGATCTTTCCTTCATCGTTGTCGCGGGTGCAATGGTATTTTTTATGGTGCCAGGTTTAGGTAGGTGTTCCTACTTGACTCAAAGAACAATCAAGTCACACTTCCTTCAGCTTTCCTCTACTCTGGTTTGTCTCGTCGTAAGAATGCCCGTAGGTCCCTTTTAACATCGGGAGGACCTTTTCCCTTACCCGGAGTTTATATTAGTATCCCTCATCTGGGCAGTGCTCGCAAGCAACGCAGTCGTCATTTTTCAATGGTTCTTCTGGGGCTACAGTCTCGCCTTCTCACCCTCAGCCACCAATGGTTACATCGGGAATCTCAGAAACTTCGGACTGATGAAAGTTTTCGGAGAGCCTTCTCCAGGTTCTCCCCTGATACCTTCCATCCTTTATAGTTTCTTTCAGATGGAATTCGGTTGCGTGACAGCGGGAATTTTGATGGGGGGTATTGCTGAGCGCGGTCGAGTATTGCCAGCCATGGTATTCATTTTCTGCTGGATGACACTGGTCTACTGTCCTCTGGCTTGTTGGGTTTGGGGTGTCAATGGCTGGGCATTCAAATGGGGAGTTTTGGACTTTGCGGGTGGGCTGTCGTCTATTTTTAGTTGTGACCATTTTAATCCTTGGCTGTAGGTGGAGGTCCTGTTGAGATTGGGAGCGGAGTGGCAGGCCTCGCATATTCATGGGTCTTGGGCCGCCGCCAAGAAAAGGAGCTACTCAATTTTCGACCTCACAACGTTTCTCTAGTCGCTCTTGGGAGTACGTTTCTTCACCCTCAATCTCAGTGGCTTCTGATTGAACCTGTCACGTTTTCTCAGCTGCCATGCTCTGGTTCGGCTGGATCGGCTTTAATGGAGGAAGCGCGTTCGGAGCGAATCTTCGTGCAATTTTTGCGATTTGGAATTCCATGCTAGCTGCAGCCTTTGGTGGGATGGTATGGTGTCTACTTGATTTTCGCTACGAGCGTCGCTGGACAATGGTTGGTTTCTGTTCTGGTACGATCGCTGGTCTCGTCGCTGCCACTCCTTCCTCTGGCTATGTTCATCCGTGGTCCTCTGTTGTTGTCGGAGTGCTTTCTGGCGGTCTCTGTAATCTGGCCACTAAAGGTAAACATTTATGCCGTGACCGATATAATATGACAATCTGATATCTACATCTTACTAGTTAAACATCTCGTTCGAATAGACGATGCTCTTGATCTGTTTGCTGAGCACGCCGTCGGAGGGATCGTGGGGCTCCTCCTCAATGCATTCTTCGGCGACAGAAGTATCATATCTCTTGATGGTGTTAACACAACGGTCGACGGTGGTTTCATGAATCACAACTGGGCTGCGCTATATAAGCAAGTTTGTTACATTCTTGCCACATGCGGTTACACTTTCGTGGTGACCGCCCTCATTGCTAAGGGCGTTGATATGATCCCTGGTCTCCGTCTGAGGGCAGGTCCAGTGGATGAGGCGCTTGGTATGGATGAAGTAGAGGTTGGTTCTGGATTTCATTTTATTCCACTCCCCACTTCACTTAAATCATCTTTAGCACGGAGAATTCGCCACAGATTACATCGAGCTTCGCCGGGACTTTACTGCTGCTCCTTTCATCATGTACGGTCACGATACAAACTTCACACACAGTAATGGTCCCGTGGCTGCTGGTGATCGCCACGGACATACCGATCTTAGTGTTAATGATACTGCTAGGTCAGAAGATACACGCCAGACTGATCTTCCAATAATCAATGAGAAGAACGAGGCGATTAAACGAGCATGAATTTAGCCTCTCTCAACACTAGACAAAACCGATTAGGTTACAAACTGCAATTGCCCTCAGATATCCACCTCGAGATTTCATACCATGCCTGTCGCTTGTATATGTAGATTTTCCCTCTCTTCCTGGGTTCGATGATCTTCGCTTTGGCTCGAGGCTAGTACCTTATCAGTTGCTGTGATAATTTAATTCACCGAACATCCACATCCATAATTTTAACGGATTTCTATCATCTCCCGTTTCCATCTTTCGTTTTCATATAGATTGCTTATTTACAGTCCATTCAACAGTCCCAGCCATATACGTAGTCATCTTTGTCTTGATCTGTCATGGTAGCCTCGTTTGTACGAGTAGTGTCGTTCTCTGAATCAAGTTTAGAGTCGATGGATTCAGAGCCGGAAGTGCTCAATGCGCCACAAATATTCGTGTTAAACTCCTCATTCAACAGGAGGTCGACAATGTTACGAGAAGAGACGGTTTCAGTCTCCATCGTGGAGATAAGTCTGGAACAGAGATCATTGAACGAAAGGAAATTGATTATGTGATGAGACGTACGGCTCGAGCGAGTTGACGTAGTAGAGGCCTTTATCTAGCTTAGCAGGAGGGAATGAGGTGGCCGGGGTAAGTCTGGGATATGCATCCCACTGATGAAAATCTGTCAAACAAGGTCTTATTTCTGGCCAAAATATTGTATACTTCTTTCCTAAATACCCATCCAACTTGGCCATTAAGAACGTTAGCAAGCCATTCATCACTGACTCGTTCCTTGGAGAAAATCTTGGCTATCCATTCGCCGTCACGAACAAGGCCATGGTATGTGAGTGAATTGAATTCCGGGGTCTTTCCATTGTTACGAACATTCTCAGATGTAGTAAGCATCATTTGCGGAGGCTTGGCCGAAGCATCCAAGTTGAAATATTCCGGGTTAGGATACTCCGAAGTTGTGGACACTAAAGTAACGTGGAGATGGACGTAGGGCTGTAGTGGGACTTTCTGAGAGATGGCTTGAGGGACAGTGATATTGGCTAAGTGGAAGGGAGCGGCAAGGATGACAGCAGTGTAGTCCCGTCTTTCCTGGGATGTTGTAATCGTCCAGCCTTGTGAATTTCTACTGGGGAAAATGCTGGTAACATTGGTGTCAAGGAAGACGGAGGCACCAGATCGTTCCAAGAATTCATTGAAAATAAGACGGTTACCTCCCTTAATCCCAACGGCATGATCAGTAGCAAGAGAAACGAGACCCCCAAACGCGTGAATAGAATCAGTGTTCTGATGACTATACTATTAGGGGCAAGTTCTACTCGAGGTGACCACAGGCTTACCTGACCATAATTAACTCTTGTAGCGCCTTCCACCAATTCAGCAATGAACCGTCTAGAGACACCTTTATGAAGTAAATATTCCATCATGGAGCTCTCGGTAAGCTCTATCCAGTCGTATGTCCCGACCAATCGGGCAGGATTGTGCCATCTGGGCGTCCTCTTCGTATATAAGCCAAGATACCGCCTAACTAACGCAGCCACGCTGTTCGGAAACATATTATATGAGAAGCTTCAGAGAAGGCTATAAGCACTCACATTTCTTGAGTCCGCTTAGGAGATATGAAGCCATATCGCCATAAAAGTTTGATGTTTCCCCACCAACCCTCTTCAAACTAGACGATGGTGAGCACTGTGGAGAGAATGCATACACCACGTACCGAAAAAATCACGTTTTCTCCATCCCATATCCCCATACCATCTACCCCCTCCCCGAAACGCGTCAGATTGAACTCGGTTGATGCTCTCCAGAGATTTTTGTTCGTTCTCACGAAGATAGAAGCACCCAGTTCTATCGCAGGGAGACTTTCATTCTCGTAAGGGTATACAATCGTGCTGCCTGCCAAGGCGGATGAGTCAGGGTACAAATTTGCGTGTTTTCACATACGGCCTCCAATGTAGTCATTTCGCTCATAGACGTCAATATCAATGTTGAGACCAAGCCTTTCCTTAGCCTTAGATATCCAGAATGCCGCAGAGCTGCCTGCTGCGCCCGCACCAACAATAGCCACACGAGAACTTTCAGGAATGTCAGGGATGGGGCTGTCAGATGCGACAGCGAGTTGCTCGGAAGTCGGTGGCAGTAGTTTGCGTATGATAAACTCTGGTAAAGAGAAAATTTGAAAAGCAGTGACAGTGGGTAAGAGGAGTGCGAACTTCATGTATTTCATGGTGTGTCAGGTTGACGGCACTGTGACCCTTAAGCCTCATCCATGATTGCAGGTGCTTGCTGCTGGGGTCCAATGAAGACTTATGGTGTTACAAGTCTCATTCTGCAGTAGTATTAGTCTAAGTCTAGTTTCCAGTAAACCTCTATATCTCAAGGATTTTGTAATATAAGACTAAGACTGATCTTATGATCACTATGGATTATGTAAGGATAGAAAGTAAGGTATGCAGATCTACATGAGTAGATCTACTCTTACCTGAATATCAGCCTAGCTTCTGGGACACTTACCTAGCTTGACAAATGAGATCCTCTCACAGATTAGGCATTTGTGTTTTACTGCCTGGTTGCTTATTCTTTGGACTTCCTATTGTTATATCATTAGAGACTAATATTCTGTAACTCCTTAAGCTTGACTCAATTCAAGGACTGGCAATTGGGAGCTCAAGACTGCAATATTTTGATATAAGACTAAGAAAGCATTACAGGTGGTTTGTGTGTTTATGATATATCAGATCAAACAATGGAATATAAGGAATTCTTATCTTATCTATGTTTATGGTAATCTCTAGAATTACATTCTTTCCTATTTCATAAATATTATGTTTTGGATCCTATTTCTTAAAGATAACCAGATATTGTTTGTCTTGACTAGTCTTCTTTTTGTTAGAATTTATTCAATATATCATTCTTCTGTGCCAGCAAACAAGAGTGTTGAACATGAATTATTACATCAAACTCATGCTCTGATTATAGCTACATACTTGAGCCATTACTTGGACCACTATTGCACTCTTTATTGTTACTTGTTCTATGTGCTATAATAGTTTGAGTAGTTACAATTACTTATCTCAGTTATTATATTCTAAAACTCTTTGAAGTAAGTATTCTAGTTATACTATCTATAACTATACTTACAATTATGTTATAGATATTTGTCACATACCATCTAATATCTACACTCTTTCCACCCTCTTTCAGTGTAGATAGTACTCTATTCCAATCATCCATCAATCCAAGGACAAAATTCTGTATTTCTCATTAATTTTATGGAGTTTCAAATGATAACTTTTAGAATATCCAACAGCATATAGTGTTAGAATTGTGAATGATAGACTCAATTATGTTCTATTTCTCTTTTCTTTTTCTTTTATTTTTGAGTTTTTTTTTATTAAATTAGGACTTAGACAAAAGTATAAAATAATATTATGTATGACAGTCACACAAATCACAAGGTGTAATACCTGTCATGATCATGGTCACACAATCAGGTGATATAAAAAAGATTATAGAAGGTCCTAGAACAAATGATGTCTAAAGTAGATTAGTATATAGATTATATTCTATGGTATATAAGATAGACTATTTTGTACTTGGAACTCTATTGAGTTTCTTTGTATTACTCAATACAAAAGTAGTCTTTCATCTTTATTCAAACATCTAAGTCATAACATAAAGTATGCACAGTAATAAAATATTATTATATTATCACTTTTGTATTTAAAAACATTAGCTACTATATACTATTCTTCAGTCTGATAATTAACTTGAATTGTACTATACTTGTCTAAATTCTTCTGAGCTTCTATTATCCAAAATTTATAGTCATGTGATGCATAGGCTAGATACAACATTATCTATTGAAGCCAAGGTTGATTATCCACATAGTACTACTTCCAGTTCTTTCTATCTCTTAACTTATTAAGTTATTCTTTCATTTCCATCTTTTATACTATTATTTGTAAATAACTCTAGCAAGTGTGAATTGCTTCTAAAACAATATTTACCATTCTTGTTATATTCTGATCTGGTCATATTTGCTCCAACCCACAAATAATACTTACTAATCTATCTATACTCTAAATTTTCTTCTAGTATGAATCAACTCTCTCTATTCTATCTTGGATATTTTCACTGAACTTCCCAACAACTCTATAAATCTCCATTCTTATATCCAAGGACTATTCAGATCTAGGATAACTTGTTTAGTCTCCATTCTTAGATAACTATCTTAGATAGAGTATTTAGTATATAAGCTAGTAATTACACTGTAAATCTTTATCCTGAAAAATTGACTAAAACTGATACTATCTTCTAATGTTAATAATGGCATACCTTACTATCTTTTAGTAGACTTATTACCTACAAGACTCTAAGTTAATATTTCTGAAATATACAACCAGTATGACTAGTAGAATATAGTATATAAGCTGAAACCAAAGATTATTTTATATCTATGTTTTACATATCTAGATAATGTATACTTACTTATTTATCTTCTAAGAG
>Ga0157368_1000016_pt1 | contig 66304 bp, 89 predicted proteins | sample AttbisABBM3_FD_113146 | JGI IMG/M metagenome (GOLD analysis project Ga0157368, IMG submission 113146) | Fungus gardens microbial communities from leaf cutter ant in Botucatu, State of São Paulo, Brazil - Atta bisphaerica ABBM3 | ecosystem: Host-associated > Fungi > Mycelium > Unclassified ... | reverse complement strand
GGGTTTGGGAAGGAGGAGGAGGAGGAGGAGGGTGAAGGGGTTTCAGGAGAGGATTTGGATGCACATTTGGCTGAGCTTGTTGATGATCAGAAGATGGATGAAAGGACGGAGGCTGTAGATAGAGTTTTGGAGAAACATCAGTCAGTATCTTTTCTCCGCTTGTCAAGAAAATGTATGCTGATTATGTGACTGGTAGAGAGTTGATGGAGGAAGATGATCAGAAATTGGAGGAGCTTCATAAACGAGCAGTGCAGGGTGAATTAAGGAGAAAGCGGAAGAAGAATGGTTTAGGAATGGACGATAGTGATGATGAAGACGAAGAGGAGGACAGTAAATTGCAAAGGTTGAGAAAAAAGATGAAGTCAAAGACTGAGAGGGGTGATATTCAAGAACTAGGTAAGTACTGATAGTGTCCATCTGCGGACTTATAACTTCTCTGGTTGTATCTGACTATTATCTAGCCTCCAGTGAGGATACTGCTGCGTTTGCAAAAATCTATCAAAGTGGTCTGGCCGATGATGAAATAATTGAAACTCGGCCTTTGGACTTGGAGCGTGAGTTCAGGACCAGTCAGGATTCGGAAGATGAAGATGAAGATGTTGTCATGAGTGATGGTCAGGAATATGAACGAGGGGACCGAGATGAAGGGAGTGAGGCAGAAGACGAGGATGAGGAGGATGTAGATGTAACTAAAGGTAAATTCGTCACGTACAAGGAAATCCAGCGAGAGGTACGGGAAATAAAGGAGCAGCCTCAGGTAAGGTGTTCAGCCAGGATCGATTCTATCGTTATCAATTGACTGATGTGTGCTTCAAACATCATCACAGGAGGTGGATTACAATGGCTCATCATGGATTGATGAACAAATCGATGGGTCTGACGGAAATGAAGACAGTTTGTTGAAAGTGTCGTTGGTCAAAAACTCGAGCAGGAAAACAGTCACCAACGCAGTAAGGTCGGAATGGGATTCGATCATGCTGGGAGTGAGTATTTTTTTGATTGAGCCTCCAAAAAGATTCCGTTGGCCATTGTCAGCCATGTAAACACTCGCTAATTTCACGTACCTTGCAGGGGTCTCGACGAAAAGAGAACGCGAAAGACGTGCATAGGTCTCGTCAATGGGCCAAACAAGAATCCAGAAAAATGCATGGGTTGACAGGTAGGAAAGTGGGAGGGATTGCTGTTACTGGCCATGGTAATAAGACCAAGACTGGTGGTGGTTCGTTGCGCTCAAAGGCATCAGTAAATGGGTCTGTGTCTGCCACGGCGTTATCGAACAGTGTTGGGAAGAAACCCCTCAAGACTGAGGGTAGTGTGTTAGCGCGCATTGGAAGAAGAGACATTGAATAATTCTTCTGTCAATTCTCCGATACCAGAATACCAGCTGCAGTTGGTATTCTCATCGTACACTCGTTTGTCACTATGTGGTTGGCTATGCTTATGTAGTTCTCGTTATGTTTTTCGTACTGTACTTTACAGGATCTGAATTAAGAAGACAGAAGTGTTGATTCGTTTTATGGGAGTGGAAAAATATCAATATACAATAAGACAAATTCCGAACATTGATCAAGAATAATCCAAAAAGACAAAACCGTGGGTATCGAAGTTGGGCATGAGAGAACACGGAGACGGGTGGATGACAGCCAATCAAATTTTTTAGTGGTATTGTTTTGCGCCAGACGCCTTGCCAGTGCGCATCCATGGTGCCTTGATTTCAGATGTACTATGGTTACTGAATGTCCGTGAAGCCTGGCGAGAGTGCGAAAAGCTGCGCCGCCTTCTATTGTTCGTCTGGATCTGAGAACAAACAACGCATCACGCACGGCTCGAATCAGCCGGAGAGGGCAAAGTAATTAATTACCTTGTGTCGTAGGAGGATGAGTTTCGCCATATTGGCTGGAGGCCCTGTTTCGCGAAATGGATTTCCTGATGGTTGGGGATAAGAATGGAGTCTGTCTTTGGGAGCAAAGTGGACACATACGGGAAGCAACCAAGGTCTGAGCGGTGTGATGAGGGTCTAGGGAGTCGTCAACAGAAACGAGATGGAGCCAAAGAGCAGGAAAAATAATGTAGACGAGAAGGAGGGCAGCGGGGGTGCCGAGAGCAGTGAGGACGAGCATTATCACAGGAGGCACAGAGGCCTGTGGGCCTTCGGAAATCCAGTGGTACACTGGTTATCGCTGTGTTACGTAATGTCTAGTGTAACAACAGAACAAGACTTCACTGACAGTGCATGTCCCGTCTCGTCGTTGCTGCCGTCGGGCTCGCCTGCAAAGTCGCCCTCGGCTCTGGTTTCTGCTCGGTCACTGTTCGTGGCTTGCCTGTACTCAGAAATGCGCTCGAGTCTGCCGCCAGGGACCAAGGCCAGGGCGTGTTGACGGGTGTGTTTTGTTTTGCCTCGCCGTTCTCACATAAACATAAAAATGACTGACAGTCGGACAGTGGCCAACCACATTTCGACGTGAGTCGTCGACTGGTTGTCTCTCTCCCCAACTCCCACCCACAGTTCCAGTCTTGACGACCCTCTTGCATGGGGCTCCCTCCCTGCGCATTACTACTTCCGTTCTCGTATGACTCGCTGGGCTCTTGGTGCTTCTGACATCATGTTCACTAATCCGTGAGCCTTTCTCCAAGTCCTGTCCGACGGTCTTCTCACCATTCATCCATGCCAGATAGATTCTTTTCCACCTTCTTTCGGCTGGGGCAGACTCTCGAGACCATGCGAGGGAAAGGCATCTACCAACCTGCTGTGGACTTTGCAATCGATCAACTCAACAAGGGTGGTTGGGTGGGTTGCTCGTGGATCTCTATATCACATCATTATCATTATCACATTGTCTCAGGTACACCTATACGCTGAAGGAAAGGTTAATCAGCCAGATGCCTATCCAACAGACGAGAATGGTGTTGCACACCTTCCTCGTTTCAAATGGGGTGTGTACGTCGTTTTGGTCCAATCTGCAACATGACACATCTATTCATCAGACTACAGAGGTCGGATGGTCATGGAGAGTACTGTTCCACCCATTATCATTCCAATGTGGCTCACAGGGTTCGACCGACTCATGCCCCAAGGTAGAGCATTTCCATACAACTATCTTCCGCGCCCCGGTGCAGAGTTGAGCGTCACCTTTGGCAACCCCATACCTCCCGACTCTATTCGTCAAGGTCTTCTTCCTCCCTCAACAATGGACGCAGTGAGAGAGGTTCACAGCTCGACTGTCGAACAACTACCAAAAATAAGATCACGGGTCACAAGTGTTATACATGATGCTGTGGAGGATCTTGGACGTTCAGTTTCTGGTAAACTGTTATATCCACCTAGACAAAGATGAACTAGAGTCAAGTACTATTCTAGGTCAGATAATATACAAAAATGGCAGGCAACAGGAACAATTGCATGAGAATAGTTTTTCTAATGACTTTCGCCAGCCGAATCAATAGTCGTCAAGGAGCAGTGAAATAGAAAACTCACAATTATTGTGTAAAACCCGACCATCTAGTTCACGAGGAAAATCGATCCAAGTAAAACAGCTATCTGAAAGAGATCAAAGAGCAAACTGAATGGTTTGTTAGTCCACCATGCAATCAAGATAAATACTGGCATCCAAAAGAGTGTAAATTAGACGCTGAGTGAGGCTGAAAGGGGTTGTCATCACCAGGAGGGTCATGAATATAGACACGAGAACAAATATATCTTTGAGTGAATCAGCCTTACCACCCGCAACAAAACAATCTCAAAACTCGATAACCTACGCGATGAGCAAAATGATAGCTATTCCACGGCTGAATGTGAGGAAGTGGCCTCTCATTTCATCTGTAAACAGTGTTGAATTTCCTCCAATCGTCCCATTCGCTCCATGATCGAGTGCTGCGAAGAATGCTGCAGGGAGGGCTAGAGTCGAAACACTCGCAGAGAAAAAAATGAATATCATGCCAGCTCTAGAAGGAAGGCCAAAACCCTTCCCCATTGTCAAAAGGACATGATTAAGTTCATTAATATGTGGCGTAAGGTCTTGTGACATGATTCGTGCACCTCCTGTGATGAATGCTGTTCCCGGGATCAAGAGGAGATGCAGTACAATAGCGCCAATGATGGTAGCTTGAAAAATCCGACAGCTGACCAGTGCATCTCTCAAATTAGCCCTTTTCTGCATAGACAAAATTCTCTGCACTTACTGATCCTTAACCAACAAAATTATAGCAAGTGCAGCTTCAACGATGCTAGCATCTGTGGGGCGTTGTCACTGAATTGAGAAGCATGGCATACTTATTGAGAGTGATGACAATCGGATCACTCAGATCACTCAGATCCTTGCCACAATAAAACCCCATCTGTTCGCCGCAATAATCCAGCAATCGTTTAAGGGGCACAATAGCTAAAAATGAAACTATTTCCCCTTTGTTGAATGACCAAATTGATCATAGAGAGTGGTGGATGCTTACAAGCGAAGATAAGATGATAAAGGTCTCCTTCACGAAAGTGAAGAATCCAGGAGACAGGAATGAATATGATGAAAAGATTCAAAACTAAGAAGATAATCCCAAGTTCTCGTCAGCGCTTTCCATTCATCGGACGGAACTAAGAGAGAGAGAGAGGCTACACACACGATGAAGTTGCAAGATTGTACAAGCTCTCAGAAACTCTAATCTGCCTTTTCCCTCTCTTCAAAAACCTATCAGGAAATCTCTGCAACTCTACTCTTTCTGATATTCCTGGGACATGGGGTGCTGGGGACTCCCGGAGCCCTTGAAACCTTTCTGTCATTCGAGGAGGATCGTCACTTTGTTCGAACTCGTTTTCAGACCAGTCGCTTGTTCGAATTCGATGACGGGGGATACCATCCACTGCAAATGTACCCTTTGGTGGCATTATATATCTTTATATGCGTTTCGTGGTCCGTACTAGAGGCTGTGATATTTCGGTGCTTGGCGTATGAGAGTGTTTCGAGCGGAAAAAAAGAGCAGAGCAGGAGTGTTTCCGATGAGGTTGACTGGGACCTGCCAAGAACTTTATAACTCTCGGAGCAGGAAGTAATCCATCTATTAGAGGTTAGGAGATTTTTCATATAAATTGAGGCTACAGTAATTGATAGTATTGCACAGGACAGAGAATATAACGTCCTGTGTCTACAGGGACGATAGAATTCATAGTGCATGAGGCAGTTGTACCTCCCTCCCAGCTTAAAGCCCGTGCGTTAGTGCCCGATACGCCGAACCATCGGAGTAATGGACGTTTGACTCGTTCGCATCCATGGGAGTTACGCTCAATCTGCGCTCAATTTGTTTGTCGTTCCTGTATGTCAAATTTGATCCGTGTCGTTTGTTCCAGGTAAGGTTTTTGACAATAGAGTATGTACAGATACCGTCAGATTACCCAAATGTCATCCAAATTTGGATACAAAGTTATCATCCCGCCGGGTAACGAGATATTTTGGTTGCATGAAGCAGCTACAGAGACTGCAAATCCTGTGCAGAATACTCGATGATACCAACCCGCGGGCACAGACAAAATAGCTTATTCATGCATTTCTCCTAGTCCATATTGGTTGTGAGGAAGTATCTATCTTTTACCAAGAATCAGACCTGTCAATATCCAATGTGAAACTCAATCTCTCGAGTTTCAGTAGACGTGCTGGAGAGTTTCCTTACATCTCTATCCCAGACAAAATAAATACCCTTGATAATTGGCACTCTAACGGTTTCATCGCAAATCAAGCCTGTACGAAAGCTTGCCAAGCGGCCTGAAGCAAGAGAACAAAGGCCTGACCTTCCGGACTAGGTCGACCTGCGGGAAGGGGTTCATAAAAGGTGTAAGGATCCGTAGCATTCCCAAGCCAGCCCTGGTCATCTACGCTGTCTTGGATTAACTGAAGTGCCTTGCCGGCTGCAATCGTAAAATTTGTCGTATTATGAATGGTGGCCATGCGATAAGTCACCGAAGTCATGAGGGCCGTCGATGCTGTGTCAAGGTAGGATGTCTGGTCGTCAATAACATTCCGGAGACCACCATTCGGTGTCTGTGGAAGGTGGTGCACTCAAAGTTCAACAAGAGCAACATTACGTAGGCAAAGATGAGACAGACCTGGTGTGCCCAAGATGCTCCCAGAATTTCATTGATCCATTGGGTCAAATTTGCTTGTTGATCGACAAATTTTTCTGCCTCTGACGAGTATTTGAGCGTTTGGTGTACTCGAAGCATACCAGCCGCTGCCCATGCATTACCTATCAATTCTAAGCCCAGGAATAAAATGAACATCGGAATGGAAAAATACCAGTTGCCCAGTGGTTCTCATCCTGCCATGATCCAAGACTGATATGTCTCCATAAACCAGATTCATCCGCCAAAGCATCACGGTACAACCGACATTGATCATAAGCTATCTGCAATAATTGTTGCCCGTCATCGCCACCCTGCAGCGCACCGTAGTATGCGATGAAAGGAGGGACCATATAAACAAAGTCCGACCTGGGAATCCAAGTAAGTGGTGATATTTCAGATCCTCGAACATCTACACATGCCATAGCTGGACTTGATCAGTTCTGTGAGAAATTGCGCCAGTGTCCGATCTTGGGACGTCTTTCAAAAGATAGGCGAGCTGATCGGCTGCGGCTTCGGCGTATGCATCATTCGACAGGTCTGATCGGGTCCAATTTGCTAGTAGAACAGCTACTCCAATACCTTAATTGACAAATTGTTAGAGCATATCGGTCTCAGTCTGGAAAAGTATACCTACTTGCAGGGTCTGCGGAAGATCCCTGACCAGCAATCAGGGGCAGAGAACTTGCGGGTTTTGTCCATAAAGTTCTGAGAACATGGTTATAAGAAATCTCTGGAGGTACAGAAAGATAGAGGCTGGACGAACTCATTCGCAATCGATATAACATCCGATGCATTCGAGACTAGATGTAAATGCGCTGGAGGTGGGAGAGCGGATCCGTTGAAGACCGATGCAGCAGGCCACGACAACTCGGTCAAAGCCTCTGCAGCTGCTCCGAGCTCCCAACTGATAACCAGTCAAATAGAATCAAAGGTAAAAGGAAAATACAGACCTTTTGTTCGCGCAAGATATGAGATTTTCTTTGACAAGGGCAATGGCCTCCTCAGAAAACCCTTGCTGAGGATTGACAGTTGACGAAACCAGACCAACAGCACTAAGAATGAATAGGATCCAGATGGTCATTTGGGTGTTTTAAATTCCCATCATTGTCTGTCTGTCGGTTATATATCAGGACTTTGCGAAGACATGTGAACCTCTGATGTCTTGGCCATCAACTTTGTGGAGCTCCTTCCTCGGCATGTCAAAACTAAATTATTATTCGTGGGATCAAAACTGTGTATAACTCATCATCCGCTTCACGATATAGAATGTCTTGAGCGTGTCACTGACATCCGTGAAAGCTAAAAGTGTTCTGGATTTCATCTGGCCGACCGTAAAAAAGCTCCGGTGTCAAGAGCTTTCATAATTTCGACAATGCGAATGTATCCATGATATTTGATAAACATAAATTTTGGGAAGAGGGAAATCTAGCTCACTTTCAGTCTCACTTTGTCTGAGACCTCTGATTCATATATTGTAATTTGAGGTACTTTCTATTATTCTTGTGGATATTCAGTAGGTTATTTACTTTGTCGTGTGCTTCCCTCTTGAAGTTAGTATCACAGGAACGCTCCCATTAGACGTGCCCCAGCAATTCGAAATTAGGATGCTTACACAGTATATTTGGTTTGAAAGATTGACCAAACAATAGAACAACCGCGCTTCATAGCACGTCTACAACGTTCTTCTGTCAACAGCAACAACTCACACTTACCTCTCACGGTCTCGACGACCTGCGATGGAAGTCATCAATGCAGTACGCACATGCGTAGCCAACTGGACCAGAGGTGGCGAATCCGAATGGTGAGGCTTTGCTCATCTGCGCCCTGCTGCTACTTACAATTACCACAGTCGAAACATCCTCGGACAGCCGCATCTCGACCTGAGTGGATTAGATACTCTGACCACAGGGTACCACACACTCCTGACATCTGTCCTCTTGACTTGGTCCTCCGAGCATGTGTTATCCCAAACACAGTTCATTGATTTTGTCAAGTCTGTTGTTGATACTCTGCCTTCATCTTCATCACAGCAACATAGTTCTCGGGTGACGACGTTGGGGGACCACATTATCGACATGATATGGTCTGTTGACGCAGCTATAGAAGAAGTTTCAAACGATGCCAAATCCACCTTGAGTGCTGGGGATTCTACCGCCCCGGTCGCGGTAGAAAAAGCTAAGTTAACAAAACAAAATGCAGAAAAAGACAAGGAGAGCCTGCAAGTCATCGTGAAAAGGCTTTTGGTATGCTTTACACATGTGTATCTGCTGTGAAGACTAATGAGTGTAAAGGACCTTGGCATCATCTCATCAGAGTCTTGCCGGGAACGCTTAGACCTCAATGTCTTGGCTAGCGTTGGCCTCATAGCAGATGAGGGTATGATGGGAAAGAAGGAGATTAGAATGAGGACGGGACTTTTGTGCGTGTCGAACAATGGAAGCGAGATTTTGGAAACGAATTTGACACCTTTCTCTCCTGCAGCTATAAACAAAACAAGTTTAACCTTTTACGAGAACAATCTGAGGGTTACAGCAAGCTTGTCATTGAGCTTACAAGTGGCATGGGTCCTCCTCATTCCCCTGTTACCGGTACACCTACGGAAACCTACAAAGAGCTTCATGCTCGCGCGAGTCATGTTTGGGGCAAAGTTATCAGTCTTATAGGCAAATTCGATCTCGATCCTAACAGGGCGCTTGATCTTATCCTTGATGTTCTCTCGTCCAACCTTACGACACATTATACTTTCTTCCTCGCATTATTATCCTTCTCCCCTTGGGCAGCCTCATATCAAAGGATGTTAGATCCTGTCTCTGTGGGCGCTGCTATGGACGTTGATCCGCTTCCCACCTCTACATCTATCCCATGCAAAGGCTTCAAAGGCAAGAGTTTAGACGAGGTCTTAATCATCGCCGAAGAGCATTCTCACAACGGGGGAGACATCGAGGATCCGAATAGTTCCAGGGTGTTATCGCAGGTTCTCGGGTTCAAATTTGCATATTACCAAGTAAGATACCCCTTCTATCGGAAATGACGGTTTTCTTGATTGATACATACAGACCCCGGAAGTCGTGGGCACGACGCCGAAAAACTTGTACCTCGCAGCGGCAATTCTCATACGTGAGAAGTTCATTTCACTGGAAGATTTGTATCCCCACGTAGGTCTGCTCTATTATATCGTCATACCTCCTGAGTTCACCGAAGTGTAGCTTGTACCTTCTGACGATGATATGGAATTGACTCGCAAGGAGTATCTTGACGATGTCCAGACCAGAATTTCAGCTGCCAGAATGAGCTCATTGGCAATGGCAGCGCCTCTGGAATCTGGTCCATCGTCTCAAGGAAAGGCTAAGGTTGCTGCTAAGCAAGAGAGCAAAAAGATCGAGGCGAAGAATACAAATCAGAAAATTGGCTTGCTTCATGCCCTTCTCTCTGTTGGGGCTCTCCGTCCAGCTTTTGCAATCCTAACCAAATTTCTCTGGGTCGTGGATGTATTTCCCGAGCTTGCAGACCTCTTATTGCGTGTCTTAAAGTATTCTCTTGAACCTTTTTATGACACAATGTCCAACAAGCAACGAAACTCCAATTTTCTTAAGCCACGCCTCCACTTTGGTCCTTCTGGACCCACGCAGCCAGCTGTCCGGAAGTCTTTGCTCACGCTTTGGGCACCCACTCCTCCTAGCACTACCAACACTGATTTTGTCTTCTTTTTCCCTGATTGGGCGGACCGAATCCCGATGACGACGACTTTGGATGATCTGGAAGATGTCATTGAACCTATTATGCAATTCATTGGCATCCATGTATCTCGAGACCCGCTGTTCTTGACTAAATTTCTTCGACTTGGGCGGCAGCATTTACACCCGACGGTGCGCTTATTTCATAGACAGGACTTGGATCTCATTTTCAGCTCAATATGATCTCTAGAATCCTCAAATTGACCCACAGACCAAGAAGCCCGTTGGCAAGCCGGACCCCTCAAACCCTGTTCGAATTTTCTGGTTCAAGATTCTACGTAATTACCTCATCCCAGGCCTGCCTCTGATTCGTGGCAATGCCGTCTGCACAGTAGAGGTGTGGAGCATCATTCGCCACTTTCCTCAGGAAGCCCGGTGGCAGCTTTATGGCGAATGGAAGACCCAGGTGTATAAGAGCCATCCAGAACTCAGAACTCGCTTTGTGCAGGCTGACAAGGAATCAAAAGGAATTTTACGTCGGCTTTCCCACAATTCCATTGATGCCCTATCGGGTCCTGTAGCAAAACTGGCTCACTCTAACCCTTGTATATTCTTCCAAAATGCCGTCAACCAGATCATGGCCTATGACAATCTTGCGAGCGTTGTTATCCAAGCATTGCGCTATGTTACAAATATGGGTTTTGATGTTTTAGTCTTCATTATACTGGATGCACTCGCAAATCCAAACAAGGATCGAGTCAAAGACGATGGTGTCAATACGGCTGATTGGTTGCAGAGTAAATGTTACAGTGATTTTCCTGATTTCCTTGTTGCTCATATTTGCTTTAGGCCTAGCTTCGTTTACTGGCATGTTGTTCCGCCGTTACAGCGCCGAGCTAAACCCTGTGCTGAGCTACGTTGCCCATCAACTTCAGAGCGGTCAGACTACTGAGATTGTTGTTCTTCGAGAGTTGATTTGGAAAATGGCTGGGATTGAACCGCTACCAAGTTTATCTGAGGCGCAGATTGCAGCAATGGCAGGAGGACCTACCCTTCGTATAGAAGCTATCGCCTCCGAAACTCGTGGCGCTCGACTTGACACTGGCGAATCAAATCTGAGAGGTCCTCAAAGATTGGGGAAAAGTCTCTTGGAAGCACCATCCCTGGCTCTTCCTCTACTCATCCAGGTCGCCCAACAGCGTCAAGCCTGTGTTTTCAGGGCATCCGACGCTCATTTGAAGTCGCTCGCCAGTCTTTTTGATGCAGTGGGTTACGAATTGACCTGGGCTACGATCCACGTTATTTATGTTTATACGATTTCTAGACCCATGGTGTACTGGTCCAATATCTTGAGCTACTCACATCCCCTCTGGCTATCCCGCCTGGTGTATATGCGACAAAAGTATTGCCCCCTCTGGTTGAACTAGGAGAGAAGTATGGTATATGTGCACCCACTTGCATGCAAATTTTCCGTCCTGTATGGAATGCTGCCTTACTGGTAAGCTTGTCTGCCCGGAAAAGGTTTATGTCTCAGCCGATTCTTTGTCCAGAAGCAGGCCCTGGCTGCGCACGATCAAGAAAGAAAAGAAGCCGAGGAAGCCGAGAAGAGGTTGAAGGCTGCTTTGACCGCTAAACGTGAGCCTTCAAGCAATAACTCTCGTATCGCATCGCCTGCTTTGGGTGCTCCGTCTTCCGCCTCAGAAACGTCAGGTAAGAAGGCTTCCGTCACTGAACCGACGACACTGGAGGGTGTGGGCTCGAATGTCGATGTTGTTAAGGAAGAGACTTCCCGGATGCCTGAAGTATGTGCTGGCTTAGAAAAATGAAGTTCGCGTTCTGATCAATGCAAAGAGCCCCTGGCTTCCTGAACTTGCTCAGTATTTCGAGGATCTGCGGAAGATAGCTCCTGGAAATGCTTACGATGTCGTTGGGTGAGGACTCGCTTATTTTTTCTGCTGTTACTTGATGGGCTGATGATAAGTAGCCCTGGATTTTACCTTACGTTTTGGCAGTTGTCAATGTACGATCTCGCTCCACCTACTGCCCGCTATACCGAGGAGGGGTTAAATCTACGAAATCTGAGTCGGCAAGAGGATTCAAAGTACATTTCTGCGGATAGATCTTCGGACAGGGCTAGGCGACTCGTCGCTCCTATCCATCGCCAGCGACGTGACAAGTTCAATTCCTATGCAAATCTTCTGTCGGAGGAATTGAAGGAACAGAGTGCCTCCAGATCGTTTACTATCAAGCGCTTGGCCCGTGAAAAGCTTAGTTGGTTTGCTCATTGTGAGCCTTATCTCTGATCTTGGGATACCTGTCTGTTGAATATCTTGTAGCGACTTCCAAATCCGCTCTTTTGGTTACCACCTCCATTATTGAACACTGCATACAACCTCGATGTTTGCTTTCTCCCATGGATGCTGACTTTTGTGCCCAGTTCATCAAAGTGTTGCACACAATGGGCACTCCGGGGTTTCATACACTTGGTTTATATGACAGAGTAGGTTTTCCATGAGGTTGTTACAATGCGTTCTTGACAAAGTCCATAGATACTTGGTGAACACGTCAAGGTCGTGCTCTTCTCTTGTAGTGAATACGAAGCTCGGAACTACGGTAGCGTTTTTCCTAAGATGCCAGCAGTACTTGATATTGAATCACATGCAGGACGCTTCCTGCGTGGTGTCTTGTTTGATACTCTGACTTGGTATAAAAACAAGCATCTCTACGAGCAAGACAATCAAACAACCAAGAATGGTCAGATTCTGCCTCATCCAGGCTTTCAAAGAAGCATGATGTCGAAACCTGGTAATGTTCCAGACATACTGAAACATGAGGGTTTCATGGCTGTTGTCCGCAAGTGGCATCGCAAACTGGGCAAGGTTTGTCGTTCTACCGGAAATATCTCTTGTATATCTCAATTAGTTTGACCAGGCTTTCATCGAATGTATTCAAACCGAAGAATACATGCACGTGTATAATGCCATTATCGTCCTTAAAGAAATTCTTCCTGTTTTCCCTCTGGTTGTTGTTCAACCTTGCGGAACTGACATCGACAAAGCTATAGATCAATTACTGGAAAGGGAACAACGGGGTGATCTGAAAATTCTTGGGAAGGCGTATGTAAATAGTTCTTTGGACTTATATGCCACTCAATTTCTCCATTTAGTTATTCGGCCAGTCTCAAGAAGCGAGAGCATTATTGGGCAGCGCCCAAGGCAACCACCAAGGTAATCTCAGTTCTGTTGTGATTTTGTATAATATGAATGCTGTAGAAGCAGGTGAATGGGACCGTTTCTCAACGGCTTTCCTCAGGAATCCTTCAACCTGTGCCAGAAAAATCTCGCAACGGCCCTCCAACAGGTCCTCACGCACAGAATGGCAATCCCAATCCCAGTACACCTTCACGATCCTTACATACACCATCCTCGACTCCTTCTGGTCCTCGCGCTACCACAACTAGTAATATGTCAACGCAGCCCATAATCTCAATGCCTACTCCAGAAAAGGCAACTGAAAGTGTATCACCGTCTAAAATTTCTATCGAAAAGTAATTCACTGGCTTTTGATGTCATGAGTAATCTACTGATTGTATCTGTAGCATCCCTCGGCCTGAGGTTGTTAGACGAGTCCGCACAGAAGTACGAGATTCCCCGCGGCCAAATTCGACATTGGTGAAGATGGACACCACTCCTGACCATCGCAACATATCTACACCTCCACCTTTTCGCCCTTCTGATGGCTTACCTGTTGGGTCTGGCCACCGTCGCAGTCCAATGAATTTTGACGCGCACAGGCCGAGTCTTCCTGCCCCTCCGCACCAGCAGACCAGAGAGCCTCACGAAATTTCACGCGTTAGTCGTGCTGGTGACTCAAACACTGTAAATATGCCTCCACCTTCCGTGCCAAGTCAAACTTCATCTGCGCATGAGCTACGTGAAAATGCGAGACTGACTGTTTCTCGGCCCGAGAGATCAGAGTCTCAGCACAGCCACGCTGGGTCGGCTGAGTCTTCACCTCAGTTGAGGTCTCCTTCGCCCATTAGTCGACCAGGAACCCGCAATCCAAGTAGTGATAGCAAGGGAAGCGGCAGTCGTGCCAGACAAGAGGAGTCTAGGCATTCAGATCGAGAGGGTAGACAAGAAGGTCGCGAACATGGTGCTAGTATAGCGAGACGGGATAGCCTTACGCATGACAGGAGTGAGAGGAACGGCAGGGACAGAGGGAGAGAAAGAGATGGAGGCAGAGATGACAGAGACAGAGACAGGGAACGAGGAAGAGACAGACATAGCCACGGGGATAGAGAACGTGAAAAAGGGGGGGAGCGCGACAGAGATAGAGAACGCGACCGGGACAGGGATCGCCATAGGCGCGATGACAAGGACAGAGACAGAGAACGCAAGGAAATAATAAGAAGTCAACCAAGTAGTGTCAACACCCCTCTTGCTAGTGAGGACCGTAATCCTCCAATACGTCCTGACCCCCGTCATCGTAATGGTGCTGGTGGCTCTGAAGACTCGCTTGGAAAACGGCGCCGTCTGATGGAGGATGATGTATGTGATATCATCTTGGATGTCAACATATACTACATAATTTTTTTTTCAAACAGCCTGAACGTGGGTCCAAAACTTCGCGAAGTTCACGCAAGGACTCCCATCGTGATGATCGCCGGCGTCCACCTGAGAGGGATGAACGGGATCGGGAATCGGAACGCAAACGGAAAGACCGTGAAATACATGATGGAGACAACCACGGAATTGTCCAAGATAAGGCTCGTCTTCTGATTTTACTCTACAGGCTTATCTGGATGTTCTTACAACTGTTTATTTGCTCAGCCTGCTGCTGAAAAGAAGATACCTGACGCCCCCAAACCACGCATACCTCCGACGCCCTCTGCCCCAAGGGCAATGGCCACTGGTGCTGGTAGTGGCGAACGTATTAGTAAGGGCGAGATTAGCTCTGGCCGCGATCGCCACCGAGACGGTCGCGATCAACCTAAAGGACCGCCACCAAACGCTCCTACTGCACCCGATCTCTCCCGTGCTACGAATAGTTTAAGGTTAAGAATAAGCGAGAAGGACTTTGGGCTGCCACATCCTCCGCCTCAGGGCCCTAGTGGTTATCGGAGTGGTGAAATTTCGTCAAGACGCGATGATGATCGTGACGGCATTGGGAGAAAGCGGACGGCTTCTGGTGAGTATTACTTGTGCGTTGACATCGAGAATCCGCTTAAAAGTCGATTCGATAGATCGTGAAAAGGAGACTCATGAACCACCGTCGGGGCCGGGAGAAGGCACCCAAGTAAAAAGGCCCCGTATCAACCGCAATCGATACGCAAATCAAGCTTCGCAGCCATCTGCTGCCTCGAGTAGTTCACATGGGTTTGCACGCAAAGTACTACCGATCGATCCTTCCGCTGGAGATCGAAACCGTGGACGACAGGACTGATCACGTATCCTAGCATTCCCACTGTAACAACTATTCTAGACGATGACATGTTCTCTCGGGCTGTTTAAAGTCAAATGAATGAAATATAATTTACTGTAACGGGTGACACGAGATGAACATCAAGTTCATCGTCCTTTGATTAAGGTTAGGAACTCCTCCCGTGTTTTTTGTTGAGTTCGGAAACAGCCTAACATGCAAGATGTTGTCGTGATGGCGCCTGGTTTCTGAACACCACGCATGGTCATGCACAGGTGACTAGAGAATTGAAATTAGGCAAATTGAGAGTTAGGAATGTGGGTGGACATACGTGGCTTCCATCACAACAGCGACGCCGCGAGGCTTGATGGCCTCCTGCACGGCAACGGCAACTTGTTTTGTGAGACGTTCCTGGACCTGCAGGCGACGACTGAAAGTCTCCGCTATGCGTGCGAGCTTGGAAATCCCAAGGACGAGTTTGTCAGGGATATATGCGATAGCAACCTGGTATGTCATATAGAAGTCATTAAGTCATACGAATTTTTGACGCACTTTACCAATGAAAGGCACCAAGTGGTGCTCACAGAGACTTGAGATTTCGATGTCTCGGACTAGTACCATCTCATCGTGATCCTCGGCAAATATAGCATCGTTTATGACGTCTGTCATTCACAGTAATGAAGTACATAATATTCGGTTCGGGAAATGGGAGGTTCATACCGGCAAGCCGTTCCTCATAACCTCTTGTCATCCACATGATAGCCTGAGCATATCGTTCAGGCGTCCTCAACAAACCCTCGCGATCGGGATCTTCTCCGATACATTCGAGGATAGTGCGAACTGCCGATGCCATTTTACGTTCTCGAGCAAGACGCTCTTCTACAGTCGCATTCAAACGTGAGACAGTAGACTTGGCTATTTGATTGCAGCAGCATGTCAGAATCGTAACTGACATGCAGAAGAGTAGCAGGTCCTTACCTGGCCAACCGAGCCCATTGGGATCTGGTATTAATTGATCCAGACGAATGCGGCCTGAGCTTGAATCAACTTGATCAGGATTCTGAAAAGTACTTGCCCCAGAATTCTTGAAGCCATAGCCGTCACGGGAATGCGGAGTGCGTGGGTAGAGCATTTGTTGCTCCTCGTCCTTTTCCTGACTGCTGTTCGGGTTCAAGGGAGATCCAGGTGCAGCATCATCAGTGGAGTCTTCTTGGCGTAACTTGAGCCTGTGAAGTTTCTCTAGAAGGGCTGCTGAGTTCGACATGTCAGTGTTCATCTTATCGAGGGAGATAATAAGAAATAATTTTTGGGAGAAGCTGCACACGGAGGCAGGTGAGAGCACGTGCCTGAATGTAAATCTGATTCAATCAAAGTGGCGGTGCATGCCAAATGGGAGAAGGCCGACGGCATGTTTATGATGTGTGTGTATGACGTTTGTGTATTGAGTGTTGGGTCAGTTTGACTATATGTACATGTCATCCTGTGCAGTGGAATTCTCTTCCCCGACCTTCCAGCACCGCAATAATGCGGACATGAATGACCGTTGTATTTCATATATAATGCATGAGCTAAAGACACTTTCTCCCTCGTCCAGACAGTGAGGGCTGCCATTTCAATCCCCCGATGCATAAACAAGATCCTCTCTCTTGGTGCTGTTCTCTCATGTATCACACCCTTGCTGCCCAATGTTTCCGCTTTCCTGCACAGTTAATCTCTCACCCCCGCCCCACACGCGACTCCAAGCAGAAAGCAGCACCTGCTCTTGAGGACCTGCCAGACTCAGTTTTCGACGCCTGGTTCGCGTCCAGGAAGGTCCCGGGCCAAGATGGGGTCCTACTCGTCCCTGGTTCACCGCGGGCATTCAACGCAACGAATGCTCGGCTCGCTCTTTACGTCGCCCGTCGGACCAGCTACGCATTTGTGTGTTAAAACTCCTCTAGATACATCGTTTAGTATCTCTAACCAGTTTTTTTGACGCTTCAGCTCAAGTCCTTGTGGAGCCTCAATCCACTGAGAACCTCTCTTATGCTCTCCCTCAATATAGCAAGGAGTCTTTTCCCAGCAGTTCGAAGCTACTCTCAGGTTCACACTTTCTTATCTAGAGAGTTTCATTCCTCCTGACTTTTCTTTTTAGGCTCTGATAGTTGACGAGGTTTGTTTTCCGCTGATCGACCTATCCTTGTGCTCAAAAGGTTTTCTGCTACTAGCTCTACGCTCTCATTGCATCTGATTCCTTCACATGGTCACGCCTTCTCTGCCTGATACTTATGGAGGTCTTCCGCAGACTGCTCGAGGGCTCTTTGGACGCTTTTGCGTAAGTGATTATGTTCACGCTGTACGCGGGATACAGACAACCGTCGTCACATTGTTAGCACAACAAATGAAAGAATTGTACTCGAATCGGCGCGGTTTCACATTGAATACAAACAAATGGAGCACCGTGTTCGGCTCGACATTCCAACATTGGCGGACCCTCTCGTGCGCGACCTACTGCAAGAATCCGAACTTTTTTCGCGATCATTCAGTGGCACAGGTTTTGGGTTTCTCTCACCGCTGGACTTCTTGCAAATCATCTCCCTTTCTACAGAGATTCTATCTCATCTTTTTCTTATCATATCTCTCACGAATGCCCCTTTGCACTGTGGAATTCTTGTCTTGACTATCATCTCAGCTCTCCTGCCAGCGTGGATTTCATGGTATAACACTCCTACAAATACTCCTGATCCCCGAACGACTACAAGGGAAGCCTGTGCCGCAGACCGACTAGAAAAAATGCGGAACTTGGCTTACAGTGACTCCTACCGGCCCGAAATAGCTCTCTTCGGTTTACGGGAGTGGATACTGAAGTCTTGGTCAAGCGCTCGGAAGGTGATTCTCGAAGCTGAAGCAACACAACCTTATCACACCTCGCACCTCGCGCAGAGTAGCCTGAACGAGTTGATCTATGCCATACAGAACGTGCGTCTTTTGCTTTTCCTGGCACTTTTCTTGGCTATCATTTGACACCTGGAAAGACTCACATGAAAATCTACATCCCAGATACCTCTACTAGTACTGTTTAAAAGCTCTTCTACCTGTCTCGGCTCCATTACAGTCTACCGGACTTCGGTTCAGTCGATCATCTATGCATCAAGGGGTCTAGTTACTACAACAAAGATGGCTTTTCAAGGGATCTTCTTGATGTCTGCCTTTTGCACAAGTTTGAAACTCAAGCCGCGACTTCAACCAGAAGATGAGGACGCTGTCAAATATATGAAACAGCCTGATGGTGTCAGTCTGGATGCCAAGTACGTATAGATCGGTATTTTCCACCACACTATCGAATTGTGTTTTGTAGAGGACTCTCTTATTCGTACCCAGGTTCAACCGAACCTGCTCTAAAGAACATTAATCTCTCGATAAGTGCGGGTGAAACGCTTGCCATTGTTGGCTTGAACGGCTCAGGTACGGTTGCCTCTACTTTTCCGATTTAATGGTCTCGATGGGATAACCATAACTTGAGCACAGGTAAATCCACACTTGCGAAAGTCTTGCTTCGAATCCTAGACTTTGACAAGGGGTCACTCACTGTCAATGGAATTGACATCAGGTCACTCGATCCTGCAGACTACCACAAACATACCAGTGCTGTGTTCCAGGGATTTTCCAAATTCAATTCAACCGTCAAGGAAAATGTCGGGCTTGGGAACGTTGAAAAAATTGGGTGCATGCCCGCAATCACGCAAGCTGTCCGTCTTGCTGAAGCAGATGGACTTGTTGGGTCTCTACCAAAGGGCCTTAAGACCACACTAGAGACCCCTGGGTTCGAGTCTATCCCGTACCCTGGAATGATAGGCTACAGTCATCAACAGCGACATGGTTTATCTGGAGGCGAAGTGAGCAATCATTATTGACTTTTCTGTTTTGACATATTCACCCTACTTCCCATCAGTGGCAGAGGATTGCGATCGCGCGCGCGTTCATGAGGGCCACAGAGCCTGACGTTGATCTTTTGATATTTGATGAACCGGTATGTGGTATTTTTGTCACGGCGCTATGTTTGGCATGTGCTGCAGATAGTATAAACTCATTGTTGTCCCTTTCTTCTGTCTCAAAATAGACCTCGTCCCTCGATGCCCATGCGCAGAGTCAGATATTTGATACCATCACCAAGATTTCCAAGACTTCTAGCGGAGAGAGATCGAAAACAGTCATATTCATTACGCACCGGCTCTCTACGGCACGACGCGCGGATAAAGTGGCTATGATGGAAAACGGGGTAAGTTGCTGTGTTGTATGACTACGCTTGCGCCAGATGAACTGACCATTGTGTTTTCTATGACGGGTCTTTAGACCATAACCGAATTCGGGTCTCACGAAGAGCTTCTCGTTAATAACGGATCTTACGCTTCGTTATATCGCGCCTCGATTTAGCGACAGTTGACTAGTGTTTTGCCTCATTTTTCACCCCTTCGTTGCAGTATGCACGTCGGATCTGACTCTAATAACCCCAATATTACAGTAGAGACCATCGACACTAACATGTATCTCTAGTGTTAATTTATGACCTGCCAGCAAACAACACCTCGCTCACAGACTCTGAAACCTTTGTTTATGCATATATGTGTATATGTTTCTCCTATGGCAGCGGTTCCGCACGAGAGAGAACTCATATTAAGTCTCGAGTAGCCGAATAGTTCAAGAAAGAAACGGTTGCTTCTTCCGAAATAAAAGCGTCAATAGGGTCGTGATCTGCATCCGTAAGGGAACCGAGGGTTGCAGAACTCCCATGGACGCCGACTATGAGCCCCGAATTTCGCATGGCATCAACAAGCGAAGGCACCTGACACTGTTTAATAATCAAAGGCAAAAGTCTGAGTGTGAATGATAGCTTCCTCCGAAGACGTAGACCTTACAAGAAGCTCAGCATCCACAAAGACACCGAGAAGGTTGTTATCTTTCGCAAACTCCACCGCAGCACTCACGCTACGTAGCCTGTCATCCTGATTCTCATCCACCATCTGGTAACTACAAGTAGGCAGATGAAGGTTATTCTTGCCGCATCGCGACGATAGGAACACGGGATCTATTGAATGCAAAGGAAGTATCAGGAAATACCTTTTCATAACCAAACTGGGGCTGGCTACTTACAATTTGGTTGCTTCCAATTCAGTGCAGCACATATATCTGGACTGAATGAATTGAAAATGACTCGGTTTCTGCTAAACATTGACGAATTGTCGAATATGTTTCGCAGAACAGCATCCACACCAGCATTGAGACCTATCGGCCGGACATGTGAATGAATGTTGGACGGCAGACTCAGATCAATACAGATGCTGATGTGAGCGGGAAGAACCTGCAGGATGCTCTCTCAGCCAAAACAATTCAAGCTCTTGTTTAGATATACTTGCCTGTAGGAGGTCAACCAAAGGAACCATCCACTTCCTAATTGTACTCAACCATCCAAATGAAGAATCTCCGATAATACATTGCACATCTCTCTCCAATTTCTTGGCGATCCCCTTGAATTGAGCAAGGGTGATATCGCTCACAGTTAACTCAAACTCTGTTTCTGGTAGCATCCAATCGGAATATGCAACTGGATACAAATCCCTCGTGATTTGAACCATAACATAGAGATACTCATCTTGAAGTGAAGTAACAGGGAGTGCCTGGTGGGTGGTCGATATTATGCCTTGCACAGGGGAAGTATGGGCGGAGCCAATCCGACTTGGCCTTGATCCCAGTGGACGAAGAAGCCCCGGTTGTGTGCGAGGTGCGGCGTGAAGTGCGATGGACTTCCAATAAGTCTCCACGCCCCCACCTATTGCTAATCGCACACCTTGGAAAGATGTGATGATACTGATAGCGAAGTCGACCTATCCGAAGTAAGTATCCGCAATCGGCACAGTGTGAATCACTTACTTCACCGATAACGTGCAAATGTGTGTCTAAGATTGGGAGTGTGAATTCATGTGTCCCACTTGTACAGTCTCTGAACGACGATTGCAAAGCAATGGCTCTTCCGATAGTCTTTGTCCCGAAATTCGGGTAGACTGAGAATTCGAGTGACAAGCTCTCCAAGTCGGGTATCTGAAATGTGAATACATCTTTTCCTTTCTGGGGGAGCGAGATGCTATAAGGTGCAGAGACCTGGGGGAACATCGTTGTCATTACTAGTTTCAACGGCGCAGAGGAGACCAGATATTCATCTCTGAATACCGTGCTAATGAGTCGATGATGAAGTCGAACACCTTGCGTTGAAGAATTTCGTGAGGGGTGACCAACGGTAATTTGTACAAGATGGTTACGGTCAAGGAAATTGTGACCATAGACACGATGTGGCATAGCAGGTGGCGGCAGGGAAAGTAAAGGGATAGAGTCTATCTCAGATTCTCCAGAGGGTCCGGTTTCTGGAATTGGAGAGCTATGTTTGGGGGAAAGTGGCCTCTGCAACTTTGCACCTGCCTGAATGGCGCTCAAAATATAAGATAGACAATCAAGGTGGCCATACCAAGCCGCATAATGGGCAGCTGTTAACCCCAGCTCGTCTTTCATATGCGGCGTACCACCAGCCTCAAGCAGAACTTCGACGCAATCTATTCGACCATACCGTGCAGCGTGGAAGAGAGGGGTCCACTCATGATATTTATCAGGGATATCCCAACCCTCCATGTTCAAAAGAAGTCGACAGACTTTTGCGTGTCCTTCTCGTGCAGCTAGATGTATAGGATACTCGCCGTTGGTATTTGGGACACAGGTCGCACCATGACTGAGCAGAAGATGAACAACTTCAACATGACCACTCTGGCTCGCGAGGGACAAAGGATCAAGGTCACTGGGTGAAGATACTGACTGAACCGGAACTTTGCCCTGTTCTAATAGCACTCGCACGCAATCCACATTACCTTTCAGAGTGGCATAGACCAACGGGGTATAGCAGTCACGGTCGAGAGCGTCTGGTGGTGATCCTGCTTGCAAGAGTTGCCCGGATATCAGCGGATAACCATTCATGCAAGCGTAATGTAATGGTATCCGGCCATACACGTCGCCCTTGTCGATCTCGACACCGTTCTCTATGCAGAGAGCAACTAATCGCCAAGAGCCGGCAATAGCAGCATCATGGAGACAAGTACGACCATTGATGTCATCAATAAAGTGGAAATCAAATGGGGTAGAAAGCGTAGAAAAGATTAATTCTGCTAAATCTGGTGGTGTTTCGATGATTGTGTTCCAAAGTATTCGAGTCACATCGCCTTTGCCACCTTGCTGCCCTAAATTCTCAGAAAAATGCACGCAGTCTTTGATGGCGGCTGCATCCGAGTGGGCTATAGCAAGACGGAAATTCTTTTCAAGATCTCGGAGTGGACCTGAGGGAAGAGTGCTGTCAGACAATATTTGTTGAGCGAGTATGTCATTTGCTGCTGGACCCTCGAACTTGAGCCCTGAGGAAAGATCCGTAGGGTCCAGTAAACATGCCGTGACAGTATCACACAACTCTGAGATGAGCTGTTACGAGAGTTCAGTATATGATGCGAAATTTGAGAGAGTCAAAACCAACTTCGCGATTGAAAACCGGTTGAACATCGACTTGACGTGCCAAGTACAACTCCTTAGTCGTCGAAGTTGATCGTTTATCATACTTTTTGAGGATCTTCCTAACTCCGGTGCCATTTATTTCCGCAAAAGTCTTCAAGCCAGTTTGAGTGCAATCATGACTTTTCCACCGACACTGGTCGTCGTACCTGTAGTTTTCCCAGGTCCTGTTCTAACAAGCGGAATCCTTCTCCAACAGCACTCCACTCGCTGTGAGTGGCCGTGTCTGCGGCATCAGGTATCCCCTTCGCTGCTGCCGCCCTCCGTTTTGAGAGCAATGTTTCCATCCTCAGCATCAATTCAGCTTCCTTCTGTAGGTAAAACGTATTTATCTGAGAAAAAGTTGATAGCTAGATTAACACCTTATCTCAAGTGGCTATTGGCTTACTTTCTCTAGCTCCCGTTCCAACTTAAAGAAGAATGCAGCTTTATGAGCTTGGAAGTTTGGTCCTCTGTCACCATCGTTCCCGGGTAAGATGAAGGCAGGGCTTTTCTCTTCTACTAAACTACGTGGTGTGGCGACCAAAGGGATATTACTCGGTATACCCTGGACCGAGTTCGGGACATCGCCTAATGCCAGAGCAGCAGCTTCAGATGCAGGACGATTCGTTGCGAGTGATGAGATGATTTTTTTGAGGAACTTATAGTCAAGATAGTAGTTCGACCATCCTGGAACTTGCTGAGCTTGGATCTGCTTCCCAAACTGTTTCGCGGGAAAGGAATTTGCGATGAAGTCTCTGGTCACTTATAGATTCACTCACTTTCATAAAGAACGACACCTAGTAAATGGAAGCAGGAGTACAAATCAAGATGACGGAGGAGCGCGTGGCAAAACGCGTGGAATCATAGACATTAATGTTGAAATTCTCCACTTCAAGTCTTTGGCAATACACGCGTATACTGTCGATTACCTCCTGATCACGGGTGTCAATTGTTATTGACACAGAAATAATGTCTTCAGAATTTTTTCTTTCATATACAGGTGTGAAGCTCCCTTGGATTATCTCATCGGATAATCGACAGAATACAAAAGTAATGCACAAATATGGTGTGTACTCCAACGAACGTGCGTCGAGTAATCGACCTGAACAAGGTCACACGAGCACTTTTCTTAGTTGCCATGTTCTGGTAGGTAAAAGTGTCACAGGACATTTGCCCTGTTTCTCTACGTAATCATGCGCACAACGGTAGCAGAAAACATAACCAGACGGGAGTGCGGTCGCGTTGGTGATCTGCTTTCGACACAAGGGACACATGCCATATCCTTGCCTGTCAACTTTGATGCCCTGTGGATGAGGAGGTAGCATTTGTGGCGGAGGAATCGCTGGGCCAAGTGGCGACGTATTCAATGAACGAGCGGGTGAAGTGGGTGAGTACCACCATTCGAGGAACTTGATGAAGAATATAGCAGTAGGTAGGAAAAGGCGTAGCGAATCGAGTAGGAGACGAGGAGAAGAAGATACAAGTCGTCTGAGTTGAGAAATGAGGCTAAGCTTTCGCATTGGGGAAAGCTGGTTTCGAGTAGCAAGGCTAGCAGTATGCTTAGGCAAGAGAAATTAAGATGTGAAAATTCCTTTGTGACAGGATTATACGTACGAAATCCTCGATTCCCAGACGACGGAGATCTACTCTAATCCAGGATAGCCATGGCCGATAGAAAGGAGTCTTGTCAAAGAGATAGGCGATGTTCCATGCCAGCAACCACGCTTCAAAAGACATGTTCACCCAAGGATATATAGTTTTGAATATCCGACGAAATTTTCCTCTGTAGCTCTGCAAGAGTGGTCAAAACCAATTCATCATGGGTCTTCAGTCACACACTTCTTCTGTCAAGGCCCGTAATTGTGTGGCGTCCACTCCCTCATCAAGGATGTCGGGACTGATGCCACCGCCCAGCTCTTCGTAATAGTCGTAAGCCTTTGCACGCAAATAGGGTATTCCAACCTGACGATAATCCTCCCATAAGTATATGCGAAGACATAGAAAATTGTAGTATGCACCAGAAACCCGAGGGAGCGCCATAGTTCAGGTTCTCTCAAGGCCTCACCCTGAGGGATCCCTCCGACCGCAGCTTTCATTCGTTCCATCTCAATAAATGGCCTCCGCCTTCTTTTCAACCCATAGAAGTTCTCTGCAAAAGAAGCATCTACAAAATGGGCCTGCGAATGAACTCTCAGCCATCAACATTCGGACTGCATGACTTACTGTGTTTCCTGAGGTAGAAATTCTCGACGACAAGCATAATAGCAGCATAGAACTCTTCATGTCGGTTGACTATCCTTAATAGATAACGAGGGTATCTTTGAGCGAAAACCTTGTGGTCTTTCGTTAAGCCATGTGAATTTGATGAGTTGCAGTGAACTCACCGCAAGAACATATTTTAGTGCTGGCTGTAGTAAGTCTCTGAGCTGTTCCTGCGCAACTAGTTCAAAGAGGGAAGGTTTGAGGGAGGACCCAACATCATCGAAGAATTCCATAGGATGTCAAGTTCTGAGGTAAGCTCATGAATACTGGTATTGGAAGTGACAAAAGCAAATAGCCGGACCGGAGAGGTTCACTCAATCTACCGCTGATTTTCAGGTTTAACTCAATTATACGATCATTTTTGTGTTCTGAAAAGCCGAGTATCTGTTGACCAGTCGATGGTCATAGAAAATAGAAGATGAATCCTGCACAATTGCCTCGTTGCAAGACCACATCACCGTGCGCCTCAAGCTCTGCCAGAGCCATACTCAAAACCAGCTACATTCCGTTTTCTTACCTCAGTTAGCCTTATTCGACTGCTTGTTTTCTGTGGTCAGCTTTGGCTTCTAGGTGGACTAATGTTCAGCGGGATACAGATGATGGCAGTCCCAACGGATGCCAATCTTGCCAACCACGCACTCTCAGAAGAGAGCACATACCGTTTCCATGCCTTTTCTGCGGATGACGCTGTCACACTGGTATAGGCGCAACCCTTCACTCAGGTTCTTATGCAGCATCTCATTCTCTTTTGTAGGGATTGTCGATCCGAAAACGATTCCGCGCCTCCTCACGACACGGTAAAGGAAAAGGCCTTGTGATATCAATTCAGACCATTGCAGGGCACACCCTCTTCTCATGCACAGTCGGTGATTTGGGACACCCAAGTGGGATCGCTGACGTCAGTTTGGATAGCTGGGCTTGCCTAGAGGGGATGGTCGATGTGGTAAAAAGAACCAGTCATTCGAGTTATTTCGTAGAAAAGGGTATGTCTGCGATGGGCAAAACTGCCAAGCAAATAGGATTAGACGAGAATATGAGAGTCAGTGGGGGAGGTGGGAGTTTCCTCAATTTCTGTTCAGGTTGTCGCGAAGAAATTGATGGCAGCCGTAGCGTTTCCAATCTGGTTGGAGGTATGAATTCATCCTTCTCTAGACTCTAGAGAGCAAGGTAAAGATGTCTCTTAGAACGCACCATGTTGCCCCATTGCAATTGTCGCAGCGTACTCTGGTTCATCTCAGGACGACCATAATGTGAGTTTATTCTTGTACCAAAAGTCAACTCAAAGATTGTGCATAGCTTGTCGTGAATACAGTCCGCGACTACATTAAGAAGCTGCGAAGAAACAGCGAGGCGCCTGGTATACCGGAACCAGGTCCAGGACTCCCTCATCCATCAATCTCGGTACGCGATTGCAAATCTACTCGTTCATTCCACCTGTTTCATCCAGCGTGCTCCAGGAATGGGTATCCGAGAGCGGATACGGTAATGGAGATCAGCTGCTACGACGACCTGAAGGATCTCTTTGCGATCATGGAAATCACGAACAGCATCACGAGCAATATGAAGACGAGCATAAAGAATAAACACCATTTAATTATTTCACTATATAATAAGTGTCGCACTTTTAAAACCTTTCGGACGCCTCAGCTGAGTTCGACGCTGAGTTCGACTCCGAGTCCGACCACTGGGACTGGGACCTGGGGACCCTGAGCACCTTTAAAACGTCTGAAATTAAGAATTAAAAAAAGTTCTTAATACCAAAAATACTTCAGAACACATACCATGAGTTAGGAGAAATTGCTTCTGTCCTTGTGGAGTCTTGGGATCTGCATCAGGATCAGGCTCCTTGACACTGAAATCTGCTTGGACGAAAACATTGGTGCCCTTTTTTAAACCACGGACGCGCTCGATGCCGGTCACATCGAAGCAAGCGACTCGATGGTAAGTAGGCACGGAACGAAGTTCTACGAGGCAAAGTTACTATTCAAACAAGGCTAGAATGAGGTCGCCCACTCACCACCGTCTTGATTGACGTTGTTATTCGTCACAACGGTGTATCTTCGGCGGCATTCAAACATTATAAAAGCTGAAACTGTAGAGACGTACAGTGCATACTCATTGTCATTCTTTGAGATCCTAACTTCAGGATCTCTCGCGAGATTTCCAATGAGAGTCAACTGGGCCAGCGCGCGGGGGTGTGATGTTGAGAAAGCCTATGCGTACGTGTTAAATTCACCATTACAGTAGAGAGATAAACACACTGCACCCGAGAGGCATTTTCCACAGTGTACGATTTCAGAACACGAAAAGCACTGAGCATAATGTGAAAGAAGATACGCAACTATGAACTCGCGCGCGATGTTATAATGAGCTTTATTGTGATATATTTGCGTTGATTTGTAGCTGTGCATCAACAGTATAACCTTCAGTAGGTTACTCCTTCAGTACTTGATAATGTCCAGACATAGGGATATCCGCAATCTCAACATTCAGGGTAGGCTGGCTTCTCGGTTCCCATTTCCACGTGCTGAATTTCTCAGATGAACTTGACGATGATGCCTTATCTGATGTAGGCGAAGAACCAATGACACAAGAAGAAGAAGGTGTGTTGACCATCTGTCTCTCTTCAGCTAGACTAATCCTGACATACTGTACCAGATCAACTATATTATGCCCTGGATCAGGTTCGGGAAATCATAGGAAGTGCGCAGACATCAGGTATCTCCGACAAAGAGCTCAAAGACTGTCTCTGGCGTGAGTACTGCGATATTCCGAAGTCTGTAAAGTGGGCGCTTGGTGCGAGATATATGTGTTCTATTCCTCTGTTTTATGAATAACGTAAATAAATCATAGACATGCAAGACCGTCGACGCGTTGCACAAGGGCAGAAAGGTAAGCTGACCAAATCGTTTACTGTCTCTTTCCTTGCGTCTTGGCATATCCTTCGCCTTTGCCACATAAAAAATTTCGTATTTCCAGTTGCGACTAGAAGGTGCTTGTCTACACCTCTTTGCTTCCTCTAAACCGTGGACCTTATTCTTTTGCTTACCGGATGGCTCAGAAGAAACGGATGATTCGGCTTTAGAATACTGGAAAAGCCGTAACATGGGTGTCAACGAAAATCTTTCGCGTGTTCCCAAAATCATTCTTGCACAGCAGCAGGCACAGCAACTGGCTGAACAAGAAGGGGCATATGAAGAGCAACCTTACCTCACGATCGAGGATTCAGAAAGGATAGAATCTCTCATTCCTCGCCAGTATTGGACGGAGTTGAGCACAATTACCGAAAGGACTGAATTTACTGAGCAGGCTGAGCACATGACAGTTCCGTCGCCCAGCTGGCAATCTCAGACATTGCCGACTCTATCATGTCGAGGTAGAGGTGGAGCAGATTCCAGCAGAACAACTTCCTATGGAGAGGAGCTTGGTATGCCATACTTCCTTGGTGCACTCATTCCTGGCTAATGATTCTCTAGTTGATGATTCTCAGACTCAACCGTTTTTTGCGAATATCTTGAATGAAGAAACTTCTCGCCAGAGGCCAGTGTCACTCCAGTCCAGTTTTGTTCCTTCGATTAGGATGTCACCTGCCACACCCACAGTTCCTTCATCTAGAAACTCCCTTCCACAGGAGAAATCACTCCCTGACCGACCGCCATCCATTGCATCCAAAAAGTCAAAACTTGCGTCGTTGGCAAGCTCTCGTCTAAGCATTGCCTTAAGTTCACTCCCGGGTAGTTCGAGGGATGATGGTACTTCCTTATCAGGCTCGATTAAGACGTTTCCTGCCCTTCGACCTTCTCCATTTTCCGATTTTGCACCAAGTACTGTGGCTCATTCTGTTTCTTCCGCCACATCAGGAGACGCGCCCTCCCGAGGAACAGGAGCATCCGAAACCACTGTTCAAGTGCAGAGAGCGATCCAGACTGCTCTCCAGTTAGAGGCCATGGACCAGAATGCCATACCACCCGGAAAACCCAAGTTGACTCTGGCCCGCCCTCAATCTCCACCACCAGCTAAAGGCGTGCCAATGCGATCCCTTCAGTCAACCCATTCCACGCCACAGCAGTCGCCCAAATTTACTCTACAGAATCAGCGACCTAGTTCTGAAGGACTCAAATCGCCATCACCACCAATTCGTAGAATGACGCATTCCCCTGTTACGCCTGGGCCTCAATCGCCTGCTTCATCTCTTCCCCCTGCAGTTGACGTTCCCAAGGCTCCGGCCAGTCCTGCAAAATCACTGTCGAAGCTTGCTCTTTTGGCACAGCAAAAAATATCTGCAAGCAAGGCGCCGAAATTACCAGCACCTAAGACAGAGTACCTTGTGCCCACGGCTAATGGTGCCACTGCCACAACTGCTATCACGACCTCTTACCAGTCCCTCTTCACTCTTACTGATCCAAAACGTCCGGCTTTCATTCCAAAACTAGATGTTACTCCTCTTCCAAGTGCAACAACTACACAGACACAAAACAAGTCGAAGCTTGCCATGAAAGTCAGGAAGAATGGTGATAAGCCCACTCTCAAAACCCCCTTAGAATTTGAAGAGCCCTCTGCTACTTCCCTCTCCCCCATCTTTGGAAGCATATCACACTCAAGAGCTTTGCCTTCCGCCTTTGCTTCTGTCCTTGTGCGCGATGATCCACTGCCCTTCGAATCTTCCCGACGAAGTTATTCTCAAAGACAGAACGGAAATAGAGGATCTGGGTCAGGACCAGCTTCGCATGCCAGGAAGAGGGATGTCATTGTCTCAAGTCTCACACCACCTTCCGCTTTTGCATTCGACAGTCCCAGTCCAGATGATATCGTGTTTAGCGCTCGTCGCGGGACGTCTCTTGCCCAGTCGAAACACATCAAACCCGCTACCATATCATGATTAAGCTCTAAATCGTGACATGACACCATGTTTATCCGTTCCCGTGTTCTTCGTTCAACATTTGTCTCTCTACTTATAAATATGTATTCCTATGGCTACTAATTTTTCGCTCTGACAGTTGCTAAGGAACGAGGGATGGCGCAAAAGGATGTATCACAGCGATCCACTGCAGGTTCAGTAGGAAGTTCTCGAGCAATACCCAAAAAGAAAAATCCTGTCAAAACAAATATCAGCGTCAGCACCAGTGTTGGCACTAGTGGAAATAACAAACTTTCAGCACCAACCAAGGGTAAAAATGTGGATCAGAGAGACTTAGATATCTCAGCTTTGGGTTTGAGTGTAGTAAAGACAGCAGAAATTGGAGAATTGCCTGAGGTCCCAAAGGCAAGCCTGGTGAGGGAAAAGTTGTTGTTGGAGGCACAGCGAGCCGTCATGACTGATTCGATGGATGGGAAGAAGGCTGTCAGCATCGTTGTTATTGGTGAGTTTTTGTTCTCTATTTCATAAAATGCCGACGTAGATTTGGTTTCCAGGCCATGTAGATGCAGGCAAATCGACATTAATGGGGAGGGTGTTGTATGAACTAGGAAGACTTGATGAAAAGACCAGGCGGGCGAATGAACGTGGTAGTTCGAAAGCTGGCAAAAGTAGCTTCAGCTGGGCCTGGGGCTTGGATGGCCTGGTCGAAGAGCGCGAGCGGTAGGTTCACACTTCCTACCCTTTTTGACAAGCTAACTACCAATAGTGGTATCACAATGGATATCGCGCAGCAATTCTTCACTACACCTCATCGTCATATCACAGTCCTTGATGCACCGGGCCACAAAGATTTCATCCCGAACATGATTTCAGGTGCTTCCCAAGCCGATTGTGCACTCCTTGTTGTTGATGCTGCGACTGGTGAATTTGAGGCTGGCTTTGAGAGGGGTGGTCAGACGAGAGAACATGTTCTACTTGTGAGAAGTCTTGGTGTCAGTCAGGTCATCGTAGCAGTCAATAAACTTGATCAAGTAGGTTTGTCATGTCTATCTAACTTAGCATATAACTCAATAACAACTATTCAGGTTGGATGGACTCGAGTGCGCTACGACGAGATTGAATCAACTTTACGACCGTTCCTCATGCAATCAGGGGTTTCTCCTTCAAAAACGAGTTTCGTGCCATTGAGCGCGATACTTGGCGTGAATCTCATTGGCCGTGAGGGAGAGGATGCCAAACAACTCAACGAATGGTATTCTGGGCCTACACTTATCGACTGTCTCGGTATGTCTTTGGCGGTCTTTACTTTACTTTTCTTGTGTAAGAACTTACCACGAAGATAAAATGGAGCCGCCACCACGCGATTACACACGTCCCTTCCGGTTGCCGATTTCCAACATCTTCAAAGCACAGAGCATGTCTGGCGTGTACATCGCCGGCCGCATCGCGGGCGGTATTGTGCAAGTGGGTGAAAAAGTGCGTGTTATGCCAGGTGATGATTCTGTCAGCGGAATTGTTCAATGTGCGTGTATTACATCCCCTTGCTTGGTCAAACTCATATAACTTGGCCAGCGATTGAAGTGGAAGAAGCTCGTGTGAAGTGGGCGATGGCAGGGACCAATGTCACAGTTGCACTTGCGAACATTGACCCCATTAACCTGAATATCGGAAGCGTGCTGTGTTTCCCTGGTGAAACTATTCCGTTAGCTGTTGTATTTACGGCACGGATAATTGTGTTTGATATCGCAGTACCGATCACCGCTGGTACTTCCGTAGGTTCCCGACTTTACCTTCAGAAATATGGCTACTTGAACTTGAATATTATGCGTAGGTCGAGTTATTCAATCAGTCTCGAGATGTCCCTGCTACAGCCAGCAAGCTCCTTTCTTTGATCGATCGAACGACAGGAGAAGTTAAGAAGAAGAATCCTCGGTGAATTTTATCAGTTTCTTCTGCGTTCGTCCATTTGCTGAGAACCTACGCTAGTGTTCTAACGAAGAATGTCTCTGCAGAAGTAGAAATTTCTTTACGAAGTACAGGAAACACTGTTGCACCGAAGGGCATTCCCTTGGAACAATTTTCAACCAACAAAGATATGGGAAGAATCTTACTACGAAGAGGCGGAGAAACTATCGCGGCAGGTACGTTGGTATATCTATCTATCTGTTTCCTTGCTCGTTTTGATTTGTGACTTCTAGGTATCGTTTTGGAGATTCTTGGATAACGAATTTTTGTTAATTAGCTGAACACGTATCATTGTAGAGTAGATAATTGGAGAACGAGAGAATGTGTGGGCGAAACAGAAATCCAACGAGTAGAGGAGAACATACTGGTTATCCAATGGATACATAATACAATAACTAGGCCGTGAACCAATCATAGCTGAGCTGCTAGGGTTGATTGGAGAAAAAAAGAGAGGTGGGTATGAAGGTGAGAGAAAGCCGGGAAAAAGACCCATGTCAACCCAAAAGACAAAAGAAAATAATCATCCGGGAGAGAGAGAGCTCAATGGACTGATGGACTGCTCCCTACTCCTCTTTCCCGTGATGGAACAACTTCTTGAAGCTCTTAAAGACTGATGACTTCCTCTTTTTCCTGCCATCTTGAGCGCCAAACTCATCCGCCCTTCCATCCATGACTGAGGCCCTAGATGGAGATCCCATTCCGAGTCGGAAAATCTTGGATCTCCGGACCGACGTAGGAGTCGATGTCACGGACTCCGTTGGAACAGCGGTGCCGGAAGGTGTTGTCGGGCGAGATGATGGTGTAACTCGTGTAGAGGTAAAGGAAAGATCTCGAGCGTGCTTGTTTGCCGTAAATTCGGTAGGGACCTCTGGTAGAATACCAGAAATAGGAACGGAGGCAGTCGTTTTGTCGACGTCCTTGGTCGGCTCCCTTGAAGAAAGTGTAGTTTCTTTTCCTATGGGCTCGGAAGCTGCAACGACTACAGATTCAGCCGAGAGAAGAGAGTCGACTTTAGTAGCAGGTACAGTAGTTTCGACCACAGCCTCCTCCTCCTCTCCCTCATCCAATACCTTGACTTGAGCCACTTCTTTCGCAGCCGCAAGTGGCCCGGCGACGTCGAAGGGGGTACTACTAGGAGGTGGAGCAGGGACCTCTTTTCTAGCCTCTGTGTCTATCTCTTCTTCCTTGTTGTTGATCATCTGAATATAGCCCTTCGAGATCGGATGCACACCGACGACGGTGCCAATGTTCTCCTCATCTCCGATCACTTCGAACGGAGGATCCGTCACGCGGTTTTCCTTTGCGCATACAGGTTCAACTGAAGCAGATCCGGACGAGTTAATTACAGAGACTGACTCCGTGACATTTGAAGGAGGGAAGCCGATGGAAGTGCTTGGTGTGATGGGTGTCGGGATGGCAATCTAAGAATGACGTTTTTAAGTTGGTGTGAATCAGTACGGATACAATATGAATATTTGACCGTTCATACCTGATTGGAGTTGAATGGGTCCACCCCGACAACACTACGCACCGTTTCACCGATACCAGACGCAACATAGGCCAAAGCACCCGACGTGCCTGCACTGGCAACGATTGTCTCCTTCAAACTAGTGACACCAGGAGACAGATCCGGTATTCTGTTCTCAGAGTGTTTTATTCCGGGTAGTGCTTTCGATGGTACATAATGGATGTTGTTCAGGTACCCTTCAGGCGAATACTCGGTCGGCTGGTCTGGTTTGACCACCCACTCTCCATCGACGATGAACTTGTACCGTGTAGGGCAACCGTATGGTACCTTGATGGTAGTCGTGAAGAGGTCTTTTGCAGATCGGGAGAGCGGGAGGGATTTAGACCACTTGTCAAAGTCGCCGGTTACGATTACGGATTGAGCGGTCGCCGAAGGCCTGAACAAGTACAAAAGCTTAGTGAGCGTGAAATGGAGAGAGAGGATGTATTCAGAAGAAGCATACCACTCAACGATGAACTCGTACAATTCACTCATGGTCAGCCACCAAAAAAGAGTTAGGGCGAGATCGTGTGAGTCGTGGGTCGTAATAATTTTTGGGAGTCTTGGAGGCAATAATGGAGCCGAGGATGACTGAGGGAGCTGTCTGACAAAGGAAGAAGGGCAGCTCCAAAGGCTTGTAGTGTGTTTTAAATACATTAGCGCTTAGTGAAAGTGTACATTTGGCCTGAACCGGTTTATGTCTCCTTATCACAGCGCTGCTGTCCAGTTGTGCCAAGATATATGGAACCGAACATTGTATTGAGCATACAGGAGTATCGGGAACAATGAGAATCCCAGCGGTTCTCGTCGCACGAAGTAGTTCTCAAAATCAGACATTCGGATTAACCCATAGAAAGTCCGCATGGAGCATGCACCAGGAGCACGAGGCATTTGTGCTAACAGTGGAGCACGTACACGACAACACACACCAATTCCCCGACATATTCCTGGCTCCAAGATTTTGTATTCTCGAGTACCTGATAGATCTACCATCTCTCCGGTATTTGGCACTCTGGCCTTGACGGTGGCCAAGAGACTTGATCACTGTCGAACACTAGCCGACCCTGAGGCTGATGACCTAGTATTCCGCCTTTCACATCAACGGCCTGCTAATAGTACACCGCCGAAACTCACCACATACACCTTGTAACAGTCTGGAATTCATCCAAACACAACGTGATTGTCGTTTCCGTCCATCTTTGAGGATTCCGGACTGAGATGTTCACCTCTCTAGAGTTTTCCTGGATCAAAGATAAGATCAGATAGAATAGTCATTGTATACCCGGAACCATGGCCACAGAAAACTCATCTTCAGACCTACCTGCAGTAGCTACCATCGCCCTTGATACTGTACTCTGGAAATGTATCCTGAACTCCGAACATCAGCCAGAGTCAAGGATAGACGAAGAGCCTCTGACCTCCACAAAATCCAAGTCAGAATTACTTGCCGTGTTGCCTCATCAACACTTCTCTGAGTCGGACGGTGTTTTGAATCTCACTTTCTCGTTGACCTATGGGATGTCAATCAATTGTCTCAACGAAATGAGAGAATCACAAGTTTCTGTGAAACTGGCTGTGGATTCTGCACCAGGATGCGGCGGGATCGCTTGGCCAGCTGGGCAGGTTCGTCCCCTGTTTGTACTCTGGGACCATAGCCGACCGGGAGAGGTCATGTTATAAGGTCCTATCTAGCTATTTAACACAGGCCTATAGAACCACCAATCCGTTGACGGGCAAATCGATAATAGAACTTGGAAGCGGGACCGGACTCGTTGGTCTTATCGCAGGTAAATTAGACGCATCATGCAAGGTGTACATCACGGACCAGGCGTCTGTTATTCTCTCCTCTTCTTCTTATCTGGCTTGCTTGCTCAAGGTCTCTCTATCACTGTTGCTGCTCAGGCCGTTACTCGGCATCATGACCGAAAACGTCAAACTCAATTCGCTAGAAGAAAATGTTCATGTTGCTGAATTCAACTGGTCAGTCTCATTGCTATTCCCAATATAGTCCCTGAACCAACAGGCATGAAGGGGAGAGCCGATACCCGGAAATCTTCCGTCCCAACCCGACATCATCCTGGCGGCTGATTGTGTCTATTTCGAACCCGCATTCCCGCTACTCGTGAAAACACTTGTGGATCTGTCAAACACAACTACTCATATTCTGTTCTGCTACAAGAAGCGTAGAAAGGTGCGCCTCGTCCGTACAATTCCCTGCCACCTATATCCAATGGGCACTGAATTTCTAGGCTGACAAACGTTTCTTCTCGTTGCTCAAAAAGAAGTTTACCTGGATAGAAGTCGATGACCCAAATCGACAGATATACAACAGGGAATCAATAACGCTCTTGAAGCTCGAGAAGATACCTGAACGGGATCCAACGCAGAGGAAGAAAAGGCAGGTCTGAAATCATTGCATTGTGGTAAAAAAACGTGATAGGATGTCGTAATGTATACAAATTGTCCGTATTAAAAATGATATTGTTGCAAAGTTGGCTAATGCTGCTGCTTTGGGAACGGTTGGAGGAATGTACATGAGCAGGATGTCAAGTATTGAATAGTTTATTGAGGGTGAAATGTCGGGTCCCAGGGAATCGATTCATTCAAGACTGTTCCCATCAAAGGATATCAAGCAAGGTGTAAAGCAGTCTGGTCTATTCTGCAGCTGCATCAGGTACGGTCGTCCGAAGCTGAATACAGAAAATCAGCAACAGGAATGTAAGAGATTGAATGACCGACCTGGAGCCCATGTATTGTCTCTATCTCGCTTTTAAGTGTTTTGTTGACCAGTTGATGCTGTTTCACCATTGAGAGACCTCGAAATGCTTCACTCGTGATCGCAATGGCATAAAAGCTACCACAACCACCTACAAAAAAAACCAATCAAGTTCACATCATCATCATCATCATCACCAAGGTCGCCCCTGAGAAAACGTACCCGAGATATCCTGTACACGAAGAATAGTCGGCGAGAATTTGTCTGTCAATTTCTGGTATATTTCCCGCTCACCCTCGGAGAGGTCAAGAGAGGGTGCAGGTGTTGAATGCCAGCGCATTGCAGCTGCCGAAAGTCGACCAAAACCGACACATCGTCGAACGGCTAGCGTGAGCTGCAGCATCTCAAGGCTCAGATTTTTGAGAAGGAAAGAGTGGGATTGGTCAGCGCATTTGGTATGCACGCGCTGAGACCCTAATGGGGATATAATGTATATAGTATATATATCCACTTCTTCCTTCGTAGTAGATGAAACATTCAATCAGCCAACCCCGGTGGTTCAAGCCTTAGAATCTTCTGTTGAAGCCTCAGCGATCAAACTATGGAATCTTCCTCTTCCCTCGTCCACGCTCTGTGTGTTTACCTTTACCAATCTGGTACTGTTTAAACAAACTGTTACGCACCAGGGTCAAATTTATCCACTGCTGCTTATGTTGCATCTTCAGGAACCAATCTATTCGGCAGACGTTGCAACGCAAATTCTATACAACCGTACAAGTGGTTCAGCTTGGACTTTATGCATTCAGGTGTGCGTTAATCAGGGAGGCTCATATATATAATCCTACAGGAAATCTTTGCTACCCAGAGAGTGAAAGAATTACTTTGCTCAGGGTGTTCACCAACAACGCTTTCAAGCCTTTAGCGCTCCAAACAAGAGAAAGCTGAGAAAAGCAACGGATGCTCTCCTTCCATATGCGTATTGACTCGGAAGAACAGAAACGGAAGGCGATTTGTAAACCGTTCCGAAAATTGTTAGATTTTGCCGATCGACAAAGTCTTCGCAGGACCTCCAGAAAGTATACCAAGGGACCACTTCATGCAGGCAAGTAAGGCAGTAAGGCGTTATATGACGGCCATTGGATGAAGCGTCGGGACTTGGTCCAAGATATCCAAACATGGGGCCTCATGAAGAGATGCTCGCAGAGTCTGTCAACTTATTCATCCATTCACCTATTCTTACCAGCATGTCTATCTGGACACATACAGGAGCAGGGCCTTCGAACTTGGTTATTTGCCTGCACTTCTCAGTATAGCACATTCTCGCTCTTCTTATTGTTGCGTACATTCATCGAGGGTTGTTACATCAGTTGTCTCAAAGATGATGATTTGGAACGAGGAACTCGCGGCTTCTTTGGGTTTGGATCAGTCGTTATCGTATGACTCTACCTCAACAAATTGCTCAAACAATTGCGGAAAAAATGAGGAACATGGTTGAACAAAACGAGAAAATATTAGATAGCAAATTTGACTCTAATAACGTGTAGTCTGACCGTGTAGATGGAACAAAGGGGGAGAAGTGCGGAGAACAACTCTAGGAACGACATGGCCGCGGTGAGTGAACTCGAGGTCTAAGGGGCAAGTGATTGCACTCAGTTGAGTCCTACTTTATACCAATCAAAATCCAATTATAGGAGGCACTCGAGGTGGCCGTGGTGCCCGATTCTCCCAAAGCCTGGGCAACTCAGATGCCCAGTCAGATTTATCAGAGTGGATAATTTGACTTTTCTTTAAGATGCCTGTACATTCACCTATTCATTTACCTCGACGCAAGTTTTTTCATGATTCATCGCCATTCCACTTTTCGGACCTGTCCTCACTTTCTGTGATACTAGCAACGGCCCAGTCCGTGATTTCCAGTTTCTCATTCTTGATGATATCTATGGAAAGTCAGTCACAGGCCTTCGCAAGAATCGAGAGGCACCCAACCTCCCGCATTAACTTCGTAGCCAGCTTGTGTGATACAGCGGTTGAGTTCTGCTTTGACACCGATTTTTGTGTTTTTTCCCAAAACACAGTCGTCAATTTTGGCACTGACAAGAGATGAATTGACTAGAGTAGTGAAATAAAAACTGAGGATACGCACCCATCCTCGATGACGCAGTGGTCGAGTAATATACAACCTACAATCTTGACCATCTTGCCAATGATACAATGGCGGCCGACTATTGATCTCTTAATAGTAGTCCTCTCAGAAACTTTGGTGGAGTCCCCGATGATAGTATCGACAGAGATTTGAGCTTTTTGATCTATAAGGGAACGGTTTTCAGGGTTGGTAGGAAGGGCGTAATTGGCTGCGGAAAGTGACTACACAAGATCAGACGGCATACGAGATGGCAAGGCAAAAGCGCACTCGTCTATTGACATCGACATAGGAATGTAAATCATCTACTCGGATGGCAAACCCCAATTCTGCGCGATGAAAAACTATGCCGACTTTGAGGCTCGCTGTCACTTCACTCTCAGAATCTGAGGTAGGAGGTAGAATATTGAGAAAAGTAGAGTGTTGCAAGGCAATTGCCTGTGAAGATTGTGTATAAGCCTGTGGGTACAGAACTGAGGGAACCAATGAGCTCGGGTAGATAACACTATTTAGAAGATTATGGCGCACCACCGCCGTACTTAGCCCGTTTAAGCCTCTGGTACTGCACTTTGCACAACCACGGAAGAAACTCCTCTCGGAAGGAGTCTAGCTGCTTCTTCTCCAGGAGAGCGTTCAGTATAGAGTGCCGGCAAACGTATACATGGGAGTCTTGAAAATTGGAAGAAAGACGAACTCTTGGGTATCTCGAAAGCATAGACATTCTGAGTTCGAGCTCCTCTGAATTTTTGTCGAGATCGTCGGTTGTGTCAATATACAAGAGAGTGCCGGAAGTATCATCCCAAACGATCGATGTGGGCGGGGCAGCAGGACCCCACTCTTCCGGAGATCCAGTTTTTCCAGGTTTTGACGTGGAATACCAGCACGTCGTGGCGATTGAACCATCCGATCCAGAGTCGGCACGGAACCTGTTTAACAGGGTTGAAAGAGGAAGCGAAGGTGGGGAAATGAAATCACAAGACAGAAGGACAAAGTCTTCCTGGATGCGGTGTGCAAAGTGTCGGAGGAGTGTACAGGTTCCAACACAGCTGGCCACTGTTTCGTCATATGTCTGAAGATCAATGTGAAGATTAGAGGACGGCGCGTCCGAATGGATGTAATGATGCAGCGCCGGCCGATGGATTGTAGGGCAGACTAGCAGGACATCTGAAGACATTATCAGCAAGCATAGATAGACGAAGAGAGGCCATGAACCCTTGATGCCCGACTGATCTATCCAAGAAAGAGTGTACTCTATCAGTGGTTTATTGGCCACAGGAAGCAGGGCCTTGGGGGATGGCTCGTCACCATAGTCACCTGTAAGGGGCTGGAGCCTTAGCGGAGTTAGTAAAAGTATTTTGGAAAACACAAGGCGCACTCGTTCCCAAAGCCAGCAAGAACGACGGCAAGATACTCGCGGGAAACGAGGTCCTGCTTGACGGTATCGAGGTCCATTGAACACAACCTGCAAGTGACTCGCCCCATATCAGATCAGCCACGTGATATTAATATCTTGGTTTCGTCGGGCATGTTGGCTGCAGTGTACAAGAGGTCACTCTGCTTGACTGGCCCACTCTCTGCCAGGACACTTGTCACTGGCTTGCCGTCAGCGCGTGGTTATTTTTCCTGCTCGACACGCTCTGTCTTCAGGCGCTCACCAAGTTCTCCAGTCTCTGTTCTCTCGCATGTCTCTTCCCTCCGCCACAGATTCTCTTCCACAGTTGTTTCACTCTCTGCGAAAGAACTGTCATCCAATGCCTCAACATCTACGCCAATCCTTCCAACGCCAGGCGTGGGGCACTGGCTCCTTCTCTCATCCACACTCGTCTTTGCCGTTATTGTTGTTGGTGGTGTAACACGCCTCACAGAATCTGGCCTCAGCATCACTGAATGGCGTCCTATCACTGGCGTCCTTCCCCCACTTTCCCATGGTGAATGGTTGGAGGAGTTCGAGAAATACAAGGCTACTCCAGAATTCAAGCTGTATGTCCCACTTGTCCTCGTGTCCCTCCTGCTCATTTCATGGGACGCAGTATGAACCATTCGATCACCCTCTCTGACTTCAAGTCTATCTTCTTTTGGGAGTGGGGTCATCGTGTTCTCGGCCGCGTGATTGGCCTCACATTTATCTTTCCCCTCGCCTTTTTTGTCTACAAACGTCAAATTCCGAAACGTCTCACGTATTCTTTCACCGGACTTGCACTTCTCATTGGAGCGCAGGGAGCATTGGGATGGTATATGGTGAAATCTGGGCTTGAGGATGAGATTCTAACCACTCCAGGAGCTGTCCCCCGAGTGTCACAATACCGACTTGCTGCACACTTGGGGACCGCATTTTTGCTGTACGCTGGTATGTTTTGGCATGGGATGGTGATTTTGAAGGACTCAAAGTTTGCAAATGGAAAGGCTTGGAGTGGTTTAATTGAAAATGGCAGAGATAGTATCAAAGCGCTCACCGAGGTTTTGGCAGACCCGAAAGTAAGAAGATTCAAACGGCTTTCATGGGGGTTGACTGGTTTGGTGTTTTTGACGGCTCTCTCCGGTGCGGTTTCAACCTTACTATATTCCATTGCTTATATATGGATTGATTGAAGGCGCCTTTGTCGCTGGCCTTGATGCTGGTTTACTTTACAACGAATTTCCTCTCATGGATGGCCGTTTAGCTCCGCCAGTAGATGAACTATTTTCCGAATCTTATGCGAAGAATCCTGACAAATCAGATACCTGGTGGCGCAATGTCTTTGAAAATCCTACTACTGTTCAATTTGATCATCGTGTCCTGGTGAGTTCTTCGATCATCTGCTTTGTGAGCGTTCGCAATATGTCTCTCTTCGTGTAGGCAATTACAACCTATACATCTACCCTCTTGTTATGGCTCCACTCTCGTAGTCTTACAATGCGTATGGCTCTCCCTCCTCTTACACGTCTGGCAACCACCGCTGCATTTGCCATGGTCAACCTTCAGGCACTGCTAGGAATTTCGACCTTGTTGTATCTGGTTCCTATCCCTCTTGCTGCTTCACACCAGGCTGGTAGTGTCGCCTTGTTGAGTGCTATGGTCCACGTTCTTATCACGCTACGCCGACCAAGCACAGCGGCAAGATACTGGCGCCAGTTCAAGCTGCGGTCTACACAGGGTCCGAAAGTTGGGAAATCCGCTGGACGGTAAAAGTTGATACCAGAAACTAGAAGCATCATATTTCCCTGTTCTCCATAATTGCTTTGATCTACTTATCATAGTTTCACTCATGATCAATACGTGGATCAATACGTCAGATTGAATAACCGCAGCTACCAATTACTAGTAATACACTTTCCGGTATGATTATCCCGACATCTGTACATCACCACTTCCACTAGCAGCCGCACCGCTGGCAACTGCTGGCGCGGTATCTTTAGCAACCATGATCTGCAAGAATGGGTCCACATCATCATTTTCAAGAATCCTGAAAGCCCCCGCTGGTTGTGTGCTTTTTTTCTCATAATCACTCCTAGGACCAATCAAGCCGATCGAAGTGTTGTTCACGTTGAGTTCCTTATCCTGCTGTAACGTCTCTCGAAGGGCATGGAGTCCATGGCGCACCAGATCTTCTAGCGATGCTAAATCGGATGAAGTCGATTGAACGTATTCCCCAGTAGACATAGCTCAAACACTCACCGTCTGCAAATTCTTCGTAGTGTTTTTCCAGATAGGTTTTAGCACTCTGACTTCTCGCTCCGATCGAAATCGCATAATATTCGTATGAGTTACCCGAGGGTGAGAACTCAAATAGATGGGGTCCAGACTCGTCAAATCCGATGACCAAAAAACCAACACCATAAGGTCTACGCCCATACTCTTGTGTGTTGACTTGTGCCTCTAAATTAAAAAAAAAAAAGAAAAAGAAAAAGAAAAAACCATCACAGGTGATAAAATCAGTTAATTGGAAATGATACAACGCACTATCTGCGATGGCATTCACAAGACGATTCACAGGTACAGCGCGATTGAAAAGCATCCTAGATGACAGAGCCTGTTGTCGCATGAAGTTGCTACACGGGGGGGGGAAATTGATGACGACATTCCATCAACCAAAAACCGTGAGGACCATAACTTGTCCAATAGCCCTTACCTCAATACACGAGCGTCAGACGTCAAACCAGCAATGGCAATGCCAACGTGGTCGTCTATCCGGAACATCTTTTGCTGGTACGACGCAAGCTCTCCTGTTGATCGCTAGATATGACACATATAATATCGACACTAATTAATACATTTAAACCCTTCAATCAGAGAGAGGAAAATACCGACCTTGAGAGCCAATAACACCGCATGCGTCTTTGACCTTAAACCAACAGCCGCTGATCCTTGTTTCACAGCTTCTAATGCATATTCGACTTGATGAAGTCGGCCTTGAGGTGAAAAAACCGTATTATCAGAGTCGTATGTGTTTCTGAACTAGATTCAAGGTAGAAAACGAATATTTTGTTCATGATTTTCAAATTCAAAATTTGCATGACTAGACGCACCATGGTAGGAACAATGTGTTAAGAGAGATAAACAAGATTGGATTCGAAAGGTGACGCGTATTCTATTGAATTCAGTCACGTGGCTTCTATCTAGGCGCGAGATTGAGAACTGAGAATACAAAGGGACGCGTCACTGATTTTTGATTTTAACGATACACCCTGAAGAGGCTCGGGACCTTGGCTTGTCAAATCCCACCTGCGGAGCCCGAGCTCGCAGTGACATTCTTTCACCTTGACCAACTAAGCTGATCGAAGGTAGCTCATCGAGAACTGTCTACTACACATGACCAGGACCGACCTCTTGAAAGACAAGTTGGCAAATTTTGGAACGTAATTTCCAATTCCTTCAGATTTATCGAAATCCTGATACATAGGATCGCTTCACAATAAGCGCTACTTCAAGCAGGAGTAATAGTCTCAGCAAGTTGGTTGATCAAGTCAGCAAGCCTCCCGACTTCGTATTCAGTCGCTTCAGAATCTTTCTCAATGGTGATCGCTTCTACGAGTGCCGGGAACGTCGTCGCACCATAACCTTGACAAGGTTAACATTAACACCTAGAGGCTCAAGGATTTTGACTACCACTGCTTACCTAGCCATTTTCCAGGTGCAACACCCAGGTGTTTGTACCATTCCCTGTCCTTGATTCCACCCTCAGAGATAAATCCGCGCTCAAAGGCAATCAGCTTCTTGTTTGATCTTCCAAGCCTCCTGGCGGCTTCAATTAATTTCCTCACGGGTCCAGGCAACCAGGGCGGGAGCTGGGGATTGCCGTTCAATGTGGTATGAGCATATTCTAGTACACTCTCCCAGGTATCGTCACGGAATAGCTTGGCCACGTCCCAGGATGCAGCTGTGATGTCAGTTGAAGGGAATCCAAAAATAGATTTGACCCAATCCTCAAACCGGCGTCCAAACGTCTGTGGGGGTGGACTCCACTTATTGAGCCGATTTTTGCAGGTGTGGTGTCGCCCGTATCGAGTATGGAGAAGGGTGGACGGATGAGGAGGGAGGTGTTTAATAAGTTTCTCAAAAGCCTCAAGAGCTTCTTGCTTTTCTTTGTCCAACTTCGTACTAGCAGCTTGGACGTTGGAAACTGCTTTCCTAAGGGGAGAGAAATCATGTTGGGAATCAAGATTGTCTTTGATGAGGGATTCCGCGCTGAGGCGACATAAGTTTATTAAATGAAATTGTGAAAGGTGGAGCGATCTTACCGGTCAAGATAATCACTTAGTTCCAAGGCGTATTGAGTCGTGTTCAGAGGAATCAACAAAGAATCGGACAGTTTCAGTCCCATAAGACCCAGATGTTTGGCAACAGCGACCTGAGACCATTAACACATCAACGAAATGTCTGCAGATAGTAAAGTTGGCATTGGCGTACGTGACGATAGAAACCAGGATCACCATACACTTCTTGCCAGTGTTGGCTATCATAGATGGAGTGGTAATGATAAACAGCATCGGAAGCAGTATAGTCAAAGCCTTGACTAGTACTTGCAACCTACAACAGCATTAACACATTATGAACACCCATCCTTGGGACGTACACCAATATGTTGAAGGAACGAGGTGTAATCACTACCACTTCCAAGAGGAGCGACACTCGTTCCGTATGTCTGTCGCTCCGCTTCCATTTTGCCGTACCTTATTAAAAATTCTTTGTCAATCGTCAAATTCAGGCCTTTGTAGGGTCCTTCATCTTCTCTGGCGTCCCAGAGGGTCTTTCCAGGGAATGTTGGATGATCAACAACCAGGGCGACCTCTCTGATAAGATGAGCAAGAGAAGGCGATCCCTGAGCCTCCCATCGTGAGCCTTCAACAGAGACGTCAACGTTAAGGTATGTAGCGACATTCTTAGCAATCCAATCTGTGAAGTCCTCGGCCCATTCCGTGCTACCTATGAGACCGTACTAACCAGATCGCGTCAGTTCATTACTGGATAATTTGCTGATATACAAACCTCCTCTGCATCCCAGCTCGCAATGACAACTGACGGAGTGGTCAGTGTGTCTACTCACATTGGACTATCAAAAAAGCTCACTAGTTCGAAGAGGTGTCCAGCCTATTCTTAACAGATACCCAAGTCCTTTGACAATCTCATGCAAGGATACCGTGCCACTAGAGGGATCTGCGGCACCCATGACCCATGCTGAAACAGATTGAGTACTAAGCTACGCCTCAACCCCAGTGCGTACCATCACGGTGATTGCCAATGACAACGACTTCATCCTTGATATGCCCAGGGATAGCGGCCATTGTGTTCCAGATGGGTGTGACTTTGTTGTCAACTTCGCCCTAGGTATCAGTCGGAATCCTCGCCTCGACACTTGGCTATGCTCACCGTTGTTGACGAGCCTAATACGCTTTTGGCTAGCCTTTCCGGTGAGTTTTTTGTTACCTTGATCATCTTCTAGATAGGCTTCATCAATTTCTTCCAAAAGGCGCTGGGCATTGGTCCAGGAAATTGGGAGACTGGGAATGGCAGGAATATTTGTTCCTTCAGTACGTTTGGCATCCTTATACGATGGATATCCAGGCGTAGTCGGATCTCCGGGATATATAGATAAGTACTGGACAGAACCTCGTTGAACGGATGTTGGATTACGAGCAGGACCTCCCGGGTATGCAACGTATCCATTGTCCATCGTGACATAACCATCATCACGAGGGTCAGAGTAAATAAGGACGCCAGCAGCTCCAAGTTCCTGTGCGCCTTTGATCTAAATTATTTTCAGCGTTGACCATACTGAAAACAAAGAGTAGTCACCTTCAGACCGCGGAAGATATGTCCATAACGTGCGAGGACAATTTTACCCGTGAAGTTAGTCCCTGCAGCAACAAGTTGTGCATAGTCCTGTTCGAATCGTCAACTATCTCAAACCTGTCTTCGCAAAAGCGTAAATACCTCTTGATTCCCGTAATTGGCATAAATGAGCTCGCCCGTAACATCACCTTCTTTGCTAAGCCCGTGCCAAGCAGGAACAGCATTCCGATACTTTTTTGCCTCAGGATCTCTCGGGTCCCCATCTTCTTCTAAACCAGCTTCCCATTCAACGACACCTTCATCATTCACGATAGAAAGGCTATGATTCAACGGGGTGTTTAAGACAGGGTAATATACGTCAATCCAAGCTGTGGGGGTCCTAGGAGCATGCCTCGACGTCAGCCTCAGTGTCGCGTGGCGAGACTCCTTGGATCCAGCCGGGAATATAGGTTCTTTGTGAGGTTTGTGAATATGGAATTCATTCTGGAATAGAGAAAGGATGGTTTTGGCATCCTCAAAATCAGCATTTGACCCTGCGAGATGAGGATGCGTTGCGTATTTCCTTGAAGTTTGGAGTGCACTCTCGGAGTTGGGAATCTTGCTGATTTGGGGTTCATCTATCAGCTGCGAGCATAGCCGCCACATGTACTCACAGGAAGGCTTGTTCTGCTACCTCAGGAGGGATGCGATGAGGTCGAGCCAGCTGCTGACCATGCCAATGCCAGTGGTCAAAGGGGACGGTATTTATCATGTATTTAAGTACGATGAATGCAGCGAAGGATCCCAAGAGAGTCAACTTCCAGCGCGATATCCATTTCTTGGATCTCCCGCCATCAGCTCTATCCGGGACATAGCTGTCGACAAACTGAGGGAGTTTTTTCTCTCCAGCAGCCATGATGATGATGGGCGTTGAGAAAATGGAATGCCAGATATCACGAGTATATTGATGAGCTCATTGTCACCACCATGGCGTTTAACGGAAAACTCCGGCCGATGCTCACGATCATCTCTCTCGAATTTCACGTGGTAGAACAGTTGAATCACCCTTTCACTCGCTTGGTCTTTCTCCTCCTACTTGCCTCCAGTATCAAGCTTGACTTTATACTAGTGCTTCAAATACAATCGTAATGGCGGCGACACACCACCTGATTGACGCACAATTTGATCGTGCAGTCGAGATTGTCCAGAGTTTGCCACGAACTGGACCTATCCAGACGGACTATGAAGAGAAATTACAGATGTACAGGTGAGTCCTTGACTTTGCCCATGACTCTCAATCCTGTGTTGATCATTGAAACAGCTTGTACAAGCAAGGTAATCTGCTACTTCAGGCTCAAACACCAAGGAATTTCATCTGGTGTAACTAGCTACCGTCGGGAACGTCCAATCCTCTCGTCCCGTTTTCTTGGATGTGCTTGGGAGAGCAAAATGGTCAATAACTCTCAGGTTACTTGTGTGAAATTTTTACCTGAATGATTCTTCCATCTAGGGATGCATGGGCTAAACATAAGGATATGGAACTATACGAAGCCAAATGGTTGTATGTGGAAGCTCTTCTCAAGGTATCTATGACCATCTTTTTGTTTGTAACAATTGTTTATCTCCTCTAGGTGTTGAGACGTTACCCAGATAAGACTATCGCACAAAGTCTAGTCCAGGAACTTGATTCTTACGCTGGTGATCCTTCAAACCTGGTCTTAAGCCGTACATATCATTTCATTTTCCCCACATAAATACATATCCTAAACACCTTCATGGTAGGGACCTCAATGCGATCAACCGAGTCTGAATCCTCCGGATCCACAACATCACAAGCAGCTTTTCCAACACCTTCACCATCATCGCAAACTCCTCCTTCCTCCTCTCGTCACCTCAACCGTATTGCCCAGACTCTATCTGACGAGTCATCGTCAGAAAATGAAATCGAAGACGACGAGATACGCGCCATGCACCACAGACCAAATACATTTCAAACGTCACGTCGACCACACTCTTCACATTCTAGTCGTCACTACCAGACTCCCATCACTGGTTCCGTATTATCCCAAAATTCTGGCATTGGAGGTGTGCCAGATACACAACCTCTACCGATATTCAAAACGCCTTCTGCGTTTCCTGCACCTTCATCTGCTTCGACACCGGCTTCTGGGTATGTACTTCCTTCTATGTCTGTACCAAGTGGCGTAACAGTGACAAGTTCATACTATCCTCGCTTCATGAACATGTCACGAGAAGAAACAGGAGCAAGTGTTGAATCGCATCGTCAACATCACACTCATGTTCCACTCCAAGGTTCTAGCTCAGAAGGACGAGGAGTCCGTCCAGCTTCTCGAATGACACTGGAAGATACAATTGAAAACGTTCAAGCACACTTGGCAGCTCTTACTGAACGTTTAGGAATCTTAGAATCTTCATCTCTTCACAAATCCACTTCAAGTAGTTTCAAAGGGTCACCAAAACGTACGACTTATTCCGATCTTCTCGTTGGAAGTGGTGCTCTTTCGGGTAGTGGTCGATTGGGTTCACCATCACACGCCTGCAGGGGATGGGATTTGAATGATTTGGGGTTATGGTCACACATTCTCAACCCTCTATCACGAGTCATTTCGTTTTTGCGAAGATTAACATGGTTTTTTGCCAGTGATGCGAATCGATCGCCTGTAAAGGTGATTATGAGGAGGTTGTGTTTGGATTTGTCGTTCCTGGTGTGTGTGGTGGTGGTTCTTGGTACTGTGTGGAGGAGGAGTGGGGTTAGAAGACGAGAGGTGAAAGTTGCGCTTTTAGTGCTTTGGAGAGCAATTGTTGGGACGAGGGCGTCGAGAAGTTTACACGAACGTGGCACGTAAAATTTTCTGGGTATTAAGAACGACTTTGCCGAGTTGTTCTTATTGTATGACAATTTTTATGCTGACATTGAGCAACATACACGTAAATACATACATACGTGCACGTCTTACGAATGGAATGCTTCCATTCCCACTTATGACATGTCGACAATGCAACGAATACAATCACCACCCTGAAACGTGTCACACGTTTCAGTTAGTTCAGAAAGTTTAAGAGCCACCGAAACAAGAACTTACGTGCATGTCATCGAAACCTTGGTTGATATCTACCAATTTCCTGTGGTGAGTGACATATTCATCAATCTTTACTTTTCCGTCAAGGTAATCTAAAAAAAGGAAGTCAATTTCAACAACCCTACTTTTTTTCCAGTCAAATTACCTTGGACGAGTCCCGGGATTTCGGTCCTCCCTTTGACTCCTCCGAAAGCAGTTCCTCGCCAGACACGACCAGTGACGAGTTGGAACCTTGGATTCACAACATTCAGTGAATGATGGGTTCGTAAGTTGGATGAAACAGCACTCACGGTCTAGTAGAAACTTCCTGACCAGCAGCAGCAACACCGATAACAGTAGACACGCCCCATCCTTTGTGACAAGCCTCCAATGCAGCTCTCATAACATGAACCTGCAACAAACCATACATCAGTGTTTCTCATGTCTCGACACGCACACTCAATCACATACATTCCCAGTACAATCAAAAGTGAAATCCAAACCACCATCTGTGATCTCAACTAAATAATCCTGAATCTTCTTTCCCTCTGGGAGTTTTGCAGAGTTGACAAACTCGTGGGCTCCAAATTTCCTAGCCCAAGATTCTTTGTCGGGGTTGACATCAACTGCTATAATGCGGGATGCACCGACTAGAGAAGAAGTAGCGATGACTCCAAGACCAATTGCACCACAGCCGAACACTGCTACTGAAGAGTCCTCTATGAAGTGAATCAGAGTGAGAATTCTGGTGCATGGAAAGGGACTTAGACACACCAATTCCTGGTTGTTTTGTTACTGCACCCCAGGCAGTCGTGATTCCACAGCCGAGAAGACAGACTTTGTCGAGAGGTGCACTTTTGTCGACTGCAACTACAGAAACGTCTGCTACGACAGTGTATTGGGAGAACGTCGAAGTACCCATCTAGACACGACTGAATTTGTCCATTTAGACATTTGATGAGGATCAACATACAAAGTGATGGATTGGTTGGCCATTTATGGAGAAACGGGTTGTTTCGTCTGGCATGAGGCCGCGGCCTTGGGTGGTACGGACTGAAGAGAGCTGAATGTTTTACATTGAGGGAAGGAGGAGGAGGAGGAGAAACCTTTGCCACAGAGATTGGTCTTGCCGCTCTTGCAAAATTTGCATTCACGACACTCTAGATGTTGATGATTGTGAGTTGAACGGTGGAGTAAAGGGGATCGACTGACCAGCAGTGTAGAGAGGAATGACATGGTCACCGGCGGCGACGTTGGTAACGCCTTGACCAACCGATTCGACCTACGGGTGGGATAAAGACAAGGTTATAGTATAGAATCAAGACTAACGATGCCTCCTCCTTCGTGGCCAAGGATGACGGGGAATAGACCCTGTGTCAAGTGGATCAATTAATCTACATCTTATCAGTGATAAGAGTGCATACCTCGGGATCTTTGCCACTACGGGTGTATTCGTCTGTGTGGCAGATGCCTATATTGGGGGAGTAAGGATTAAAGGGGGTCAGTAAGGGGGCATGTGTATGAGACGAACCAGTCCAGAGGATTTGAATGCGGACTTCGTGAGCACGGGGAGGGGCGACGTCAACTTGCTCAACTTTGAGAGGCTGGGCTGGGCCCCAGCACACGGCAGCTTTGCACCTGATAGTCTGACCAGCGGTATTGGACATGGAGGTGATAGCAGGAAAGAAGAAAAGACGGTGGGAGACTTGTAGGATGGGGTGTTATTGGTGGGAAGATTTATTTATCTGTTGTCCATGTCCTTTGAGAACCTCTACTACAAACGAGTGCGGAAGTCCTGCTGCGTGGGATCAGGATACTGACAAGCAATGGCAGACAGCGGGGACAGCCAAAGGATGTTTTGTGTGCTGCCGCCCAACGACGACGGTGCTCGCTACGGTCGACACTGTAGACTTTTTGTACACATGCAATGGGCATCTCAACGACACCAACTTTGCAAGCAAGGTCAAGGTCAAGGTGACGGCAGAGGAGATAGCCGAGGTGAAGCGACAGTGGGAAGAGAAGCAAAGGCGACCACAGGCTGAACAAGCAGCAAAGGGTGAACAAGTAACTGAACAAGTAGCAAAGGCTGAACAAGTAGCAAAGGCTGAACAAGTAACTGGACAAGTATCAGAACTAACACAACCAGTCCAACCAAGCCATGATCAGTATACCCTCCACCGTGACTTTTTCACCAGTAAGTCCTCCTTCCCTCCATTATTCTGCTATCGCTGACAGCACCCAGTGCGCCAGGCCGAGCACAGACGACGGCGACAGGCAGCGCAAGCAAGGGTGCTTGGAGCGCGTCTACCACAGGTGCCCAGTAGATAGATAGATAGATAGATGATGTCGGAGTTGTAACGCGCTTTTTTTCTGTTCTACCATGAACAAAAATCCGTTTGTACCAGCCCCGTCGTTTACGCCTCAGCAACCCCCGTTGCCTCCAGGCCCTCCCCCGCCTCAACCAGCACAGCCAGACTATGGCTTTTGGGCTCAGCAGGCCCATGTTCAGGCCCAGCCAGTCGGCTACTCGTGGTCTGCTCCCCAACCTCCTCCTCGTCCTCCCCCAGAGCACAGTGCGCTCTACGCCAACTATGGCTATGGCTCTCAGTGGCAGCGCCAACAGCAACAACAGCAACAGCAACAGCAACAGCAACAGCAACAGCAACAGCAACAGCAACAACACTACCATCCAACCCCCGTCCAACCCCCACTTCCTCCTCCTCCTCCTCCTCCTCAGCCCTCCTATAATCCCTACCAGCCTACTGCCCCATACCCCCAGCAATATCTCCCTCATGTCCAACCCCCGCCCCAACCCATCCCACAACAGTATATACACCCACCTCAACCTCAGCAGCCTTTTTTCACTCCCCAACAGCAACGCCATGTCCAGCACACCTCTCCCCAACATCTCCCCCCTGCCAAGCGCCAGCGTTTTGAAAGTGCTCCCAATTCAAATCGTCACCCTCATCAATCCTCCCAGTCTTCTTCCGCTCACCAGTCTACCCCTTCTTTTCCTGCCCCCAATCATCCCACCCACCGCGGCGGTGGTCCAGGTGGTCCTCATGCCTCCAACCCCTCTGGTGGTGGCCCACGAGGCGGCTCATCCGGTAGAAATGCTGCAACCGGCGGGGGAACCCGTCTCAGTCGCGGTGGGTCCATGGGTGGCCCCAGAGGGGGCCCAGCTCCTCGCGGTCGCGGCGGCGGTTTTCCTGGCGGTGGTGGCGGTCGTTCTGGAAACCAGCCTGCCTCACTAAGAGGCCACGGTTCTCAAAGAAATTTCGGCGGCAAGGATTTCCACAATCGGCGAGGTGGTTCTTTCAACTCTGCAGGCCCCAATTACCAAAACAACTTCCGCAATCGCAACCAACACTCGAACCGAGCAGCGAGACAAGACGCGGCTGCCTCAGGCTCTAAAGAAGGTACAACATCCACCAACGCTGGCAGCACCGGTAAGGAAAATCGACGTACATTGACCGATTTCAAGATTGTCGGACTCAAGATTCCTGAAATTTCTTGGGCCTGGGGAAAACACCCAGACATCAAACCCGATATCAAGGAGCAATGTCTTTCTACTGACATCAAAGAGGAGCCTTGTCAAGACCAAATTACGGGCGACATCGAGACCCCTCGAGAGGATACTAAGCCTAGTACGGAGGCTCCCATCTCTAGTCATGCTGTAGATGCTGAATCTCCCACCGATGAAAAAGCTATGGCCACTTCTCAATCTCAAACAGTCTCAGGGCTCCCTTCTGCTTCGGTGGATTCAAACCAGAGCTCTCCTCCTCCCTCGAGGATGCGAATATACTTTCATACTCCTGTTACTCCTGATGACGCCCGTCCAATTCCCCACACCTCTAGTTATTATGGAGACTCCTCGACCTCAGATATCAGGAAAGGAAAGCGCAAGAAGCTTGAGGATGATGATGGAGATATTGAGCAAGGTCGTGCGGCCCCGCCGCCACCTCCCCAGATAGGTACCAATGGTTTTGGCAATCCCAACAGCGCCGATGCTACTCCATCAACCGATAATGATCGGTCCAGTGTCCCGGCAAGTATCGCACCGAGCTTGCCAGAGACTCTCAGCGAGGATTGGCTAATGGCTGCTATCGTTGAAGGTGAGGAAGAAGCGGAAGCGGAAGGTGTTCTTCGGCCTCCTCACGATGAGGAGGAGAATGTCAATGAGGACAGAGAGCAAATGGACGTCCATGATGAACTTATCCATGTCAAAGAAAATCATGACCGGGACGAGGATGATGATACGGTTGGAAAGGCTCATGGTGAGCATATTCTTTGATCAATGAGATTGGTGGATCGTGCCTTTGAAATCTCCCCATTGTGTGTCCCGGCGACTCCAACGCCTCAGCTGGGTTGATGGGGGTTGCCTCCCGCCGCACGAGACTGACGTGAATGCTTTTTTGTTCTCTTTTTCAAGGGTATGCTCACGACGGCCATGATGGAAATTCTGCACAAAGTGCAGTTGATGGGATTATTGTACAGAACCATTCCATCGCTCGTCCTCCGTCTGATCCTGCACCTCCATTGCCGACTATGGCTTATGAACAGTCTACCTCTCGTCCAGATGCGAGGGAGTTTTCCCAAAACAAGGTAGCCACTGCTATTGGAAATGTCTCGAAGTCAGATGGACCGACTTCTTCTGTCACCGAAGGCAGTTCTGTTCCCGTTGGACAGGCAACTACCTTGAATTCCGTTTCCAGTTCTGTTTCTCTTCCCACACCTGTCAATGGTGGCGTCTCGTCATCTGTGTCTATGACTTTGGCGTCAGGCATTACTCCCGCTATTGCTGCAGCTGCAACTAGTGTGACAGCTAGTGAATCTGTGTCCGTCTTTGATCTTGTATCATCGGATTATTCAACTCACGCTGAAGTTTTTTTTTCTTATAGCATGGAGTCCAGTGGCAGTACAGCAACAGGAACAGCTACCACTACTTCTCCTTCTACTGACCATACTGAACAAAGCAACAATGTTCAGCAGCAAAAACAGGTTCACCAGAGTAGTGGTGCAGAGAGGAAGGAGGTTATATCACTTAAAGCTACCCCGACATTGATGGATATTGTTACAGGAGATGCGGTGCAGCGGAGTACGTTGTTGGATGTAGAAACGCAATCCGAGGATGTAGGAGGGGTTCAAAGTGAAGGGGGGGACGCTCAGATTGATCATGACTTGGAGAAACAAGAACCAAATCTTGGTCATGAGTCCGACGAGCACGGGCTTGACCACGCACACGAACTTGGTCATGAGCAGAGCAACGCCGACTTGACACACCTGGAACATCTGCCCGAACCTCCCGCATCGCCAACCCTGCTGTCGACACCGTCGAATTCGGATGCGGGCGGCGTTACCGGGATGAAAGTTGAGTTGCCTTCAAGTAGCAATGCGGGAAAATCAAGAGTCCCTAGTGCGAATAGAATCTCGATTTCATATGCAGGTGGGAATAGGAGGTTGGTCATTGATGCAGAGGTTGTGCAGAGTATGAAAGTGCTCAGACAAGATGGGATGATTGAGGTTGTAATGGATGTCACAAAGCTGAATGAGAATGAGCTGAAGGGCATTCTTGTAAATTTTCCTTTCTTTCACCTTCAAAACACTTGGCACTGACTTGATCTTATAGTTTGAAGTACTTTCGGATGCGACAAAATCGTACACAGCTCTTCCTGCTCTACTTGACTCTTCGAACTTGAACCCAGATATGACACTTCCGCCGTTCTGGAAGCTTGTTCTACCTGCTACAGTTACTCTGTTTTTGTATTTGGATACTGAGAGACCACTTTCGGAGCCAAAGTGGGCAAAAACTGGTGATGTGCAAGAATGGTTGCGGAGTATGTTTGGACGTATGTTTTGGGTTGCTGGGGAGGCTGCTGAAGGATGGGAAAAGAAGATTCATGTGGTTGACCCAGACCCAGTATGTGTTTAATTTCATTCGTCCGGAGTCGATGGTTAACGCTATGATTACTATAGCCCCCGACAATTTGGACGGTTTTAGATGGCTGGGCCACAAATTCGACCGCAGGCATAACTGCTGAACGTCAAAGGTTCCTCAAAACTCATATGACTGAAATCGACAATGTACTTGAAATTCTACTCCGGCTCGTCCGTGGTGAACGTGCCACGCCATTCTCACAATCCACGCCAACACTTTCTGGACCATCTATTGTGGGCCCATTGCTTTCTGCCTTGACACCCGGATCTGCACATGCTGGTCAACAGACACATGTTTCGTTGGCTGTGTTGGCTATGTTCAGGATGACGGTTGAGTATGCGCAAAAAGCTGTGGGTGAGGAGAAGGGGAAGAAGCAAGCGGAGGAGAGAGTTGGTGAGATTATAAGGTGTTTACCGTCGCATTTGATTTATAAAAGTTTGGACGGGATTTTTAAGGAGTGGAGGGTGGAGAAGAAGCGGTGAGGATATGGGTTCTGGTTTTCTTTCTTGTCGGGTTTCTCGGTTCCGTTTTTTTTTTTGGACGCTTGTATTGATGATGATTGAAAAAAAAGAGTTATTTAAAAACTGCATGCATGTTTAAGGGGGAAGGAGGAGGGGGCTGATATTGACCATTAGGTGATCGAACAGAGGCCTTGAAGTGCCTTGAAAATCAATTTCTGACCAAAGGAACGTTATGTATTGAAAGCCTGCAGGCTTACTAAGGGGAAAAAAGACCAAGTACTACTCACTAATATCATAATCACACAGGAGAATGCGAGACAGTGTATAATGCAGGTCAATGGGACACACGTATCCAACGCGTGGAAGGTAGTAAGATAAGATGTAAATTGGCATCTACTCTATTTATGGATGGTGTAGACATTGTGGAGATGGCCGAGGCCTTACGAGTTATGGTCAAAACAACTGATGATCTACCTCAGGTCCTCGGGTCCAGGAGGCTGCTTTTGATGTAATTTGGAGAAAGAAGGGACTTGGACAACCTGGATTAATTTATCGACTGGGAATCATCGGGAAATGAATCATCATGGATCTCTTGGATCTCGAGCTCACCGAGAGCGCTGTGAAGGAGAGAAGGAAGGCAGGATGCCGAACTGGTTATTTATCTGGGCGCTGAATCTGAGAGTCGTAAAAATTTCGAAAAAAAGATCACACAGGTCCTCGGGATTGATCCAGTTTCCTGATGAAGGAGCCCATAAACTCTTTTGATATACGAAGGGTTAGTTGTACTTCGATAAGATCCCTTTCTTCATTCCTTCTTCCCCCACCCTTCCTCTCTCACTTCTAGTACCCCGGGAATTTTATTTCCGTTCCTTCTTTTGTTTTGAATTTGAATTTTTATGGATATCGCTACGACTGTTGCTCGGCTGCTCGTACGCCGCCGTACGGCACAGGTGCATGGGACTTGATTCCAACTTCGAAGAAACTAATTGTTTTTTTTTCTTGGTTGGGGGTGGATAGTATATGAGTGGTACGCCAAGGGTCCATCATCGTAAATCATCTAATTGACAGATGAGGTCAGGAGCCGCTCTGATGATTTATGTTTGTTTTTCTGGTTGGTTGAAGGCCTTGGGCCTTTTTAATGTTCTTATACAGGTTTACGATTATTTCTTGACTCTCGATCGGGAGATTGAACACGTTTGGAAATCGAGATGGTCACCCGTCAAACACCTCTTCTTGTTCAACCGGTATTTCGTCATAGTGGATATTATCGTCCAGCAATTTTGTATGCTGATCCTCCTCCTCCTCCTCCCCCTCCTCCATATATTTAAAGTGTGTCACTTTGCTGAGATTGGAATTAGTGCTAGGTACCGTAAATGGTGAATGGAGCTTGACAGAATGCTTTGGACTGGCTCAGGCTTTCATTTGTAAGTGGGTAAATGGCGCTGTGTCCTTTTTTATTTTGTATATCGATAGTGTTTTTATGATAGTCCTGACTTCGTTCGGAACATTAATCTCCGAAAGTAAGCGAGTTCCTTGGTTTTTTGTCCTTCTTCTTCTGGCAGCATTCCTTTTGTACTTTACTGACTGTTTTGATTGTTATAGCGATGCTTTGCTTACGACTCTGGGTCATGTGGGGTAAGGACAAGAAGGTCTTGGCCGGAGTGATGGCTATATTCGTGACGATTATGGTTTACTACATCACCGATGCGGAGAAAACATTTCATTTAAGTGAGGGCGATTTTCTTTCTCTTTTTTGAACCTCTCATGGTTGCAACTCACAATGAGTTAGCCAATCCTGGCCCTCCATCAGTTCATCCCTCGAATGGATGTGCTCTGAACGTGCAGGGAGAGCATGCCTACGTAGTACCAGTTATTCTTCTCATCTCGGATAGTAGTATGTCCTTTCAATCAGTGTCTCTTGTTCGCTTATTTGAGAAATTCTTAGTCAAAGTTATACTCGCTCTGATCCCAACCCTTCGAATGATGTGTGAAGGTCACATTCTTGCTTTTCAGACTGCGTTCTACTCATTGCCTGTATGCGCGCGTGTGTGTCGTCGTTACCTTTAATAGGTACAATACCTTCAAGCTCATGTTTTCAAAGTCTCCCCATGAACGAAGTGTATCGCGAAGGTAAAGTTCTATCATGCGCAGCTGGTATATTTGATCTATCGGTTCACAGGGGTGCTTTTTTACGTCTATCTCTGCAGTAGGTGGCGCATTCTACAAACAGTAGTATCTGCGCTGATAAGTGTTCGAACTGGAGTATACGCTGTTGTTGAACTTGTCCTGGTAATCCAATCCGTATGTGAACGTACACCAGCCAGCCACTTCTGGAACTTACTGGGGTGCATAGGCAGATAATGCTATTGCCATAGTCCCGTAAGCCGTCCATCATTATTTTAGGAGAAAGAGTTTTGTGGTCGTTGACTCAGCCCAATAGCATCTTCCTTGTAACTCGAGTCGTCCTCGCATCCCGTATGGTGCTCCACGTCCGTCAGCTATACACGGTAGAGGAGTATACTGCGCAGGCAACAGGTTTAATCGGCGGAACACGTAGTTGCTATGGCAACTATTAAGAGTTACGATACTACTGGGTTACGTCGGCACATATCTGGTCATTCATTTGACCTAGTCCATCATCTCTTCAAAAGAACTGGGACCATTTTTATGAACGTCCTTTACTTCCACAAGCACTTTTTTTCAAGAGGTGAGTGAATTGGGCACACTCGGAGAAGAATGTGTCCAAGGGTGTATGTAGATTTAGAATGGACAAAGGCTTGTGCAAGTACTCTAGTATTTATGAAACTTGGAAAGGATAATGTAATAATAATGATAACTAGGTTGTAAAACACAGAACTTCTGATTGAAATGTGTCTGGATTTCTAAATTGCTTCAGAAATCTTATTCTGTTCTCTTAGATTCTCTTGGAGGAGTTGGTGCTCTTGTTTTAGATTTTCCTGGGGGTTTGAAGCCCCTTCTACACTTCCACCCAGTTGCAGTTGTTCTACTAACTCATATTTATCCATATCAACCATATTTATAGAAAATTCTTTTTTACCCTTACACAACAGGAGAGAGCTGATGTTGAATAAACATTCATACTCATGCTGCAATCAGCCTAATCACCCAAGTGATGCACTCGCAATGAGTCGCTCAAGTGGTCATCTATTATATGCATATTCTGTAGGCATATAGCGGCTCGAAGGACATGAAACAAAAAACTGTCCATGATTATCAATCACTCACAGGTACGGCCAATTTGGATCTGAAAGGACCTAGAACCTAGTCTGAATCAAGTCGAAGCTGTAATGTATGCAGTGGCAATATCATGATTGATTGTGATATAGAATCAGCGTACATCTATAGCTACGAGCGGCTACACATCAGCTGTGAGAATGATTTCTTCCAGTATCACAGATCATCGCTACCGGCTAGCACCGACGGCAAATTGGCTCAGCAGTGAGCTTTTTTGATTGGAAATGTGAATGGTAGACTATCTATGGCAAGGGGTCCATGCAGGGAGTCGACCAGTTTATAGGCAATAGATTGGTATGACAGTTTCAATCTTACCATGGTAGTTGGATCGAGAGGAGCAATGGCTCGAAGTTCCCAGAGTGAACCAAGAGTGAACGTGAGCTAGTATATCTGATCATTTCAAGTCATATCCTCAAGTGCACATTCTATGAGGAAGATGAGATTATATCTAGTCATTTGCGGAATTCTGTCTTGATCAATTTCAAGATACGTGTCTCCAGAGTTCGAAGGCCTGAATCATCAACAGTCAATACTCAGACTAAGCCAGAAAAAATTCAAACCAATATAATTCTGACCTGCAAATCACCTCAACCATGAAAGCCTAAAATACAGATACGGAATGCATCGGTCATTTGACTAAAAGAGACAAAAACAACTGGTCAATAACCAGCTCTTCAACCAGGTACAGGAATAATTGTTCCGTGCACCAACTTATCCCAAGAAGTGGGATGCTCATCAAGGAAATGTTGCACTTTCTCCTCCCGTGTGGCATCAGACGCAAAAGAAACAGGTTTTGCAATCAGCCCTTGGCAGTGTCGGGAGCTGATAAAAGGCTGATCAACTTCGAACAAGATCTCATGAAATAAAGGCTTACATGCAGAGCGAACAAGTATAGACGCCGTCTTCATCTTCTTCAGTGAAAATTTCTAGGCAAGATCTGATAGATCGCATTCCATCAGGTCCAATTTCGTCGTCGTCATCATCATCATCATCATCATCATCACCATCATTCTTCATGTCCGGAATTTCAGACTGTTTAGACACATCCAGGACTGCAGTTGCAGGCGAGGCGGGAATTGGATTGGAAGCTGTAGCAGAGATAACAGCCGGGGTAGGTGCGGTGGCACTTGCTTGTCGGTCAGGAAGTATATGTTCGTTCGCATTGTCCAATCGCGGTCTCTTCTGTACCAAGTCGAGGAGCTGGACATCCGCTTCATCACCAGCGTCCATGTCCACCATGTCCTCGGGACAAATTTTCTGAACTATCACTTGCTCTCCAACTGTAGGCGATTCAGTAACATTTATGGTATTTCTTGATACAGCATCAAGTGGCGTCATGACCTCGGATACTCCTTCAGACAGACCAACTGAACCTCTTGAACTCAACGGTGTTAGATGAGGCGTGTGCAAGTGTTCATCACTATTTGTTTGCATTGGGGACCGGAAGTTACTAGGATTAGAGGTATTCGGAGTCAAATCAGCTGGTGACTGGGTTTGTAACTCAGGCAAAACTCCTGTAGTAAATAAGCTCCGACGATAGAACTTTGAGGGGATAACCGAGTGATCAGATATGCTTGTAGGAGAACCCTCGACTGTCGTCGGCCTTGTCGCGGGTCCACTCCCTAAGCCCAAAGTTGAAGATGAGGTTGAATGTGCTTTTGTATAAGCTATCGGTGGAGATACGCATTTTTGTGGAGGGCCGACTGCGAATGTGGGTGCGCCCTGTGGTGCATTAATGAATGGTACGTCAGTTGAGGTGCTAGACTTCATGATATTTGAAACTCGGTCCTTGGGTATGAAATCAGGGACAGTGGGGCTGACGATGGCTGATGATGATGCAGAATCTGGGTGGTTAGGTTGTGTGCGGGTTTGTGGTTGAATTTGGGGCTGTGGGTGGGGGAGATTAGCGGGAAGAAGGTGAGGCCGTGATTGCAGCCTTATTTTTGGCAACGGGTCAGATATTTGACGTCTGAGTAAATCTGAAGGAGTCATCAATGCTGCAGGATATGTGTCTGCGGAAGATGTGCCGTTAGCCGGTCCCTGAGTGACAGGGCTTGGATCTGCCATCCAGAATCCTTGGGCATTAATCTATGAGGAAAATCGGCAATTATTTCAAGGCATGGAGTCATATATGCGCACCTCTGCAGAACCCTGGAATGAACTTGATGCTAATCTCTAGATTAACGTTAACAGAGACATTTCATAACGTGTGACAATTGCATACCGGTGATGCTGAAATTGTAGATCTCGTTAAATCCAGTTGCCTTGTATCTACGAAGGACGGAAGGACGGGTCTATTGGGAGGTTTGTGATATAGCGTATCTTGCACTGGGGAGTATCTATCTCGTTGGTTGTTTTGACGTGTCTGCGTAAGAGATGGGAGGTTTCGTCTGGAGGCTAGGTCCCGCTGTCGCCGCAAAGGACCTTGGACAGGCTGATATATTCTTGCTTGAGCAGGTTGGCCGCTCATCAGAACTCTGTGTGAAGATGGCTGTATTAGGGTTGAGTTTGACGTTGGCGGAAAGGGAACATGGGTTTGGAGCCCAATGATATGCTGTTTCAGCTGCGCGCATTCGTTTCGAAGCCTCAAGCATTCCTCTTGACATTGTGCGTACTCTTGATGACCAACTGCCAGATTTCTCTCTCTTGCCAGAATTTCCAAGTTTTCTCTTTGTAGCATCACAACCTGCTGCTCCAAAAACTGTCCCCGCTGCTGATAGAATTGCTCCATGTTTTTCTGTTTTGTATGAGCGTCTTTGATTTTCAGGACGAGTCGTCGGTTATCCTCAAAGAGATTTCGATTTTGATCTAATAACCTTGCTGCAACAGCTTGTATATCTACGTGGCGAGGCATAATTGAGGGCTGTTGCGGACGATCATGAGTCGATCCTGAGGCGAGGGATGCCTGAGCAGGTACCAAGCTGTGCCAAGAAAAAAGTTCAAATTCATGAAAAAAACAAACCAGGATTAGACACAAACCCGCTGAAACCTCCATTGCCGTGTTGATTAGGAGCCTCGGAAGGTTGCTGGACACTCATTTTTAAGAGCAATGATAACGCACGCCCTTGAAATTAAACTCCGCGGCCCGTTCCTTACGGTCTTCAGGGCCGCATCAAGCGGAGGACGTGACCTCGTCTTGTATCAGGTGATAACTGGTCGAGTCACCTGATAGGTTAGGAGCAATGCACCAGTCCCAGCCAGCGCCAGTCCCAGCCAGCGGATGTCACTGGTATATACCATATAAGCTCAGTAGTCTGCCAATGCAAATCTGGCGGGTCCCGGGTTTAATTCCTAGTGTGATCCGTCATTTGTCAGCCTTCATCAGTCATGCACCTGATAATATAACAAATAATAATTAAAAATCTATATTAAAACCGAGGTAAACCCTAAGTAATTTAATTTTCACATCTTTTGTCCTCCGCAATGGGTACTCTCCACCATCCAGCCATGGGCGACACTGGCGACCTCGCTCTCCTCAACATGCTCACAGCTCCCGCCCGTCCAACTGCAAAGTCCTTCCTCCAAAGAAGGGACGCCGTCCTCGACCCTCTGCTGATCGCTGCTGCCGCTGCCTCGGGCCCTCATGTCACCCGCAACCATTACCATCACGATTTCTTTCCTGGTGTCGCAGTTCCGCAGGCGGAGGGCGCTTGGGACTGGACGAAATGGTCCGCCGAAGACTCTGGCAACAAATCCGAAAGAAAGCGCCTTGCGTACGTGAGCAGACAGGCACCTCGTCGCCAACGCCTCGCCGCTGCACCCCTCAGAGAATCCAAAGAAAACAATTCTCCGCATGATTTTGAGTCTCTAAAGACCTCCGAGAAACGCCGTCCATCACTCACTTCTACCCACCAGCTCCCACAATACCAATCGCTTACCAAGACTTCACCCACCGTACAGGTCAAGTGCATGGCACGCACCCGTGTGCCAACCCCACATGGTCCTGTCTTTTTACATCTCTATCACAACAATCACGATAACAAGGAACACCTCGCTATTGTCATCGATCCTGCCCAATTTTCCCAAGGTCCTTCCCTCGCTGCCCCAATTCGTTCACGTTCGTTGGATGCTGCCTGGAGCGAGAACGAGACAGAAATGGATCGCATCGCTAGGGGGGCTTATGTCGGACGTTTATCTCCGACATCACAACACGCTTCTGATCCGTCCCTCCCTGTTCAGCTCTCGCCTGGTCCGCTTCATGTGAAGCCAGCTATTCCCGCGCCTCTTGTTCGTATCCACTCTGAATGCTTCACCGGAGAGACCATTGGGAGTATGCGCTGTGATTGTGGCGAGCAATTAGATGAAGCCATCCGACAGATCTCATTGCCTATCACCGTTCCTTCCGATCATTCATCTGCAAAACCCACTTCCATTCCCGGTCGTGGTGCTGTCATCTACCTCCGGCAAGAGGGCAGAGGCATTGGTCTTCTGTCTAAAATCCGTGCCTATAATTTGCAGGATCTGGGTCATGATACGGTCACCGCCAACCTCATGCTCGGTCACAAAGCCGATGAGCGTGGATACGAGATCGCAGCCGCTATCCTACGCGACCTGAGCCTAGGTTCAGAAGGAGTCCCTTCAGAGGGAGTCCGAGTGTTGACCAATAACCCCGATAAAGTGGAAGCCTTGGAGAAGGAAGGAATCAGGATAGCCGAGCGCGTACCCATGATACCACGGAGCTGGCAACAACACAAGCACAAGGCGGAGGACAAGGAAGCTCAGACGATGGCGCAGAAAGGGGAAAAAGAGAGGATATCGGGTGCTACACTGATAGGTGGAAGTGCTGTATATGGTGAAGACCTTGATAAATATTTGCGAACCAAGGTTTTGCGAATGGGGCACATGCTGCCCCTCTGGCTGGAAGATACCGTTTGACTATCTACTTATTAGTTTATTTGGATAACTACTGGAATGTACCGTTATATAGACCTCTAACTGTAATCAGGGCTGGGACAAATATCAGGGATGGAGTAAACAGGTGCTCAATTTCTCATCCTCACTTTCACCCACTCCTCTGGTTTGACTTGCGATAGATCTTGCTGAACATTCGTTCACTTTAAACTACGCGTTCCTTACTACACTCGCTTGTCTCTGTTCCAACATGCCAGACAGATACCAAAACCTTGACGGAGGAATGGCATATACACTCAAAAAGGAGAAAGCACGACGAAAGAAATCGATGCTGATGGTCCGCTACTCATCCTCAGAATTTACTTGTGACTCACTGCTCCCCGCACGTTCCTCCTTGAAACTCAGGTCCTATGTTCTATCTTCGTGCTTGTGTTGCTCATTAGTGGTGGCGTTGTCACATGGTACTTGCTCAGCTATCGTGTCAAAGGTTCTGGACGCTCTGGCTCTGGTGGAAGCTCTGGCTCTAGTTTAGGCATTGGCTCCGATCCAAGCCAATTTGAACAAGACAAACGTCTACACAAGTCTTTCTACGGTATCGCATATACGCCCGAGGGTGCCCTAATGCCCAACTGCGGGGCCAAGCTTGGTGCGTCACTACTGTACTACGGCATGGACTGCCCTGCCCGTGTAGTGCTAAAAATTTACTAGAAAATGTCATCAGAGATGTCCAGGTACGCCCCTCTCTGTCCAATGCTGTGGAAACTAGACTCGACTCTGTCAATTTCTCAACAGTTAATGTCGCAGCTCACAAGCCGCATCCGTCTTTATGGTGCAGACTGCAACCAAACCGCTCTGGTTGTACGTCACTCTATTCTTCTAAAAATAACTTGAACATATTCATTTCTACAGCTGGAAGCGATTAAGCAGACCAAAGTCGATATGCAGGTCTATCTCGGTAACTACATCGTATCGGATGATATTACTGTATACCAGAGGCAACGTGACGTTATCAAAGCTGCTCTTCAAGCTTACGGCGTCGATCATGTGGCCGGAATCACTGTTGGAAACGAGTTCATGCTCAAGTATGATACGACTCACGAAGGATGGACACGATGCTGACATATTATAGCTATCTTACCACTCATAGTTTTGAGAACCCAGAGAGCAGCGTTGGTCGACAGGGTAATGCATCAGTTCGTTACAAACACAAAGCGGGTACATTGATCCCCATTACCCCAGGTGCTACTATCCTCAAAGCGAACATTGATGATACCCGCCAAATGGTTGCGGATCTGCGACTTTCTAAACTACTTCAAATTGGGAACTCAGATGCAGGTAGTTTCTTCAGTAAAGAAGTCCTTGAAGACGTCGATTACGGCGTTCGTTTGTGTTTTCTAGCGCATGTCATAATACACCATGCTGATACTTGAAGATAGATGTCAAACGTACATGCATGGTTTGCCAATACCACGGCAGAAGAAGCCGCGCCTTGGGTCTTCAAATTCTTTGACGAGACCAATGTCCAACCTGCTTCACAGCTTCCGAACAAGCCCAAGATGTATATTGCCGAAACTGGTTGGCCGACAGTATGTCATTAACTGTTATGATTGACACTTATTAATAGACCTGGAAAGAAATCATCTGATGCTGGCAATGCGAACAACGGTGGTTCAGATGCTTCTGTGGCCAGTCTTCAGGTGAGCGATTTTTTTCTTGTTGTAGAGAAGATGACAACTTTCTGCTTTCCAGATTTTTCTTGACAATTTTGTGTGCCAAGCTAACCAGAACGGTATTGGATATTTCTTCTTTGAGTTCTGCGATGAGAAATGGAAAGATGATATGTATGGTGGAGTTGAGGGCTGGTGGGGTCTTTTCAACGGCGAGTATGTGGATTATCTGACATCATGGATTTATGAACATATTCATTGACCACCCTGCTCAGTCGAACGCTCAAAGACCTTCAAATCCCTGACTGCCCTGCACTTTAAAAAATCTAGAGCTTGTTCTACTCTTTTGCCACATTGACATTCTACGATACCAAAGGACCTTATAGGACTATTTATTCTTGTATTCGCTTGGCATTAGCACCATTGTTGTTTCTTCCTCAATACCAGCATGTGGCGGGAGTGCTAGTCAAATAACGGACTACCTGTTTTGTTGGATGAGGATACCAGTGTGACTTACACGTGGCCTGAATGCACAACGAGCAAAAATGTAAGGATTTCGTGAATATGAATATATCTATCCTCCACATTAAGATTTTTTTCTTGAACAAATCTAGATCGCCCAAAGAAAGATTAGTCCAAAGAACTTGAGAAAGGATCTCTAAAACAAAAAGAAGAAAAAAACGCAAACAAGACGTAAGCCCCTTACCAAATATGTTCCCCGAGCAGGCAAAATTGGAACTCGAGTCACTCGAGCGGACGAAAAGCCAAGGAGAGTTCAAGTCAAAAAAAAATAGGTTTGTTGTCAGTGCAAGACCGGGGGCAATGATACCGGTTCTATCATCCTAAAAATGTTCTCAGCCAGAGAACCCAATGAACTGCTCTCAATTTTCCCGAATCCGTGATTAGGAGAACTTCCTTGATTCCTATACACACTTACTGCAGTATCAAGCTGTACGCATGTCATTTTGTAGAAAAAGGAAGGCGTCAAGGGGTTCTCTAGCAATTCAGGCCCTTTGGATCATCAGTCAAAATAGTCAATGCATATGTCCATAACTAAACAGGAAACATGAGCACAATGGGAAAAAAATGTATATGAATCAAGCGAGAATCTCGTTCACCCAGTCCCACTTGCCCTTTCAGAACATATTGGCCAGCTTGCTAGCAGCTTCTCTTGCGTCAAGTCTCGGTCTTGTCGGTGGCATGTGCATACTCTGTGCCATTTGGTGTGATCTGACTTGAGCCGCAGGGTCAACCCCAACGGTCTGCTGGCCTGGAATCGTAGATTTATCTGGTGATGGTGTCGCGGTAGGTCGAGGGGTAGCACCACTACGTAGTGGGTCAAAAGTCTGTGACAAACCTGCCGGAGCCGTGGTTATTGGTTGAGACGTAGAGGCTACTGAAGGTTGAGTGAATATTCTTGTGCCATCGCCGAAGCGACCAAGAGGAGGAGCATGGAGTGGCGACTGGTACGAGGAAGATCCTATGTCGTGGGGATGCGCAGGAGCAGTCTTTGTCTGTTGGTTAGGTGGCGGAAGAGCCTGCGTTCGGGGAGAGGCAAAAGCTGGTGTTGAAGCTGCCATCTGCGGCTGTTGTTGAG